>Ga0228535_1000236_pt1 | contig 179068 bp, 150 predicted proteins | sample SJ1metagenome_FD_168457 | JGI IMG/M metagenome (GOLD analysis project Ga0228535, IMG submission 168457) | Enriched culture of PCE-dechlorinating microbial communities from Ithaca, New York, USA - SJ1 | ecosystem: Engineered > Modeled > Simulated communities (microbial... > Unclassified... | reverse complement strand
CAGCCGATTAAATTTTCGAGGTTCGAGAGAGCAGAGTACCTGTTTCAAATCCGTCCTAAACAGCTTTGCAAACCCTTGGAAACTCAGAGAACTCTTTCGCGTTTTTAAGCTATTTGGGACAGCAGTGGGCTGATATTTCTTATTTCTTTTTTAACGGCAAGAAAAAGCGTATTTTGAGGAGTGTGATGAAAGGAATAAATTTCATGTGTGGACCATATTTAGCCTACACATAAAATTTAGTAAAATCATGTTGGATGCATGGATGTAAGTTTACGAACCTGCGGAATTTTTTTGATAAGAATAGCAGCATTCAGCGAGCGGACAAAGCTTTTTTTAGTGTTGATAATGCTATCTTTTTTCCTATGGGAGGAAGACCGATGTCTAGTGAAAAAAATGCACAATGGTGGGAGTTTTATGCTGTAAGGTACGCTCAGGGGACGGTTGTTGGAGCTGTGATCATATTTTTTTTGTTTTCTCAAAATCCTATTCTTGAAAGATTACTTTTGCTCCCTGAGGAAAATAGAGACTTTGGAATGGCTCATTTAATACTACTAGCTGTATATGGTCTTGCATATTGTTATATTGCCAGCGCTCCAGTTTTAGTGATGCATGCCTGGAGAGGGATGCTTTTTAAAAGTACTGTTAATTCAGAACCTATTAAGAGGTCTCTTTGGCGTGTCATGGAGCTTTTAATATTCTTTGTTATAATATATTTGATTGTAGCGCTATTTATTATGGAAGGGATGTTGAGTATTTTAATTGTACCTGTTATTCCGTTTATGATAACAGTATCTCTTCAGCTGTTTTGTCTGTGGAAGCTCCTGTTATTTGAAAATGTGGTATTCTTATTGAAAAAAATACCTATCTTAAAAAAAATAGAAGACATGTCGCCGGGTTACTATTGGGAGAGAACGGTTAACTACTATGTTTCGGTTGCAAGAAAAAGAAAAGAACTTGAGGAGTCAAGTTATATTGAATCATACAAACATATACGTGAACATGGTAATGCCTTTTTAATTGTCTTTTTTCAAATTGTTTTAGGTTTGGCGATTTTTTCCGTGACGACTTTTGAAGGTGTCGCGAGTGTGCCTATACAGCCCCAGTCATTGGAAATTTCTCCTCTTTTACAAAAAAAGTGTGAACGACCTGTCGAGCGAAATCTAGAAAATAGAAAACATTATTGTCAAATATTTATCTCAAATAACCTTCAAAAATCGATGCATGAACGGTTTGTTGTTAGGAATAACAACAGCGATGCGGCAAGCAATGTGGTGAGAAAATTAGTCCTCCTTCTCCTTTTTTGGGTGATCCCCCCTTCTCTGATCTGGTTTTTTGGGAATAAGCTGGAGAACCATATTCAGTCTTTGCTACGAGGTGATGTTTTGCCATTCTCAAATAGGCGCCTATAAAAAGTTGTTTTTTGTGAAGTTAGAGGAAAAAGCATACTGCTTCGACAGGAGGTGTGTGCATGAACGGAAAGATTCTGGAGATCGAGATTCGCAATTTCAAGTCGCTCGAATATCTGACTTTGCCTCCTGGCGGGTTGTCCCGAGGTGTTGTTTCGGAGGGTGAGGAGCGTCTTCCGCTCCCGAAGTTTTCTTGCTTGATCGGACTGAACGGGGCGGGGAAGTCCAGCATTCTACACGGAGTGGATTTTTTGAGCCAGCTCTTCCGAGGCGATATCGACGCATGGCTGAACCGGCGCGGGTGGAAGGCGGGGGATATCAAGTTTAATCTTCCTGAAAAGAAGGACGTGTCCCGAGTCGACTTGTCGAAAGGCAAGGACGTCTTTTTTCGCGTGCTGGTTTCCTCCGATTTCGGGGTGTTCGAATGGGAGGGAAACATTAGCGTCTATTCGAAGCAGTGTAAGAGCGAATCTCTGTCTCTTCGCCCGAAATGTGAAGGCGCGGCGGCGTCTACGATGAAAGGCGAAGCGCTTCTGTTGCTCGGAGTACGGAACAAGATGATGACGCTGTATTGCGATGAAAACGGAAGGGGCGCCCCCGAACGAATCCGCTTTCAGTATCAGGGTTCCATACTCTCGCAGCTCGAAGATCATGAGCTCGGAGAGCGCATGCTCTTCTTCAGGGACTTCATGCGGAGCATAAGCTCTCTCGACCTCCTCTCGCCCCATCAGATGCGTTTGAACTACAAGAGGGCCGAGAATATCGGACTCGGGGGAGAGGGGCTCTTCGCGTTCATTCATGCGCTCCCCAATGAGACAAAAGAGCGTTTCGTCTCCATCATGCGCCGTTTCTATCCGTCTCTGGACAGGGTTTCGGTGCTTTCCAAAGCGTATGGATGGAAGCAGCTCGTCATCGGCGAGGCGTTTCCCGATACCGGAGGGGTATTGAAGACGGAGGGGCATCATATCAACGACGGTATGCTGCGCCTTATGGGAATCGTCGCGCAGACGCTCGGCGAGAAACGCTTCCTTATGTTCGACGAAATCGAGAACGGTTTTAGCCCGGAACTGATAAAGGAACTGGTGCAGTATCTGGCCCGCGAGGCGGAGCAGCAGGTTCTTGTGACGACGCACAGTCCTCTTGTGCTGAACTATCTTCTTGACGAGGAGGCGCGCGAGTCTCTCTTCTTTGTCTACAAGGACGAAGGGCGAAGCAAGTGCGTTCGTTTCTTCGACATCCACGAAGTCGACGAACGCCTTCAGTTCATGGGGCCGGGGGAGGCGTACGCGGATACCGATTTGCATCGGCTTGTGGAAAGCCTGAAGTCGGAGGAGAGGGGCGAGGGAGAGGAATGATCGCGTTTCTCTTAAGCGGCGAAGGCGCTTCCGATATCGGGGGGGCGCCGGGAGTCTCCGTAGAGGATATAGTCGGTTTCGATAGTTTCGATCCCGGACCTCTCGCCTTGCTGCTGGACTCTCTCGTGAAGGATTTCGGCTGTTCGCTCCTTGAGCGTGATTGCGTGTACTTTGCAAGCAGAAAATCGCTGAAGAAGGATTTGGACGGTGTTTCGCCGAGGATCAAGTTGTCCGGTATTAAGGATGGAACTCGCGAAATGTTGCGCTACGCGCGTATGGCGCTCTTCCTCGCCCGAAAAGCCAGCGAACTTGAAAAAGATGCGGGGGGGAGCGTCGTCGCCGTCTGTTTTCACGATGCGGACCCCGACAGCAGGCAGAAAGACGAACCTCTGTGGGAAAAGGTTGCGAATGCGATGCTTCTCGGTTTTGACCACGAGGGATATTCTCTGGGCGTTCCTATGGTTCCCCAGCCGACCAGCGAAGCTTGGTTTCTCTGCGCTCTGAAGCAAACGCCTTATCGAGACTGCGCAGCTCTTGAACGTCTCTCCGGAAGCCGGAGAGCGCCCGACAATCTCAAGAAACGCCTCAAAGAGGCCCAGGGAAGAGCGGAGCTGAACGACATCGTTCTCGATGGAAGCGTGGACCATCGAAGAATCGATATGCCGAGCTTCAACGCTTTCAGAGAAAGACTGCGGGATGTTCTTTCCGGGCTGCTCCGCAGGTAAATAGCCGAAGTCTTTCGCATGAACCCGCATGTATATTCAAAGGTGTGCGCGTTCTTACGGATGGCTTGTTCGAGGCTTTATTCAGATCGCAGACTTGCTACAGTATTTTTTCGCGGTGTCATAGAATGTAAGGGAGGAAAAATATGTATAAAGAGTGTATCTTCTCCGATCCTCCACGGGATCACTGTTTCCCGCCGTCGTTCGGTGCGCTGTCGCTCCGCTCCGGCGGGTGCGAAATCTATGGGGTTATCTACACTGCTCAGGGAAAAGGGCCTCGTCCAACGATGCTCTTCTTGCACGGTTTCCCTGGGAACGAGAAGAATATCGATCTTGCCCAGACCTTCCGCCGCGCGGGCTTCAATACCATGCTCTTCTCCTATCGCGGAGCGTGGGGGAGCGAGGGTAGCTTTTCATTCTCGAAGGTGCTGGAAGACAGTCTCGCCGCAGTGGAGTTTTTGCGGAGCGACGAGGCGCGGGAGCGCTTCGCGGTGGACGGCGGTCGCATCGTTCTCGTCGGGCACAGCATGGGCGGTTTCGCCGCGATCAAAACGGCGGCGGCCTGTCCGTTCATACGCGAGACGATTTCCATCTCCGGCTGGAATATCGGACTCGACGGCAAACTTCTTCCGGAAGACGGAGCGGCGGAGGAAAGAGTGCGGGGGCTTGTCGACGGCGCCGCCTCGCGTCTTGCGGGCACAAGCCCCGACGCGTTGCTTCGCGAGATCGCCGAAAAAAAGAACGAGTTCGACCTTCGCGATTCCGTCAGCTCGTTCGGCGGGAGAAGCGTTCTCCTTGCCGGCGCTTCGCAAGACGCCGCCGTGCCCCCGGAGATGCATCACGATTTGTTGTTCGAGGCGTTCCGGAAGACCGACGGAGTTCATGTCGAAGGCGCCATGCTGGACGACGACCATTCCTACTCGGGCTCGCGGGTAGCGCTGGCGAAGACTCTTTTGGAGTATCTGGAAGAAAGAGGGTACTGAAAGCGGCTTCTCTCTCGTCGCGCCTTCCGGCCGTTTCCCTCTGCTCGGGAAGGAACGGCCGGAAGACCATGTTCGCAAGAGAGAGGGGCCGTCAGTCCCACTTCGTGAGGAATCTGATTCTTCGGCAGTCGTTGCGTGCCGACTCTACGAGTCGCTTTCCCGAATCCGTCGCCGGCGTCGCTCCCTCCAGAAGTTCCGGAAGATTCTTGCAGTGAATGTAGAGCAGTTCGCTCCCTTTCGGTGTTCCGGGGACGACGCCGCAGAAGACGTACCCCATTTTTTCCGCCTCTTCCGCTCCCGACGCCGTTGCGGCAAGCTCCATCGGCAGATGGAGCGTCAGGGAGGCGAGGTCCTTCCCGAGCAATCTGCTCGTCAGCCCGGAGAGCTGGAAGAGGAAGTCAAGTCCGTAATCGTGGACGAAAAGATCGCATCGCTGTTGTTGAAACTCCGCCGCTGCGGAGATGACGCTCCGCTTTCTGAAATCGTCTTGACTCCCTCCTTCGCCTGCGAGAAGCAGTCGGCTTTCCTGTTTGAGAAGCCGCCGGATCAGCGAGTGAAATTTTTCCGGCGCGTGCAGCGGGGAGTGCAGCGCTTCTTCGGCGTCGATTCGACGAAGCACGTCGCGGTACTCTGCCGCGGTACCGGCGTGCGATGGAAGCGTCTCCAGGGTGCTGGGACGGAAAGACGCCATACCCGCGAAATTCCCTTTCAGAAAGCTGTTCCCGGGAAGCGCGGGGAGTATGGCGCACTCGGCGAAGCCTTTGGAGGCGAACAGAGAAGCCGTTGCGGGCGACTTTCCCGGAACGATGCCCAGGAGCCCCTCTATCTCCCCCTCCAGTTCGACATGTTCGATGAGCGCGTTCAACAGCGTTGCCGCGCAGGTTTCTTTCTCGGCATGCCTGGAGAAGAGAGGGGGGAAAAGCACGCCGAGAGAGCGCCGTTGCGTATATGCTCCGAGCGCTTGCAGCGCGAGCAGCTCCCGGCGCTCTCCCCATGCGGCGAAGAGGGAGATGTCGGGATCCGCAAGAGCTTCGCGGAGCTGCGCCGAAGAGAGCGATTCCGCGCTTTCGCCTCCCGGAAGGGCAAAAGAAGAAGTGATGGCGGATACGCGCGAGGGAGCGACTCGTTCGGAGGTAAACGGTTTTTCGCAAACCGCGGGTTTCTCCTTTTCCGGTAACGCTTCCGGCGAAGGTGTCGGGTGCGGTTCCTCAGCCGCTCTTCGCAGCATTTTGAAGAGGTGCAGCTCCTTGCCTCTGCCCTCTGCCTCGAAGTCGTAGAAGGCCGCCTGATCGACGAGGTTGCGCATGAGAAAGAGACCGAGACCGGAAAAGTTCCTTTCGTCAAGTTCTTCCTCCGGCGAGTACGCGTCCAGGCTCTTTCTGTCGAGCGGGGCGTGAAAATCGCCGAGGACCACCCGAATACCGAGGGGGACTCGGCGGAAACGGACCGACAGCGTGTTCGCGAGGGGAGCGGCTGCTTCGCTCTTCTTTTCGGGCGCGTCTGTTTCACCGGAGATGATCGCGGTCAGGGCTTCCTCCATGGCGATTTCGAGCCGAAGCGAATCTTCACGGGAAAACCCGAAGAGACCGCTGGTATCTCGGCAGCAGGAGAGGATGGTCGGCAAAAAATCCTGGAGGAGAGGGAAGCGCATCTCCATCGTGGTTCCCATTGGAATTTTCATCGCGCAGCTCCTTTCAAACGAGGCGGCGTCGGATGTCGGTCTGCGCCGCCCGCTTCAGAAGTTCAGTATGGCATATCGAAAAGTTTCTTTCAACACTTCGTTCAAGAAAGCGCGGCGCGGAAGCGGAGTCTGGACTCATGGCGAAAAAAGCGGTACTCTGGTGCAGCATGATTCCCATGATTCCTATGAAGAATGAGGGCCGTGCCGACTCTGGAGGGAGGTATTTTCGATGAGAAATGGATACACATTCGTGCGACGCTGTAAAAAAAGGTATTTCGGAGGTATGGCGTGCGCTTTCGCAGCGCTGTTCTGCTTCCTCTTTTCGAATTCGACGGGCGCGTCCACCGCGTGGGCTCTGGCGGGGCTGGCCGTGCCGCAGTCTCCGATGTACCATGCGGCATCCTTCGCCGATGAACCGTTGATTTCGGTGGAACGTCATGAAGAGCTGTACCGCAAGCTGAAGGAGCGGTTCTACGCTCCGTGGAGGCAGACGGAGCCGCGCCAGGCCGCCGAAGTGCTGCAATGGGTGTTCGACCGCTACGGCGTCGACGTCTACGGCGAGAACCTCCTGCCTCGCTCCCCCTCATGGATCGAGGAGCAGCGCCTTCAAGCGAGGCTCGACGCCATAGGCGAGCTGAATCGCCACGCGGTGAGCGTCCGTCCGACATCGCTTCGCCTGATGCCGACAACGACCCCGGCCTTCCGCTCCCCCGAACTGGCGGGGGAGGGGTACCCGTTCGACTATCTGCAGAACAGCGGAGTGCACCCGGGCGAGCCGCTCTTCGTTTCGCACCTCTCGATGGACGGTCTGTGGGCGTGGTGCGATACGTCCTATGCGTCGGGGTGGGTGGAGGTCCGGGATCTCGCCTTCGTCGACGATGCCGCGAAAGCGAAGTGGACGACGCTGCCTCTCGCGGTGATCGTGCGCGAGAACGCGCTGCTCCGCGACGGTACGCAATCGCTCTTCCGGGCGAAGGTCGGCGCGATGCTGCCGCTGCTGCGGAGAGGCATCGCTGAGCATGTGCTCGTTGTTCCGGTGCGCGGGCAGGACGGCCGGTTGGTCGAGCGCTCGGTCCGTCTTTCCGCCGAGGAGGCGGTTCCCGCGCCCCTTGTCCCGACGCCCTGGAAGCTGGCCGCGGTGGCGGAAGAGCTGCGCGGCGAACTCTACGGCTGGGGAGGTTTCCTCGGAAACCGCGACTGCAGCGCGTTGACGCGGGACGCTCTGCTCCCCTTCGGTATCTGGCTGCCCCGCAATTCTCGCTTCCAGGCCGAGAGCGGGAAGTTCCTTCCGATCGATGGATTTTCGAACGAGGAGAAGAAGGAACTTCTGAAGCGGGAAGGAGTTCCGTTTCTTACGCTGGTCGGCCTCCCGGGGCATATCATGCTCTACGTCGGAACGCACAGGGGCGAGCCGCTCGTCTTCCATAACATGTGGGGGATACGGACGGAGCGAAAGGGAGTCGAGGGGCGGCACATCGTCGGACGGGCGGCGGTGACGACGCTCGATCTCGGAGAGGATCTTCCCGAGCATGCGCCGGGCAAGCTCCTCGTCGACCGGATCAATCGGCTGAGTTTTCCAGCGGAGGACGGAGCGCAATAGAACATTCACGGGAGCCTCTCCGGCCGTTCGCCGAGGGAGGCTCCCGTCGTATTCCGGAGTCGGGCGAAAAGATCAGTTCGTCCGTTCCGCCAGCCCCGCCTCGATCAGCAGGTTGATATGGTGCTGGATGTAGAGGAACTGGAAGAAGAAGGCGAAGACCTCGGAGCGGGCGACGATGTTCGCCGCGAGAGGGCTCTTGTCCATCCGGGACGCGTACTCGCGGAGTATTCGTCGCAGAGTGAAGGTGACGACCGTCGAGAGAATGAAATACGCCAGGAAGATATAGGTGATGGCCGAGTCCAGGGCCTCCTGCGGAACGGACGGTCCGATCAGCGATTCTCCGTTCAGAACGAGGGCCAGGGAGAGCGCGGCGCATGCGAAAAGGCCCGAGATGACAGGGCTGAGCCGCGTCTTCTCCGACATGGAGTTGAATGTTCCCTGTCGCAGGAAAAGCCAGACGACGGGGTAGATCAGGAAAGTCAGCAGCGAAAAGAAGATCATGATAAGCGGGCTGATCCTCTTGAGTTTCGCTTTCGGAATTCCGCCGCGCGTTTCTTCCGGGGCCGCGCTCCAAGTCCCCTCGACGGGCCATGCGGAAGTTGGAGCCGGGGCGCCGGCTTCGGGGCGTTTTTTCACGGCAACTCCGCAGTACTCGCAAAATGCCGCGTCCTCCTGAATTACAGCGCCGCATCCGGGGCAGTTCTTCATCGCGCATCGCTCCTTGAAAAAGAATAGATCGGCTTCAAGCCTTCGTATCATACCACAGCCTTCGGCGCCTAGGAGCTTCGCGAGTTCATAGTTGCTCGATTCCCCTATTGACAAAGTAGACCGCATGGTTTAACCTGTCAGTCGCAATTGTGGTCGAAGTGTCGAGGAGGTGCGAAGTGCGTTCCCGTTCCAGAAGATTGGATGAAGAGAAGCGAAAGAGCCTTATCGACGCCGCTATCGAGGAGATAGCCGCGAACGGCATCGAGGGAGCCTCGTACAATAGGATCATCGAACGCTCGGGGTTGAGCAAGGGTGTGGTGTATTATTATTTCGAGAACAAGGAGAGTCTGTATACGACGGTTCTCGAAGAGGTTGAAAGAGAGTTCCTTTCCGCGGTCGGTATGCTGAAAATCCCCGACGAAAAGGAAGCTTTCTGGGAGGTCTGCAACGATCACTATAAGAAAGCGCTGCAATTCGCAGTCACAAATTTAAAGATCGTCAACGTCGCCAGAAGTTTTCTTGATCCGTCGAACGGCCTCTTCTCATGTGAAAACCAAAAGGGTCCGGTTTTCGAGTCTTTCAGGAGAGCGGAGCGTTGGATGACTGTCGTGCTCCGAAAGGGGCAGGAACTCGGGGCGTTGCGGAGCGACGCTCCTCCCGAGCTTTTACGCAGCGTGGTGCAGGCGGTGGGGTACACAATGGACTCGTGGCTGTTCGACAGGTTGTTGGACGAGTCGGAGTCCGTAGATCTGGATGGTTTTGTGGCGTTCGCTCTGGATATGTTCAAGAGGGTGCTGTCGCCGTGAGCAGATGATGATCTGCGGATGCACTAGGCAGGCGACCGGCGGACCAAGGATGCCGTCCGATCCGCCGCCGCTCCGGGAGACTTCGCTCGGTTGCCCGCGCGTCCGCAGCACGGCGGCGAGTTTTGTGCGAATGTTCCCGTCGTTTCTTTCGAGCGGATGAATCTGGTACTGAAAGGGTTGGGAGAGTCATGCTGAAAAAGTTTTTTTCGAGGTTGAGCGTTCTTTTCTGGATCGCGCTTCTCTGCGCCGGGGGCGTGCTGATGGTGCTCCGCGTTCAGGCGAGGCTCGAAGCCGCCGCTGCGAACACCGCCGCTCTTGAACAGCAGGAGGAGTCGGCTGTTCCGGTCGATGTGCGGAAGCTTGTCCGACGCGACTGGGAAGTCTGGCGCAGCTACTACGGTCAGGCGAAGGCCGGACGCAGCCAGACGGTCTCTTCCTACGTGAAGGAGATCGTTCGGGACGTCCATGTCCGCATCGGCGACAAGGTGAAGGCGGGGCAGGTGCTGCTCACCCTCTCCTCTCAGGACCAGCGAGCCAGCGAGGCCGCGCTCCGTTCCAGTTACGAGGATTCGGTGAGGGAGTACCAGCGTCTGTCCGAGCTTCAGAAGTCGGGGGGAGTCTCCAAGTCCCAGGTGGAGCAGGCGCTCTCCCGCATGAAGAGCGAGGAGGCGAAGTTGCAGGCGTCTCGCTCCTCCCTCTCGCGCACGCAACTCAGGGCGAGCATCGACGGCATCGTCGCCTCGCGCATGATCGAGCCGGGCGAGGTGGCGGGCGAGAACAAACCGCTGCTCACTGTCATCGATCTGAAAGACCTGGAGGCGGAGATCATGGTCTCCAGAAGGGACATCATGAGTCTCAAGCCCGAGACGCCGGTGGAGGTCATTTCGGACGGCGCCCGCACCATGGGTTCCATCCGCAGGATCAGCCCCGAGGCGGCGCAGGGGTCGGGCCTGTACGCGGTGGTCGTCGGTCTGAACGGGCTCGACATTCTTCCGGGGACGCACCTCGAGGCCCGCTTCCTCGTCGAGAAGCAGGAGAACCTGCTCGTCATCCCCTCGGATATCGTGCAGCGGCGCGGCGAAAAAGCGTACGTCTACGTCGTCGAGGGAGGCAGATCCACGCTTCGGGAGATCGTACCCGGCGAGGGACAGAACGGATCGATCTCCGTGGCGGAGGGCCTCGCGGAGGGCGAGCTTGTAGTGATCAGAGGATACAATCTGCTTTCCGAAGGCACGTTGGTGCAGGTGGCCGGAGGCGCGACGGCATCGGGCGCCGCGGAAACGACGGCCGAAAAGTAATCATGGGCGGTCTTGTACGTTTCTGCATAAAGCGCCCGGTGTTTACTTGGGCGATGGTGCTCGTCCTCATGTTGCTGGGGGTGAGCAGCTACAACAAGCTGGCCGTCGCGCTGCTGCCCAAGGTGGACATTCCCATCGTGGTGGTACGCACCGTGTACAGAGGAGCGAGCCCGAACGAAATAGAACAGCTCGTAACCAAGCCCATCGAAGACGCGATCGCCGACCTTGAGGGGTTGGACAAGATCACGAGCTACTCCGCGGAGGGTATGTCCTTCGTCGTCCTCGAGATGGAAGTGCAGGTCGACGTCGACCAGGCGCTCGTCGACATCTCCAACAAGGTGAAAGCCGCCCGGAACAAGCTGCCCGACGCGGTCGAGGAACCGATCTTCACCAAGGTGGACATCAACGCCTCCCCCTTCATGATCGTTTCCTTTACGAGCGCGCTCCCCGAGAAGGAGGCGCGGAAGATCATCGAGGACACCGTCGTCCCCATCCTCTCCCGCGTGGACGGCGTCGGCCAGACCGACGTCACGGGAGGCAGGAACCGGCAGATACGAATTTTGCTCGACCCCGTTTCGCTGAGCGAGTACGGAGTGAGCATCCAGACGCTTGCGGGCGTCGTCGCGGCGAACAACGTTACGAACCCGTCGGGCTACATCACGCAGACGAAGGACGAAACCTGGCTGCGTCTTGTCGGCGAGTTCAACAAGGTGGACGAGCTGGAAAACATCATGATTCCCACTCCGTCGGGGAACCCCGTCCGACTCCGCGATCTTGGGCGCGTCGAGGACAGCGAGGAGGACGTGCGCTCCATAGCAAGGGTGAACGGACGGTCCGTAGTGCAGCTCCGTATCAGTCCGCGCCCCAACTCCGACGTGGTGAGGGCCGGGCAGCTCCTGAAGAAGGAGCTGGACAAGCTGATGAAGACCATGCCCGACTTCACCGCCGAGATACCGTACGACGACTCCCTCTTCGTCGAGTCGTCCGTGAAGAACGTCCTTAGAGACATGGGCTTCGGTATCCTGCTGACGTCGGTGGTGCTCTATCTCTTCCTGAAACGCTTCTCGGCGACCTTCATCGTCGCCATCGCGATGCCCGTAGCGCTCTTCGCGACCTTCACCCCGATGGTGATGCACGGGTACTCGATGAACATCATGAGTTCGCTGGGGCTCGCCATTTCCATGGGCGTCCTGGTGAACAACGCCATCCTCATCATCGAGAACATCTTCCGCTACCGCGACATGGGGTACTCTCCCGAGGAGGCGGCGGAGAAGGGAACCGTCGAAATCTCGCTCTCCGTTCTCGCCGGAACGGCGACGAACCTCGGCGTTTTCCTCCCGGTCGCCATTATGACGGGCATCGCGGGGCAGTTCTTGGTGCAGTACGCGATGACGATCGTCTACGCGACGCTCTTCTCCCTGTGGGTCTCGCTGACGCTCACGCCATCCATGGCGGCGCGCTTCAAGGCCGACGCGGGGATTCCCAGGCTCGGACGTTTTCTCTGCGGGTGGTGGGACTGGATCTACTCCGGATTCGAGACGCTCTTCCTCTTCTTCCTGCGGAGGGCTATCCGGCACCCGTTATTGACGATCGCCGTATTCGCCGCGCTCACGTTCGGCGTTTTCAAGGCGGGAGGATTCATCGGCGCGGAGTTCATGCCCCGTACCGACGACGGTGTTATGACCATAGACATCACGCTGCCGAGCAACACGCCGGTCTGGGTAACGCAGGCGCGCGCCAAAGAGATAGAGGACCGCATCAAGGAGACGCTTCCCGCGCTGAGGTACGTGGTCTCCACCATCGGCGCGTCCGGCCGCAACCAGGGAACCCACAAGGCGACGATAGAGGCGTACTTCCGGAACGACGTCGAACGCCCCTCCACAATCGACATGGCGGACCAGTTGCGTCCTTTCGTGAACGCGATGCCGGGCGTGGATGCCACCGTGAGCGGTTTTCGCAAAGGTATGGGCGGCGGCGGGAAGCCGATACAGATTATTATCAAAGGGGACGACCTTGAGACCCTCTACGGCCTGGCTGAGAAGATGCGCGACAAAATAGCCCGCGCTCCGGGCATCGTCGACGCGGGCATCGACGTGGAGATGGGGAAACCGGAGCTGCAGATTCTCCCCGTGCGCTGGCGCCTCTCGCAGTTCGGCATCAACATGACGACGCTGTCGCACGTGATCTACGGCTACCTTGTCGGTATGGACGCCGGAAAGTTCCGCCAGGACGGTTACGAGTACGACATCAAGGCGCGCATCAACCCCGAGCACACGAAGGATATCTTCAAGGTGCCGGAACTCCCCATCATGACCGAGTTCGGACTCGTCCCGCTGAAGGAGTTCGCCGAAGTGCAGTGGCGCGACGGCCCCACGGAGATCGTGCGCAAGGACCGCCGGAAGGCGGTGACGGTCGAAGCCGACGCCCGCTACATCACCGTGGGCGAGGCGACCGAGAACGCGCGCCGGGCGATCGCGGGGATCGAGCTGCCTTCCGGCTACGAGATCCAGTTCGGCGGCGACGCGGAATACATGGCGGAGAACTTCGCCGAACTGGGGCAGGCGCTGCTGATCGCCATCGTGCTCACCTTCATCATCGTCGCGGCGATTCTGGAGTCGTGGTTCTTCGCCTTCGTGATCACGCTCTCGGTTCCGCTGGCGGCGCTCGGCGTCATCCCGTCGATGCTGATGTCCGGCGTCTCCATATCGCTCTTCGCGCTCATCGGACTGATCATGCTCGTCGGCCTGGTGGTGAACAACGCCATCGTCGTGATCGACTACGCCGAGGTGCGCCGCGTGGAAGAGGGCGAGCCGGGGGCGGTGGCCATCGAAAAGGCGTGCGCGATACGGCTCAGGACCCTCTTCATGGCCATCTCGACGGCGGTGATTTCGATGGTTCCGCTCGCCGTAGGAACAGGAGACGGCGGATCGTTCCGCCAGCCCATCGCCTTCGTGGCCATCGGCGGCCTGATCGCCGGCGGCATCATCGCCCTGCTGGTCATCCCGGCGGTCTACTCCATCTACTGGGGGATCAAAGAACGCAGAGCGGCTCGCCGCGCCGCCAAGGCCGAACTCGTCGCATAACCCGCCCGAAGAACAGAACTTTCGTACGCTTACCGGGGTCCTGCGTCGTGCAGGGCTCCGGTTTTTTATTTGCCCGAACTCGCCTCCCGGATTCTCCTGTGTTCAGCAAATCAATAAAATCGGACTTTTCGCGGGACGTTTCCATTGACAACTGCGCCGGGTATGCATATAATCGGATCACGACGTCTGATAACCATGGTATACCATAACTGTGCCACGTTGTTTCCCGTTTCCCGAATGGATCCGCCATGACAGGAGAGTGAACACTATGACCTACAGGATGCGCCCGCCGCGGGATGTGGTTTCAGGAAAAGGAAGTTTGGAGCAGATAGGGGAGATCGTTTCGTCCTACTCTCCGAAGTCCGTTGTTTTGTTGGTCGACGGAAACGTGCGGAAGAACGGCGGAGCGGACAGGCTTGTGGAGCTGCTTTCTCTCCCGGGCACGGAACTCCGCGTTTTCAGCGACGTTCCGGTGGAGCCCGAGACCGGACAGGTGAAGGAACTCTTCGGCAGGATCAAGGGGGTCAACGCGGATCTCATCGTCGCGATGGGCGGAGGCAGCGTCCTCGACAGCGCTAAGATGATCTCCGTGCTGCTCCGCAACCCCTCCTTTCTGGATAATCTTCTGGACGCGGGACTGATCGGGGAGAGAGGCGTTCCGCTGATCGCGATTCCCACGTCGGCGGGAACCGGCTCGGAGGCGACGCCGAACTCCATCGTGGTCGTTCCCGAACAGAAGCTGAAGGTGGGCGTGGTCCACCCGTTTTTCATCCCCGATTGCGTCGTCCTCGACCCCGAAGCGACGCTGAGCCTCCCTCCGAACATCACCGCCACGACGGGCCTCGACGCGTTTTGTCACGCCATCGAATGCTTCATCTCCAAAAAGAGGAATCCCTTTTCGGACCTTTACGCCCTCGAAGCCATCCGGCTCATCAGTCGCAGCCTGCGCACGGCCTGCGCGGACGGCGCCGATACCCGCGCAAGGGAAGATCTTCTGCTCGCAGCCTTTTACGGGGGTATGTGCATCGCCTCCTCCAGCACAGTGGCCGTCCATGCGCTCTCCTATCCTCTCGGAGGACGGTACCGGATACCCCACGGCCTCTCCAATGCCATACTCCTTCCGTGGGTTATGGAGTTCAACAGGGACGCCGTCGTCGACAGGTTCGCGGAGGTTGCCGCGGCCATGGGCATTCCTCCCGGAGCCGACGACGACGAAACTTCGAAAAAGGCCGTGGAGGGTATCTTCTCCCTGGTTCGCTCACTCGGAATCCCGGAAGATCTCCGGGAGCTGGGAGTGCGGAAAGAGGACCTCGACGAGATCGTCTCCGCCGCCATGAAGGTGACCCGCCTTCTCGACAACAACCCGAAACCCGTTTCGCCGGAAGACGCACGGAAGATCTACCTGAACCTGCTGCCCTAGCCCGGCGCCGTACACGACACATCGAATGGAGAGAAGCTCATGATCGATATTCACGGAGTCATCCCGGCTCTGGTCACCCCAATGAACCCGGATGAGAGCATCAATGAAAAGGAACTCCGCAACCAGGTCCGCCGCCAGATCGCCGCGGGAGTGCACGGGTTGTTCGTCTTCGGGACGAACGGAGAGTTCTATGCGCTGAGCGAAGCGGAAAAGCTGCGAGTGCTTGAAATCACTGTGGAGGAGAACAACGGACGTCTTCCGGTCTATGCGGGGACCGGCTGTCCGGGAACAGCGGATACGATCCGGCTTTCCCGGGAGTGCGAAAAAAGAGGCGCCGACGCACTCTCCGTCATCACTCCCTACTTCGCCGCCCTTTCTCAGAAGGAGCTTATCGCACACTACGAAGCTCTCGCGGATTCCGTGAATCTTCCCGTGATCCTCTACAACATCCCGGCCCGCACCAACGTCTCCATCACGCCGGACACGGTGGAAAAGCTCTCCAAAATTCCCGGCATAGCAGGCGTCAAGGACTCCAGCGGTAATTTCGACACGATTCTCCAGTTCATCGAACGCACCGACGGCGGTTTCGCCGTCCTCTCGGGGAACGACTCGCTGCTGCTCTGGACGCTTCAGGCCGGAGGCAGGGGAGGGGTCTGCGGTATCGCCAACCTCTTCCCCCGTACCTTGGTCTCGGTGTACGAACTCTGGAAAAAGGGCGACTTCGAAGGGGCGAAGAAGGCTCAGGATTCCATCCGCGCCATACGCAACTGCTTCCGGCTCGGCAACCCGAACTCGATCGTAAAAATGGCGGCGAACCTGCTCGGCCACCCTGTCGGTCCGTGCAGAAAGCCTTTCTGGAGCGACGACCCCTCGGTGGCGGAGGAAATCGGCAGAGTGCTCAAGGAGCACTACGCCGGTGCGGAATGAAGAAGGGGAGGTGAGGCGCCGGGAAACGGTTCGCACAGGCACGTTTCGACGGAAGGACGCAGCGCGCAAGGGAGGACTCGCCGGGCTTCGGAAGGCGGAAAATCGGCCTCCGGCGACGGCTGGAAGAGATGGTATTTCATCCGCCCCTTGTGGGTACGCAGGCTTTCGGGGCAGTGAAAGCCCGGGACAGAAAAATCGCGGTATATGAGAAGGTGCACCTACTTTATTCTAGGAGGAAGAAAAGTATGAAAATCTCGAGAAAAGTGATCGCGTTCCTGATGGTTCCCGCTCTTCTGCTTACCTTCACCGGCGGAGCGGCTCTTGCCGCGCTCGACAAGCCGGTGAACCTCACGTTCGCCACCCAGAGCGTCGGCTCCGCAATGTACATGTACGCCTCGGCGATCGTCAACGTCTGGACGCCCGCCCTTCCGCAGGGCTCCCTGGTCGATGTGACCACGACCTCCCCCGGCGGCGTCGGCGCTCCTGTCATCCTTGAAAAAGGCGACTGCGATATCGTCCTCGGAAACTCCGCCCCCGCGAAGTGGGCGTACGAGAGAGGTATTCTCGGCAGCCGACCCACGAAGAGCGTTCGGGCCATGGCCGGCGGGCTGGGCAAGGACTTCGTCAACGTGATGTTCACCAAAGCTTTCGTCGACAAGACGGGCATCACCACCGTGGAGGAAGTCGTCGCGAAGAAGTACCCCGTACGTATCGCCATCAAGGCCAACGGTTCATTCGGCGAACTTGCGTGCAACAAGGTGCTCGAGGTTCTCGGCGTGGATTACGATACCGTCAGGTCCTGGGGCGGCAGCGTGACGCAGAGCGGTACCGACGCCATCGTCAGCCTGCTCAAGGACGCGAAGGCCGACATGACCATCGACCACGTGGGCGCCGGACAGTCGGCCACCACGGAGCTGTGCCTGACCACGGCGATGTTCTTCCCCGAACTCTCCGCGGAGACCCGCGCCAAGATGAACGGACAGGGCTTCGACAACATCGCGATCCCCGCCAACACATGGAACGGCCAGACGAAGGAGATCCAGTCCGTGGGATCCCCGCAGGTCGTCCTGGTTTCGGCGTCCGTTCCCGACGAAGTGGTGTACGTGCTCACGAAGGCCCTCTGCGAAGGCAAGGCGAAGCTGGCCGAGGCCAACGCGACGCTCGCCTCCTTCGACCCGGCGACGGCCCACGACATCCTGAAGACCGGCGCGCCGCTCCATCCGGGCGCGGAGAAATACTACAGAGAAATGAACTACATGAAATAAACGGAACCCGTTTCGGAGGAGCCGACGGCGGAAGTCGCGCCGCGGCTCCTTTTTTCCCGGGACGGCGCAGCCGCCCGAGAGCAACCGAACGAGCAGCACGCACGACAGGGGGAAAAAAAATGTCAGAACACACTGCGGCAGGAATGACCGCGAGAAAGGCGATCATCGTCGCGACGAGCTTCGTCTGGATCGCGTTCCAGTTCTATCTCGCCATCGTCAGCCCGCTGCACCCGATGATTCAGAGTCCGGTACACCTGCTTCTCGCCCTTCTCGTCGTCTTTCTCTACAGGCGGGCGGAATCGGGCGGCAGCCTTGGAAGAGCAGGAGACCTGCTCTTTTTCGCCGGGATCCTCTTCCTCTTCTACTACTTCATCTCCGAGTCCGTCAGGCTGACGACCAGAGTCGCCTTCATCTCCGACGTGATGCTCATCGACGTCGTCGCCATGGCCGTCTGCGTGATCGTCCTCATGGAGGCCGTCCGGAGGACGCTCGGAAAGATCCTCTTCTTCTTCATCCTCTTCTTCATCGTCTACGCATGGTTCGGCCAGTACTTCCCCTCCATCCTCAGGTACCGCGGGACGAATCTCGGGAAGTTCACGGAACTCATGACCATGGGGCCCGACGGTATTCTCGGGACGCCCCTGTACACATCGGCCAACAGTCTTTTCTACTTCATCGTCTTCGGCGTCTTCTTCTCGGTCTGCGGCGGCGGACAGCTCCTGATCGACATAGGGATGAAGTGCTCCAACAAGAGTTCGGGCGGTCCGGCGAAGGCGGCGATAATCTCGTCGAGCCTCATGGGGATGATCAGCGGCAGCGCGGTGGCGAACGTCTCCACCACCGGCGTCATGACCATCCCGATGATGAAGAAGGTGGGGTACACCCCCGAACAGGCCGGGGCCATCGAAGCCGTGGCCTCCACGGGCGGACAGATAATGCCTCCCATCATGGGCATCGGCGCCTTCATCATGGCGGAGATGCTGGGAGTGCCCTACAAGACGGTGGCGTTTTCCGCCATCATTCCGGCCGTCGCGTACTTCCTCTCCATCTTCCTCTTCGTCACCTTCCTCGCGCAGAAACAGCATGTCGCCAAGGGCTCCGAAGAGACGGCGATCGAGGTCGACGCCATCGCGCCGAGACTGTATATGCTTCTGCCCGCGATCGTCCTGGTCTACTACATGGTCTCGGGCGCGTCGCTGATGCGCAGCGGCATGATGGGCATCTACGCCGCGGTCGGCGTCAATGTCGTCAGCCGGTTCGTTCTGGGAGGAAAGTACTACGTCGGTCCGAAGGGCCTCTTCGACGCGGTCATCCAGGGAGTGCGCCAGGCCGCCGACATCGCCGTTCCGACGGCGGCGTGCGGCATCATCATCGGCATCGTCATCCAGTCCGGACTCGCCACGAAGATGTCCACCATCATCGCGGGCGTGGGGGTCAGCAACCTGGTCGTCGCGCTTCTGATCACGATGGGCGGCTGCATGCTGCTCGGCATGGCCCTGCCCACGGTGGCGGCCTACCTGGTGGCGAACATCCTCTTCGTCCCCACGCTCGTCGCCCTCAAGGTTCCCGCCCTTCCGGCGAACATGTTCGTCTTCTACTTCGGAATCATGGCCCAGATCACTCCCCCCGTCTGCCTGGCGTCGTTCACGGCCGCGGGAATCGCGGGGGGCGACGCGTGGAAGACGGGGTGGACGGGGGCGCGGTACGCGCTCGTGGCGTTTCTCATTCCCTTTATCTTCGTCTATGAACCGGCGATTCTGCTCATGGGCTCCGGCGCGGAGATCGCCAAGGCGACGGCCGTGCTCTTCGTCGGTACCTTCCTGCTCGCGGCCGGAATGGCGGGCTTCCTTATCACGCCGCTCAAACCGGTTGAGAGGATCGTGCTGATCGCGGCCGCCATACTGATGATTCTTCCGGAGCCGATGACCGACCTCGTCGGCATAGCGACGGGTGCGGCGATGATGCTCCTGTGCACCTTCAGAAAACGGAAATCGCTCGGAGAGGGCTCCCGATGAACATGCGCGGCAAAGAACCGTTCGACGCCATTATCGCGGGATCGGGCATCGCCGGACTGATCGCCGCCTGCGCGCTCTCCGAAAAAGGCGTCCGGAACGTCGCTGTGCTCTCTCCGGGATACGGAGGCGCCCCCTATATCGCCGCCTTCAACGCCGTGCTTCCGGACAACCCCTCCGTCGACAGCCCCGATCTCTACTGCTCGGACATGCTGGCGGCGGGCTACGGCATAGGCGACAGGGCGCTCGTCGAGGCGCTGGGAGCGTTGACGGGCGAGTGCGTCGCCCTTTTGGAACGCCGCGGCGTCGCTTTCGCCAGGCTGGAGAACGGCCGGTACAAACTGCGCCACGCCTCCGGCTCGAGCCGTCCGAGGTCGCTCTGCCGCACCGATACGCTCGTCGGCGGACATATCGTGAACGTGCTCCGGCGGGAACTTGAACGGCAGGGGGTCGTCTTCTTCGACGAAACCGCCTGCGTGCGCCTCCTGGTGAACGGAGGGCGCATCGCGGGGGTGCTCTCCGCTACGGAGGGCGGACAGGTTGCCGCGCTTCGCGCTCCCGCAGTCCTGGCTGCCTGGGGCGGCGTGGGCAACCTCTACCGGAAGTCCACCTACCCTGCGGACATCGACGGACGGACGCTCGCCATGGGATTCGAGGCGGGCGCGTCGCTCATCGACCTGGAGTTCGTCGAATTCGAACCCATGGTCTGCTACGATCCCCCCGAGGCGGTCGGAGAACCGTGTCCGACCGCCATGCTCGGGGAAGGCGCGTACCTCCTGAACAACAAGGGGGAGCGCTTTCTCCTGAAGGTACGCCCCCAAGGAGAGGCGGGAGCGCCGAAAAGTCTGATCAACAACGCCATCCGTGAAGAAGTAAGGGCGGGACGAGGAAGCTCTCTCGGCGGCGTCTTCGTCGACCTTCGTCACCTCGACCCGAAGGTGCTGGAGGCCTATCCGTGGTTTTACGAGAGGGTCGAAAACGCGGGGCTCGACGTGCGGCGGGAACTGCTTCAAGTGGGGCCGATGGCGCACAGCCATTCGGGAGGCCTGGAGATCGACCGCCGCTGCATGACGACGATCAGGGGGCTCTTCGCGGCGGGCGAGGCGGCTGGAGGGATGCACGGGGCCTGCCGGATGGCGGGCAACGCCGCCACCCAGGCCGCGGTCTCCGGTTTGATGGCGGGCAGAAGCATGGCGGAGTTCCCGCCGGAGAATCTTCCGGAACTGCCCGAGATACCCTCCTTCCGAGTCGACCCGCGGCGGCGGGCGTTGCTCCTCCCGCGGATCAGGGAGACCGTGTCGAAGCACATCGAGCGGGAACGCGACGCAGAGGGGCTGAAAAGTGCGCTGTCCGCCCTCGCCGATCTCCGCGAACAGGCTTCGGGCGACACGTTCACGGAGCAGTGCGCTCTTTCGGGCCTTCTACTCGCGGAGGCGGCGCTCGCCAGAGAGGAGTCCAGGGGAACCCACAACAGAACGGATTTCCCGGAACAGAGAAGCGCGTTCGATTGCTCCATCCGTCTTACCAAAAAAGGCGGAGCCATCGAAAAAGAACGAATCCCGAGATAGCGGTTCGCAACGGAACTCTTTCTCTCCCGGAGCGGCGCCGGAGCCTTCTCTCCCCCTGAAGGCTCCGGCGCCTTTGTTTTTCGGATGCGCGGGCCGGTGTTGCGAAACGGGAGCGTTCACGAGATAATAGACGCTATGATACGTTTTGGTTACACATCCTTTACATATCGCACAAGGGAGATGATTCTGTTGTCGAAAGTGAAACTGCTCGTCGCGTCCGTTGTTCTGGTTGCTCTCCTGGCGTCCGGGGCCTTCGCCTCGGATTTGAACGCGTACACCATCATGCCGGAGAAGTACGCGTCCCAGGTCTTCGAGGCCTTCACCGCCGAGACCGGCGTCAAGGTGAACTTCATGCGCTTCTCGTCCGGCGAGGCGCTGGCCAGAGTGGTGGCGGAGAAGAACAACCCGCAGGTCGACATGATCCTCGGCGGTCCCGCCGACACCTACGAAGCCGGCATCAAGGAGGGCGTCTTCGAGCAGTACAAACCGGCCGAGGCCGACATGATCCCCGAGAAGTTCCGCTCGCCCGAGAACTACTGGACCGGCGTGGGCATCATCCCCCTGGTCTTCCTGACCAACGGGAAGTTCCTCAAGGAGAAGGGACTTGAAGCTCCCGCCTCCTGGAACGACCTGCTCGACCCGGCGTACAAGAACGGCCTCCAGATGGCCGACGCCCGCACCTCCGGCACGGCGACCGAGCGTATTTACGCCCTGGTGAAGATCATGGGCGAGGACGAGGCGTTCGCCTACCAAAAGAAGCTCCACGAGAACATCCAGATGTACACGAAGAGCGGCGCGGGCGGCGCGATGCCCATCGCGACCGGCCAGGCGGCCTCCGGCATCTTCTACATCGTCGACGCGCTGGAGATTCAGCAGCAGGGGCACGACGTCGTGCTGAGCTACCCGGCCGAGGGCGTCTCCTACGGCATCGAGGCCACCGGCATTCTGAAGGGCGCGAAAAACCTTGAGAACGCGAAGAAATTCATGGACTGGGCCTCGTCGAAGACCTTCGCGCAGCTTCTCGTCGACAAAAAGATCAACTACATCCCGACGCGCACCGATGTGGTGACCACGAACCCCGCGCTCGACGTCTCGAAGGTGAATCTGATCGAGGTCGACGTCGCGTGGAAGGGCTCCAACAGAAAGGCATTCGTGGACCGCTGGATCAACGAAGTCATCAAGTAGGCTCTTCTCTCCGGTTTCCTAAAAGATCCGACCCCGGCGGACGCTCCTTCCGCCGGGTTTTTACCTTTTCAGCCTTTGATGTTCTATCAAGGAGATCGATCTCATGACACAACCACCCGCGCCGCACGCGGCGAACAAGGTATCGCTCCTGAAGCGGGATCCCGCGCTTCTTCCGGCCCTGATCGCCATATGGATATCGCTCGCTCTTTTCGTGCTCTACCCGCTCTTCCGGCTTTTTCTTACCACGTTCGTCGTGGAGGGGCAGCTTTCTTTTTCCAATCTCGCGGCCGTGCTCGATAGCTGGTACGACCGGCAGGCCTTCATCAACAGCATCTGGCTTGCCACGACGGTCTCCGTCGCGGGGACGTTTCTCGGCTACGTCTACGCCTTCGCGGTGACGCGGATTCCGATGCCCCTCTGGCTGAAGTGGTTCCTGGGGGCCGTGACAACGCTCCCGCTGATCTCGCCCCCCTTCACGAGCAGCATCGCGCTCACTCTTTCGCTGGGCCCCAACGGCATCCTGCTGAAACTGCTGGGCATAGGCAACTTCAACTTCTACGGCTTCTGGGGAACGTGGATGTCGGAGACCCTGACCTACTTTCCCGTCTCCTTCCTCACCCTGGCGGCGGTGCTCTCCGCCATCGACCCGAACCTCGAAGACGCGGGACTCTCGCTGGGCGCGTCGCCCGGGCGCGTCTTCCGCACCGTGACGCTCCCGCTCTCCGTCCCCGGCATCGCGAACTCCTTTCTGCTGCTCTTCGCCAGCTCGCTGGCCGACTTCGCCACGCCGCTGGTGCTCGGCGGGCACAGCTTCCCCGTGCTTCCCACGCAGGCATACCTTCAGATCACCGGCATGTACGACCTCAGGGGCGGCGCGGCGCTCTCCTTCCTGCTGCTGCTTCCCGCCATGGCGGTCTACTTTTTGCAGCGCTTCTGGGTGGGGCGGAAGAACTACGTCACCATCTCGGGCAAGACGGGGAGCCGCTCCGGATTCAAGAGCAAGGGGAAACTCGCGGAGGGGCTCGTAATGGCCGTCTGCTTCTCCCTGACGGCATTCATACTCTACCTGTACTCGCTCATCCTCTGGGGGGCGATCGTGAAGGTCTGGGGCGTCGACAACTCGCTCACCATGGAGAACTTCCGCTACGTCTTCACCCACGGGAAGAAGGCGATCACCGACACGCTCACCATCGCGGCGGTGGCCACCCCGCTCGGCGGCCTTATGGCCGTCGTCATCGGCTATATCGCGCAACGCAAACGATTCTTCGGCAACCGCGCCATGGAGTTCTTCTCCATGCTGAACTACGCGCTCCCGGGGACGGTCGTCGGCATCGCCTACATCATCGCGTTCAACGAGCGGCCGATTCTGCTTACCGGGACGATGACGATCCTCGTCGCCGCGTACATGTTCCGCTACCACGCGGCGGGCATCCGAGCCGTGATCGCCTCGCTGCACCAGATCGACCCCTCCATCGAGGAGGCTTCGGCGAGCCTTGGCGCGGGCGCGGTGCGCACCTTCTTCCGCGTGACGGTGCCGCTGGTGGTCCCCGCCGTGCTGATGGGGATGCGCTACCTCTTCATCCACTCGATGACGGCCATCAGCGCGACGATCTTCCTCGTCTCCGTCCGCTGGAGCCTGCTGACGACGCGCATCCTGGAGTGCATGACCGAGCTGCAGTTCGCCCAGGCGTGCGCCTTCTCCGTGGTGCTCATTCTGCTTGTCTTTGCCACCACCGCCGTGCTGGCGGGGCTGACCCGCTTCGCAACGAGGCGAATTTCCGGTGAAGGAGGCCGCAACTGATGGCCGTAACGCTTGAACTCTCTAACGTCTCCAAAATCTTCCAGAAGGACCGGGAGCAGGTCCGCGCCGTGGACTCCGTCTCCCTTTCGGTCGCGCCGGGCGAGATGGTGACCTTCCTCGGCCCCTCCGGCTGCGGCAAGACGACGACCCTCCGCATGGTGGCCGGCTTCGAGATTCCCTCGGAGGGGGTGATCACCATCGACGGGCGCGACGTCACCAACGTCCCGGTGAACCGGCGCGACATCGGTTTCGTCTTCCAGAACTACGCGCTCTTCCCGCACATGAGCGTCTTCGAGAACGTGGCGTACGGCCTGCGCGTGAAGGGCGACCGGGAGACCGAGATCCGCCGTAAGGTCCGCGAAGGGCTCGACCTCGTGGGGTTGGGCAAGGCGGAGCATCGCTTTCCGAACCAGCTCTCGGGAGGGGAGCAACAGCGCGTCGCTCTGGCGCGGGTGCTCGTGCTCCAGCCCCGCGTGCTGCTGATGGACGAGCCGCTGTCCAACCTCGACGCGAAGCTGCGCATCCACATGCGCACCGAAATTCGCAGAATCCAGAAGCACCTGAACATCACCTGCCTCTACGTCACGCACGACCAGGGGGAGGCGCTCACCATGTCCGACCGGATCATGGTGATGCACAGGGGGAAGGTGGAGCAGGTCGGCGCGCCGATGGAGATCTACAGCGACCCGCGCTCCCTCTTCGTGGCGGACTTCATCGGCCAGGCGAACATCCTTCCCGGCGAGGTGCGCGCTGTGGAGGGCGGAACGCTCTCCGTCGACGTCGCCGGACATGTCTTCCCGGTGCGCGCGGTCAAGGGAGGCTTATTTACGACGGGTGACGCGGCCGCGGTAGTCGTCCGCCCGGAGAACCTTCTCCCGTCCGAAGGCGGCGGCATCTCCGGCACGGTGGAGACGGCGACCTTCCTCGGCGGGCGGATGGAGTACGAAGTTCTTCTCGCAAACGGCCAGACTGCGCTCTCCTTCGATCCCTTCATGCCGGGAAAGCGACTATGGAGCGAGGGGGAGTCCATGAGCCTCGTCTTCGACCCGAAGATCGCGGTGGCGCTGCCGAAGTAGAGGGAGCGTCGTAAGGACGAACGACATGTGCTGAACAAGAAGCGGAGACGCTCGAAACAGGAGCGGGGGAGACAAGAACAATCTCTCTCGCTCCTGTTTTTTTGCGTTTCCATTTATTAATCACTTGACTAAATTTGATCATAAGGATAAAATTGCTCACGTGCATAAAATAGGTCGATTGATTAAAATTTTTAGGAAGGTGGAGGGAGCCTTTTGGCTACATATTCAAGCGGAGAACAGACGCGTAATGCGCTGATTCAGGCGGCAGGGGAGCTGGCGGCCGAGGTGGGCTTCGACAACGTTTCCACGAGGGCGATAGCGTCGAGGGCCGGGGAAAATGCGGGAAGTATCCACTATCACTTCGGGGGGAAGGATTATCTTTTCAAGGCCGTTCTTATGGAGGCGACGCGGGATCTAAGAGAAGAAACGATCCCGAAAATTCTCTCGCATTTTGAGCCGGTCATCGATACTCCCGAAGGACAGGCGGATGTTGTTCGAGCTCTTGTGCATTCGGTGGTTCACTCTTTTTTTAAAACGGACGAACCGATTTGGCACTGTCAGGCGCTCTTTCAAGTTTTGAGGAAAGAGGGTGATTTACGGGATTTTCTGGTCAAGGAAGTTCTGATCCCGTTTACGTCGATCACGGAATCTCTTTTCCGGTGTATCTGTCCCGGCATGAAACAAGAAGAATATTTTCTACACTTTCTCATTCTTACCACGCCGATTTACTTCCATGCGGACAATATGGACGTTATTCTTGGTGTTTTAGGAATGGAGAAGTACTCGAACGAGTATATACAAAAGATGGGGGATATTCTCGTCCGGCAGACATTGCTCTTCTTCGGCCTGCCTGATGCGACGAATGAAAGGAGCGAGCGAGAGTGAAACGGAAAGCGGTTCTTGTGTTGATTTTTTCCGCGGTCGTCATGGCCGCGGTCGGAGGGTTCGCGGTGTCCCGCACGATGAGCGCCTCATCGGACGGAGACGTCGACGCGAAGATGAAGGCTCTGTTCGCCGAGCCGCGTCCGGTGCTGCTGGAGGAGGTTCGTTCGGGAAACGAAAGGAAAAATCGCGCATATCCCGCCTCGGTGCAGGCATCCAAGGAAGCGCCGCTCTCTTTCAGAGTAAGCGGCCCTCTCGTGACGGTGAACGGGCAACCCGGCGATTTTATCAAAAAGAACGCGGTGCTGATGGCGATAGACCCTCGGGATTTTCAAGATTCCATCCGAGTATTGGAGGCTCAACTGTCGGGCGCATCGGCAGCTCTTGAGAAGTCAAGGCGAGATTTCGAGCGGTCGAAGTCGCTCTTGGGGGAAAACGTTATTTCCAGGGCGTCGTACGATGCGGCGAAGGGAGCGTTCGAAACCTCGGCGGCCTCGGTGAAGGATATCGAGGCCCGCCTGAAGATCGCAAGACATCAACTTGCCGATACTAAACTCCTCGCCCCCTTCGACGGCATCGTCGCGACCAGAAGGGTGGAAAACCACGAGATGATCAGCGCCGGACAGGTGGCGTTGACCGTTCTGGACATATCGAGTCTCGAAATCAAAGCGAACATCCCCGAGAACGAGATAGCTCATACATCGCTCGTTCCCGAGCTGGAGGTGTCGGTAGGATTCGCCTCTCTTCCCGAGCGCACGTTCAAGGCGTTCTTGAAGGAATGGAGCGCCGCTCCGGATCCGTCGACCCGTACGTATTCCGTGACCTTCGCGCTCCCCGCCCCTAAGGAGGCGCAGATCCTTCCCGGCATGACCGGAGAGATCTCCTGGCGAAAACAGTCGGATACTGCGGAAGCCGTTTCGATTCCCGTAGCCGCGCTGATTCCCGACGGTGCGAACGCATCCGCGGTCTGGATATTCAATCCGGACACGTCCTCCCCGGTGAAACGAAGCGTTCGCACGGGAGGATTCATTCACGGCGGGAACAGGGTGCTCGTGCTCGACGGACTGCGTTCCGGAGAGCAGATCGTCGTCGCCGGGGCGTCCTTCGTCGTCGAGGGCATGAAGCTCAGACCCATGTCGCGGTAGAGGTTCCGGCGAATGAATCCAGCGGTATTCGCGCTTAAAAAACGCACCATTATTTATGTACTGCTCATTCTCCTTTTCGTCGGAGGAGTGATTTCGTATCAGGAAATCGGCCGCCTTGAAGATCCTACATTCACGATCAAAACGGCCGTGGTGGTGACCAGGTACCCCGGAGCAAGTCCCGCGGAGGTCGAAAAGGAAGTGACGGAGGTCGTCGAGGAGGCCATCCAGGCCTTGGGGCAGGTGAAGAAGATTTACTCCACCTCCCGGGAGGGAGTGTCCGTCGTCTACGTCGATATCAAGGAGACGTATACGACGGACGAGCTGCCGCAGATCTGGGACGAGCTGCGGCGAAAGGTCGGCGACGTGCAGGGAAAACTTCCCCCCGGCGCCGGTCCTTCTTGGGTGAACGACGACTTCGGGGATGTATTCGGCGTATTCTTTGCGCTCGTCGGCGACGGATATTCCTATTCGCAGCTCAGGGACTACGCTCGGGACGTGAAGAAGGAGCTGCTTCTGTGCAAGGGCGTCGCCAAGATCGAACTCTGGGGTACTCAGCAGGAGGTCGTCTATGTCGAGTTCAACAGGGCGCGTATGACGGAAATGGGGCTTTCTCCCGCGCAGATACAGCAGGCGCTCGCGTCGCGCAATCTCGTGCAGTCGAGCGGCAACGTGAACGTCGGCGAAAGCTATCTTCGCGTCACCCCGACGGGTGATTTCGTCAGCGAGCAGTTTATTGCGGATATCTACATCGGCGGGAAAGACGGTCTAGTCCGCTTGGGGGATGTGGCGAGCGTTTCGCGCGGCTTCGCGGAGCCTCCTGCGAATATGATGCGGTTCAACGGGCGTCCCGCCGTCGGGATAGGTATCTCCACGGTGGACGGCGGCAACGTCGTGAGGATGGGCGAGGAAGTGCGTCGGCGGATCTCCGAACTCGAGGCGATGAAACCTCTGGGCATGGAAATGCACTCAATTTACTATCAGAGTGAAATAGTCACCGAGTCCGTGAATACGTTCCTTGTCAACCTTCTCGAGGCGGTAGTGATCGTCATCGGCCTTCTCCTGCTCTTCATGGGGTGGAGGACCGGACTTCTCATCGGAGTCGTACTGGTGCTGAATATCCTGGTTACCTTTGTCGGCATGTATCTTCTGAACGTCGATTTTCAGAAGGTTTCGCTGGGATCTCTCATTTTGGCGCTCGGTATGTTGGTGGATAACGCGATCGTGGTTGCCGACGGCTTCTTGATAGCAGTCGCCAGAGGGATCGACAAGAAGAAAGCCGCATGCGACGTGGTGCGGGATACGCAGTGGCCTCTGCTCGGCGCTACGGGCGTTTCCGTACTGGCTTTTACGGCGATTGGTTTCGCTCCGGGGCAGGTGAGTGAATTCGCCCAGTCTCTCTTTCGGGTGATGGCGATCTCTCTTTCGATGAGTTGGGTGCTGGCCGTCTCGGTGACGCCTTTGCTCTGCGTACGCTTTCTTCATGCCCCCGATTCGTCGGGCGACAGGGATCCGTACGATAAACCCATGTACAGGATATACCGCGGGGCAGTCCACGGTTTCTTGAAATATCGCGCCGCGGTGGTCGCGGTATCGCTGATTCTCCTTGTTCTGTCGGTGCTCGGATTCGCTCTGGTACCCACAAACCTCTTTCCGGCCTCGACCCAGAGATACTATTACGTCAACATATGGAGACCCGAAGGGACGCGAATCGAGAATACATTAAGGTCTTTAAAGGAAATCGAGGAGTATGTCTCGGGACTCGACGGAGTGAAGAACGTTTCCGCATTCGCGGGGGAGGGGACGCTTCGGTTCATCCTCACGTACAACCGGGAGGATCCTAATTCGAGCTACGCGCAGCTTCTTGTGGAGGTCGAGGACTACCGCATGGTCGACGATCTGATCTATGAAACCGAGAAGTTCATGCGCCACAACATCCCGGATGTACAGGCCCACTGTACCAAGTTCATCACCGGTCCGTCGAGGGAGTTCACGGTCGAGGCAAGATTCCGGGGACCGGATGTGGACCAACTCAAGAAGATCGCCGAAAAAGCGCAAGCGATAATGAGAGCGAACCCCAATGCCCGCGATGTGCAAGTCAACTGGAGGACGCCGGTTCAGGCCGTTCGCCCCGTCTTTTCCGAAGACCCCGCTCGGCGGGTAGGGATCAGCCGGCAGGATCTCGCGCAGGCGCTCCAGTTCAACTTCAACGGAATCGCCATGGGGCTCTTCCGCGAAGGCGATGTCCTGCTTCCCATCGTCGCCCGTCCGGTGGAAGAGGAGCGCGCGTCGGTGCAGAACATGGAGGACGTCCAGGTCTGGAGTATTCCGGCGGGGTCCTATATTCCGATGCTTCAAGTCGCCTCCGGCGCGGAAATCGTCTGGGAAGATCCAATGATCAAGCGTCAGAACAGGCAGAAGGCCGTTACCGTGCAAGCGAATCCTGTGGTCGGACTGGCCGAAACACTGCGGCGGGAAGTGAAGGATGAGATAGAAACCATCATGCTGCCGTCGGGCTATTCGCTGGAGTGGGCCGGAGAGTATCTAGATTCCAAGGAAGCGGTGGATCCGCTGAAGATTTCCTTCCCCATCTGCCTGATCGCCATGTTCGTCCTCGTGCTCGGTCTCTTCAATTCAGTCAGAAGGGCTCTCATCGTCTTTCTCACGGTACCGTTTTCCATCATCGGTGTGACGATTTGCTTCCTCCTGACCGGCCAGGCTTTCGGTTTCATGGCGATTCTGGGGTTTCTGGGGCTCTCCGGCATGGTCATCAAGAACGCCATTGTCCTGATCGACCAGATAGAGTTGGATATAGCCGATGGGAAGCACCCCTATCAGGCGATTCTGGACTCCGCCGTCAGCAGACTGCGTCCGGTTACTATGGCTGCCGGAACGACGATTCTCGGGATGCTACCTCTGATATTCGATCCCTTCTTCTCCGCCCTGTCGGCCACGATCATGGGGGGGCTTTTCGGAGGCACGTTCCTGACGCTGCTGCTCGTTCCCGTTCTGTACAGTCTCTTCTTCAAGATACCGGCCGACGACAGATATCTGAGTCTTGATGGAGCCGAACCATGTGTTCCATCCGAATAGGAGGATACGAATGGACCACGTATTGTCTTTTTATTTGGGACCACCCGAAGACGAGAGCTTGAAGGAACTTTTTCAAGAATATCAGGAGGATCGCCGGCAAGAGAAGCGAAAGATGGCGGGAGATTGGGAGGCTTTCGAAGGATACGCCGCGCTCTCTCTGTTCAAACCTTCGGACTGCGGTCAGAGCGTGATGGAGTCGATCTTTCAAGCCCGTTGCCCGCTCCCTCTTTCAATTAAAGGATACTCTTTTCAGATGGAATTTCGCAGAAAACTCTGGGTCGGATGCGTCTCCATTTCCAGAAAAGACGTGTCGGTCGCCTCGGATGGAGCGACGGAACTCTTGTGGCCGCTCTCCGGGATGGTCAATACGACGGTATCCCTGGAACTGGCTTCGCGGCTGCGAAGAGAGTGGGTGGGCTGGGTGACGGTCCGTCCGGTGGAGTGGGATTTCGAGCGCATTCGTCTTTTGGAGAGAGTACGTCTTTCGGAGAGAGGAGCGTACCGGTGATGCGTCTACGGTTTTCCGGAGTGCGTGCGCTTCGTATTTGTCCAACGGAAAGGATTGTTTTTGTGTATGCGTAGAAAACCATGCGTGGTGCTGTTGGTTCTGTGTTCTTTCTTGTTCGCCGTGCAGGGGTATGCGTACGGGGCCGAGGGAACGCTGACCCTTGAGAAGGCGCTCGCTCTTGCCCGCGAGCACAACCCGTCGCTCGCGGTGGCCGGAGAGCAGGTCGTCCAGTCGGAAGCCGATGTGGAGAAGGCCTCGTCCGCGATGGGGCCGAAACTGCAGGTGCAGGCGAGCTACACCAGATACAACGAGGATGCCCGGAACCCCGTGTTCGACGGGACGGGCCGGCCGACGGGCGGCTATATCCTGGAAGGGTTCGAGAACACGTGGAGGACCGCGGTCGTGCTCACGCAGGTGCTGTACAGCGGAGGTTCGCTTTCGGCGAACCGGGCCGCCGCTCGGTTGCGGACGGAGGCGCGGCGGGCGCGGGAGATCCGTACGCTCCAAGGAGTGGAGAACGGGGTGAAACGGGCGTACTACGACCTTCAGCGCGCGAGAGCGTTTCTTGTGATCGCGAAGGAGTCCGCGCGACTGGCGAAAGAGCATCTCGCAGTCGTGGAGGCGCTTTTCAGGCACGGGGCCGTGGCGAAGAACGAAGTGCTCAGGGTACAGGTGGACGTCTCCAACGCGGAACTGCTTCAAATCCAATCGGAGAATGCGGTGAACGTCGCCTGGAAGGGGCTTTCGAGGGCCGTCGGAATCGCTCTTCCCGAAAACGCGGCGCTTCCCGAACCGGAGAAGCCGTTGGAGAGAGTGGAATTCCCGCCCGACCCCGAACGGCTGGCGTTGGAGAGCCGTCAGGAGATGCGCGCCCTCGATTTTATGCGCCAAGCCGCGCTCGAAAGCGTGACGGCGGCGGAAGGACAAAGCAAACCTCAAATCTTCTTCGAGGGTAAGTATCAGGACGTCGGTGACGGCTTCTATCCGGACAAGAAAGATCAGTGGACTCTTTCTCTTGTCGCGCAGTGGACTCTGTACGATCACGGAGAAGTACGTTCGCAGGCGAAGAAAGGACGTTCCATGGTCCGGGAGTTTCTCGGGCAGATGGACGATCTGGAGAAGCAGGTGATTCTCGAAGTGGCCACAGCGCGGCTGAATCTTGAATCCGCGCTGAAGAGAACTGATGTCGCGCGCACTCAGGTGATCCTGGCCGAGGAGGACTACCGTATGGCGTTGCAGCGCTACCGCGTGCAGGCGGGGACCAACCTCGACGTTCTGGATGCGCGTGTAGCCCTCGTCAACGCGCAGAACAAGCTTGCGGCTTCGATATACGACGCGTACACGGCGCGCGCGGACTTCGCGCACGCTCTCGGCGGAGGGTACGAGGAGAGGTAATTTCGTCTGTAGATTATCCGAAGAACGAGCGGATTCAAGAGTTTTTCGCGCTTGTCCCGCGCGATACGGTGCGCTATCATTATGCGGGAACATCCGAGGCAGTTTCGAGGAGAGAATTCTCCTGTTTCGGTGTTCCCGCATCGCGATCCGGCGACCTCTCGAGTTCGCCGACTTCGAAAGCGAGGGAAGTCCATGGAGAATAACCACGCGCCCGCGTTCTCATCCCCCTGGGAAATTCAACGCTTTCTCAGCGCCATTCCGTACAATCCGAAAGAGGAGTGCAAATCGCCTAAGCGCGTGCTCGCCGAGCGTAACGCGCACTGCTTCGAAGGCGCGCTCTTCGCCGCCTCCCGACTTCGGGAGCTGGGGTACCCGCCGCTCCTGATGGACCTTCGGGCGTGGAACGACGACGACCACGTCATCGCGCTTTTCAAGGAGCGGGGACGCTGGGGTGCGGTCGCAAAATCCAACTTCACCACGCTGCGTTTCCGGGAACCCGTCTACCGTACCCTCAGGGAACTGGCAATGTCCTACTTCGACTTCTACTTCAACACGCTGGGGCAGAAGACGCTTCGGGCCTACTCCAGGCCGCTGAAACTGGCGCAGTTCGACGGGAAGAACTGGATGGAGACGGACGACGATCTCGAATACATCGGCGACGCCTTCCGCGCGCTGCCCTACTATGAGCTGCTGGATTCGGACCAGGTTGCACATCTTGTCGAGGTCGACGAAGACCTGCTGAAAGCGGGCTTGATGGGATCCAATCCGGCAGGCCTGTACGTCCCGGCGGCGGAGTGAATTCCCGCGGATCTCCGCGGTTACGTTTCAGGAACAGAACACTGAATTCCGGGCACTCTGCGCCCGGTGTACACTCGAGGCTTTTCGCTCCCGTCGGGCGCGGCGAGTCGAAACGGAAGGAATGAGGCGTCTATGCGCTGTACAGGTGTTTCCGCAAGAGGTATCCGGCTTCCAGTCCTCTCGAAGGGGGCGGATCTGGTCACAATCGTCGCCGACGAGCTTGTCAAGGCGTCTGCGGCGTCGCGCGATCCGTTCGAATTCCGCGACGGCGATATCGTCGGCGTGACGGAGTCGGTGCTCGCCCGTTCGCAGGGGAATTACGTCTCGTTGGACGACATCGCCGAGGATGTCCGCAGGCGGGTTCCCGAAGGCGACGTCGCGTTGATCTTCCCTATTCTGAGCCGCAATCGCTTCGGACGCCTCCTCGAAGGCATCGCTCGAGGAGTTCGAGGAACGCTGAACGTGGTCCTCTCCTACCCTGCGGACGAAGTGGGGAACCTGCTTATCGATCCGCGCGCTTTCTACTTGAAGGGGGACCGGCTCTCTGGAGACCTCTTCGGCGAGAAGGAGTACGACGAGATCTTCGGCCGTTACCCGCACCCGTTCACCGGCGTGGATTACGTGAGCTACTACAAGAACATGGACCCGAAGATCCGGATTCATTTCGCCAACAACCCGCTCTCCGCGCTGCGCTTCTCGAAGACGGTGATCGTGGGCAGCATCCACGCACGCTTCCTGCACCGGGAGATTCTGGAGAAGGCGGGAGCTTCGGTTTTTTCCCTCGACCAGTTCTGCTCCGCGCCTCTCAGTGAGGGCAAAGGATTCAACGAAGAGTACGGCCTCCTGGGCTCCAACTACAGCAACGAGACCTCGGTGAAGCTCTTTCCGCGGGAGAGCGGTCGCTTCGCCCGCGCACTCTCGGACGAACTTCGGGAGAGAACGGGGAAGCGTGTCGAGGTGCTGGTGTACGGAGACGGCGCATTCAAGGATCCTGCGGGAGGCATCTGGGAACTCGCCGACCCTGTGGTGTCGCCCGGCTATACGGAAGGGCTCGAGGGGCTCCCGAAGGAGATCAAGTTCAAGTATATCGCCGACAACGCGGGAGACAAGTCACCGGACGAAGCCGTCCGGGAGGCGATTCGCAACAAGGTCGTCATGGACCGTTTCGCCCACTCGACGCTGGGGACGACGCCGCGTCGCCTGACCGACCTGCTGGGGTCGCTCTGCGATCTCGTCTCCGGCTCCGGCGACAAGGGAACTCCGGTTGTCTACATTTCCGGGTACTTCGATTCCTACCTTGACGAGTGACCCGGGACGGCGTGAACAGGCGAAAAAGCAGATGCGAAAAACGCGTGGATGTAGTATTATGTACTTTGTGAGTACAAAGAATTTCGGACCAATGTAGCCTTTCCCTGTGGAGATTCGGCGGCCGGAGCGATCCGTCCGTCTTTTCTCGGATGCGGTACGGTTTTGTGCACCACGATCACATACTGTATGGGAGGTAGAAAGAATGAGGAGTATGAGTACGGTTCGGAAGATGCTGGCGCTGGTGTTCGTTCTGTGCATGATGGCGGCCCCCGCCTTCGCGGCGGACCCGATCAGGATCGGCGAAATCGCCACGGTGACGGGCGACTTCGCCGCCTACGGCGTTGCGGAGGTCGAGTCGGTGAAGATCGCCGTCGCGGAGATCAACGCCGCCGGCGGAATCCTCGGCAGACCGGTCGAGGTGATTATGTACGACTGCCGCACGCGGCAGGAAGATATGGTGAACGCGGCCCGGCGTCTTGTCGAGCAGGACAAGGTCAGCGTCGTCATCGGCCCCAGCGGAAGCGGCCTGTGCATCGCGGCGGCTCCTGTGTTCAATCGCGCGAAGGTTCCTCATATCGGAACCCTCCCCACGAACCCCCTCGTCACCGTGGACGAGAAGGGCAACGTCCGTCCCTACAACTTCCGTATCTGCTTCCTTGATCCCTATCAGGGAAAGATGATCGCCCACTTCTCGGCGAAGGACCTCGGCAAGAAGAAGGCCGCGGTGCTGTATGACGTATCCAGCGACTACTCCCACGGTCTGCGCGAGTTCTTCACCGCCTCCTTCAAGGAGTACGGCGGAGAGATCGTCGCCGACGAGGGACACCGCGCCGAAGACGTCGATTTCCGCGCGCAGCTCACAGTCATCAAGGAAGCCAACCCCGACGTCCTCGTCATCCCGACGATGGGCAAGGCGCTTCCTCTGGCCGTGAAGCAGGCCCGCGACCTCGGTATCGAGGTTCCTATAGTCGGCGGCGACGGCTACGGCGACTTCATGTGGGAGATCGCGGGCGACACGATGCGCGAGACCTATTGGGTGAGCCACGTCGACAAAGCCGACCCGACGCTTGCCGATTTCTTCAAGAAGTACGAGGAGCAGACCGGCACCGAGTGCATGGAGTTCATGAACGCGGTTATGGCCTACGACGCCGTCTACTGGGTGAAGGACGCCATCGAGCGCGCCGGCAGCGACGACCCCGTGAAGATCCGCGACGCCCTGGAGGCGACGAAGGACCTGAAGCTTATGCACGCGACGCTCACGATGGACGAGTTCCACAACCCCAAGGACAAGGACGGTATCATCCTGAAGTCCGACATCGAGAAGAAGCAGGCCGTGTTCTTCGTGAAGGTGAAGCCGTAGGCAGGATGCTGAAATAACTGCCTGAGAGGTATTTTGATCGCGTGTGTTTTTCGGACGCAAAAGACCGGGGCGGGAATATATTTCCCGCCCCGGTCTTTTGCGTCTGTTTCGGTTTGCCCTCGGCGCCCTCACACGTCCGGGCCGCCCAGCTCCAGCGCGATGTCCTCGGCGAGGAAGCTCGAGGCCTCGATCAGCCCCTCCTCGCCCTGGTGGGTGACTGCCTGGAAGCCTGAGTGGACGACGCCCGTCCGCACGTCGACCAGTCTGGCGGTGAGCGTGAAGACCGAGCCCGTCGCGTTCACCGAGCCGACGATGAGGTATTGCGCGCCCAGGACCTTACCGACCTTGATCGCCTTCTTCTCGTCGACCAGTCCCGACAGCGAGAGTTTGTGCTCCGAGGCGATCTCGTTCATCCGGGAGGCTTCGAGGACGGTCCACGGCCCCCGGTTGACCAGCGCTCCCCTGACGCGCTCCCCGACCGCGCCGCCGAGGTACGGCATGCACCCGACGGCCTGGAAGTCGGGGATGGCGATGAGCATCTCGGCCGTCGAAGGAAGAGGAGCGGCGAGGATGCTCGTTCCCAAGAGCAACAGCAGAATGAGCCGACACGCTTTTTTACAGGACATCCTCGATCCCCCCTTTGCAGTAATGTCGTTTCAAATCCGCCGGTGTCATGCCGCCCTGAAGAACGAGAGTATCATGCGGGCCATTCCATCGACTTGGACCTTCAGCTTGGCTATAGCGTCCTTCAGCCCGGTCACCTCTCCGTCCACGAAGACCTTGCCGGAAGCGAACTCGAGTTCGTTGAGCGTTTCTTTCGCCTCCTTCGGCATCTTCGCCGTCGTGTAGGCGCGCGCCTTGTGGAAGCGGAGAACGTCGCCGAGACGTGTCCGTCCTTGCAGGATGCCCTTCGCGTCGCGGACCAGCAGTCTGTCGGTGATCATATCCTTTCCCAGTTTCTCCTCGACGGCGAGAACGGTTTTGTAGTCGCCTTTTCCTCCCGCGTGAAGGGAAACTTCGCTAGCAACGAGCGTGCGCATGCGTTCGCTCTCGTCCCAGAAACGTACCGACATTTCATAGCACCTGTCAAGAACGGGGAGGATAAGATCGCGCCCCTGTTCGTACGTGCCGTTTCGCATCAGGCTCGCCCCTCCGACGAAGGATGCGGTGCACCCTCCCTCGCCGCTCACGGTCGTCGCGAGCTGGATGACCCGATCAAGGTTGCGGCCGGTGAGCGTGCCTTCTTTGAGGAAAACCTGCACCAGCTTGTCGATTTCCGTCTGATCGGCCGCGGATATACTGTCGCCTCCGGAACCTCCGGAACCGCCGCCTCCTCAGCCGAACCCCGCGACAGGCGATAGAAGCAGCGCGCCGCCAAGTACAAAAATGCTTAGAAGAAGTACGAATTTCTTTCTCATTTTCGCCACATCCTTTCTGTTCTCAATCACTGTTTGGGAATCATATCCTCCAGTTTCTTTGCAAGCGCCGCATCTATGGTCTTCAGAGCCGCGAGCTGTTCTTTCGCCCCCTGAAGATTTCCCCGCATGATCTGGGCAGTGCCCAGAAGAAAGCGGAGATTGCCGTTACCCGGCTGCTGTTGAAGCGCGGAAAGCAGTATCCCCGCGGCTTCGTCCGCTGCGCCGTTTTCGAGCAGAAGCTGTCCAAGAGCCAGATAGGCCGGAATATAGGCCTGATCGATTTGAATGGCCTCCAGAAAGAAGTCGGCGGCCTCCTCGATCCTCTTTCTGTTCTTGAATGCGGACCCCTTCAGGAAGAGCGCCTCGACGAGCTTCGGATCGAGTTCGAGCGCTTTGTCGAGCGGCGGCGTGGCCTTATGGTTGTCGCCGAGCAGGAAGTACGCCTTGCCGACGAGCAGATGCGCCTCGGCGAAGGACGGTTCCCATGTGACCGCCTGTTGCGCCGCGAGCAGCGCGTCGGAGTAGCGCTTCGTCTGGAAGTGCAGTCCCGCGACGATGAAACGCAGAAGTCCGTTGCGCGGGCTGAGCTGCGTCATCTTCTCCCAGAACGGGAGCGACTTGCGGTATTCTCCCAGGTTGTAGTACCCGAGCGCTTCATAGAGGTAGTACTTGTAGTCGCTCGTCGGGTCCCCTCGCGCAGGAGCGTCGCCGCTGATGAAGGCGAGGATATCCGCGGCCAGGTTTCTGGACACGAGCGGCGTTTCGTCTTCCCCCTGTTTCGAGGTTCGTTCGAAGCTCGCGAGCACGCGGCCGCTCTCGACGTCGACAAGCCGCGCCGTTGCCACGAGAAGGGCGCCGAACCTGCTGACCGCGCCGAGGATGAAATAGCGCGCGCCGACGAGCTTCCCCGCCTTCGCGGCCGTCGCGGTCTCCACGACTCCGGACATGGTAAGCCGCTGCTGCCTGGCTACCTCGGCGACGCGGGAGCGCTCGACAAGCGTAATATCCCTGTTCCCTGCAAGCGATGTGGAGACGATGTCCCCGACCGTCGCGCCGAGGTGGAAGCTCGTTCCCTGGGCGAGAAATGGGTGCACGGCGACGGTCATCTGCGCCGCCGAGGATACCTCCGGGAGGCTGAACAGGGCCAGGAGCAGCAACAGCAGCGCGTTCGCCTGTACGATGCGTCCTCTTCTCATGAGGGGAACCTTCTCTCCGGCGAGAATCCTTTCTTCGTCATCTGCTCTTCCGGCTCCATCTATGGCTGAACGCGTCGTACGTGTACACCGTGTCCGCAGTGAATATGGACGCCTTGTATCCGTCGATGATGCACGCCTGCGGCGATATTCCTTCCTTGACGACCCACTGGTGGATCGTCATGTCGTAAAGCACCAGGTCGGACTCGGACCACGCCGCCGCGAGGACGTCGCCCGCCTGCGCTTTTTTCAGCGCGCCGAAGGGGAAGAACTGCGAGAAGAGCCATTTCCCGAGGACGGGATCGTAGACTACCAGCCCCTCCTCGCCTGTCAGTATCGTCATTCCGCGCGAAAGCGACGCCCCTGTGAGTTTCCACGGAATGTAGTCGCTCCGCAGCCACCTCTGATTCTTCGCGTCGAAGATCGCGGCCTCGTTCTCGTTCCACACGAGCGCGTACTCGTCGGAGAGCGCTCCCAGAAGCGTCCGGAAGTTGCTCTCGGAGAGCCACTGCTGCGTCCGCACGTCGTAGACCCAAGCGGCGTCCTCGCTCCAGACAAGGGCGAGGTGATTGTGCACGCGGTACCCGCTTGTTCTGAAGTTGTTGAGGATGGACTGCCGTTTCAACACCGGATCGTGAACACGCACCGTGTACGCGTCGATGAAGACCTGCACCTCCGCGAACGCCGGGACCGTCCCAACGAGGAGTCCCGCGAGGAAGATAGCGAGCGCCCCGAAAGATATCCGTTTGCGTGCGTTCATTGGATACCAGCTCCCTTCATAATGAGGTACGTCCGATACTGTGCTTCACTCTTTGCTCAGACGGAGCGTATTGCCTTCCACGCTCTCTTCGCGGAGATCCGTCCGCTTGCCCAGGAGTGCGGCAAGCAGCTGTCGCGCCGAGCCGGAAAAGGAAACGTCGATCTCCGCCCTGCCTCCGGCGAAGCGCGCTACGGAGGCCGAGGACGCCCCCGCGTCGCGGCAGCTTGCGGCAAGAGCGTGCGCTTCGGAGAACGAACGAGCGGGAGCGATCACCAGGAACGTCGCTCCCGCCGTATCCGCAGATTGAGGAGGCGCCTTTCCGAGGAGCGCTGCGGCAGCGGAACGTGTCGCTGTTTCCACCGCTTTCCGTGCCGCTTCGTCCGCAGTGTACCCGATCTCCTTTGCCGAAGCGCTTCCTGCGGCGATCTGGCGGGCGTTCGACGCCGTGCAGGCCGTCGCCGAGACGGTCGCCATGACGGTGAAGAGTCCGAATTCGTTCCGCACGGGCTGCGGCAGAGAGATGGAACCGGAAAGAAGGACGGAGAAGCTGAATGTCCTGCCCAGCTCCATAATCGCCTCGACATTGCCTTCAAGCGCCAGGATTGCCGCCTTGTTCTCGCGGATCCGTTCGAGCTGTCTTTCGTCGACGGCCTTGTACCCTTCGTCCAAAAGCGCCCGGATCAGGATCGACCTCGCGAGCGCGGCATGCGACGGCCCCTTCACGAGGACGGCGATGGTCTTGCCCTTCGGCAGTTCGGCCCGCGCCGCGACGGATGGTACAAGCAGGAAGATCGCGAAGGCCGCCATGCAGATCGCGATCGTTTTTCTCATAACCGTTCACCTCACCTCGACGCGCACAATTTTGCTTTCGGTGAAAAAGCGCTTCAGAGGAACCGTCACTTCTACCGTATACACTCCGTTCGACACGCCTTGGAAATCAACCTGCCCGTCGACGACCTCGCCCTCTATCTCGATCGAACTGATCTTCTCGGGAAGTCCGTGACGAATCTCGTAGAGGAGGCAGAGAAGGTTCCGGCGCGCATCGGTCAGGGCGCCGCGTTTCGCGAGCATCTGATCGCGGGAGGACGGGGAGGGGAGCGGCGCCTTCCCCTGCGAGGTCACCGATTCGCCCTTCCAGTCGACGACGCCGAAGCGGAAGACCTGGATATCTTCCGATCCGCTCTTCGCCTCCGCAATGGACTGAAAGAGAGCCGCCATATCCTCCTCCGCAGGAGGCGATGCGAAGGCTGCGGAGGAAAGGAGAGCGATCAGAAGGCAAAAGAGAACTCTGCGGACACTCACCGTCTATCGCCCCTTTCGTCCTTCCACCGTTCCCGAGGTAATCCGTGTGATTTCCACGCCGAGAGCCTCCAGCGCGATGGCGATCTCTTCGGCGGAAGTCTCCGCCGACACATCCAGTTCGAGCGTCCTGTTCGCGTAGGCGCGCTGGTAGACTCCGTTGACGCCCTTCACCTCTCCCAGGCTGTCCCGAAGGGATCTGGCATCGCTGAACGAAAGGTCGCTCACGCTCACCTTGAACGACCTTCCGGGTATGCCGCCCGAAGAGCCGCCGACAAGGGTATAGGCCACGGTATGGAGCAGCGATCCCGCCATTTTCGGAGTCAGTTTTTGGAACGCCTTGAGCGCCGCGTCCCCCGGCGACGTTCCCTGGACTCTCAGTTCGGAGCCGTCGGCGCCGATGACATGCGCCGTCTGCGTGATGATCGCCTTGAGCTGGAGCTGCGAGTTGACCGCGTAGAGCATCGTGCCCGCGACCTTGTTTTTCGTTGCCGTGTTCGCCTGCGCCTTCCCGTGGATCAGCACGTCGGACTGAAAGCTCCGCGCTAGCTCCTGAAGCGTGGTCGTGTCACCCGAGATTTTCGCCGCCTCGATCTCTCCCTTGCGGATTGCCCCGGACTGCCCGGGGTCGACAAGCATGTACCCGGCCTTCTGAAACGCTTTGAGCACCTCGCTCTCCGCCGTCGAGAGGAACTGGCGTTCTCCGTCGACAACCTCGTCGATGAGCACCATGATCCTCGGGTTGCCCAGCGCGTCGATCACCGCCGGCCCGAGGACGCCGTCGAGCGCCTTTGAAGATACGGTACACTGCGCCGTCAGGCGGAGGATGCCGTCGTTCGTCCGCTCCTCCTTCAGATTGTCCGTCGCCGTTACCAGCCCTTCCGAACGAGAGAATACCTTATCGCGCACCACCTCGAAATCCTTCATCTCGGTGATGCCCTGAACATACACGCCGATTCCCTTTTCGAGCGCGTTTCTGTGGAGCTGGCGCCGAGCTTCCTCGCGCGCGCGGGCGACGTCGCCGTTCACGATCGCGGCCATTCCCTCCGCGTCGACGACGATCTTCTCCGTTGCGGATACAAGCGCAGGGAAAAAGAGGAGAAGAATCGCGCATATTACGGAAAAGGGTTTCCGTCTCATGACGTCACCGTTTGACCACCGTCACGCGGCAGGGGATACGGAAGTCGTAGGAGCTGCCGCGCACCTTCGCAGCGTCCGCATTGCTGATGACGAGGTCGACGTTCTGCGGCGCGACGGTCCGAACGGCTTTCGCGACGATCGGGGTGGAGGCTATTCTGGGCGCGCCCTTCGCATAGGCGAGGTTCGTGTGGTAATCGCACAGTCCGGAAGCGAGGAAGCGCTCCGCGTCCACGAAGTCGATTCCGTACACTTCTTTGCCGTTTTCGTCGACGACGCGGAAGATCATCGCGGGAATAAGCGTAAGATGCGTCGCGTCGATCAGCAGCCCCGATGCGCCGATCTTGCCCGCCGGAGGCGTCGGGGGGACGGGTTTTTGCCCCGGAGCCTTGGGAAGCCCGGGCAACACGGCGGTACGCACCTTGTCGAGCTTTACGCGCCCGGTGACGGTGTAGATCTCGCCGTCCCAGGAAGCGTCCGATATTTCGACGCCCTTGATGAGTCCCTGGACTTCCGTTTTCACGGTGTCGTTCGCCATGAAGTCGGTCATCGTGGTCTTCGCGTCCACGCGCACGCCCTGGATCGCTTCAAGGAGATTGCGCTGAAGGTCTACGATGGCTCCTCTGCGGGCAAGCAGTTTCCCCTGCGCGGTCTTCTCCTTGCCGGTCGGGGCGACGGCCTGTCCCGAGGCCTCGACATAGTCGTCGGTCCAGTTGATGCGGGCGAACTCGGTCCCGACGATCAACGCGGACGGGGAAGGAGCGGGAAGAGCAGGTCCCGCGTCGAACGCCGTCGTGACATCCACGGCAGGCGCTGCCGTCACGGTATCGCTTCTCTCCGGAACTTCCTCGATCGGCGGAAGAAACACCTCCTCCGTGGCGAATGCCGGAATACAGAAAACAAACAGAAGCAGAAGGCAGGAAATACATCTCTTCTGAAGCATCGCATACCCCTCCTCTCCATTTTGAGGGATGATGCGGATGCGCCCCGGTATTTTGTGAAGATGAAGAATAAAGAAGATCGCACACCATCCCATTGATGTTCACTATGATACTCTTTTTAGCGCGGTTTTTCAACAGAACTTCTTTCTTGCTTTAGCGTAAAAAAGAGAGGCTCATCCGGGAAGAATGAGCCTCTCTTTTTCGGCCGTCCCCTGCGTTACGCCTCCGCAGAGAGGAAGTGGAGCCCCTCGGGGAGAAAACGCAGCTCCGCCTCCGCACCGGGGGGGAGCGGGTCGCGCTCGAACGGGTTCGGGATATGCACCGTAACCGGTTCAGTCCCCGGGAGTTCCACCTCGTACTCCATCACGCTCCCCAGGTAGGTTGCGCGGAGCACGGTTCCGGCAAGCGCGCTTCCTCCGGGGCCTTCGGCAGGGGAGAGGCGCACCGCCTCGGGGCGGATCATCGCCTCGTAGGCGCCGGCCGGCAGTTCTTCTCCGGCCTCGGGGCGCCAGGGCTTCCCCAGAAGAGTCCACGCGCCCGAGACGTCCTTTTCGGCCGGAAGAAAGGCCGCTTTGCCGATGAAGGAGGCGACGAAGCGGTTGACGGGGCGTGCGTACAGCTCGCGGGGGCTTCCCATCTGTTCGATGCGCCCCCGGTTCATTACGACGACGCGGTCGGAGATGCTCATGGCCTCGATCTGGTCGTGCGTCACGTAGATGCTCGTGATGCCGAGGCGCTGCTGGAGCTTCCGGATGTCGATGCGCATCTGCTCGCGGAGCTTCGCGTCGAGGTTCGAGAGGGGTTCGTCGAAGAGGAGGACGGACGGCTCCATCACCACCGCGCGCGCCAGCGCCACCCGTTGCTGCTGTCCTCCCGAGAGCTGGCTCGGCTGGCGTTCCTCCAGCCCCTCCAGCCCGACCAGTTCCACGACGCGTTCGGTCCGCTCGCGGATCTCCTTCTTGCTCAGCTCCTTGAGCTTCAGGCCGAAGGCGATGTTGTCGCGCACGTCGAGGTGCGGAAAGATGGCGTACGACTGGAAGACCATCGCCGCGTTCCGCTTGTTCGGCGCGACGTCGTTCATCCGCCGCTCGCCGAAGAAGATGTTCCCCGAGGTGGGGTCCTCGAAGCCCGCGAGCATCCGGAGGAGCGTCGTCTTGCCGCAGCCGGATGGGCCGAGAAGGGTGACCAGCTCGCCGTCGCGGACCTCCAGCGAGACGGCGTCCACCGCCCGGAAGATGCTGCCCGGATCGTCGAAGCTGCCGAAATCCTTGGTTATGGAGTCGATGACTATTTTCACGAGCCTATTCCTCCTGAATCTGAATTGCCGCCATGCCGCCCGCGCGGCCGGGGACGAGGCGCGCGATGATCGCCATCGCCGCCGTCACGATCACCACGAGAATCACGCTGAAAGCCGCCGCCACGCCGAGACGCCCCGATCCCACCTGGTTCAGTATCTGCACCGTGAGCAGATTCCAGTTGGCCGAGACGAGGAAGATGGCGGCGCTGATGGCGGTCATGGCACGGACGAAGGCGAAGACGAGCCCCGAGAAGAAGGCCGGGGCGATGATCGGCAGCGTGACCTTCCGGAATGTGGTCAGCTTGTCCGCGCCGAGGTTCTGCGCGGCCTCCTCGATGGACGGGTCGATCTGGCGGAGCACCGCGATCCCCGACTGGATGCCGACCGGGATGTAGCGGAAGACGAAGTTCAGCACCAGGATCGCGAGGGTGCCGATCAGCATGAGGGGCGGCGTATTGAAGGCGAGGATGTAGCCGATGCCGATCACGGTGCCGGGGACGGCGAAGTTGAGGATGGAGGTGAACTCCATCACCCCCTTGCCGGGGAAGGAGGTGCGCACCACGAGGAAGGCGATCAGCATCCCCATGACGCCGGAGAGCGGCGTGGCGCAGATCGCGACGATGAGCGTGTCGCGGATGGTCCCCATGCCGACGCTGAAGGCGTAGGCGAAGTGGTTCAGCGTCGGAGTAAAGTCGAACCCCCAGACGCGGGTGAACGCGCCGACGAAGATCGTCCCGTAGAAGAGGAGGACGAGGCCGCAGAAGGCGGCGGAGAAGGCGAGGAGGCCGCGTCGTGCGTTTCTGCTCACCAGCTTGGAGGAGGAGGCGACGGGCTTTCCGGTCACGGTGGTGTACTGGCGCTTCTGCAGGTAGTAGCGCTGGATGGCGAAGGAGGTGATCGACGGGATCAGCAGCACCACCGCGAGAGCGGCTCCAAGCGGCAGGTTGAACGAGCCGGTGATCTCGAGGTAGGCCTGGGTGGAGAGCATGGGGAAGCGGCTTCCGGCGAGTACCAGCGGGTTGCCGAAGTCGGCGAGCGATTCGATGAGCACCACGAGGAAGGCGCTCGCGATTCCCGGCATGCTCAGCGGCAGCGTCACGCGCATGAATGTCTGGAGCCTCCCCGCGCCCACGTTCATCGCCGCGTCCTCGAGCGTCGGGTTCAGCGACTCCATGACGCCCTTCAGCGTGAGGTAGGCCACCGGCGCGAAGGTGAAGATCTGCGACAGCAGCACTCCCTTGAAGCCGTAGATGTTGTAGTTCCGTATCCCAAGCAGCCCCCGCGTGATCAGGCCGTTCGCGCCGAAGAGCATCAGGATGGAGAGCGCGCTGGTGAAGGGGGGCGAGATGATGGGAAGAATGAAGAGCAGGTGGAGCGCCTTCTTCCAGGGGACCGACGTGCGCGTGATGGTGAACGCCGCCGCGTAGCCGACGAGCACGCTGCACGCGGCGGTGCAGAAGCCGACGGTGAGACTGTTCCAGAGGGACGAGCGAAGGTAGCTGAACGTGAGAAAGCGCGTGTAGTTCTCGAGCGAAAACGCGCCCTGCTCCGACTGAAAGCTCTTGACGAGCACGGAGAGCAGCGGATAGACGACGAAGACGCCCAGCGACACGAAGAGCAACACTACCAGAAGCGCGAGAAGGGGGTCGCGGGCCAGAAGCCGAATCTCCCTTCTTCCGCGTGCGAATGCGGTCATCCTGTTGATCGACACCTCCTAAGCAAAAGGGGGAAGAGGCGAGCCCCTTCCCCCGGTTCGTCGAAAGCGCGGCGGCTACTGACCGAGGACTTCCGTCACCCAGCGGTCGATGAGGCGCTTCTTCTCGCGCGCGGCCTCAAGACGGTCGTAGTCGATCAGCTTGATCTCGGAGAGCGCGGGAAGTCCTTCGCCCGCGGAGACGTCGGTGCGCACCGGGAAGAAGTAGGTCTTCTTCGCGCTGAGCACCTGCTGCCCTTCCTTGGAGACGATCCAGTCGACAAGCGCCTTCGCGCTGTCGAGGTTCTTCGCTCCCTTGATGATGGAGAGCGCCGCCGCCTCGTACCCCACGCCCTCGGCGGGGAAGACGACCTGCGCCGGGTACCCCTCGTCCACCAGCTTCAGAAACGCCGGGGTGAACTGGATGGCGATGGACGTCTCGCGGATGGCGAGGTTCTTGCTGGGGCCTGTGCCGCTCTGCGTGTACGTCTGGACGTTCGGATTAAGTTCCTTCATGTACGCGTACGCCTCGTCCTCGCCAAACGTCTCGATCAGGGTCATGATCATGGCGTAGGCCGTGCCGGACGACTGCGGCGAGGGCATCTGGATCATCCCTTTATACGCCGGATTCAGCAGATCCTTCCATGACGCCGGGACGGGCTTGCCGTCCGCCTTCAGCTCCTCGGGAAGCACGCCGAAGCCGAGCGGGTTCATATAGAACGCGTGCCAGTACCCCTCGGGGTCCTTGAAGCCGTCGGCGAGGTCGCCAGCCGCCGCGGAGACGTACGGCTGCGTCAGGCCGCGGTCCTTGGCGACGATGTGGTTCTCGTTGGGAGCGCCGAACCAGACGTCCGCCTGCGGATTGGCCTGCTCGGCCTCGATGCGGCTCATCGCCGGGCCCGAGGAGAGGAAGACCATGTTCACCTTGATGCCGGTCGCCTTCGAGAACTCGTCGAGGAGGTTCTTCGCATTCTCCTCGTCCACGCTGGAATACACAACCAGCTCCTTCGCGAACGCCGCGCCGCCCAGGAACGCGAACGCCAGAAGCGCCGCGGTCGCGATGCACACCAGTTTCCCGTACCGTTTCATTCTTCAAATCCCTCCCGAATCAGAGTGTAGGACTGCCCAAGTGTTGCGGAAATCTTGCAGTATTGTAACACAAAGGGAGGGGCGAAAAAGTGAGAAGCAATAAGGAGTGGATTCTCTCTTCTGCGCACTCCTAGGGAATCCGGCAGTCTTACGCAGTTACACGTTCTTCGTAATGGCTTCGCGAACGGAGCGCTTTCGCCGTGCGCTTCGTTTCTATCGCTTGGTGGACAAGACGGTGACGGGTGCTGGAGCGGTAAAATCAAACGCCGGAGCGCGGCGTCTTCATCGGGCGCTCTTTCGAAGAAGCCGTATTTGTTACGATGCCTAACTCTCCTCTTCGATGCTATCATGCTCGAAAACATATGAAGGAGCGTGTGCCCATGCGAAACAGAATTTTCGGCGCAGCGATGTGCTCGCTTCTGCTGGCGGCGATCCTCCTCGATGGAGTGTTCGCGGTGGAACTCCGCGCGCAGGAATTCTTGGGAGCGTCGGTCGGCAGGAGGGCAGCCATCGGCATCATGTCGCGCGAAATCAGCGCGGCGATGACGCCGTGGCGCATTAAAGGGCCCATACGGAAAGCGACGGAGTATTCGCGGCATATTTGGGACGCGAGCGAACTCTACAAAGTCGACCCTTTTCTGGTCGCCGCAGTGGTCTGTGTGGAGTCGGAGGGGCGGGCGGACGCCGTCGCGCATTCACGGGTCGGCCTGATGCAGGTGAACGTGCAGGAGAACATGGCGTGGATCACGAAGCACTTTCCGAAGGTCAAGACCGTGGACGACCTGCTCAAGGTACGGAACAACGTGATGGCGGGGACGTTCGCCCTCTCCGCAGCGATGCAGGGAACGGAGGATGTCCGTGCGGCGCTGTTCGGTTATCTCGGCAGGACGGACGAACGGCAGGCCGAGAAGATACTCGATGTCGTCAGAAGAATGAACACTGCGGCGCTTGCAAGGAAAAAGTAGATCGAATTCAACAAAGAAGGCCCCCCTATCGAGAGGCCTTCTTTGATTCAGTCGTTTTTATGATTTTCGAGAAGTTATTGCTTCTGTTCCTTCAGCAGCCCGCGCAGCACTGCGGCGCCGACGGCGTGGACGTTGTTTACGGCCGCGACGACCGAGCTGTATTCGTCGCCCCCCTCGCTCATCAAGCTTTCGTAGGCCGAAGCGCCCTTCCACTGCATGGCGAAATTGGAAACCGACCTGAGGATAACCACCCGCTCCGGATCTGCCTTCCCCGTCTGCGAGAGCCGCTGGATCGCGAGCATCGCGCCCGCGTCCTCCATGGCGGTCACTACGTAGTTGCCCTCACCCTTGCTGAAGTAGCGCATCCAGTCGTTGGCCCACTCGTTGGAGTGTTCCCCGTGCCAGAAGCGATTTCCGGAGAGGATGTCGCCGATCATCACGAACGGAGGCTTCGAAGCCTTCGGGAAGCCGGCGTAGAGCGCGCGTTTTTTTAGCAGCCCTTCCGACTCCTCGAGGGGAACGTCTTTCGCGATTTCGAGCGCCCTCCGTGCAAGATAGGGATTCAGACGGTAGAGTTCCCCGCTTTCGCGCATGGGCTCTTCGTACGGTTGTGTTCTGAAAATGGGTAGGAAGCCTGTGGAGAACTCCCCGGGCATCTCCCGCGGGTCGATGAAGTAGCTCAGATCGTGGTCGATGACGAAACGGCATACGGCGACGCTCCCCAGAGAGATGTCCAGAGGGTCCCCGCCGGCGATGCCGCAGAGGATGAAATAGGCTCGGGAAAGATCGAAGCGCGGATCGGTTCCCAGGGCCATGATAGACGACGCGGCCTTGATGTCGCCGACGCCGGTGGTTAAAAGCAGTGTTCGGTTCTCGGGATTGTACCCCAAATCCCACTCGCCGAGAGGAAAGGGAAGGTGTTCCGTGAAATCCCCCTTCTGGAACCAGAGGTTTCGTTCGCCCGGAGGATCCCCGTTTTCACCGGTCAACTGCCAAAAAGTGACCACGACCGCGTTAATGGAAAGCGGAGCTTCGGCGGAAGCCACTGCGGCGCAGGAAAGTGCGATGATCAAAAAAAGCGGCGCAGCACGGAATCTCTTCTTCAAAGAACAAACCCCCCTTTTTCTTTTTTGCGATAGAGGTGCGACGAAAAGAGAAAGCCACGTATCTACGATCATCACAAGTAACCGACCTTGCTAGTTGACTAAATCGCTCAGTGATTACACAAAAGGTCGAGAGTTCAAGTATTGGTGAAATGAACCCGTAAGAAGCTGAAAGAACATATCACAACAAAAGAAATCTTACAATAGCTCTTTCCCTTCCTCCCATGCCTCTTTATTCCGTACAATAGCGTAAGGGAAAAAACGGAGCGACTGCGCGACCGTTGCCTTCGAGGATAAGTGATACAATTCTGGCGCAGGAAAATGTTCGGACCGAATTGCGGACGAAGGGGTTGGTTCTTCATGAAAAGAGCGGTGTACGTGCTTCTTTTGGGAGCGCAGTTCCTCTTTTGCACAGCGCTTTTTGCTTCTTTGGGGGATGGAGAATTCGTCGCTCTTTGCCGGAAAGGATCGTTTGACGATGTGCGCGATGCTCTGGAAGCGGGCGCCAAGGTGCATGCCCGCGACGAGGAGGGGATTCCGGCGCTGACGTGGTGCGCCCAGGATAATACCGTGGATGTCGTTGCGTTGCTGATCGGGGCGGGGGCCGAGGTCAACGCCGAGTCCAGCCGGGGCTGGACCGCGCTGATGGCGGCGGCGAGCGGAAATACCGACCCTGCGGTCGTCTCCCTGCTTGTAAAGGCGGGAGCGGATGTGAACGCGAAGGGGGAGGAGGATTGGGATGCGCTGATGGGCGCGGTATGGTTGGATGCGCCGCCCGCCGTGATCGCCGCGCTGCTTGAGGGGGGAGCCGATCCGAGAGCCGCCACCGTCCGCGGTATGACCGCGCTGATGCTGGCTGCGGAGAACAGCTCGACGGCGGAGAACGCCAGTCTTCTGCTTCTCTCCGGGGCGGAGGTGAACGCCGTCGACGAACTCGGATGGACGCCCTTGCACTACGCCGCGAAGAGCAATCCGCACCCCGAAGTCGTCCAACTGCTCCTCGAATCGGGAGCCACTCCCTCCGCCTCGGACCGCCAGGGGAACACGCCCTTTTCACTGGCGGCCGAACACAACCCCAACCCCGCGATCGCGCTTCGCCTGCTCAGGGCCGGTCCCGCTGCGGGCGCTCCTTGACGTAGGCGCCGTTGATGTGGCAGGCGAGCGTCATTCCGAGGCGGTGGTGGGGGTTGTTCAGGTTGACGTTAAGCAGCGCCTCTATCTCCTTCAGGTAGTTTCGCACGGTGTTGTAGTGGAGATGCAGCCCCTCCGCGCACGAGCGGGCGTTGAAGTCGCGGGCGACGAGCATCGCGGCAAGTTCCTTCAGCGGAAGGCTTCTGCGCGCCTGGGAGGTGTCCTCTTCCAGGGGTGACCAGTACCGTGCCCAGACGTCTTTGGCCTCGGGGAGCTTCGTCATGTTCTGGAGCAGCCCGTAGAGAGAGAGTTCCTCGTAGAGGTAGACGCCGGGCGGGAGCGCGAAGTCGCGAAGCAACGAGAAGGTCCGCCGCGCTTCCTGGTAGGAGCGCGGAATGTCCATCAGATCCGCTGCCTTGCCGCCGAAGGAGAAGTGGAGTCCTCCCTGTTCCGCTAATGGCGCGAGGCTCTTCTTCCACGCGGCGGTCTCCGACTCGTCGATGAGCGTGACCCACGTGTTTCCCAATCGGTAGCTCAGCGGAGAGGGGGACGACCATCGGGGCGTGGAGAGTCCGTCGGCGGTCGAGACGATGAGTACCGTCACGGGCAGAGAGAGCGGGATGCCCAGCTCTTGCAGGTTGATCCGTATCATCGACGGGTCGCAGTACATTCCGAAGCACAACCCCTCCAGAAAACGCTCCTTTTTCAGCACTTTCTTGCTCGACAGGATGGCGATCTCCAGAGCGGACGCCCGCAGCATCGTCATCGCACGGAGGAGCATCCGCTCCTGCCGCGCAGACGGGGCAAGCTCTCCGGAGGAGAGCATCATGAAGATGGAGATGGGGGTGTCGAGCCGCAGGCGGTACGCGGCGAGCCGTTGAATGGTCCCGCTGTTGCGTACCTCGACGCACGAGTGTATCTGCCCTTTCTTGGGGAGGGGTTGCTCCTGAACGAGCGGAGTATCCAGCGATTTCTGCACGGCCTCGCCTCCGAGAATGCTCCCGTCGGCAAGAAAGCGATTGTTCAGATCGAGCTGGGGGGCCTGAACGATGAGATCCCTGCCGAGGTTCTGCGCGAAGCTGGACATCAGCTTCTTGAAGTCGAGGCTCTCCTCCCAGAAAGCGCTGAGGTCGTCCGGCCGGTCCTTCTGGCGCTCCTGGACGAGGACCGTGTGAATCAGCTCGATGATGTCGGTCCAGCGGTAGTGCATGGGCACTTCGAGAATGGGGATCCGGAGAGCGTCCGCTTCGGCGGTCATGCTGGCGGGCAGTTTGTGGTGAAATCGGTCGAGCTTGAAGCCGAGGGCGGCGACGCCCTTGTCGTTCATGCGGCGGAGGAGAGGGGTGAGCTGCTCCGGGTCGTCCTTGAAGACGAAGCCGCTGCCCACGAGGAATTCGCCTCCCCGCATCCAGCGGTCGGCGTCGGGGGCTTCGAGAACCGAGACGGCGCTGATTTCGCGCCCGACGCCGCTACTTCCGGCGAGTATCTGAAAGTCAGGGAACAGGTTTTTTTTCAACAGGTCGGCGACGATCATGTAAACTCTCCCTTTTTTCCTCGTTCGGCGGATGTCATCTATTGGAGGATGTGTGTTGAATTTATGTCATTTAGTGACATTGCATTTCCTCTGCTCCAAACATATTTTATGATAAAATAAGATCGTTGTAAAATCTGAATCACTGATTTCAAGCGTTTTTGGGATGTTTTTTAAAAGGAAGTTTGAGAAGTGTCTTTAGCGTAGTATAACATCGGGGAAGGTTTTTCCGGGGTGTCGCTTATTGTCATAATGCGACTTTTTCCTAGAGAAACGAGAGGCTCGAACCGGATGAGGAACTTCGTTGTTCTTCGTCCCGGTCATCATTTCGGAGGTGGATTTGGTATGAAACCGTTGGAAGGACTTGTAGTTCTCGACATGACCAGAGTGCTCGCGGGGCCGTTCGCAGCCATGATGTTCGCCGATATGGGGGCGGAGGTCATCAAGATCGAACGGCCGGACGGCGGCGACGATACCCGCGCATATCCCCCCTTCCAGGCCGGGGAGAGCGCGTACTTCATGAGCCTCAACCGCGGCAAGAAGAGCGTCACGCTCAACCTGAAGCACGAGAAGGGCAAGGAGATTCTGAAGTCGCTCGCCGGAAAGAGCGATATCCTCATAGAGAACTTCAAGCCAGGGACGATGGAGAAGCTCGGCCTTGGCTACGAGGACCTCCGCAAGGTGAATCCGCGTCTGATCTACGCAGCCAGCTCCGGCTTCGGTCAGACCGGTCCCTACAGCAGCCGCCCCGCCTACGACCTGATCATTCAGGGGATGGGCGGCATGATGAGCGTCACCGGTCCCGACGAGCACACGCCCACGAAGGTGGGGAGCTCGGTGGCCGATATCTTCGCGGGTCTTTTCACCACGATCGGCGTCCTTGCCGCTGTGAACTCCCGCATGAAGACCGGCAGGGGGCAGCTCGTCGACGTCGCCATGCTCGACTGCATGGTGGCGGTGCTGGAGAACGCGGTCTCCCGCTACCTGGTGAGCGGCGAGATTCCACATCCGATCGGAAACAGACACCCTTCGATCTCGCCGTTCACCACGCTTGCGACCGCCGACGGCGCGATGAATGTCGCTGTGGGAAACGACGAAATCTGGCGAAGGCTTTGCGGCGTGCTGGGTATGGAGGAGTTCGAACGGGATCCGCGCTTCGTCGACAACGCGGGCCGTGTGGCGAACTTCGCGGCGCTGAAGGAGATTCTGGAGGAGCGCACGACCCGAAACACCACGGAACACTGGCTCGCCGCCTTCGATAAGGTGAGCGTGCCCAGCGGACCGATCAACGACATCGCACACGTCGTGAACGATCCGCAGGTTCTCGCGCGGAAGATGATCGTCGACGTGATCCATCCGGTGGCGGGTGCGATGAAGATCCCCGGCGTTCCGGTGAAGTTCTCCGATACACCCGCCGAGGTGGAGTCTCCCGCGCCGCTGCTCGGCGAACATACCGAGAAGGTACTGACGTCGTATCTCGGACTCTCCGCCGCCGAGTTCGAAGAGCTGAAGAAGGACGGCGTGGTGTAGCCCGTACGGGAAGGCGTTTCCCGAATGCGTCTCCGCGCCTGCAGCGGCGATTTGCTCTCCCGAACTGCGAATCGGAAAGAAGGTCTCCTTCCGGCGCTGCGGGTGCGGGAAATCTATAAAAGAACAGCGAACCTTGAAGAACCGGAGAGCGGGCGGAGGTATTCCCTCGTCACTTCGGAGGAGGATTTCGGCCCGAGGACGTGGCTGGCGGATGTTCTGCCTCCGCTTCGGCGGGGGGAGCTTCTCTGTCTGCCGGTGAAGGGCATTCCGGCGGGGTACGACCCGTCGCTTCCCACGGCAGCCATGAACCTCCGATGGGTTCCTCTGGTCGAGGAGTGGAGCGCCTTTCTCGAAGAGGATCTCGAACTCATCGCTTCTCCGGCGCGTAACCGGCGCTTCGGCGAGCTTCTCGGCCTCGGGCCGGGGAGTACGCCGGCGGGGGACGACTTTTTGGCCGGTTACACGAGCGGAAGGCTCTGGCTCGGAGCCCCGGTTCCCCCTCTGGCCGACACGTCCCGGACTACCTGGCTCTCCGGCGACATGCTTCGGGACGCGGGCGAAGGCCTCGTCTGGAAACGAAGCAAAGATGTGCTGGAAGCCCTCTCCGCCGACGATGCGGGGGCGGAGACACGGACGGTCGCACGGATTCTCGACTGGGGGCACTCGTCCGGAAGAGCGTGGCTCGCGGGGCTTTCCGCAGCCGTTTCGGACACGATCGAACGCAACGCATGAAAGGAGGATGATACTGTGGCATCTTCGAACCAGCGCCTCGAAATCATCCGAAGGACGTACTACGACAGCGTTACCCTGATGCTTGTGGCGAAAGAGCTGCTCAAGCTGGAGGGGATCTCCGTCGCCACGTTGAACATGGGGACGGAGGCGAACTATAAAATCATGGGGGCGGGCGGCTTCGACCTGACCGGCGTGGACGCCACGCCGAACGACCTTGTGGTCGCGCTGATGAGCGACGCGTCGGAGGCGGAAAAGGTCCTTGAGGACGTCCTCGCGAAGGCGAAGGAGTACCTGGCCAACCCTCCGGGGCGGAAGAAGGACTCGGGCGACAACGACTACAGGCCGAAGAGCCTCGACGGAGCGCTCTCCGTCCTTCCCGCCGCCAACCTCGCGATCGTCTCCGTGGCCGGGCGCTATGCGGGCGACGTGGCCCTTCAGTGTATCGAGAAGGGCCTCAACGTGATGCTCTACTCCGACAACGTCACGGTCGAGAAGGAGATCGAAGTCAAGAAGGCCGCCGCCGCGAAGGGACTGCTCGTCATGGGGCCCGACTGCGGCACGATCATCATTCGCGGCGTTGCGATGGGGATGGCGAACGCCTGTCCCACGGGGCCCGTGAGCATCGTGGCCGCCGCAGGAACAGGCTTGCAGGAAGTCCATGTGCAGCTCGCCCGCAGAGGCGTCGGCGTCCTTCACGGCATCGGCGTCGGCGGGCGCGATGTGAAAAAAGAGGTCGGCGGCATCATGTGCCTTCAGGCGGTCGGCGCTCTTCTCGCCGACGACGAGGTGAAGGTGCTCGCCGTAGTCGGTAAGCCGCCGGCGCCCGAGGTCGAGAGGAAGATTCTCGACGCGGTGAAGGCCGGAGGCAAACCCGCAGTCCTCGGTTTCATCGGCGGCGAAGCGAAGGGCGATTCGGACGGCGTCTTCATCTGCCGCGAACTCGAGGAGACGGCGGCCGTCGTCGCGGCGCTGGCGAACGGTCAGGACGCCGCCGCGGCCCGCGACGCGCTCTACGCGGAGTACGATGCGCTGAAACAGCAGGCGGAGAAGATCGGAAAGCGGAAGGGCTACCTCCGCGGCCTCTACTCCGGGGGCACCCTCTGCTACGAGGGGCAGCTCGTCGCGCGCGAGATCCTCGGTCCGATTTGGAGCAACACGCCGCTCGACAAGTCGATGCAGCTCGCCGACAGCCTCAAGAGCGTGGAGCACACCATGGTCGACTACGGCGAAGACGAGTTCACTCAAGGTCGGCTGCACCCGATGATCGACGTGTCGCTCCGAGCCGACCGCATTCTCGAAGAGGCGAAGGATCCCGATGTGGGCGTCGTTCTGCTCGACGTGGTCCTCGGATACGGGTGCAACGACGACCCTGCGACGGGGCTCGCCGAGGGAATCCGCAAGACCCGGAAGGTCGCGGGCGACAGGATCTCCTTCGTCGCCTCCATCTGCGGCGTGGATACCGACCCCCAGAATGCCTCCCGGCAGCGGGAGATTCTTGAGGAACTCGGCGTGCACGTCTGCGGAAGCAACGCGCGGGCGGCCCGTCTTGCGGCGATGCTTCTGGAAAGGGGAGAACTCGCATGATGAAAACACTCCTGAAAGAAGGCCCGAAAGTGGTCAATATAGGGGTGGAGCAGTTCTACCTCGACGTAAAGACGCAGAAAGCGGAGGCCGTCGTCTGGGACTGGAAGCCACCCGCAGCGAGCGGGGACCTGCTCGCCCGTCTGAAAAAAATTAAGCAGGCGACCGGCGAACATTCGCGAAGCGAATAAGGAGCCGTGTCGATCGCATATGGCGACATGCTTTTAGTCGCCGAAGGGGGGTAACTGAACGTGATCGATCTGGAGAAAGCGAATCAGGAGGCGCTCTCGCGCCTGCTTGCCGCGCAGCCGTTGATCGTCGGTATGGGGATAGCGAAAGAGACGGTTCCGGGGATGAAGGACAAGATGCTCCTGCATGCGGGGCCTCCCCTGACGTGGGAGACCGCGTCCGGCCCGATCCGGGGCGGTGTGATGGCGGCCTGCATGTACGAGGGGTGGGCGAAGACCCCCGAAGAGGCGGAAAAGCTCGCCGCGAGCGGCGCCATTGCCTTCGAACCGTGCCATCATCACCACGCGGTGGGGCCGATGGCGGGAATCATGTCTCCGAGCATGCCCGTCTTCGTTTTGGAGAACAGGGCGCACGGCAACAAAGCGTATGTCACGATGAACGAGGGACTCGGGAAGGTGCTTCGCATGGGCGCCTTCGGCCCGGAGGTCATCGAGCACCTGAAGTGGATGGAGAAGGTGCTCTACCCCGTGCTCAAGGCGGCCATCGAGCACGCGGTGGAGAAGGGGCAGGAGCCCGATGTCAAGAACATGATCGCCCAGGCCCTCCACATGGGCGACGAGCTGCACAACCGGAACAAGGCGGGAACGTCGCTTTTCCTCCGCGCGCTCGCCCCGCACATGGTGGAGACCTGGAAAGACAGCGCACAGCTTGCCGAGGTCTTCCGGTTCATCGACAAGACGGACCACTTCTTCCTGAACATCGCGATGGCGGCGGGGAAGGCTTCGCTCGAAGCGGCCGCGGGGATCGAAGGGTCGAGCATGCTCACCGTCATGGCGCGCAACGGCACGGAGTTCGGCATTCAGGTCTCGGGGCTGGGCGATCGCTGGTTCACCTGCGAAGCGGCGCTTCCCGAAGTGCTCCTCTTCCCCGGGTTCACCCGCGAGGACACCAACCGCGACATCGGCGACAGCGCCATCATGGAGACGTACGGCGTGGGCGGCTTCGCGCTCGCCGCGGCGCCCGCCATCGTCCAGTTCATCGGCGGCACGCCGAAGGACGCGGCGAACTACACGCTTGAGATGTACGAGATAACTGCGGGGGAGAACAGCATGTTCACCATCCCCGGTCTGAATTTCCGCGGCACCCCGACGGGGATAGACCTCCTCAAGGTGGTGGAAACGGGAATCACCCCGGTGCTCGACACCGGGGCCGCGCACAAGGAGCCCGGCAAGGGCCAGGTCGGCGCGGGCATCGTCCGCATGCCGATGGACGCCTTCGTGAAGGCCGCCGAGGCTTTCGCGGACAAGTATCTGAGCGAATAAATCAAATACAAGGTAAAAATACAAAGGAGGTCATTTCAATGTCCAACAGTCTCGAACTCAAGAACTGGAGCAATATCAAGGTGTACGATCTCACCATTCCCATCGGCATCCAGACTCCGGCCTGGCCGACGTACGAGCCCCTGCAGATGAAGTACTTCAAGCGCCTCGCCCCCAACGGCGCGAACGGGCAGCTGGTGACCCACTCCAACCATGTGGGAACGCACCTCGACGGCCCGATCCACTTCTGCGGCCACGGTCAGGATATCGCCAGCCTTCCGCTGAAGGACTTCCTTGTCGGCCCCGGCGTGGTCGTCGACATCAAGGACATCGCCGAGGACTACGGCATCTATACGCCCGAGGACCTCGAGGCGCGCGCCGACATCCGCGAGGGCGACATCCTCATCATCAACACGGGCTACCACCGGTACGGCTGGAACGAGCCCGAGGCCGACGAGGTCCGCTACATGGTGAAGCACCCCGGACCCACCAGAGAGTTCGCCACCTGGGCGCTCAAGAAGAAGATCAAGTGGATCGGCGTCGACTGCGGTTCCGCCGACCATCCGATGAACACGAAGATCCGCGAGTGGATGCCGGTCCAGGCCAGGCAGGCGGACGCGCACCTGAAGAAGAAGTACGGCAAGGGACTCGACGACTTCTTCCCCGAAGAGGACTACCAGGTGATGCACATCGCCCTCTTCCCCAGCAACCTGATCCACGCCGAGTGCGTCGCGGGCGACATCGACATGCTCAGCGGCAAGCGGGCCACCATCGGCTGCTTCCCGTGGAGATTCGTGGGCGGCGAGTCCTGCATCTCGCGTATCGTCGCGTTCGCCGAAGAATAAGTCTGTTACGACGGGCGTCCTCCACCTCATGGTTTCTCGAGGGAGCGGGGACGCCCTCTTCACATACGGATTTCTCACCGAAGGGGTGATATCTCAATGCTGGCTTTTGAAATGGAACGCCCCAGATCGCTGGCCGCCGCCGTCGAAGTTCTGGGGAAATACGGTTCCAAGGCGATGATCAAAGCGGGCGGCACCGACGTGCTCGTGTGGATGCGCAAACATGCCGTCCATCCCGAGATGCTCGTGGATCTCTCCGAAATTCCGGAACTCCGCGGCATCTCGTTCTACCCGCACAAGGGGATCAAGATCGGCGCGATGTGCACGGTCAATCAGGTCGCCGAGCACGAGGACTCCCGCAGGTACTACGGCGCCCTCGCGGACGCCTGCCTCTCCCACTCCGACGCGCTCATCCGCAACAAAGCCACAGTCCTCGGCAACATCTGCGCCTCCGTGCCCTCTGGCGACATGATCCCTCCGTTCGCCGCCCTGGAGGCTGTCCTGCACGTCTTCGGCCGTGAAGGAGAGCGAGACGTTCCCTTCGCGGACTTCATCACGGGGCCCAGAAAGAACGTCCTGGCCCCCGGCGAGATCGTCGTCTCCGCGACGCTGCCGCTGCCTCGCGGCCGTTCCGCGGGCTGCTACATCAAGCTCGGCCGCCGGAACGCGCTCGATCTTGCGCAGGTCGGCGTGGCCTGCGTCGCGATCGACGGAGAGAAGGGCAGGGAGTACCGGCTGGCGTACGGCGCTGTGGCGCCGCGTCCGGTGAGGGCTTCCGAAGCCGAGGATATCCTCGCCGGACAGGCGGCCCCGGACGCGGCGCTTCTTGAGAAGGCAGCGAAGGCCGCTTCGGCGGCGGTGAACCCCATCACCGACGTCCGGGCGAGCCGGGAGTACCGCTTCTCCATGGTGGAGGAACTGACGAAACGGGCCGTCTCGATCTGCGCCGAGAGGCTTCATGGGGGGAACGCATGATGAAGCGCGATGTGCATTTCATACTCAACGGAAGACCGGCGACGCTCTCGGTAGAGCCTCGCACGACGCTGTTGCGCGCGCTCCGCGACTGGGGCGTCACCAGCGTGAAGAGGGGCTGCGAAGAGGGAGAGTGCGGCACGTGTACGGTGGTGGTCGACGATCTCGCCCAGAAGTCCTGCATGATGCTCGCCCTCGAGGCCGAAGGGAAGTCCGTCCTCACCGCCGAGGGGCTTGTGGGCCCCAAGGGGGAGCTGCACCCGATCCAACAGGCCTTCATCGAAGAAGGGGCGATTCAGTGCGGTTTCTGCACCCCCGGAATGATCATGACGACCTACGCTTTCCTCCGGAAGAACCCCGATCCATCCGAGGAGGAAATCAGAGTGGCGCTGGCCGGCAACCTCTGTCGCTGCACAGGCTATATTCCGATTTTCCGCGCCGTTCAAAAGGCCGCGAAGACGATGCGCGAGCTGGGGCAGCTTCCCGGCGGCGCGCGCTGACAGGGAGGGAACCGCGATGAAACAGACTGTGACGCGCAACGGCGTCGGCGCGTGGACCACCCGGAAGTACGACCTGGAGAAGGCCGCCGGGACGCTTGCGTTCACCGACGACCTCCGTTTCGGCCCCGAACTGCTTCATGCGCGCGCCTTCCGCTCCGTCAAGGCGCACGCCGAGATTCTGTCGGTCGACATCTCCGAGGCCATGAAAGTCCCCGGAGTGGTGAAGGTGGTCGTCGGCAGGGACTTCGTCCACCGTTTCGGTCTCTATCTTCAGGATCGAACGCCTCTGGCCATCGGCAAGGTCCGCTACGTCGGCGAACCGGTCGCGCTCGTCGTCGCCGAAACCGAGGAAGCGGCGGAGGAGGGGATGCTCAAGGTCGCCGCGAAGTACAAGGACCTGCCTCCGATCTTCGACCCCGTCAAGGCGGCCACCGACAACTCGGTGCTCGTCCACCCGGAGCTGGAGACGTACGACCACGTGCCGTTCATCACCCCGTTTCCGGGGACGAACATCGCCAACTGGTTCCGGATCCGCCGCGGCGACGTGGACAAGGCATTCGCCGAGGCCGAGTACGTCGTGGAGGAGGCGGTCAACTGCCCGCAGATAGCCCACGGCTTTCTGGAGCCGCACTGCTGCATCTGCAAGGAGGAGGCGGCCACGGGCAACCTGACGATCTGGTCCTCCGCCCAGTCGGCGTTCGCCCTCCGCGAGATCGTGGCGAAGGGGCTCGACTATCCGCTCAACAAGATCCGCGTCATCGCGCCCCCCATCGGCGGCGGTTTCGGCGGCAAGGCCGGAATGACCGTCGAAGCCCTCTGCCTCGCAGGGGCGATGGACCCGGATATCAAGGGCCGCCCCGTGAAGCTCTACATTCCGCGCGAGGAGGTCATGCTCACCTCCTGGGTGCGCCAAGCCTACGTCTCCAAGGTGAAGCTCGCCATCGACAAAGAGGGAAAGATCACCGCGATCAAGAACACATTCTACTTCGACACCGGCATCTCCGCAGAGTACGGTGCGAACCCCGTGCGCAGCGCGGGCTACTCCTCCACTGGCTGCTACTACGTGCCCAACGTCTGGACGGACAGCTACGCCGTGTACACGAACAAGCCCTTCGGGGGCGCCTACCGCGGTTTCGGGCTCCCCGAGCTGATGGGCGCCATGGAGGTCGTCATCGACATCGCCGCCCGGAAGATCGGCATGGACCCGATCGAGTTCCGCCTGAAGAACATGCTGAAGCCGGGGCTTCCCACCTGCACCGGCATGCCGATGAACGCGCATGCGCTCGACACGATCGTCAACAAGATCGTGGCGAAGATCAAGCTGAAAGAGAAGGAGCCCGCGACGCGGAAGGGGTGGGTGCGCGGCAAGGGGTTCGCCCTCGCGCTGAAGGCGCCCGCGATGCCTTCGGATGCGGCGTCCTCCGCCATCGTCAAGATCCTCGGCGACGGCACGGTCGACGTCCTTGCGGCCACCATGGACATGGGGCAGGGCGCCTATACGGCGTACGCGCAGATGGCCTCGGAAGAGCTGGGCATCCCTATCGAGAAGATCAAGTGCTACTATCCGGACACGCAGAGCCACCCGTACGACTGGCAGACCGTCGCCAGTCGTTCGTGCTGGTCGATGGGCATGGCGGTGAAGCGCGCCGCGACCGACGCGCGCGAGAAGCTGCTCGCCCTCTACGCGGAATACTGGGAGACCGACCCGGAGAGTATCACCATCGAGCACGGTATAGTAAAATGTAAGAAAAAGGGGAAGGCGGAGCCGATCGGCGAGCAGATTCAGAGCGGCTTCCACATGCCCTCCGGCAACTACGTCGGCGGTCCCGTGATCGGTTCGGGGAGCTTCGTGCCCCCGGATGTGATCTACCCCGACCCGGAGACTGGTCAATCGCCGAAGAGCGTGGTACACTTCACGGTCGGCGCGGTCGGCATCGACATCGAGGTCGACCCTGCGACGGGCGCCGTCGAGGTGAACAAGGTCTCCGCCGGGTACGACGTCGGCAAGGCCGTCTCCCCGATCAACGTGAAGGGGCAGATCGAGGGCGGCACTATCCAAGGTATCTCGGCCGGACTGATGGAGGGGATGTACTACGACGAGCATGGAAAGCTGCTCACCCCCGACTTCACCGACTACAAGATCGCGACGAGCATGGACGTGCCGCGCGAAGTGGACTCCTTCTGGGAGGAGACGCCGGAGGAACTTTCTCCGTACGGGAACAGGGGCGTCGGCGAGCACTCGATGATCTCCCCGGCGCCGGCGATCGACAACGCGCTTTTCGACGCGCTGGGGATAAGGATTCACACGTACCCGCTCGGGCGCGAGCGGGTGTACAAGGCCATACAGGCCAAAAAGAACGGCGAAACGGATCTCTGGGAGTATCCGTACGCGCTGGAGCAGTCCTACAAGAACGCCATCAAGGAGTGGAAGTAGGCAGCGGACACCGGCCCCCGATCTTTCGGGGGCCTTTCCGAAAACCGGCCTTTCAGGGAAGGGGGTGAAACATGGAGCACGCGAGGTTCTGTACCGGACGCACCTGTTTCTGTGACATCATTCTTTTCAGGAGGTGGATTCTCTCATGGCCAAAAAGATAGTGTACGGGTTGCACGACGTCCCTCCGTTTCCCATTCTGATCCTTGCCGGAGCGCAGCACGTCCTCACTCTGTTCGGCGCCACCACGCTCGTCCCGCTGATTTTCGGTCCCGCGATGGGGATGAGCCAGGCGCAGATAGCGGTCTTCATTTCATGCGTTTACTTCGGTATGGGCGTCGCGACGCTGATCCAGACGCACCCCGCTTTCGGTTCGGGGCTTCCCATCGTCCAGGGATCAAGCTTCAGCTTCATCCCTCCGGTCATGACGATCATCGGCGCGTACAGCGCATCGGGGCCCGAGGTCATCATGCAGTACATCGGCGGCGGCCTCATCGCAGGCGGCATCCTGCTCTCCGTGATCGGCTACACCGGTATCATCGGCTATATCCGTAAGATCATCACCCCCGTGGTCATCGGTCCGGTCATCATGGCCATCGGCTTCTCCCTGGCCCCCGTAGCCATCCAGTTCAACGCGGCCAACTACTGGCCCGTTTCCCTGCTGGTCGTGGCGCTCATCTTCTTCTTCAGCCTCGTGAGCAAGAACAAGTACGCGAACATCTTCGCGATTCTGTCGTCGATCGTTCTTACCTACCTCCTTTGCCTTGGACTCTCCCGGGCTGGAATCTTCCCCGAGGGGCACCCTGCGCACATCAACCTTGCGAGCGTCGAGGCGGCGCCCTGGTACCGCATCGACATCATCATGCCGTGGGGAGCACCCAAGTTCAGCCTTCTTGCCTTCGGCGCGCTTCTCGCGGGTTTCTTCGCCGTCATGATCGAATCGATCGGCGACTACCACTCCGTCTCCTACGCGGCGGGGCTCGACGACCCGGATGAGAAGACGATCAGCCGCGGCATCGGCGCGGAGGGCTTGAACTGCGCCCTCTCCGGTCTTTTCGGCTCGGTGGGCACCACCTCCTACACGGAGAATATCGGCCTCATCGGCCTTACCGGCGTGGCCTCCCGCTGGGTCGTGCGTACGGGCGCCATCCTGCTGATCCTCATGAGCTTCGTCACGAAGCTCGGCGCGCTCGTCGCCACCATGCCTTCTCCGATCATCGGCGGCGCGTATATCGCACTGTTCGGCACAATCGGCGCACTCGGCATCCAGGTGCTCATGCGCGCCGACATGGGCAGCCAGCGCAACGTCCTCATCGTCGGCTTCGCCTTCCTCATGGCGATGGGGCTTCCCGGCTGGGTGGAGAAGAACCAGGAACTCTTCATGAACCCCGCGTACCACCAGGCGCTCCAGACGGTCGGCGGGATGGTGTGGGCCATTCTGAAGACCCCCATGGCGGTCGCCGGAATCTGCGCGGCCTTCTGCGACTCCCTTGTTCCGGGAACGGACGAGGAACGCGGCATCGGCGTCAAGATGAAGTAAACAGCCGACCGGTAACGAACGGCTGCAATCCCCCCTCCGCAGGGGGGATTTTTTTTATGGAGGCTCGCGTCTCCGAATCCTTCCGCACGCCAGGCGACATAACGGCGCGAGCGACGCGCTCTCCGTGCGGAAAAACGGCGTCGACTACGGAGGTTTTCTCTACGTTGGGGCCACCGAAATGCTATACTTTTCGAGGAAGAACGCATACCGACGATAGGGCGTGATCGTATGGAACCCGTGTTCACACTTGTTCTTGCCGGCGGGTCGGGAACCAGGCTCTGGCCTCTCTCCCGCGAGGAGTTCCCGAAACAGTTTCTCCGGATCGAAGAGGGGTGCAGCCTCTACCAGTGCACCCTGCGCCGCGCGTTCGCGCTCGGCGACCCGGCCCGGACGAAAGTGCTCTCGAGCGTCAGGTTCGGCGCGATGGCCCTTTTGCAGGCGCGTGAGCTTCTGGATGTTCCGCAGAGTTTCGTCGTGGAGGAGCCCTGCCCGAAGAACACCGCTCCGGCCATCGCGCTCGGTTTGCTCGCCCTGATGGAGGAGTGCGGTGCGACGAGGGAGGGCGTCGTCTTCGTCTGCCCCAGCGACCATATCATCTACGGGCCGGAGCTTTTTCAGGACGCGGTCCGCGCCGCCGCCGCAGCGGCGCGCTCCGGGAACGTGTGCGTCTTCGGCATCCCTCCGACCAGACCCGACACCGGCTTCGGCTATGTTCGCGCCGGAGAGCCGTGCGGAGAGTGGCGGATGGTGGAGCGATTCGTCGAGAAGCCTTCTCTGGAGAAGGCGCGGGAGTATCTCGACGAGGGGGGGTTCTTCTGGAACGGCGGCATGTTCGTTTTCACCGTAGGGACGATGCTCGACGCGCTCTCGAAATACCTCCCGGAGACGGCTCCTCTGATCGAAAAGGGGTACGGGTCTTTCCTGGAGGCCTTTGCTTCGCTGCCGTCCATCTCCATCGACTACGCGGTGCTGGAGCGGATTACGAACGTCGCCCTCGTCCCTCTGGAGGCGCCGTGGACGGATATCGGATCGTGGGACGCTCTCTACGAATTCTCGGACAAAGATTCCGAGGGCAACGTGAAAAAGGGCCGCATCGTGGCCGAGGGGTGCGCCGACTCGCTCTTTCTCTCGACGAAGCGCCTTGTCGCCGCGGTCGACGTCCGCGACTTCCTCATCGTGGACTCCCCCGACGCGCTGCTTATAGCCCCCAGAGGTTCCTCCCAGAAGGTCCGGGCCATTGTGGACCGCCTGAAGGCCGAGAACGCCGTCGAGGTGGTTCGCTCCCCGGAGGGCGCGCGCCCGTGGGGAGGGTACGAGCTGCTGCATCAAGGGGAGCGCTTCGCGATCAAGAGGGTGACGGTGCTTCCGGGCAAACGCCTGAGTCTTCAATACCACCACCACCGCAGCGAGCATTGGGTTGTGGTCCGCGGCACGGCGAAGGTGACGATCGGCGCGGAGGAACGCTTCGTTCACGAGGGGGAGAGCGTCTTCATTCCGAAACACAGCGTCCACAGACTTGAAAATCCCGGCAAGGTGATGCTGGAACTGGTGGAGGTTCGCGGAGGAGAGTATATAGAAGAAGACGACATCGTCCGCATAGAGGACGACTACGGAAGATGACTTCCGATACCTGCGCACGAAAAGAGGGCCGCCTAAGAATTCGGCGGCCCTCTTTTCGTGCTACTTCTTGAATCCGGCGGAGAGTTCCTGGACCTCTTTGATCAGGTCTTCGCCGATGTCCTTCCCGAACTGTTCGTAGATCGGCCGGCAGGCCTTCTGGAACGCGACCTTCTGCTCGGGAGTGAGGATGACGACTTCCATCTTCTCCTTCAGCTTTTCAAGGTACTCCGCGTTCATTTTCCTGTTGAGCGCCCTGTTGTGCACCTTCGCCTGGTCGGCGGCGTCCTGGACGACGGCCTTCATGTCGTCGGGGAGCTTATCCCAGAATTTCTTCGATATCAGTAGCACGAACGGAGAGTAGACGTGCCCCGTGTCCGTGGCGTACTTCTGCACTTCGAAGAAGTTCTGCAGGAAGATGGTGCCCCAGGGATTCTCCTGCCCGTCGACGACCTTCTGCTGCATGGCGGAGAAGAGTTCGCCGAAGGCCATCGGCGTCGGGTTGGCGCCCATCGTACGGAAGGCGGCCAGGTGGATGGGGTTCTCCATGGTGCGGATCTTCATCCCCTTGAGGTCTTCCGGCGTCACGACCGGGCGGGAGCTGTTCGTGAGCATGCGGAAGCCGTTCTCCCAGTAGGCCAGGCCGACGAGCCCCTGTCCGGGGAGCATGTCGAGCAGCTTCTTCCCCACAGGGCCGTCGAGGATGTAGTCGGCGACCTCTTCGTTGGCGAAGATGAAGGGAAGGTCGTAGATTTTGAAGGCGTTGACGAATGCCGTCATCGGAGCGGTGGAGGGGCAGGTCATCTCCTGCGTCCCCATCTTGAGCGCTTCCATCATGGTACGGTCGTCGCCGAGCTGGCTGGAGTGGAAGAGGACGACTTCGATCTTCCCGCCCGAGTTTTTCTCGACGATCTCCTTGAAGTGCTGGAGCGACTGGAACTGGGCGGACTTGTCGTTCAGTCCGATACCCGCGTTGATGGTAAACTGCGCCCCGAAAGCCGTCGAGGCGAAGAGCGCGACAAGAAGAATGGCAACACAACCGGTTCTGATTTTCATCTGTTTCTCTCCCTTCGTTTTTTCAAGAGTGAATGATACCGCACAACGCTTCCCGTGGTTGTCCCTGTCCGCACCCCCTTCCGTCCGTTCTATGAAGATGACGCGCTATGGAAGCACCAGGTTGGGGATGAACATGACGATCTGGGGGAAGAAGATGAGCAGGATGAGCACCGCCAGCTCCGCGACGACGAAGGGTACGATGGATTTCACCAGCTCCTCGAACTTCACGTTCGCCACGCCCGTCGCCACGTAGAGAACCGTTCCCACCGGCGGGGTGATGAGTCCGATGCCGAGGTTCACCGACATGATCACGCCGAAATAGACGGGGTCGACACCCACTTGCCGCATCACGGGAAGAAGAATCGGCGCGAGGATGAGCATCGCCGGAGTGAGATCCATGACGAAGCCGACGAGGAAGAGAAGCAGGTTCGTCATCAGCAGGACGCCGAGCTGCGAGTCGGTGATCGACTGGACCATCGCGGCCAGCTCGAAGGGAACCCGGGCGCGGGTGAGCAGCCACGCGGTGCACATCGCCATGCCGCAGAGGTAGAGGACGGTCGCGGTGGTCTTTCCCGTCGCGAGGAAGATGGCGGGGAGGTCCTTGAACGTGATCTCCTTGTAGACGAAGAGGCCGAGGATCATGGCCACGAATGCCGAGATGGCGCCCGCCTCCGTGGCGGTGAAGATGCCGCCGAGGATGCCGCCGACGATGATGACCGGGATGGAGAGCGCCCACCCTGCGCTCAGCAGAGTCTGTCCGACGCGTTTGAGCGAGAACTTCCTGTCCGGAGCGGGCCTGGCGATCCCTTGCTTCTTCGTGATGAAGTAGGTGGTGATCATTAGCGCGATGCCGACGACGATGCCGGGGATGATGCCGCCGAGGAAGATGCGGGCGATCGACGTGCTCGTGATGATGCCGAAGAGGATGAAGGGGATGCTCGGCGGAATGATGATGCCGATGACCGCCGCCGACGCGCAGATCGCAGCGGCGAGCGGGGAGGGGAAGCCCTGCTTTTTCATCGGCGGGATGAGCAGGCCGCCGATCGCCGCCGTCTCGGCCACCGCGGAGCCGCAGATGCCGCCGAAGAACATGCTGCTGAGGATGGAGACGTGTCCCAGGCCGCCGGTGATATGTCCCACGAGAGCGTCCGCGAAGTCCACGAGTCTGCGCGCGATGCCGCCGCGGTTCATCACCTCGCCGACGAACATGAAGAAGGGGATGGCGAGGAGCGGGAAGCTGTCGGCCCCCTGGATGACCTTCGCGGGAAGCGCCATCAGCGGAATGTCCATCACAAGAAGCATCACGATGTTCGCGATGCCCAGGCAGAAGACGATGGGAACGCCGAAAATGGTGAAGAAGAAGAGAATGCCGAGAAAGAGCCAGAGCATGGCGTTACCTCCCCGCCGGGGCGGACGGCGTTGCGAGCAGCATGCCGATCCACTTTCCGATCTTCAGGATATTCTGGACCACCATCAGGCACCCGGTCAGGGGGACGACGATGTAGACCCAGGTCATAGGGATGTCGAGCGCGGGGGAGAGGTTGGTCGCGGAGAAGGCGACTTCCCATCCGTGCCACGTGATGACGAGGATGACGCAGCCGATGGCGACCTCGCCGAAGAGGCGGACGACGGTGCGCGCCCTGTCGCTCTTGATGCGGTCCACGACGAAATCGAGGCCGATGTGCTCGTCGAGCCCGTAGGCGTACGCAGCCCCGAGAAAGGTCACCCAGATGAAGATGAAGCGCGACAGCTCGTCGGACCAGCCGAGGGAGCTGTTGAGGCAGTAGCGCGTGAAGACGCTCACGCCGACGATGACGAAAAGCGCCATGGTCATGACGGTGAGCACGCCCCTGTAGAGGGACGTCCCCAGCTCCAGCAGCCGCTTCATCGGGCGTTCCTCCGGGGTTCGTGGATCGGGAGCAGGTCGCCGCCGTTCTGAAGGACGATCACCGTGGCGTCCGAACCGGTCATGGAGAAGGCGATGTCGAGCGCCTCCTGAGGCGTCGAGGCGGGGATGAAGCCGAGTTTCTTGGACGTCGCGTCGTCGATGCAGGGGCAGACCATGATCCCGCGCCCCTTGTCGCGGATGATCCGTCCGACGTGGACGATATGCGCGGCCATCGTCAGGTCCTCCATCTCGTTGCGGTCCACCATCTCCTTCACGTCGGAGAAGGGGAGGTAGCCGATCTCGACGAGTTCGGGGTGCCCCTGCGCGACGCCCTCGGGGCACGGCGTCACCGTGATCAGCACGCCCCCCCGTTTGAGCGGAAGGTCGCCCGCGTAAATACCCTTCGCCGCCTGCCACAGTTCGCTGTCCGCGGGGAAGGTGTCGGTGACCACTATATCGGCGTACTCGGGGAAGGGAACGCCGAAGATCTCCCTCGACGCCTCGCAGCCGACGGCGTGCGCCTTCTCCGGATCGCCGCAGACGCAGCGGTAGATTCGTTCCTCTCTGTCGAGGATCACGTTCACGATGAAGGAAAGCCCGGCCTTCTTCGCCACCGCGTTCATCTCGCGGCGCACCGGGTTGTCCACCGTCCCCATGATCTCCGCCCCGTCGTAAAGTGCGCTGATCCAGTGCGTCTGCCCTGTGGTGACCACGCCCGAGACGCCCGGCTGGACCATCTTGGCCCCTCCGGAGAATCCGGCGACCCTGTGCGGGGTGATGTGTCCAAGGGCGATGACGTGGTCGAACTCGAGAAGCAGTTTGTTCACCCAGACGTCGGTGCCGTGCTCGGTGACTCCGATATGGGCGAGCCCGCTCTCGTCGTGGGCGTCGTGCTGGAAGACCCGTATCCGCCCGACAAGCCCCGCGCCCACTTTTTCCTCCACTTCCGCGTCCGTCATGGGGCGGTGGGTTCCGAGGGCGATCAGTATCGCCGTGTCCTGGAGCTGGACGCCGCCCGCGGCCAGCTCCTCAAGAACGAGCGGAAGCATGCGGGCCGCGGGGGTGTTGCGTGTGTTGTCGTCGATGAGCAGCAAAGCGGATTCCCCCCGCTTGACCATATCCTTCAGCCTGGGGGAGGCGATCGGCTCGGTCAGAGCCCGCCGTACTTCGTCAAGATCCGTTCCCGTCGGGGGCGTCGCGGTCCGTGGGGCGAGCACCGCCAGAAGATTCTCGTCGGGAATCACCATATCGCCGAAACCGTCGTAGGGAAAGGCGATTCGCGTCATGGCGCACCTCCTTCTCGATGTGTGCGCGGGAGAAACGTTGTCCAGCGTCGCTTCCGTTCCGGCAGAAGGGCTTTGCCGGAGAGAAAAGGCGTTGTTTCGCCTGGTAAAACGATATCCCGCAAAGTCTTTACATGCCTCATTATACTGCCTTTTCGGCCTTTCATGCGCACGGGAGAGGAAAGAAATCTCCGATGAAAAGCTGCGCGTATCGGAACGAAGTCTTCTCGTGCTATGATTTATCGTGGAGGTGCGTATCGATGTTTGCAGCAAAAAAGAGAATTGGAATTTTGTCGAGTGTTCCATGGCACAATCGTTGTCTCATGACGATGACTGCGCAGGGAAGCAAGCGCGCATCGCAATACGCCGAGCGCTTGCGCCGGGGAGGGGATGCGTCGTGAATCAGATGTCGTTTTTCGGCCTGCTCGCCCTCTTTACCTTCTGTTTCGTGCTCTCGGCCTTCTTTTCCGCCGCCGAGATGGCCTACTCCGGCGTCAACAAGATCAGGGTGAAACGCTTCGTCGAAGAGGGGCGTGCGGGCGCGATGAAAGCGCAGGAGCTGCTGCGCGATTTCAACGGGACGCTTTCCGCGATTCTCATAGGCGGAAATATCGTCGACATTTTTATGACGGCGCTGGCAACGGTCGTGCTGACCTCTCTTTTTGGTCCGCTCGGCGCAGTTTATTCCACGCTTCTGATGACGTGTCTCATCATCCTCTTCGGCGAAATCCTTCCGAAGGCGTTCGTAAAAGACCGCTCCGAAGAGTTCGCGCTTTCGGCCGCGTCGATGTTGCACCTTTTGGTGCGCCTTTTTCGCCCGTTCACGAACTTCACCCGGAAGCTGGCGGCGCTGTTGCGGCGCTGGGCGCCCGGCCCGGCCGACAATCTTCCCGGAGTGACCCACGACGAACTGCTTTCCATCGTGGACGCCATGCACGGCGAGGGGGTGTTGCCGGGAGCGGAGCGCGAACTCATCGAGAATTCCATCAACTTCAACGAGCTGGAGGTGTGGGAAGTGCAGACGCCTCGCGTGGATCTTTTCGCCATCAACATCAAGGAACCGCTTGAGAACGTCCGCAACCTTGTCGTCAAGAACCACTATTCCCGGGTTCCGGTATTCGAGGGGACTGTCGACAACATCATCGGTTTTCTCAGCGAAAAGGATTTTCTCGCGAAGTGGACGCAGGGGGAGCCCTTCGAACTGAAGAGCGTGCTCACCCGTCCCCTGCTGATCGCCGGAAGCGCCAGTCTGATGGACGCTCTCCGCATTCTCCGGACGTCGCGGAGCCATATGGCCGTTGTTCTGGACGAATACGGCGGGACTTCCGGCATCGTCACCATGGAGGATCTGCTGGAGGAGCTTGTCGGGGAAATCTACGACGAGCACGACGATATCAAGGAAAACTTTACTCAGGTCGAAGAGAACGTCTTTCTTGTGAACGCGGACGTCTATCTTAGCGATCTGTTCGATAAATTTCTCCATCGTCCGAGTCCCGAAAGCGAATCGAGCACCTTCGGGGGATGGCTTCTCGAGCGCTTCACGATTCTCCCGGAGGTCGGGTCTGTTGTTCAATGGGAGGATCTGACGTTTCAGATTGTCAAGATGGCTGGCCAGAGAATACAGAAAGTTCGTATTGTAAGAAGGTAAGAGTCCGATATCAGTCGACAAGAAACGAAAAACCCGCTACGATTTGAAGCGGGTTTTTCGTTTCTTGTCGTTTTTCTTGATGTGTTCCGAAAATCCCTGGCAAGCAGCGTTGTGCGGAAAAAGCTTGCCCTCTTCGATGGAAAAAGAAACGGTTTTTCTGAAGGTGTTTTCAGGAGGAGCGTGTATTATTCGCCGATATGGAATGTCAGCGTGGAGACGAGAACGACTTCGTCGGCCCGTGTCTTGTCTTCATGTTCGAATGCGTGTGATACTTTTGCGAACCAGTATCCCGCCTTCAGCGGGATGATGTCGATTATCCCTTGCAGATCGGCCCTACCGGAGAACGCCTTGAAGTCTTTATCGGAAAAACCGCCGAAAGTAGCCTCGAGCTTGGCCGTTTTCAAAGGTTTGCCGTCGACGAGTACCTGTACGGTGAACTTCTCCCCCGCCTTGACTTTGGCGGGATTCATTAAAGGTACGATTTCCAGTCGCTGACCCGTCGGTTTCGTTATGAAGGAATCATCGTCGCTGCCGTCGATGTTGAGAATCGTTTTCGCGAACATGCTTACTTCCTCGCAATATGTCGCGTCGGGCCTTTGCTGACGGTCTTTCTGCGCCCATCCGTCGGCGCCGTTCGACCAGAAGGTGGGGTGATAGTATCCCAGGACCATGTAACTTCCTTTCGCCAGTTCCTTCTTTCCTTCGTAAGCGTAGTTCTCTCCGGACTGGACCAGTTTTACCTTCTCTTCGGGAGTTGCCAGGTAGAGAGAGTCGAAAAGATGGACGCGGTCTTCGACGATCGTTTCGGGTTTGGGAAAGTCGTGACCGTATCCGATTTCCGCCTTGAGAACCCCGTTCTCGGAACGAGCGGCGTTGACCCAGAAATCGTGAGCGAATGCGCCGGGTGTCGCGAGAAGAAGCGACAACATGAGAGATGTCGCAGCGATTTGGAACGACTTGCTTTTTGTTGCAGAACGAAACATGTTGTGTTGCCTCCTTTGAAGAATATTGTATTGCAAGTACTGAAAGCACTTGTTGTTATATGACTCTAACTTTAAAATGCTCTTTTGTCAAGGACCTTAATATCATTTTTTTCTTTGAGCCTAATGACTTATGGAACATAGTGCAATAGAATTAGAAAATTCATTGTTTCTGGGCTTTTTTCATGGCTCTCTTTCTTCCCGCGAAAGGAGCCGTTCCGAAGCCTTCGTGATGTGTTCCTAGTCGCACGAAGAGATAGGCTGCCCCTTCTTGCTTTTTGCGGAAATGTGGTATCCTGACGATGCTGTATATACGCAATCTAATTCGAAAAGAAAGATAGAGGAACCATGCCATGGACGAACAAAATTCCGCTTTCCCCGCGCTTTCGACGCTCCATCTGTATTTGCGCGAAATTACTGCGTCGGATGCCGATAGGCTACATTCTGTCTGGACAGATCCTCTCGTGATAGAACATCTCGTGCTGGAGCCCTTTACCGATCCGAGGCAGACGGTCGACATGATTTCGCTGCTCCAGCTGCTGCGCTCTTCAGGAGAGGGGGTACGCTGGGCGATTACCCTTCTTGAAGACGATCTGGCGCTCGGGACCTGCGGCTTTCATAACTGGAAGAAGGAGCACGCGAAGGCGGAGATGGGGTACGAGCTGGATTCCCGGATGTGGAGGAAGGGTATCATGAGCGAAGCGGTGTCCGCCGCTCTGGGGTACGGCTTCGGGACGATGGGGCTGAACCGTGTGGAGGCTTTCGTCACCGTGGGCAACGAGCGTTCCCTTGGGTTTCTCGAGAAAATTGGGTTTTCGCTCGAAGGGACGCTGCGCCAGTATGAATTCGCGCGCGGACGGTATCAGGATCAGTGGATTCTTTCCCTCTTGAAAAAGGAGTGGGAGCGCCGGCGGTAAGGCTGCCGACATAATTCCGCCGGGGAGCCCTCTGAGAAGAGGGCTCCCCGGCGTTGGTTTCGTATGCAAGGTTCTCTTTTTTCTTGGCGCTACTTCGGCGCGAGACGTTCGAGCGCCTTTTTCGCGTAGTCGTCGCCCTGTTCCGCAGCCTTCCTGTACCATTCCAGGGCCTTCTTCATGTCCTTTCGGACGCCCTTGCCGTTTTCATAGATCCAGCCGAGATTGCTCTGGGCGTTCGCATGCCCCTGTTCCGCCGCCAGACTGTACCATTTGAAGGCGTCTTTGTCGCTCTTCGCCAGCCCTCTGCCGTTCTGGTACATCCACCCCAGATTGCTCTGCGCGGTGGCGTACCCCTGTTCCGCCGCCAGCCGGTACCACTCCGCAGCCTCCTTGTCATCTTGGGGAACGCCTCTTCCCTTCTCGTACATCCAGCCGAGGTTCGTCTGCCCGCGCGCGTCGCCCTGCTCGGCGGCCATCCGGTACCACTCGACGGCTTCGTCGTCGCTCTGAGAGACGCCGACGCCGTTTTGATAGAGCCATGCAAGGTTGGTCTGGGCGCGGGCATGCCCCTGTTCGGCGGCCATCCGGTACCATTCCGCAGCCTCGGCTTCGTTCTTGTCTACGCCGCTTCCGTTCTCGTACATCCACCCCAGGTTCGTCTGCGCGTATGGGTTTCCCTGCTCGGCGGCCTTGAGATACCACTCGGCGGCTTTCTTTTCATCGCGGCGGAGGCCGCGGCCGTTCTCGTACATCCACCCCAGGTTCGTCTGCGCGCGCGAATCGCCCTGTTCGGCCGCAGTTCGGTACCACTCGACGGCCTTCCGGTCGTTCTGGCGAACGCCTCTGCCGTTCTCGTACATCCACGCGAGGTTGGTCTGCGCAATCACGTACCCCTGCTCGGCGGCTTTCGTGTATAGTTCGACGGCCTTCTTCTCATCCTTGGGCACGCCCGTGCCGTATTCATACATCACGCCGAGATTGTTCTGCGCGCGAGAAAGGCCCTGTTCAGCCGCTTTCATGTACCACTCGGCAGCCTGATCCACATCCTGAGGAACGCCTCTGCCTTTTTCGTACATCCAGGCGAGGTTCGCCTGTGCCACCGCCAGTCCCTCTTCCGCAGCCATCCGGTACCATTTGGCCGCTTCCTCGTCGTTCTGCGGCATTCCCTCTCCGGTATCGTACATCAAACCCAGATCGTTCTGCGCCTCGACATCGCCCATATGCGCCTTCTCCTCGGTGCTCAGCACGAGGGAGTCGAAGGCTCCCGCGGGAACGTCCTGCAGAATTACTCCATGGGAGTCCGTTACCTCCGGCGATTCCGTAGGACGGGGGGCGTTTTTCACCAGCTCGTCCAACGCCAGGGATTGTTCTCGGAAGACCTCCTCGAGTTCTTCCATCCGCCCGCCTTCGGCGAACTCCTCCAGAGCAGCCGGAACCGTGACTGCCGCCTTTCCTCCGGGGATCAGAAACAGAAGAACGGCCGATATCAATCCAATGTCGATATACCCTTTTCTCCGGCGCGTACTGTGTTGTGCCATGCTTCATACCCTCTTTCTGTCGGAATTTTCCGGGAGGCCGCAGAGCCTCCTCGTCGTGACGCCGTAGATCGTGTGAACAACAGGACGAAGCGCCGCTTTGTTAAAAACGGACTCCGTTGATCAGCTCCTTGATCCAGCCCTGCGCGCGGGCGTATTCCTTCTTTGGAAGAACGACGGCGACGAGGAGGCTGTCGTCGGCGAAGAGCGCGGTCACCAAGGCCTGCCCCCCGCGTGCGGAATACAGTCCGACGGGAACATCTCTCCCCTGGACGTTCCATGTCGTTCGCCCGCTCTCCTTCGCCTCCAGTTCATCGAGGAGGTTCCGGTGCGCGTCCTCCCCGTCCAGCGCGTCGTAGAAGACGGAGATGAGGATGGTCGTGTCCTTCATGCCTTCGATCGTGTAGGTGAACGACTCTCCGAGGACGCCGATCGGGTCGAGACGTTCCACGGCGTCTTTTTTCGCTCCTTCCGGGAGGGTGACGGTGAAGCTGTCGGTGGGGGAACGGAAGATGCGCTCGTCCTCCACGTCGGCGAAAGGAGGAGAGGGGGTTACCGGAGGCAGCGGCCGGACGAGCGTTATCGAGTCGAGAAGCGCGTCCAGGTCGCCCTTTACGGAATTGAAGCTCTCGAGGTCGGGCGCTATGAATGTAAAATCGTACACGGCGGGGGCGAAGATGCGGGATGCGGTGCTTTCCTGCTGTCGGAGCGCGATAACGCACAGGCGATGGACGATGTGCGAGTCCGGTTTCTTCAGCGAGAAATCGTGAACGACGGCATCGCATCCTGCGATACGAAGCGATTTCGTTCCCAGAGGGGTGTACTCCCCGTCGGTTTTGAACGGAGCGATTCTGCTGTTGAGAACGCGCTCCAACGGATCCTTCTTCTCCTTGAGGGCGGAGAGGGCGGTCTCCTCGTCGTACCTGTTCCGTCCGAAGACCAGGAAGGAGGCGAGCAGTGTATCCGTTGCGTCGTAATATCGGTACTTCGCTCCCTGGGGGTCGTTGGAATCGCGCCATTCAGGGGAAAGTTCGATGGAGAAGACATCCTCCTGCACTCGCCGCGGTGCGGCTTTCGTTTTCCGCACGGGGCGGACGGAGGCGAGGATTTCTCCGAACGCGCCCTCGAGCAGAGGGAATGTGCCGGCGGTGGTGTTGAAGAAGAACGTATAGGCGGCGTTGTTCACGATGAGCACGACCGCCCGTCCGGTGAACGGGACGGGGCTCCCCGGAGAGTAGTACAGAAAGTCGTGCAGCACCGCGTCGATGCCGGAGAGCGCGATGTTCGAGGTCTTGATCGCCTGGTACCCTTCGAGTCCGGCGGAGTTCTTCCGGAGCCCTTCCTTGAGGACCGTCGCGGGGCTTTTTTGCTCGAAGAGCGGCTCCTTCGTGAGGTACATCTCCCCGACGGGATTTCCCAGATGCATGAGAACGTAGTACGCCTTCGCGCCGGGCGTCTCTTTCGCAACCCAGCCTGGCGGCATCACGTATTCGATATCGTCCGCAGTCTTCGCCGGAAGCGCCCGTGCCGGCGAAACCGTCGATACAACCCACGCCAACGCGAAGAATACGAAACACCATTTGCGGATCATCGGTATTCCCCCTTCCCGTTTCGCCGGTCCGTGTTGCGCCCTGAAAACGTACATGCCTGATGCGGGCGGAAGCTCCCTCGCCATTGGGTTCGGCGGATGGGGGCGCCGCGAGCGAATCGTCGCGCTGCGCATTTCGGGCCTGCAGTGCGTTTATTGTACCACGATACGCACTTTTTCATCGAGTCGGATGTAAAGAGATCGGCGATTCGGGGGGCGAAAGGGGGCGGCCGGAGGGAATCTCCGGCCGCAGCGCACGTTTACAGGCCGAGCATCGGCAGCACGGTTTCCAGATCCTTGTCTCCGCGTCCCGAGAGGTTGACCAGCAGTATCCGATCCTTTCGCATCGAAGGGAGGCGTTTCAGCGCGTACGCCAGCGCGTGCGAGCTTTCCACGGCGGGGATGATGCCTTCCTTCCGGCAGAGGCGGCCGAAGGCGTCGAGCGCCTCGGCGTCGGTGACGGAGACGTACTTCGCCCTGCCGGTATCCTTCAGGTAGGAGTGCTCCGGCCCGACGCCGGGATAGTCGAGGCCGGCCGCCACGGAGTGCACCGGAGCCGGTTCTCCCTTCTCGTCGAAGAGGACGTACGTGTTGAAGCCGTGGACCACGCCCGGCGTCCCCGCGGAGAGAGTTGCCGCGTGCGCGCCGAGCCCGAACTGCAACCCCTTCCCCGCGGGTTCCACGCCCGTGACGGCGACCTCGGGATCGTTCAGGAATCCGGAGAAGAGGCCGATGGCGTTGCTTCCCCCGCCGACGCACGCGGCCACCTCGTCGGGAAGGCGCCCCTCCCGTTCGAGCATCTGCACCCTGGCCTCCCGTCCGATGACGCTCTGGAAGTAGCGCACGATTTCGGGGTACGGCGACGGCCCGACGACGGAGCCGAGGAGATAGAAAGCGTCGAGGTCGTTCATCCACGCCATGAGCGCGCTGTCCACGGCATCTTTGAGCGTCGCCTGACCGTCGTGCACGGGGACGACCTTCGCGCCCAGCGCCTTCATCCTGGAGACGTTCGGCGCCTGACGCTCGACGTCGACGGCCCCCATGTACACCGTGCACTCCATCCCCATCAGGGCCGCCGCCGTCGCGCTCGCCGTACCGTGCATCCCCGCGCCCGTCTCGGCGATGAGGCGCTTTTTTCCCATGCGCTTCGCCAACAGCGCCTGCCCGAGCGCGTTGTTGATCTTGTGCGCGCCGGTGTGGTTCAGATCCTCCCGCTTCAGGAAAAGCCGCCCTCCGCCGCACTCCTCGGAGAGGTTGACGCATTCCGTGATCGCGGACGGCCTGCCAACGTATTCGGCGAGCAGCGTGTCCAGCTCTTTTTGAAACGCGCCGTCCGCCACCGCGTCGTCGAAGGCTCTCTCCAGCACGGCCAACAGCTCCGCGATACCCTCCGGCACGAACCGTCCGCCGTACTCCCCGTAATATCCCCGTTTCGTCTGTCCGTTGTTCGCCTGCGTCATTTCGATCTCCTCCTTGGAAGTTTAAAATATGTTTTCGTTGAATACAAAAAGGGCCGTCTCTTGCGACGGCCCTCCGAAGCTACGGATACAAAAAGGGCCGCGGGAAACGTTTGCTCCCGCGGCCCTTTGAAAACAGGTCAAAGGCGGCGGGACCCTAGGGCCACCACCACCACATGTTCATTGTAACGAAATTCCGGTCGAGTGTGCTCGCTGTCTTTTTCATGCAGGGACAATAGCACGGCGACCCTCGTTTTGTCAATGCGCTCTTTGTGAAATTTCGTGGACGCAACGAAATTTCGGAGGAGCGTGGTGCATTTTTCCCGTTTTTGAGAGAGAATAACCGGGCGGGAGAAAGCCCGTTGGAAGGAGGAAGCACTATGCTGTGCGTTCGGAAGACATCGATAGGAAAAATCGCCATCGGCGGGGACGAGGAGCACGTCACGCACCTCTATCTGCCGAAGAGCACGGAGCGGATCGAGCGCTTCGACGGGAAGGAGACACCCGTGATCCGGGAGGCCTTTCGCCAGTTGGAGCTGTACCTCGAAGGGAAGCTCGAAGAGTTCTCGTTGCCGCTTCTGGCCGAGGGGACGCCCTTCATGAAGAGGGTCTGGAGCGAGCTGGTGAAGGTGCCCTACGGGACGACCACGAGCTACAAGGAACTCGCCGAGGCCTCCGGCAATCCGAAGGCGGTCCGCGCGGTGGGAACGGCGAACGCGAAGAACCCCATCGCCATCTTCATCCCCTGCCACCGCGTCATCAACACCGGCGGCAAGCTCGGCGGATACGGCGGGGGGCTCGACCTGAAGAAAACCCTTTTGGAGCTGGAAGCCCGCAACAGAGCGTAGGAGGTTTCAGTGTGCGCATAGTCAGCGTCAGCAGGCGGACCGACATCCCGGCCTTCTATTCCGCGTGGCTGTTCCATCGTATGAAGGAGGGGTACGCCCTCGTCCGGAATCCGAGAAACCCGAAGCAGACGCGCTCTGTTTCCCTGAGGGCGGAGGATGTGCAGTGCTTCGTCTTCTGGACCAAGGACGCCCGGCCGATGTTCGCGCATCTCGACGAGCTGGAGGCGCACGGGAGCGCGTTCTACTTTATGTGGACCGTCACGCCGTACGGCCCGGAGATCGAGCCCGGCTTTCCCCGGAAAGAGGAGATCGTGTCCGCCTTCCGGCGGCTGAGCGGGCGCATCGGCCCGCGGCGCACGATTTGGAGGTACGACCCCGTTATCGTGGATGACGCGTTCCCCGTCCGAAATCACTTGGAAGCTTTCGCCCGTATCTGCGCGTCGCTCGAAGGAGCGACGGAGCGGTGTGTCGTCAGCTTCGTCGATATGTACCGGAAGCTGCGCGGGAAGAGGATAACCGAGGTCGGCGAGGAAGATATGCGGATTCTCGCTCGCGGTTTCTCCGAAATTGCCCAAGCGCACGGCATGACGGTGCAATCCTGCTGCGAGGCGGCGGACTTCGGAGCGGAGGGGCTCCTCCCCGGAGGGTGCATCGATGCCGCGCTCGTCGAGGAGCTTTCCGAGAAGCCCGTTCCGGAGAAAAAGGACGCCGGGCAGCGCCCCCTCTGTCGGTGCGCGCCCAGCGTGGACATCGGCGCGTACGATACGTGCCCGGCCGGGTGCGCCTACTGCTACGCCACACAAAGCGCGGCGGCCGTCCGCGCGAATGTCTCGCGCCATGATCCCGTCTCTCCCCTGTTGAGCGGGACCCCGTCGCTCGAAGAGTCGGCGCTCGTCGAACGGTCGCGCACACCCAAGCCGAGGCTCCTCGCGCTTTTTTGAGGTTGCGCTTCGTTCTCTTTTCTCCTCAGTTACACTGGACCTGCACGCCTGTTTGACATTTCCGGTTTGGTAGAATAAGCTGTGCGTCAATAAGGCGCAGTGTGAAATTGCAGGCGCGGACGTTCCCTCTGCCCGGGGTGTCTGCCTGCATATAGTGTGTTCAGAAGGAGGTGCGGAGGAAATGACTTCCGGAAAAGGCGCCGTAAAGGACGGAGTTTTTCGCCGGCCACGCTTGCGGCGGGGAGGGGGAGCGTTTTTGTGTCTGCTGCTTCTCGCGGCGTTCCTTTCTTTTCCCCGAAACGAGGCGTGTGCACGGACGGGAGAAGGCCGCGAAGCGCGCTCCCCGTCGAACGAGGCGCTCGCCGAACGTATCGCGCTGCTCGAAAAGGCGCTCGCCTTCCGCGGCGAGGGCGAGCGGATGGAGCTGGGCGGGGACTTTCTCGGCGCGCTGCTTTCATTCAAACGCAGCCATGCGCTCTACCCGGACCCCTCGCTCGAGCACAAGATCGGCACGTTGACGGCAGGGGAGTCTTCAGCTCCGCGCCCGGACCTGCAACCCCTGCGCGACAGGATCGCTCTGCTGGAGGAGCTGCTTGCGGGGCTTGCTCCTCTGGAGAACCTGTTCGGCCCGGAGGCGCCCCCTCCCATTACCTCGGGACCCGGCGTTGCGGCGCCTCCCGAGGACGATTTCCTCGGGAGCGAGGACGCCGACTGGAAAAACTACCCCGACCTCGCGGAGGAGAAAACCGCGATAGAGCGGTCTTTCGACGAGTTCAGGAGCGCGCTCAAGGAGGGGGATATTCCCCGCGCCGTTTCGCGGATCGAGGAAGATCGACAGGAGGAGTACGCCGCGCTCTTCGCGCACGGGCCGGAGGCGATGGCTTCCTTCGCGGAACTCCTCGAGAAGTCGGAGATGCGCTTTTTGAGCGCTCCAGAACGGGCCGACCCTGCGACCTCCTCGGCGCTCCGCACGTCGGAATATGCGGTGGAGCTTGACGGTTTCACGTTCTACGTCCGATGGATCAAGGTGGATGGTCGGTGGGTGCTCTTCGACTTTTAGTTTCTCCGACCGGAGAAGAAAGGAGGAACACGCGCATGAACCCGCAAAGAATCTCCCGCTGCGCCGCCGCGCTTCTCGCCGCGATCCTCTGGATCGCCGCCGCGCCGTCCTTCGTCGGAGCGTGGAGCCAGCAGCCGCACAGTCAGATCAATTCGGAAGCGATCACGCTCTTTGCCCGCCGGATGGGAGGAAAAGAAAAGTTCCGTCTCGGCCCTCTCGTCGACAACGCCCTGCAGCAGCCGCTGCGCGGCGTTGCGGTGACCAGCTCTTCGCTGACGGCCTCCGGCTTCGTCTCCGCGGAGGCGAACTATTCAATGCGCCGGTGGATCGTCATGGGCGGCGACTGGGCCGACGAACCGCACCTCTACTCGTCGGTCCGCCACTTCTACGACCCGCTACGGATTACGGGCGTGGCGTACCTGACCGATCAGAGCTGGGCGCACGGTCACTACGACAGCCCGCAGATCGACGCCAGGGCGTGGGGGCTGGATCACCCCGACAATCCGTTCACGCTCTACACCGCGCTCGCCGCGTACAAGGCCGCGCTCGAGGTGCGCGACGACGTTCCGCTTCCTTCGGCGATCTCCGCGCCGCACTTCAAGACGACGCTCAATCTTGTCCCGAAAGACCACGACGACCAGCGGAAGCTCCATCTCTCAAGGGCGTACCGCGCACTCGGCGAGTCGATGCACATGCTCGGCGACATGACGCAGCCCGCGCACGTGCGCAACGATTCGCACCCCGCCGACGAGCCGATCGAGGTTGCCACCTTCCCCGAGCACGTCCGACGGGCCGCTGCGAACCCGTTCATCGACTCGCGCATCCGTCCCTTTATTGCGAGCGCGGGCGGGACGCTCCAGGCTCCCGCGGAACTTTTTCATCAGGTGGCCCGTTTCACGAATTCGACCTTCTACTCGATGGACACCATCTATGACGAGCCCTCCGCCATACACCCCAACAACCGCCAGACGCCCTACCCGTCGCCGCAGTTCAAGGACCTGGTGGAGGTGAAGACGACGGTGCGGGGATTCCTGACGCCCCGCACGGTGAAGAAGCTTTACGGCGTGTTCGATGGCAAGCGCGTCGCCATGGCGCAGGAGCGTCTGAGCTTTCACTGGTTCGACCCGGAGCAGACCGTCTTCGGCGGTTTCGACAACCTCAAGGAGAAGGGAGGCAGGGGAATCGCCGTCGGGACGAATCGTCTCGGCCCCTATCACGTACCCCACGCCTTCGCCGCTTCGCAGGGGGAGGTGCTGTTGCCGCTGGCGATCCACGCCTGTGCGGATCTGATGGACCTCTTCTTCCCCACCCTTGAGCTGAAAGCGGAGTTCGAAAAAAAAGAGGAACCGTCGAACGCACCCGCTTCCCAGCCCCTCCCGAGACGCTTCGTCGAAGTCGCGGCCTCGATGGAGCATCTGAAGGACAAAGATCCGGCATGGTCCGCATACGGCTTGACAATACAGTATTCGGGGCCTGCCGAGCTGCTGGTTCTGGAGAAGACCAGGAAGATCTACAGCAGAAAGCTTCACTTCAACAAGGGAATTCTCGAGAAGAGGGAGACCCCCGAGGGGACCCTTGAAAAACTGCCGCTCCGCCTCTTCTTGGCGACGGAGGGCTTTCCGCTGACCGAGGAGGAGGCCTTTTACGAACTGAAGGACGGACAGTTCGCGATGATCAGGATCGAGGCGGGAAGCCGCAGGTTCGAAACCCCGCCGTGGAGTGTGAAGGATGCTCCCGAGGTGGTGATCCTGCCCCCGCGAATTCTCGTCCTCGAGGTTCCGGAGGGGACCGGCGACGCCGAGCACGAGTTCGAGGCCGTCGCGACCCCGAAGGGCGACTATCTCTTCGAATGGAACTTCGGCGACGGGAGCGACACGGTCGAGGACAGACCGCGCCCGGGAGAGAAGTCCGTGCGGAGGCATACGTACAAAGGGCTGAAGGTCGGGGATTCTTTCTCCCCCAAGGTGATTCTCTACGGAGAGAAGAAGAAACGGCTGTCCGAGGATACTGTCTCGGTGACGGTGATCAAGGGGGAGAAACGGCATTTCTTCGAGAACCGTACCTTCTGGCTGACCGGCTCGCCCTTCGCCAACGATCAGACCGCGGTCTTCCCGACGGTGGCGCTCTCCATCGTCCCCTCCATCTCCGGGCTATCCGGGGAAATAGACCCCAAGAGCCCCGAGGGGAAACGCCTCGCTGACATGGCCGAGGGGATGTCGAAGGCGGGAGACTTCGTCAAAGAACAGATGATAAAGGAAATGGCGAAGATGGGCGTCTCCCTGAGCGATTCGCAGCTCGCCGAGGCGATGAAGCAGGCGCTGGCGATGGGCGGAATCGATCTCTCGGGTTCCGCGATGGAGCGGCGTCCGATCCTCGGGAGCGGCTACCAGCAGTCGGGCAGACCGGTGACGGTCTCGCTCTCCGTGTCGCTCGCGTCCATACCGCCCGTCCCCTTCACCGTACCGGGAATACCAAGGCTTGAAGGTCGGGTTGCGGTGACCAAATGGTTCTTCACGACGGGCTCCGCCGTCAGCCCCGAGGTCTCGGGGAGCGGAGGGAGCGCATCCGTTTCGTGGACTCCCGAAAAGGGAAAGACACCGGAGTCATTCGCCCTCGACCTTGTGATGTTCTATACGCTGGATTTCTACAAGCGGGGGACGATGGAGCCATGGACGGAGGGCGGCGCGCCCGTGCGCTACGAGAATATGTCCGTTACGTTCCCGGTGGGCGTGTACTTCTGCCCCGTCCGATGAACGCCGTGGGCTGACCGAGATGATAGAGGAGGGAGTATTCATGAAAAGAGCCGGTGAACTGCTGCGCGGGAGTGCGATTGGTGGCGGGGGAGAATCGGCGCGGGACCGTGCCTGCATCCGGTCGAGGCTGTTCGAAAGGGCGCTCCGCGTTCTGCTGGCCGGTCTGCTGATCGTGTGCGGAAGTCTCCCCGGAGAGGCCGGGGCGCAGGGAGAGGCGCCTCCCGCTCTTCGGGATGCGCCGGAGGGAATGCTTTTCCGCTGGGTTCCTCCGTTCTATATGTCTGTGCCGTCTTCGTGGAAGCCGATGGTGGACCGCAGGGACGGGCTGGGCTTTTTCACGGGCGCGCATCCGAACGCGTTCGACGGCCCGCCCTCGGGCGACGTGTCCATGACGGCTCTTGCGGTGATGAAGCAGACGCCCCCCAAGGGCGGAGGGTACAAGGACTTCTTCGCGGATATAGAGAACGAGGCGGCCAAAGGGAAGGTGAAGAACTTCTCGTCAAGCGAGGAGAAGACGACCATCGGCGACAAGCCCGCCGTTTTCTACTCCTTTTCGGGAGAGGTGGACATGGGCGGAGTCTCCCGGAAGATGGAAGGAAACATGATCCTGAGCGTCGGCGCGGACGCGGAGGGGAAGCATACGCTCGTCGCGCTCATGGGGACCGCTTCCTCGATAGAGCAATTCCGCGACGAGATCAAGAAGATCCTGGCGTCGGCGCGGGAGGCGAAGGGGCCGATTCACCCGGTCGCCTCGTTCCCCTACGGCTCCACCCAGGAGAGTTTCCGGCATATCTACGGCCCTGCGGTCGCGGACGACGGTACGATCGCCATCGGTGAAAGCCTGGGAGAGGGAAGGATACGCCTCTTCGATTCCAAGGGCGCCCAGCTCGCCGAGTGGGGGCGCAGGGGGCAGGGGGAGGACGGAACCTTCAACTATCCGCAGGCGATGGCCTTCGGCCCCGACGGGTCGCTCTACGTCGTCGACCAGGGGTACACGGTCGATCCGCATATACAGCGCTTCTCGCGTACAGGCGAGTTTCTGGGAAAGATCCGTGCGGACAAGAAGGCCATCGGGGACGACGGGATATACAATCCCACGTACTTGACGGTGACCGAAACGGGTGCGATCGTCGTCGCCGGCCTCTCCGAGATCAGCGGCGGCGTGCCGCGCGTCCTCGTCTTCTCGCCCGAGGGCGAAGTGCTCTCGCGATGGGAACCCGGAGAGATCGGCGGGCTTGCCGCGCTTCCCGGCGACCGTCTCGCCGTGACGAAGCCGCAGCAGGGGAACGACCGCGCCGCGATCTTCGCGGTGCTCGACCTCCAGGGAAAGACGCTGAAGGAGTGGCCGTTCTTCGGAAGCGACCTGCCGAAAACTCAGGGCGACGAGAAGGTGTACTTCAGACCGAAGTACCTCGCGGCCGACGCGGAAGGGCGGGTGTACGCCTACGACGATTCGGAGGACGCCGTCTGGATATACGACGCCGAAGGGAGATTCATGTACGCGATTCCGGTCAGGCCTCCTTTGGGCATCGTCGGGGGTATGGCCGCCACACCGCGCGGCGATGTGATCTTCCACGACCGGCCGAGCGGCTACGGTCCCGCAGAGCCGTCGGTTCATCTGTTTGAAACCTCGTTCCCTGCGGCGGCGACCGCTGCCGTAGAGCCCGGGCAGCCCGGCACACCTTCGGCGCCGCTTGATGGACGCGAAGTTGTTGCGCCGGGGGCTGCCGAAGGAGTCTCGCCGCTTGAAATGGAGCTGGAGCGGCTGAAGAAAGCGCTCGCTCTTCGCGAGGAAGCCGAACGCCTTGAAGATGAAGGAGACCTTGAAGGAGCCGCGGCGAAGTACCGCGAGAGCCTGCCGCTGCACGAGGATCACGCTGTCGAAGTCTACGCCTCCGAACTGGAGGAGCGCGCAGCTCTCGCTTCGGTGGTGGACGATCTTCCGGAGATCGCCGAAATTCCGTCGGAAGAGGAGCAACCTGCGCGCGTGCCGGAGAAAGCAGCCCGTTCGCCGCTCTACGACGAGGCCGAGAGGCTGGAGCGTTCGGGGCGGCGTTACGACGCGCTGTTGAAGTACCGCGAAGCCCTCGGCGTTCAGCCGGACGAGAAGATGAAGACGCACGCCGACGGCCTTGAAGCGACGCTCGAAAGCGAGGCGCGGAAGACCGTCGAACGGGCGGTGGCTGTGCAGAAAGAAGGCAGGCTCGAAGATGCCCTTGCGCTCTACCGGGAGAGCATGAGCATCTACCCCGTGGAACGTATCCGCGAATACGCCGAACGCCTCGATGCGCTTATCCGGAACCGTAAACAGGGAGGCGACGCCCGAAACAGGGCGGAGGCGATCTGGCGGCAGGCGGCCGAACTGCAAAAGGCCGCGAAGTACGAGGACGCCCTTGCGAAGTATCGGGAGGGGCTCGCCATCTATTCCAACGCGGCGGTGGAGGAGCACATAGGGAAGCTGGAGGAGTTCATCAAGAGAAGAAAATAGGGCCCTTCTTGGATTGAGGGGGCTTGTAAGGATCCGCCGTGGGAGAAGTACGGAAAGTTGAGAAAAGGAAGGGGAGTGTGCGAGGTGGATGTGAAGGAAATTCTGCTTGCCGTTGTTTTTTTCGTGGCGGTGACGGCAGTTCTTACGCTTTATTCTCGGAGGAGGCTCGCTGGACGTTGGAAGGGAAAGGTTGAAAACGTCAGAAGCTTTTCCCGGCTCGACCACAATTCCTCCGAGGACCTTGTCAAGCGCTATGTAGAGACTGTAGAGATCATCTTTCGCACCGAAGGCGGAAGAAAAACGAAGGTCAAGATGGAGCGCTCCGCCTACACGAAAGCCTATCCCGGCGGGCTCGCCGCAGGCGACAGCGTCGAGAAGCACGAGGGTGACTGGTATCCGCGAAAGGTTGATGCCTGATGAAGCTCCTTGAAATGAACACGATCGACTTTCAGGAGTACGTCGGGTCGAACGACGCCGTCATCATACCCAGCGGCGCGTTCGAGATCTGGGGGCCGCACCTTCCGGTCGGGGCGGATACCATCATCGCCGAGGAAATCGCCAACCGCCTGGGGGATCGAATGGGATGGCTCGTCGGGCCGACTGTCTCGGTGGGGGATTCTCTCCTCTCCTGGGGGCCGGGGGCGGTGACCGTTCATCCGGACAATTTCAGAAACTATCTGGAAGACGTCTGTCTCAGCCTGGTCAATCACGGGATCAGGAGGTTCTGCTTCGTCAATCCTCACGTCGGGAACGTGCCGCTGATAGGTCAGGTCGCCTGCGCGCTGAAAACGGAACACGGAGCGGAGTCGTGCGTCTTCGACTGGTGGCGTTTCATTCAACCGCTCTGCGCCGATATTCTCGACGGCGAGGGGATCATGGCCCACGGCCACGCGAGCGAGGCGGGGACGTCGCTCTTCCTCTACCTCCGTCCGGAGCTGGTCAAGAAGGAGAGGATGCTTCGGACCGAGCCGAAGAAGGTGAACGCGTTTCCGGACGTGCAGGTCTTCTGGTCCATCTCCGATTTGAGCGATACCGCGATGATCGGGGACGCGACCAAGGCGAGCAGGGAGAAGGGGGAGAGAATCGTCGAAAAGGCGCTCGAACGGATGACGGATTTTCTGAAGCAGTGGTGATTTTTCATTTTCGCCGGAGTCCTTTCCGGCGGGCGTTTCTGGTATCATATGTCCTGACAATCTTATGTGGAGGTGTTGTATTGTGAGGAAAATGGGCTTCGTTCTGCTGCTCGCGCTTTTTGCAATTTCGGGGATCGTCTCGCCGGCGGCGGCGCAGACGACGATCAAGATCGGTCACGTGCTCAACCAGGATCATTCGTGGAATGTCTGCCTTCTCGGTTTCGCGGAGGAGGTCAAGTCGGAGACCGGAGGACGGGTGCTCATCGAGGTGTTCCCCGGCGCGCAGCTCGGCAACGAGAAGGACGTGATCGAGGGGCTCGTGATGCAGACGATCGACGGAGGCCTGGTCGGCGGCGGTTCGTTCCAGTCCATCGAACCGAAGTTCGGCATCGAGGCGCTTCCGTACGCATGGCCCTCGCACGAGGCGGCGTACAACGCGCTCGACGGGGAACTCGGGGCACACCTTCTCGCCATCCTGGAGAAACAGGGAGTCGTGGGGCTCGCCTGGTGGGAGAACGGTTTCCGCCACATGACGAACAATCAGCGCCCGATCCAGAAACCGGAGGATCTGAAGGGGCTTAAAATCCGCGTCACACCCGACAAGATGCGCCTCGACACGTTCAACGCCCTCGGCGCGTCCCCTATGCCCATCAACTTCGGCGAACTCTACACGGCGCTGCAGCAGGGCGTGGTGGACGGTCAGGAGAATCCGTACGCCATCATCTTCTCCAGCTCTTTCTTCGAAGTGCAGAAATATCTTGCGCCGACGGGACACATCTGGGGTTCCGCGCTTCTTTGCGTGAACAGCTCCGTATGGGGAAAACTCTCGAAAGAGGATCGGGCCACGGTGATGCGGCTTGCCGCCAAGTGGCGCGACGAGCAGCGCCGCCAGACCTGCGAACAAGAGAACGAATTCCTGGAGAAGCTGAAGGAGAAGGGAATGCAGGTCTCCGCGGTCGACAAGGAGGCCTTCCAGAAGGCCGTTCAGGGTGTCTGGGCGCAGTACGAGGGCGTCTTCGGCAAGGAACTGATGGATCTCGTCCGGAAGTACGGGAAATAACGATCAATGAGCGGCGAAAACAACGGCTTCCTCCGGAAAGTCTTCCGCGGACTCGACATCCTTTTGATCGCCATGATCGTGGCGGTCTTCGTCGAAGTGCTGCTGGAGGTGTTTTTCCGCTATGTTCTTCACAGACCGCTTTCGTGGGGAGGGGAGCTGTCCCAGACGATACTGGTCTGGATCACCTTTACGGGCGCGGCGGTGGCGCTGTTCAGAGGAGAGCACATGACGATCGATCTCCTTGTGCAGCGCCTTTCATCCGACCGGGTGAAACGAGGACTGCGCCTTTTTACCTTGCTTGTGCTCGGAGCGTTCCTCGTTCTGGGCGTCGATGCCGGGTGGACGGTCGTTGTGCGGACCTGGAGGATGCGGACGACGGCGATGCAGATTCCCGCCGGTATTCTGTATCTTGCCTTCCCTGCCGGGTGCCTGCTGATGCTGCCGGTGGTCGTCCGGGACATTCTCGGGACGATCGGGAGGTAGGGCGGCTATGCTGACGCTTCTCGGAGTTCTTTTCGGCGGTATTTTCATCGGCATTCCCATCGCTTTTTCGATCGCCGTCTCGGGGATGGCCTATCTTCTCTTCGAGTCAACCGTTCCGCTGCTGGTGGTAGCGCAGCGGATGGTCGTCGGCGTCGACTCCTTCACGCTGCTTGCCATCCCTCTCTTCGTCCTCGCCGGAGCGTTGATGGCCGAAGGGGACATCACCCCCAGGATCATGCGCTTCGCATCGAGTATGGTGGGGCATATTCCCGGAGGGCTGGCGATGGTGATGGTGGTGTCGTGCATGCTCTTCGGCGCGATATCGGGGTCCGGCGTGGCCGATGTCGTCGCCATAGGCTCCATTCTGCTTCCCGCCATGAAGCAGCAGGGGTACAAACAGCCGTTCAGCGCGGCGCTTTTAGGCTGTTCGGGCGCGCTCGGAACGATCATTCCTCCGAGCATCGTCATGGTCGTCCTCGGCGTGAGCATGGGGACGTCGATCGGCAAGCTCTTTCTCGGCGGGGTCGTCCCGGGTATCTTGACAGGTCTCGGACTCATGGTCACTTCGTACTTCATCTCGCTGCGCGAAGACTACCCGAGGCTGGAGAAGGCGCCGTGGAGCGAGGTCTTCGAGTCCTTCAGGGCTGCGATCCTGCCGCTGCTCACACCGGCGATCATCATCGGCGGCATACTGAAGGGAATCTTCACGGCGACGGAGGCCGGCGGAGTCGCAGCCTTCTACGCCCTGCTCCTCTCCATGTTCGTCTACAGAAAACTGACGTGGCGGCGCTTTTTCGAGATCTGCCTCGAGACTGCGCGGACGAGCGCCGTGGTGCTCTTCCTGATCGCGGCGGCAAGCCTCTTCGGCTGGGTCCTGGCCGCCGAGAACATCCCGCAGATGGTGGCGAACGCGATGCTCTCCGTTTCGACGAACTACTGGGTGGTTCTCCTGATGTTCAACGCCCTGCTGCTGCTGCTTGGAATGTTCATGGAGACCATCGCCATCGTGCTCATCGTCGTCCCGATCTTCTCCCCCATACTGACGCAGATGGGCGTCGATCCGGTGCATCTGGGTGTCATGGTCTGCGTCAACCTCGCCATCGGGGCGAACACGCCGCCCCTTGGAGTCGACCTGCTGGCCGCGTGCAAGGTGGCGGATATCCCGTACGATTCGTCGTTCCGGTACCTTCTGCCCTTCGTGGGCTCCATGATTTTGGCGCTTGTGCTGATCATCGCCTTCCCGGCGATAGTGACGTTCCTGCCGAACCTGCTGATGGGAGGGTAAGACGCCTGTCGCCCCGAGAATATTCTCTGCAAGGGGAAGGGACCCTCCTTGAGGCGCCCTTCCCCTTGTTTTGAAAAGTAGACTTTTTGCTCTTCCCTTTGTTTTCCGAGAGGGGTACTAAAGTCTCTTCCGCGCTTCTTGCACCTGCATCGAGTTTTTCTGGTGATTTCCCCGAAGGAAACGCCTCACTGGAAAATGAGACCTCTTATGATTGATAGATGAGTCTTAAGTCCTTCCGTTCATGCTCCTCAAAAACCCTGTTTCCTGATATATTGTGTTCTATGTAATATTTTTTCCCTTGTTTCGCAGGCATAAGTTCGACAAAGAGCTTCTTGACGACGTATCCTGTCTCCTCCTCTTAGTATCGCGTATCGAGGAGCGTGTTTCTTCGAACGAAGAACAGAGTGTGAAGAGGAGTCGAAGATACTTCATCCTGTTTCCTCTTCGCCGTCTCAGCCGGGAAGAATCTAGTGCTCCGGGTGAATGTGGTTACCGGAAGGGTGGGATGCCTCATGAAAGATTTGCACGGAAAAAAGAGGGAAGAGTTTTTACAAAGTCTTTCTCCCGCTGCACGAAAACTGGCGCTGGAGGTGGAGCGCCTGAAAGCGCGCTTCTCGGGCGGAACCCAGCCTGAGAGTACGGGGAGCCTGACCTCGATGGGCTTCGTGGATCTGGAACATTTCCTTCGGAAGAAGTCTTCACGTAAAAAAAAGAAGTCGTAGCGAACCGACTCCTCCCGCCCGCTGGGGAGAATGCTGACGCAGGCCGTCAAACGCTTCATTTCCCGCATCCCTTTTTTTTGAACACCGCAAGACGTTTTTCCCATGTCGTCGTACAATAGAGTGCGAACGGTTTTCTTCGCCGTCCGTATATCGTATTGTTGTACTTTCTGCGGAGCTTTCGAAAGGACTATCGTCTGAAAGGGGTTTATGAATGAAATACCTGTTCTATGCTTTCGCGCTCGTCAATCTCTTCGGTCTTCTGATCATGTGGTGGGACAAGCTGCGCGCCGGACGGCAAGGAGCGCGCAGGGTTCCGGAGAAAACGCTCTTTCTGATTGCTCTCTGCGGAGGATCGCTCGGCTGCTGGGCGGGGATGTATCTATTCCGGCACAAAACGCAGCATCTGACGTTCACTGTAGGAATTCCCTTGATCATTGCGATGCAGACGGCGGTTACGGTCTATTTCATGCTATAGGGGAACGATATCCTTCTTCTTGCGGAGGCGGGAAGGCCCTTATTCGTGTATAATTCTCCTTCATTTCCAAAGAAGAGGAGTGATTCCACATGAAACTTCTTATCATCGCGTTGCTGGCCCTTGCCGGTCTCGGGTTTTTCCTGTTTCATGCGGCGGAAGCCGCGCTGCAGTTCGAGGAGGATGTTTTCGCTACTTCCGCCGGGGAACTGAAGATTACCTTCGTCGGGCACGGTACCCTGATTTTCTCCTTTAACGACAAGGTGCTCCACATCGACCCCTACAGCAAGGTGGCCGACTATTCGCTGCTTCCTAAAGCGGACGGCGTGCTCATCACGCACGAACATCAGGATCACTTGGACAAGGCCGCTTTGGAGCATATTCTGACGCCCGAAACGGATATCGTGCTCAATGCGAAGAGCGCGGAGATCCTCGAACGCGGCAGGGTGCTGCGGAACGGCGAATCCACGCAGCTTTCGGGAATACCGGTCGAGGCCGTGCCCGCCTATAACATCGTCCACAAGAGAGATACCGGACAGCCCTTCCATCCGAAAGGGGAGCACAACGGCTATATCCTTGTCTTCGGCGACACGCGAATCTATGTGGCGGGCGACACGGAAAACACGCCCGAGATGAAAGCGCTGGAGGACATCGACGTCGCCTTCCTGCCGATGAACCTCCCCTTCACCATGACGCCGGAGATGGTTGCCGACGCGGCCCTCGCCTTTAGGCCGAAGGTGCTCTACCCGTACCACATGGGGCAGATGGACGAGGAGCGCCCGGCGAAGCTGGCGGAACTGCTCAAGGGGAGCGGTATCGATCTGCGTATCAGGAAGATGGGGCGCTGACCGAAACAAACGAAGAAAAGCGGAGGGGGTTCGCCCCTCCGCTTCTTAAACCAACGGTTTTCACTCAACGTTCCGAGCGTGCGCGGACAAACCGGAACTCGGTTTGCGCACGGTACACCTCTCCGGGAAAGAGCACGGGCTGCGGCAGGTCCGAAAGCGCCGCAGCGTTGGGGTACCACTGTGTTTCGAGCGCGAGCGCCATGCCCGGCGCCCCGCGTCTGCCGCCGGAGAAGCGTTGGGCCCGGCTCAGCGACCCGCCGGTGTAGAGGACGCAGGCAGGCTGGTCGGTGAAGACCTCCATAAGACGGCCGCTTCCGGGGTGTTCGAGGACGATGTCCGGCGTCCCGCAGTCGCCGGGGGAGTTGAGCAGAAACGGGTGGTCGTACCCGTTGCCGAGTGTGATTTGAAGATTCTCCGCCCATTGCGCGTGTTCCGGGGAGCGGGGAGCCCTGAAGTCGAACGGAGTCCCGTCGACAGGAAGGGGAATGCAGGGGAGATGCCGCTCGTCGAGCGGCATGAAACGGTCGGCGTCGAGCGCCAGACGGTGCCCTGCGATGGATTCGCAGTGCGGGCCTCCAAGGTTGAAGTACCCGTGAAAGGCGGGCGCCAGCAGCGTCGGCGAGGTTGCCTCGGCCTCGCATGAGATCGTCAGAGAGTGCGCGGAAAGGGTGTAGACGGCCGCGATGTCGAGCGCGCCGGGGAAGCCCCACTGGCCCGGGCGAGTCGAGAGATGGAAACGAACGCCCGCCGTCTCTTCTGTAACGAACGTCTTTCCGCTCCAGACGGAACGGGAGAATCCCGTCGAACCGCTGTGCAGGCAGGATGTGTGGTCGTTGGCCTCAAGCGCGTACAGCCGCCCCTCCAGCTCGAACGCGGCGTGTGCGACGCGGCCGGCCACCGGGCCGCAGAGCACGCCGCACCAGCATGTGTCTTCCTCGTATCCGGCAAGGTCGTCGTAGGAAAGAAAGATATTCTCCCCCGCGCCGTCGCGGCCGGGGACCTCCAGCGACTGGACGGCCGCCCCGTAGTCGATGCAGCGCAGTTCCAGGTCGCCGTTTCTCGCAGTGTGCAGAAAAACCTTCTCCCCCGACCGCGATTCGCCGAAAGGTACCGAATCGGCGGAAGGGCCGGGGGAACGATGTTCGCTCATGAAAAGTCCTCCCTCACAATCGGAAAAAAGCGGCCCGGTTCGCCCCCGAAAAAGGGGGCGCCGGGCCGATGTACTCGGCGTTACTTCGCGGTTTTCTTCTTCGTGTAGACGTCGAAGGCGACCGCAGCCAGGAGGACGAGCCCCTTGACCACCTGCTGCCAGTCGATGGAGACTCCGACGATGGACATGCCGTTGTTGAGCACCCCCATGATCAGGCCGCCGATGATGGCGCCCGTGACGGTGCCGATTCCCCCCGAGGCCGAGGCGCCGCCGATGAAGCACGCGCCGATGGCGTCAAGCTCGAAGTTGACCCCCGCGACGGGAGACGCCGCATTGAGACGCCCCATGAAGGCGAGTCCCGCGACGGCCGCCATCAGTCCCATGTTCGCGTAGACGAGGAAAAAAACTTTGTTCGTGTCGATTCCGGAGAGCTTTGCAGCCTTTTCGTTGCCCCCGAACGCGTATACGTGGCGTCCGAAGACGGTCTTCCTGGTGATGAAGCTGTAGATGAGGACGAGCGCTCCGAGGAGCACCAGCACCATCGGGATTCCCCGGTGCCGGGCAAGCTGGTAGGTGAACGCGGTGACGACCGAGGCGATGAGCAGGATTTTCAGCATCCAGAAGGGAAGCGGGGCCACCTCGAATCCATAGGCTTGTTTGTTCCTCCGGTCGCGCAGTTCGAAAAAGGCGAATGCCAGCAGGAGAGCGCCGACGATCGCCAGCGCGGTATGGTTCAGCCCCTCGCCTCCCAGCACGTCGGGGATGAATGTGGTGAAGAGCGTCCGGAAGAGGTCGGGCATGGGGGCGAGCGTCTGTCCCTTCAGCATGACCAGCGTGAGGCCTCTGAAGCAGAGCATCCCGGCGAGCGTGACGATGAACGCGGGAATGCGGAAGTAGGCTATCCAGAAGCCCTGCCAGCAGCCGATGAGGATACCCAATGCGAGGCAGACGAGTATCGAGGGGATGACCGGCCACTTCCAGACCGTCATCAGCGTGCCGCCGACGGCGCCGACGAACGCCGCCACCGAACCGACGGAGAGGTCGATGTTTCCGGTGAGGATGCAGAGCAGCATGCCGATCGCCAGGATGAGGATGTACCCGTTCTGCTGGATGATGTTCGTTAAATTGAGCGGACGGAGAAGCACGCCGTCCGTGAGATACTGGAACAGAAGCACGATGAAGAGCAGCGCCACCATCATCGCGTATTGCCGGATGTTCATCATGAACATCTCTTTCAGCTTCCGCATCAGGCCACCTCCCGATTGCTCTGCATAATGCACTTCATGATCGATTCCTGCGAGGCGCTCTCCCGGTCCAGTTCGCCGACGAAGCGCCCCTCGTTCATCACGTAGATCCGGTCGCTCATACCGAGCACCTCCGGCATCTCCGAAGAGATCAGCACCACGGCCTTTCCCATGGCCGCAAGTTCGTTGACGATGCAGTAGATTTCGTACTTGGCGCCCACGTCGATGCCGCGCGTCGGTTCGTCGAGAAGCAGTACGTCGGGGTTGGCGAAGAGCCAGCGGGCGAGGATGGTCTTCTGCTGGTTGCCGCCGGAGAGGTTGCCTACCCTCTGGAAGACGCTCGGCGTTTTGATGGACATCTTCTTGCGGAGGTCTTCCGCTACGGTGATTTCTTTATTCTCGTCGAGAACGCCCCTCGCGGTGCTCAGTTTGCCGAGGCTGGCGAGGGAGATGTTGTGGCGGATATCGTCGATCAGGATAAGGCCTGCGGACTTGCGGTCCTCGGTGACGTACGCCATGCCGCGCGCGATCGCGTCCTTGGGGGAGCGCAGATCGGCGGGTTCGCCGTTCAGGAGGATGGTCCCGGAGAAATCGCTGCCGTAGGAGCGGCCGAAAAGGCTCATGGCAAGCTCGGTCCGCCCGGCCCCCATCAGGCCGACGAGCCCTACGACCTCTCCTTTTTGAACGTAGAAGCTGACGCCCTTGATCTTCTTCCGGTCGAAGAAAAGCGGGTCGCCGACGGTCCAGCCGCGCACTTCGAGCGCAACGTCGCCCCCCGCGTGGGGAGGTCGTTTCGGAAACCTGTCGACGATCTCCCTTCCTACCATCCCTTTGATGATACGGTCCTCTTTGACGCTTTTGTTCGCGTTGTCCAGCGTCTCGATGACGGCGCCGTCGCGAAGCACGGTGATACGGTCGGCGATTTTCTCCACCTCGTTGAGCTTGTGGGAGATGATGATGGAGGTGATCCCTTTCTTTTTCAGTTCCAGGAGCAGATTGAGCAGATTGCCGCTGTCCTCGTCGTTGAGGGCGGCGGTCGGTTCGTCGAGGATGAGCAGACGGACGTCCTTGGAGATCGCCTTGGCGATCTCGACGAGCTGCTGTTTCCCGACGCCGAGATCCTTTGTGATGGTTGCGGGGTTTTCCTTCAAGCCTATCTGTTTTAAAAGGTCCCCGGTGCGGGCGTATGTCTCGCTCCAGTCGACGATGCCTCTGTGCGCCCGCTCGTTGCCGAGGAAAACGTTCTCCGCGATCGAGAGGTAGGGGACGAGCGCGAGTTCCTGGTGGATGATGACGATGCCGATCTTTTCGCTGTCTTTTATGGTATGGAATGCGCAGGTCTCTCCGTCGAAAACGATCTCCCCTTCGTAGGAACCGAAGGAGTAGACGCCGGAGAGAATGTTCATCAGGGTGGATTTTCCCGCGCCGTTCTCTCCGACGAGCGCGTGAATCTCCCCCTCCTCGACGTCGAAACAGACGTCGTTCAGGGCGCGGACTCCGGGAAATGTCTTCGTGATGCTCTTCATCCGCAGGAGTGTTTTGGCCATGCTCTCATCTCCTGTTCCTGATTCAAGGGGGACGGAGCGTCGAAGCCCCGTCCCCTCCGTTGCGGTACGTACCGGAAGTCTTCCCGGATTACTTCAGATCCTCTTCCTTGTAGTAGCCGGAATCGATGAGCAGCTCCTTGTAGTTGTTGACGTCGGCGAAGACCGGCTCAAGCAGGTAGGAAGGGACGACCTTCATGCCGTTGTCGTAGGTCTTCGTATCGTTCACTTCGGGCTGCTTGCCCTGGAGCAGATCGTCGACCATCTCGGCGACCTTCGCGGCGAGGGCGCGGGTGTCCTTGAAGACGGACATCGACTGCTTGCCGGCGAGCATGTTCTTCACGTTCGCGCGGTCGCAGTCCTGGCCGGTGATGATGGGCCAGTCCTTGCCGGGAACGTAGCCGTTGTTCTCGAGGGAGGCGGAGATTCCGTAGGCGAGCGAATCGTTGGGGGAGAGGACCGCGTGCAGCTTCTTGTCGGTGTAGGATCTGGAGATGAGGTTGTCCATGCGGGCCTGGGCGTCCTCGGACTTCCACGCAAGAATGCCTATCTGCTCCATCTTCGTCTGGCCGGAGTGGCAGACGAGCTTGCCGCTGTCGAGGTAGGGCTGCAGGACGCTCATTGCGCCGCCGTTGAAGAAGAAGGCGTTGTTGTCGTCGGGCGAGCCGCCGAAGAACTCGATGTTGAAGGGGCCCTTGCCCTCTTTCAGACCGAGCTTCTCTTCGATGAACTTGCCCTGGATGACGCCGACCTTGAAGTTGTCGAACGTGGCGTAGAAGTCCACATTGGGAGACTGGCGGATGAGACGGTCGTAGGCGATGACGGGGATCTTCGCCTCGGCGGCCTTGGCGAGCACGTCGGAGAGGGCCGAGCCGTCGATGGAGGCGATGATCATGACCTTGACGCCTTTGGTGATCATGTTCTCGAGCTGTGAGATCTGAACGCTCACATTGTTTTCGGCGTACTGCAGATCGACTTTGTACCCTTTTTCCTCGAGGATCTTCTTCATGTTCGCGCCGTCTTCGTTCCAGCGCTGGAGGGACTGCGTGGGCATGGCGACGCCCACGAGAATGTCCGCTGCGAGAGCGGCTGTTGCGGAGAAGAGAAGGACGAGCGCGAGAAGAGCGAGCAGCATTTTTTTCATAAAAACCCACACTCCTTTGAAGAGATTGTCGAGGGGCATTCATCGGCCCCCCTGCGTCCTCCTTCCGGGAGGACTTCCGGCGCCTCCGAGGCGAACTGTGAAGCCGTCCCCCGTAGCACAGGGGAGAGTATCCGTTCAAAAAATCTCGAGAAGGCATCAACTCCTTAAAATTATGTTGGATGCGGCGTGTGGTGCAAACTCACAAGGCTAATTGATTGATTCAATAAATATATTATGAACATTCCTTGCACTCTTGTCAAGGTCTCATAGTGCGAAAAGAGGTTTTTTGCTTGGTCTGGAGCGGAAAAAAGAGCCTATAGTATTGTATTGTAAAAACGATAATATTGACAGAGGGGGGAAAAGTGATATAATTTCGCCAAAGAAAAAATAAGGGAACAATGTTCGCTATAGGAGAACGAAAATGACAAGTATCGGGAAAGCGATGTACATACTCAAAAGATTGGGCGAGCCTCCGTACGAGCTTGGGATTACCGAACTCTCCCGCGAGCTGGACATGGTGAAGAGCGGCGTTCATAAGCTGCTCGCCGAGCTTGCGTCGGAGAGTTTCGTCGTCAAGAATACGCATACGAGAAAATACAGGCTCGGTCCGGCCTTATTCCGACTGGGCTCGATTTATGGCAGTATGCGAGGAATAGGAGAAATCTCTCAAAGTGTTATGGAGGCGATTTCAAAAGTGACGGGGACCAGCGTTTTGGTGGGATTACGTGATGCCGACGAGGCATTTCTCGCGTATAAGGTCGATCCTCCGGGTTCTTTTTCCTACGAGGGGCATGTGGGAAGAAAGTTCCCCCTCCACGCGGGAGCCCTGGGAAAGATTCTCGGCGCCTACATGGAACCCTCGAAAATCAGGGAAATACTTTCGGTGCGCGGAATAGAGAAAAGGACGAACCTGACGATCTCTTCGCTGAACGAGATTCTGGAAAGCTATGACGAGATACGACGCCAAGGGTATGCGTTGACGTTGGGAGAGAACATATCCGGCGCGTTCGGGCTTGCCGTTCCGATTTACGATAGAAATCACGATGTCTGGGCCTGTTTGTGCGTTGCGGGCCCCAAGGAGTTCTACGACGAGTCGAAGAAGGAGGCGTGGATTCGCCTTCTTCGGGAGGGAGCCAAGGATATTTCCTACAAGCTTGGCTTCCGGGAATGAAATCCCGGTAATTTTATTGAAGGGGGGGGATGACGGGAACCTCGCAATCGGAGCAAATGGGGAGACGGTGTTCCGCACGCGGAGGCGGACGGTATCGTACTACCAGTCGAGGAGGGAACAACATGAAAAGAACGTTTTGCCGTGGGGTTTGCGTAGTTTGTGTGTTTATGATGTCGCTTCTTTGGTTCGGGTCGGCTTTCGGCGGCGAATTGAAACCGGTGAGAATACGTTTGAGCGTGACGGGCGCCGATACTTCTCCTATCAGCATGGGGGCGAAAAAGTGGTCGGAGCTTGCAAAGGAGCGGTCGGGGGGGAAGATCGACATACAGGTGTTTCCAAATGAGCAGCTTTCCAGCGGCAACCAGCAGAAGGGGATCGAGAACCTTCAGATGGGAGTCATTCAGGCGTCCATGCACTCTTCGATCATTTATTCCGTGCTGGATCCGAAATTCAGCGTGCCGAGCCTTCCGTGGCTGATCCCCGATTTCGAGGCTGTCGACAAGGCGTTTGCAGGGAAAGCGGGGGAGATGGTAAAGGATGTCGCACGAACGAAGGGGATCGAACCCATAGCGTTCATGGAGAACGGCTTCCGCCAGATCACCAACAGCGTCCGCCCCATCCGGACTCCCGAGGACATGCAGCACATGAAGATCCGGGTTCCCGGCATGAAGCTCTACATGGATCTCTTCTCGGCCCTCGGCGCCGATCCGACGGCTATGAACATAGGCGAAGTCTTCACTTCTTTGCAGCAGAGAACAATAGACGGCCAGGAGAATCCCATCGCCGTCATCCACAGCCGGAAGTTTTACGAGGTGCAGAAATTTCTCACAATATGTAACTACTCGTACGATCCCTATATTGTCGGAGTGAACAGGAAGTTTTGGGACGGGCTCCAGCAGGAGGCGAAAGATATACTGCTCTCCACAGTCAAGGAGGCTGCGGCGTATCAGGTAAAGCTGACCCGGGAGACGGAGGCCAGGCAGATCGAGGAGATCAAGGCAAGCGGCACGGAAGTCAATGTCCTGACGCCCGAAGAGGTGGCGCTTTTCCAGGAGAAGGCCAAAGTTATCTATGAAAAGTATGAACCGCAGTTCGGCGCGGAGATCATAGAGGCTTTCAGAAATCCGGAGAAGTAGTCCCCAACCCGGGAGAGCGAGTGACGTCATGGATAGATTCTTTAAACTGCTGGACGAATTCGAGGAGTACTTTCTTGCGACCACGCTGATGCTCATGCTCATACTGACGTTCACCGAGGTCGTTTCGCGGTATGCGCTTCACCTCTCCTTCGCGTTCGCCGAGGAGATCACCATCAATCTTTTCGTATGGAGCGTCATGGTCGGGGCGGCGACCGCCGCCAAACACAATCATCATATCGGTTTCACGCTCGTCTCCGATCTGCTGCCTCCTTCTGTTCGCCGGTGGCTGATTTTGTCGGTGGCTCTCGTCTGTGTCGGCGTCCTCGGGCTTATAGGCTGGTACGGGGTGGAGATGGTGCTCTCGCAGATGCGCTACGGGCAGCTGACTCCCGCACTGGAACTCCCGGAATGGATCATGGGGCTTGCAATACCGGTCGGCGCTCTTCTCTGTATGATTCGCTTCCTGCAGTCCGGATACACAAACTGGGAAGAGCTGGGAAAGGAGGATGCGCAATGAATGTCGGCCTGTTGCTCTTCGGGACGTTCGGCGTCTTTCTGCTTCTCAACATACCCATAGCCTTCAGTCTGATGCTCTCGTCCATCATCGCCCTTGTCCTCACCGAGACGTCTCTTGCGGTCCTTGCCACGATTCTCTTCTCGTCCACTTCGAGATTCACGCTGCTCGCGGTTCCTTTTTTCATTCTTGCCGGCATGGTCATGGAGAAGGCCGGAGTTTCAAAGCGTCTGATCCGGTTCGCGAACACCTGCGTCGGTCATATTACCGGAGGTCTGGCCATTGTCATGGTGATCACCGCGTGCTTTTTCGCCGCGATCTCCGGTTCCGGGCCGGCGACCGTTGCGGCGCTGGGAATCATCCTCATTCCGGCCATGGTGAAATCGGGCTACGGGAAGGGGATGGCCGCCGCGCTCATGGCCACGTGCGGAGGAATCGGCCTGATCATTCCTCCGAGCATCTCCTACGTGCTGTACGGCGTTGTCGCCGAGCAGTCGATCGGGAAGCTCTTCATGGCGGGGGTGATTCCGGGGTTGGTAGTGGGCGCCTGCCTCATCGGGGCGAGTACGATAGTGTCGAAACGTAAAGGATACGGCATGAAGGGGGTAAAGGCAAGCTGGGGAGAGCGTTGGGATGCTTTTAAAGACGCTTTCTGGGGGTTGCTGACGCCGGTGATTATTCTCGGCGGTATCTACGGAGGCGTGTTTACTCCGACCGAGGCCGCGGCCGTCGCCGCTTTCTACGGTATTTTCGTCGGTTTCTTCGTCTACAGGGAGTTGACGCTGAAAAAACTCAAGGATCTGCTTGTCCAGACTTCGGTGACAACCGGCATGGTGCTGCTTATCATCGGAGGTGCGACGATGTTCGCATGGCTCGTGACAACGGAAGGTGTCGCCGTGAAGTTTTCCGAGGCCATGCTGAACGCATCGCGCAATCCGATCGCGATTCTGGCGATCATCAACGTCATCTTCCTCATCGCCGGGTGTTTTCTCGACGGAATATCCATTACCTACATCTTCGTTCCCCTGCTTGTCCCGGTGTTGCAGCAGCTGAACATCGACCTGATCCATTTCGGTATCATACTGACCGTCAACGTGGCAATAGGACAGATAACGCCGCCGGTCGGAATGAACCTTTTCGTGGCATGCCCTATTGCAGGACTCTCATTGAAGGAGATATCGAAGTCCATACTTCCGTTCCTCATAGCGTCGATAGTTGCGCTGCTCATCATCACGTATATTCCCGTCATCTCTCTCTGGCTCCCGGGGATCCTGGGAATGTGAATTCCGCGGCGGGGCTCCGTGCTCCCCCGCCCCGCCGCGCTCCGTTTGCCCCGCTTCGACCCGTATTGACCGGGTGTATCTCGAAGCAGCACGCGTTGTGAACATGATGTCCGTCGGCGGATGATCCGAGGAGGGTGTGCCGGATGCCTGTTGAAATAAAAATGCCCCGAATAAGCATGACCATGATTGAAGGGGTCATCGTCGGATGGCACAAGCAAGAGAACGAAGCGATACGGGAAGGGGAACCTCTTGTCGAGATCGAAACGGACAAGATCGTCGAATGTTTGGCCGCCTCGGTTTCAGGAGTGCTGTTGAAAAAACTGGCGAACGTCGGGGACAGAATCCCCGTGGATTCGCCTCTTTGTCTCGTCGGTGACCCATCGGAGGCTCTTCTCGCCGGAAGTGCGCCGGGACGGGAGGACATCGCGAAGAAGGAAACATCCGAAGACGGAGCGAAAAGCGGGAATTTCCCCCGCAAAACCGTCCGGATGCCCGGGTTGAGCGAGCATATGACCGACGGGCTCGTCATACGGTGGTACAAACGGGAGGGAGCTTCCTTCCTTGAAGGAGAGCATCTGCTCGACGTCGAAACGGAGACGACCGTACGATCCGTTTCCTCTCCTTTTGCCGGAACTCTCACGGAAATACTCGCTTGGCCCGGTGATGTCGTTGCTGTCGGGAGCGAGCTGTGCGTTGCGGAGGGTTCGGATTCCGCCGGGAAGGAGGAATCCGCGGATTCTTCCGAAGAGCGTACAGGGGTGGAAGGAAGGATACAGGCTTCTCCGGCGGCGAGGAGACTTGCCGAAGAGCGGAGGATCGATCTCTCGGGAGTGCGGGGGACAGGCCCGGGAAGAATGATCGTGCGCGCGGATGTGCCCGCCGTGCCGTCCGCGGCCGGGAGCGGGACGCCTTATACAGAGGACGAAGTCGTCGAGTTCACCGGAATACGCAGACGCATCGCGGACAATCTCATGAGGAGCAAACGGAACGCGGCCGATGTAACGACTGTGGCGGATGTCGATATGGGGCGCATTTCCGATCTGCGAAAGAATCTCCCTCTTTCCTATACTGCTTTTATCGTCAGGGCGGCCGCTCTGGCTTTGAAAGAATATCCTGAGATGAACTCCTCCCTTGAGGACGAGAAGATCTTCATCAGAAAAAAGATCAACATCAATGTGGCCGTTTCCACCGAGCGGGGGCTGATTACCCCCGTCATACGCGATGCGGACAGAAAAAACGCCGTCAGCATCGCGGAAGAACTCGATGAACTCGCGAACCGGGGCAGGGAGGGAAGCATCTCGGCGGAGGACTTCCAAGGCGGCACCTTTACGGTGACCAACTCCGGGGTCTTCGGAGCGCTTTTTTTCACGCCGATACTCAACTACCCCCAGTGCGGCGTCCTCGGCGTCGGAAAGATAGCGCCGACTCCCGTCGTCCGAGGCGATGCGATTGTCCCCGCGCTTGTGATGTATCTTTCGCTGACCTACGATCATCGCGTGGTGGACGGAGAGACCGCCGTCCGTTTCCTCCAGAGGATACGGTTCTACCTGGAACATCCGGACTCGATGATCACTTTTTTGAAAAAGGAGAAGAAAGAAAATGGATGAAGTCCGCACCGAGTCGTATGCCGGCAGTGCAGGGAGAGTGATCCTCGCCCGGATTCGGCGGAAGACGGATCTTCTGACCGGTATCATCGATATCTGCAGAAAGAACAATGTGAAAACGGCAGCTGTGACGATAGCGATCGGAAGTCTCATCAACGCGGAAATAAGCTGGACGAGGCCGAGCCAAACCTCGAAACGGGGGTCGGAGCGAACGCCGCCGCTCTTTCTGGCCGGGCCTCTCGAATTCATCTCCGGGCAGGGGCTTTTTTGTCTGGACGGCGACCGACCGGTAGTTCACTTTCATGGAACCGTCTGCGACAAAGACGGGAAAGCATGGGCCGGGCACTTTTTCCAAGGAGGCAATCCGGTCCACTCGACCATGGACCTGGTGATACGCGAACTGAAGGGAGTCCGAATGAACTGGTTCTACGACGAGGAAATCGACCTGGAACTTGCCGTTCCGGGACCCGATTTCGAGGAGAGGGGGTGAGGCGGTGATACCGCTTCTGCAGAATGCCGATTTTCTGGAGCTCTATCGTTTGCTGTTGCTCACGAGGGTTACGGAAGAACGAATGGTGGAATACCATAAACATTCGCCGCTTCCGGAACTTCCTCATGCGAGCATAGGACAGGAGGCCGTAGGGGTAGGAGCGACCTACAAGCTCCGGAGAGACGATCTTATTATTCCATCACTGAGGACGAGGGGCGCATTCCTGACGAAGGGGATTTCCTCGCGACAGCTCATGGCGGGCGCGTTCGCCAAGGTGACCGGCGCCGCCAGGGGAAAGAACACGTCGCACCACATGGGCGATCCACGCTGCGGCGTGGTGGCGGGCTCCGGAGTGGTATCATCGCACGTCCCCGTCGGCGTGGGAACGGCGCTTGCGGCCAGGTTGCGGAAGAAAGACTATGTCACCGCGGTCTTTTTCGGCGATGGAGGAAGCAACAGGGGCGATATCCACGAGAGCATGAATATGGCGTCGGTCTTCAAACTCGGCATCGTCTTTATATGCGAGAACAATCAGTACGCCATCTCCACTCCGGCGTCGTTTCACACTCCCGTCCGCGATATCGCCGTCCGGGCCGAAGGGTACGGCATGCCGGGAGTAATTGTGGACGGCAACGATGTGATTGCCGTCTTCGAGGCTGCTCAGGAGGCCTATGAGCGGGCGCGCAAGGGAGAGGGGCCGACATTTCTCGAGTGCAAGACATACCGCTGGAGAGGACATTCCGAGAGGGATCCGCGTGATCTTCGTCCGCAGGAGGAGATCGAGGAGTGGAAGCGGAAGTGTCCTGTTTCGAGGCTCGGGGCCAAGCTTCTGGAAAAAGGTATCGCCGACGAGAACACCCTTTCCGATATCCGGAAAAAGGTGAACGAAGAAGTGGAGGATGCCATCGCCTTCGCCGAATCGAGCCCCTATCCCCCCGCCGAAGAGGCGCTTCTGAATGTTTTTTCGTCCCGGCCGGAGGTGAAATAGATGCCAGCGATGACGATGAGGGAGGCCATACGGACCGCTCTGGCCGAGGAGATGCGCCGAGATCCGGATGTATTCGTGATCGGAGAGGATGTCGCAGTCTACGGAGGAACGTTGCAGGTGACAGCGGGACTGTGGAACGAATTCGGCGACGAACGGGTGATCGACACTCCTCTTTCCGAAGTGGCTGCAGCCGGGGCCGCTATTGGGGCCGCCATGATGGGGATGCGCCCGGTTCTTGAAATCATGTTCGCGGATTTCATACCGCTCGCTCTCGACCAGATACTGAACAACGCCGCAAAAATGTGCTACGCCTACGACGGAGAAATGTCCGTCCCCATGGTGCTGAGGGCGCCGTTCGGAGCGGGCGTTCGCTCGGGAATGCACCACTGTCAGAATCTCGAAGCATGGTTCGCGCATATTCCGGGAATCAAGGTCCTCATGCCGACCACCCCGGAGGACGCGAAGGGGCTCCTGAAGGCCGCGATCAGGGATCCCGATCCCGTAATCTTTCTTGAGCACAAGCTTCTTTACGGTGTTCGCGGCGAGACGCCGGAGGGGGATTATATCGTGCCGATAGGCAAGGCCGCCGTGCGCAAAGAAGGGAAGGATATCTCGATCGTCGCCTGCGGCGCCATGACGCCCAAGGCTCTCGATGCCGCGAAGGAGCTTGCATCCTCCGGAATCGACGCGGAGGTGATCGATCTTCGAAGCATTCGCCCGTTGGATGAGAATGCGATTGTCGGGTCGGTGAGAAAAACCGGGCGTCTTCTCATCGTGCATGAAGCGTGTCAAACCGGTGGAATCGGCGGAGAGATCGCAGCCGTTGTCGCCCGGGACGCCCTCGGATATCTCGATGCGCCAATAGAGAGGGTGACCGCTCCGGACACACCGGTTCCGTTCAGCCCGACGCTGGAAGATTTTTTCATCCCGCAGACGAAGGCCATCGTAGAGAGGGCGAAAGGAATGTTCAGTCCTCTCTGGAAGAGTGTATGACGATGAGAGGGGACACATATGACATTGTCATAATCGGCGGCGGTCCCGGCGGGTATACGGCCGCGCTGCGCGCCTCCGCCCTTGGAGCCGGCGTGGCTCTGGTGGAGAAGGACCGACTGGGAGGTACCTGCCTCAACAGGGGCTGCATTCCTACAAAAGCCTTGATAAAGAGCGCGAGTCTGTGGAAATCGCTCGAAAAAATGCCGTTCAACGGAATCCGGGTGGACGGCGCCTCTTTCAACTGGAAGGGAATGCTCTGGCGAAAGAACAAGATCGTCGGAACGCTGACATCCGGTATCGACGGGTTGATGCGGAAACACGGCGTGCATGTCGTCGGCGGGGAGGGAATCCTCCGGGAGGATGGAAGCATCCTGGTCCGGAGCGGAAGCGAGTCCCGCGAACTGTCCGCCGCGCATGTCATTCTCGCATCGGGGAGCGTCCCGGTTTCTCCGCCGATCTCTTTTCCTCAAGGGTACGCTCCCCTGACCACGGACGAGATCCTCGATCTCGACAGCCTGCCAGAATCGTTGGCTATCATCGGCGGAGGCGTTGTCGGCGCCGAGTTCGCATCCCTCTTCGCAGCTCTCGGCGTGAAGGTCCATCTCGTGGAAGTCCTTCCGTCCATTCTCGGCCAGTCCGACGAGGACGTGGTCCTGTTCGTCCGAACGGAGTTCGAAAAGGCGGGCATTCGAGTACACGCTGGTACGAGCGTACGCTCCATCGACGGACCAAAAGGGGCTTTGAGGCTTACACTGGATTCCGGTACGGTCGTCATCGCGGAGGAAATTCTTGTGGCGGCCGGGAGAAGGCCGCTGACCGAAGGATTTCGGGAGTCCGGCCTCGAGATCGACGAGAAGGGGTTCGTCGTTGTCGACGAATACTTGCGGACAAGCCGTCCGGGCGTCCACGCGGTCGGGGACATCACGGGGAAGTGGCAGCTTGCGCATGTTGCGTCCGCTCAAGGAACGTGCTGCGTGGAAAGTATCTTCGGCTCGGGGGGGCCCATGGAGTACGACGCCGTTCCCTCCTGCATCTTCACGTTGCCGGAGATTGCGAGTGTTGGCATGACGGAGCGCGAGTGCGCCCGGAGGAGTATCGACTACATACGGTCGATGTTTCCGTTTTCCGTGAACGGAAAAGCCGTCGCCGATGGAGAAACATCCGGCTTCGTCAAGATTTTGGCGGAGAGGAAGTCCGCGAAGATTCTCGGAACCCATATCGTCGGCGCCGAGGCAAGCTCGCTGATACACGAAGCGGTTCTCGCCGTAAAAATGGGGTGCACGGCGGAAATGCTCCAAAGAATCATTCATGCTCATCCTTCCAAGGGTGAAGCGTTTGGCGAGGCCGTAGGCGGCTTGATCGGCATGGCGATACACCTCTGACGGCATTCGTTTCCGAAGGGAGCTTTGTTGAGAGAAACCGGTCAAGGCTGCGCCTTCTTCGGACGAAGAAGGCGCAGCCTTGACCGGTTTCGGCCGAACGATTCTTGATTCCGGTGTCAATACGGAAGAATATGGTACAATCGTCCGAAACAGGATTCCGTGCGGGGGTGCTCCGAAATCCCGCACAATAGAGGATGAAGACGCGGACCTTGCTCCGTATTATCAGAGCCTTCCCGCCTGTTTTCCGGGGCGGGATTTCTTCTGTACAGGCCGAAGGAGGAAGTGCATTGTTCATCGGGAAGAAAATTTTCGCGTGCTGTATGCTCGTTGCGGGGCTGCTTCTTCGCCCCGCCCTCGCGGCGGGAGTGGAGGAGGTCGTTGAAGAAACCGTTGTCGAAATAAGCGTCTCGGACGACGCGACGCTTCCGGAGACCTCGGACGCCGCTTCGCCTCAGGCGATTGCGGCCTCCGAGGATGTTTCTCCTGCGCCGTCCGCCGAGTCCCCTCCATCGAAAGGGGAAGTTTCGCCCGGCGCTGCGCGGATCGACGCTTTTCCGGAAAAAAAAGATACTGCCGATGAGGCGCCTCCACCGGACGGAACATCCGTAACCACGGCGGATGAAATGCCCGGAGCCCCGGGTTCGGAACAGCTCGCCAGAAAGCTCTTCGAGATCGAACTTGCCAGCCGCGTCGCGGAGGAGGAGCTGGGCAAGCTGCCGAGCCTGGTGCAGGCGGAACGCACGAAGATAGCGAACGAACTCAACCAGTGGGCGAACACCGATCTCCGCCGGATAATCGACAGGCACTACGTCGAGGTCGAAAAGGCGCTTGCGGAGACGACCCTTCCGGAAGATCATAGCTCCGTGGGCATCTGGTGGAAACAGGTGAAGGCGGGAGTCTTTCTGAACGAGGACATCGAGGAGGTCGTCGCCCTCTTCGTGAAACGGGCCGGACCCCGACTCTCCACGGTTCACGAGGAATTTCAGCGCGAGCTGCTTGAAAGCCTGGAGCTGCGCAGCCAGGCGCTGTTGCGGACTTCAATGGAGGAGATACGCAAGCCGTTCGTGGCCACGGTCAAGGACAGGCTCCCTCTCTACAACTCGATCCCCGTCCCCAACACGGAGCGGGCCGCGCTGTCGATCGCCCTTTCCACGGAGCAGAGCGACAGAGGACGTCTCTCCTCGGGGATGGCGGTCGTCGGCGGCGTGGTGCTCACGCTGCTTGGAAGAAAACTCGTCCAGCGTATGATGCACCTGGCCGTCGTGAAGATCGGAGGCAAGGTGCTCGCGCGGATGGTCCCGATCATCGGCGTCGGATTGCTGCTCTACGAGGGAATTCAGATGGGGCAGGCGAAGGAGGCGTTCGAGGAGGAACTGCGGAAGAGCTTCTTGACCGAGTACACGGCGGATGTCACCGTGGAGTCGGTCTGGAACGCGAGCCCCGACGGCGCGCTCCCCTCCATGAAACAGGAGATGGAGCGGAACGTCAACACGCTTTTGAGCGACTGGGAGAGGATCTGCCGCTCCGAAGCGGTCTCCATGATCCACAGCGCGCGCGTACTCGCGTCTTCGGAGTACGTTCGAAACTACGTCGGCAGGGAATTGGAGAAGGGAGCGGACTTCCAGCTTATCCTCCAGAAGATGAACGCTCTCTGGGACGCTTTCGGACAGTCTCTTGCGAGAGAGCCCGTGGAATTTTTCGAGTCGATCCTGATCGACTCGCCGGACAGAAAAGATCTCCGCCTTCTCTCCAGAGACCCCGACAGCAGGTTCATCGAGCAGTACAAAACATGGGGAGCCGACTTCCTGAAGGCGGTCAACAAGATCGGCGTGGAGAACTACGTGTCCACCGAGTGGAAAAACAGCGACGTGAACTGGAACGTGCTGAACAGGAGCCTCGACTTTCTGCCGGAGATCGGCGGCAACCGCAACGCGGCGCGCGGGCTGCTCTTCCTGATTCAGGAGGGGGTTCCTCTCGACGGCTTTTCTCCCGACCTGATGGCGAAAATCGCCGTGAAGAAGGATGTTTTTTTGAAGGTGTGGAAGGCGATCATACCCGATGCGCGTAAACTCGCGGTGCTCTTCGACAGCGGCCGCCCGCTCGACATCCTCGAACCGTCCATTATCGCATTTCCCGAGGCGAGCGCCCTCTTTCTACGGGGGTACGGGGTCGAGTTCTGGACCTCTTGGTCGAGCGACGACATCTTCGATCTTCTGCGAATCTCCGAGATCCGGGGAAAGAGTTCCGGGCGAATCGGCGCGGCGCCGATCCGTCCCCAAGAACGGGCCGATCTGCTCGAGGTCTTCCGGAGGGCGGGGGAGCGGGGGATCATTCTATGGGACACCCATACGAAAGAGCCGACGGGAGAGATCGGCAGGATGCTCGCCCGCCAGAGCATCGACTGTATGGCCGAAGGGTACCCCTTTGAAGACATGAAAAATCCGGAGCTTGTCCGCTTTGCGGTAGCCAGCGGAAAATTTCCTGCGGGGCGTTTTTTCTACGATACGCTCAAGGGCGTCGGCAGCCTCGTCCGATATCTTCTCCTGGGCGCGGTGCTCCTGACCTTCGGCGGCATTTTTTTCGGCCTGTTCAAAAGGATTCGAAACGCTCTGTATTCACCCCCGTCGAGGTATGCCGAAGAGGGGCGGAGGGAGAGGGGGCTGAAGGACGTCTTCTCCGGCAGCTCCGCAAACGAAGAACCGGAAGCCTCGGAGGCGAAGAAGGCCCTCCCGCCGGAGGCTCGGTCGAGTACGAATTCGGCCGCTGCGGTGCGCACCGAGCTTTTAGAAAACTCCTCCGCCGACGAGTCTTCCGAAAACGATACGAAGAACCCCGGGGAGGACACGTGCGACGTGAGTCCCGACAAGAGAACGCAATGCGAGGAGACGAAGAAAAAGGATGAGTAACAGACGAATTCCGGTGCTCACGGTCGACGTGATTCCGGGCAAGAAGTGCGAGTATCTTGGGTGCGTATCGGCTTCCTGCTGCCTTTCCAAATCGCTGGTGCAGGATATGGCGTCCAACGTGAAGAACTGGACCGTGGGCGGGGAACTGACCCGGTACACCGATATGATCGACGATGCGGTCGCCCTCGCGACGGAACGGCTCGGCGCACAGGCGCAGAAAATGGGAGCGAACGCCGTCATCGGCTTCCGGCTCTCTACGACGAGCGTCTCCACCGGCGCGGCGGAGCTGATAGCCTACGGCACGGCGGTGCGTTTCCCGGATCTCGACCCTAAGTAGCAGGCGAGCCCTGCGAACGCGGTTTGGACGGTCTCCACATAGCGGTGACCGCGACGGCGGTGACCAGGCAGAAGAGGGCGAAGAGTCTGAAGGCGGTCAGCGTGCCGAGGATCGTCGAACCGAACCCCATGTACAGGGGGAGCAGGAACCAGCTCAGATCCATCGAGAAGTGGACCAGCGCCGACGCCTTGGCACGGAGACGGGCCGGGGCAAGATCCGCCGTGAGCGCCAGATGAGCGGGGTAGCCGTACCCGACGCCTATTCCGTAGAAGAATCCGGAGAGGAGCATTCCGGTACGCGAGCCTACGAAGGAGAGCCAGATGAGGCACGCGGCCATAAGAACAAACGAGGGCCCCGCGAAGACCGTCCTCGGGTAGCGGTTGAACAGGTTTCGTCCCGCAGTACGGACGAAGAGAGCGCCTCCGGCCATGGCGAAGACGAACCACGAGGGGACGAGCGACCTTTCCAGCAGCAGACTGCCGATAAAGACGATTGAGGAGTCGCAGAGGCCGAAGAAGAAGCAGGAGCAGAGCATTTTCCATGCGGGGGTTTCCCGGAAGAGGTCCCTGTAGCTTCCCCACTCCATGGAAGAGATGTCTCCGGAAACGGACGCGCGCTCCGTGCGCAGACGAAGCGCCAGCATGAAGGCGAGGGCCGAAGCGGCCACGGGGATGAGCAGATAGATCCTTCCGAGATTGTTGCGGATGAGAAAGTCCGTCAGCGGAACGACGGTGAACATGGGGACGATGCTGCCTATGGCGACGAGGGCGAACGCAAGTCCCCTTTTCGCTTCCTCGACGGCGAGCGCCTGGTAGGTGGTGAGGGCCACCATGAAAACGCTGAATCCCAAACCCATCACGATGCGGAGCGTCACGAAGTAGGAGAACGACCCCTGGTAGATCTGCAGGACCGCGGCGCATCCCAGGCAGAGAAGCGACGAGAAGATCATGCTCCCCCTGATCCCGAGCCGTTCGGTGATCCAGCTCCCCAGCGGGCGGACGGCGGTCGTCGCCGCGTAGAAAACGCTCACCAGCACTCCCGCCGACGCTGCGGAGTACCCCTGCGTATTGAGGTACGGGGCCAGAAAGAAGAACGTGTTGGAGTAGGAGTGTATTGCGAAGTTGATGATCATCAGGGACACAATGAGCCGATCCATGGAAGCCTCCGGAAAATGAATTCGCGGCCGCACTCCCGGAATTCGTGCGTCTGCGGGAAGGGCGATTCGCGGGGCTCATTGTATACCATAACCGGTTTTTCTTCAATCATCCTGACAATGAAGATGCCCCTCCGCGGAATGGAGGGGCATCTTTAGAAACTCTTCGGAACGCGATCAGCGGTTTACTGGGTGATCGCGTTCACGGGACAGACGGATACGCAGCTTCCGCACTCGATGCAGGACTCGTCGACGATCGCTTTGCCGTCGACCATCGCGATAGCCTCTACCGGGCAGGTTCCCACGCAGGTCTCGCAACCCACGCATGCTTCCTTATCGACAACTGCCTTTGCCATAATACATTCCTCCTCAGCAAGGGATATTCTGACGCAGCGAACACTACCGGATTATACATCACTTTCTTCCCTCGGGCAACTTGGCTTTTCCGCTCCGTATCCGCAGTCCGTGAGATGATCAGCGGTGTTCGCTTCCCCAGAGAAGCGACGGTGGATATTCGGCCTTGGGGTCGCGGGCGATCAGGCGTTCCATCTCGTCCTGCGGCGAGGAGCCCTCGTAGAGCAGGCGGTATACGCCCTGCGAGACGGGAAGCTCCACGGAAAGTCTGTGCGCGCTCTCCGCGACGGCGCGGACCGTGAACGCTCCCTCCGCGACCTGACCTACCTCGCGTTGCGCCTCTTCGAGGGAGAGTCCTCGTCCTAGTGCCAGACCGAGGCGGAAGTTGCGCGACTGGGCGCTGTAGCAGGTGAGGACGAGATCGCCCATACCAGCGAGTCCGGCGAGGGTCAGGGGATGCGCTCCCAGAGCTTCGCCGAGGCGCATGATCTCCGCAAGCCCCCGGCTTACCAACGCGGCGCGGGCGTTCTCCCCCAGCCCCAAAGCGGACGTCATCCCCGAGGCGATCGCCATGATGTTCTTAACGGCGCCTCCTGTCTCGGTGCCGACGACGTCGGACGAGGTGTATATTCGCAATCTCTGGGTATTCAGCATCGACTGCCAAAGGAGCGACGACGCCTCGTTTCCGGAGGCGGCGGTCAGCGCGGTCGGAAGCCCCTGCGCCACCTCGCCCGCGAAGCTCGGCCCGGAGAGGACGGAGTAACGCGCTTCGGGAAGCGTATCCGAAACGATGGCGCTGATACGCGCACCCGTGGAGATCTCCATCCCCTTCGCCACGTTGCAGATCTCCGTTTCCGGTATGCGGAAGCGATCGAGCGCTGGAAGGAAGGCGCGCAACGATTGGGTAGGCAGGGCGAGAATCCAGTGGCTCGAAAAAAGCGCCGCTTCTTCCGGATCCGCCGTGGAGGTAACCGTCTCGGGGAGCGCGATCGACTGCAGGTAGTCCGGGTTGCGGGAAGCGGCGTTGATCGCCCGCGCCTGTTCCGCGCGGCGGCACCAGAGCAGCACCGAGTGGCCGCTCTTCGCGGCCGAAACGGCGAGCGCCGTTCCCCAACTTCCTCCTCCGAAGATCGTGATTTCAGCCATGAATCGAGTCTCTCCTTTCGTGAATCACTCCGCGCGCTCCCGCACGGTGTCCGGCGTCAGCAGCAGCATGACCGTCCCGGCGAACATCAGCGCCGCTCCCGCCAGGATCGCCGGCACCAAAGACCCGGTGACGTCGCGCAGAAAGCCGGAGACGAGCGGCGCGATCACTGCGGACGACATGATCGTCGCGTTGAAAAAACCGACCGCCGCGCTCATCGAACCGGGGTGCCGCTTGCTCACGATGTCTCCTATCCACGAGACCGCAACCGGCGAGAACGCCGTATTGCTGAAGATGCCGAAGAGCAGGAGCGTGGAGACGATCAGCGGCGCTCCCTGTGCGCGGGTCAGCAGAAAGAGCGCCGCGCCGCTCGCCGGAAGAACGATCGATGCGATTTTTCTGCGGCCGAAGCGGTCGGAGAGTCTGCCCCAGAGCACGCCGCCAGGAAGCGCGGAGAGCGCGATGAGTCCTGTGTAGAGGCCGGAGCCGGAGAGCGAGAAGCCGCGCTCCGCCTGCAGAAACGTCGGACCCCATGTCGCGGCGGCCCAGAATCCGTAGAGCGAGCAGAACGTCGCCATGTTGATCTTCCAGATATCTCGGTCCTTGAAGAGACGCAGGTAAACGGAGAGAGACGGGGAGCCCGAGCTGTTTCGGGTGTCGGGCAGGAAACGGATGAACGCGAAGAGCATCAGCACCGTCGGCACGGCGAGCACGAGGAAGGGGGGACGATAGTGACCGAAGAACTCGTAGAGCGGTCCGCTCACCGCCATTCCTCCAAGAATGCCGAGCGCCATTCCCATGCCGATGAAGCCGGAGCTGATTCCGCGCTTCTCGGGCGGGACCGTGGCGAGAATCGTCCCGAAGCAGCACGGATAGTACGCTCCGGCGCCGAGTCCATGGAGCGCGGAGAAGAGAAGGAGCAGGGAGAACGTGTTCCCGAAGAGGCCGAACCCTAGGATACCGGCGCCCGAAAGGGCGAACATGAAGAGGAGTACTCTCTTCGTTCCCCACCTGTCCGCGGCGAGTCCGCTGGGGATCTGCAGGAGGACGTAGAAGAGGAAGTATGCGCTGGTGATGGAACCCGCCTGTGCGGACGAAATACCCAGCGTCTCCGCGATGACCGAGAGAAGCGGGTAGAGCGCTGTCCGGTCGGCGTAGAGCACCGCCCAGCCGAGAATGAGCACGACGATCATGTGATGCATCTCCTTCGATGAGAAAGTCACTTCATTGTATCCGTTCCGGCGAAAATTGCCAGACCTTCGTTTCGACGGTACAATAGAAGAAGCGCAGCAAGAGTGCGCGAAGTGGTTCGAGCGAGGAAGAGAGGAGGCGCAGCGCTTGCCGCCGGATGATCTGTCGCAGAAGTTGAAGGAAATTCAGGATAAGATGAGCGAGGCGCTGCATTACAGCATCGACAGCATCTCGGCCCTTCGCGAGGAGGAACGGGAGCGGCTCTTCGAGGTCCGCAACAGAAAAGAAGAACTCCTCAGGGAGTTGAACGAAGTGATCGTCGCGGCCGACAAGGCGGAGAGCGAGTACCGCCGTTCCCGAGAGGAGTTGCTTTTCGCCAGCCGCTCCGGGAATGAGAAACGCGAAAAGGATGCATACGAACGGGCGATGCATCTGATGAAGATCAGGGGCGCCTTCGAGGAGCGTGAAAAACTGCTTGCGCGCCAGCGCGACGACCTTGCCCGCGAGGAGCGCCGTATAGAGAAGCTGCTTGCTCGGAGCGAGGAGATGGGTAACCGCTTCCGAGTCGCGCTTAATCTGTTGACTATGAGTCTGGAGGGAGATACCGGAAACGCCGCCTCCGGTACAGAGAGCGGACTGCTCGCCGGCATGCTGCTCGCCGAAAGGGAAAGCATTTCTCTCGCGCGGGATCTGCATGACGGCCCCATTCAGAAATTCGCCAGCGTCGGTCTCATGATCGATCTTTCGAAAGAGTTTCTTGACCGCGGAGATTTCACCCGGGCGGGCGAGGAACTGAGTCGGACCAGGGCTCACCTCGCGGATGCCCTTGGCGAAGTTCGTTCGTTCCTTTTCCAGCTCAACCCTTCGGGACTGAAGGACGGTCTGCACACGCCGCTTGGACGCCTCGCCTCTCAGGTGCGTTCCTTCTCCGGGTGCGATGTTCGTTTCACGCTCGAGGGGCGGGCGGATGTTCTCTCGCTCCAGGTGCGTACGGCCGTCTTCAAGATAGTCCAGCAGGCAGTGATGAACGCCGTCAGAGGCGGCAAAGCGAAGTTCGTGCGGATCATGATCGGTGTCGGCGCCGATGTGCTGCGGGCGAAGGTGGTCGACGACGGCGTCGGTTTCGACGTGGACAAAGAGCGGGAATTGGCGGAGGAGCGCGGCGCGTGGGGGCTTGTGAACATGGAGGAACGAGCACGCATGATCGGAGGCGGCGTCTCCATCATGAGCGAACCGGGCAGGGGGACGACCGTCCTTCTTGAAGTGCCGTTGTCGAAAAAAGTGTAAAGAAAAGCGCCGCCCCGTCGGAGGGCGGCGCGTGCTTTTTCAGGCGCTGAGACGTTTCGCCTTTCTGCGCTCGTTGTCGTCCAGAATGGACTTGCGGAGGCGGATCGATTTCGGCGTCACCTCGACGAGTTCGTCCTCGGCGATCCATTCGAGGGCCTTTTCAAGGGTCATCTTGCGAGGAACGTCCAGCTTCACGGTGAAGTCCTTCGTCGACGACCTGTGGTTGGTCGCCTGCTTCCGTTTCGTCGGGTTGCAGGGCATATCGCCGGGACGCGAGTTCTCGCCCACGATCATCCCCGCGTAGATCCTGTCCATCGGCGAGATGAAAAGGACGCCCCGCTCCTGAAGGTTCTCAAGCTGATAGCTCGTCGCCTCTCCCGTGTCCAGGCTGACCAGCGCGCCTCTGTTGCGCGGCGTGATCTCCCCCACCCACGGGGCGTACCCGGAAAATCGGGACGACATGATGCCGAGCCCTCTCGTGTCGGTCAGGAACTCGCCCCGGTAGCCTATGAGGCCGCGCGTAGGGACTGCGAAGAAGATACGCATCAGTCCGGTTCGGAGGTTCTGTATCTCCTGCACCCGCGCCTTTCTCCGCGACAGCTTCTCGAAAACGACCCCCTGATACTCCTCGGGGATGTCGACGACAAGGTCCTCCATCGGCTCGAAGGTTCTTCCGTCGCGCTCCTCTGTGATGACCTCGGGCTTGGAGACGCAGAACTCCATCCCCTCGCGCCGCATCTCTTCTATGAGAATCGCGAGTTGCAGCTCGCCCCTGCCGGAGACCTTGACGCCGTCCGGCCGCCCGAGGTCCTCCATGCGGAGAGCGACGTTCACGTGCATCTCGCGTTCCAGCCGTGCCTTGAGCTGCCGGAGCGTTATGGCCTGCCCTTCCTGACCGGAGAAGGGACCGTTGTTCACAAGGAAGAACATCGAAACCGTAGGTTCTTCGATATCGAGCGGCGGCAGAGGGAAGTTCTCCAGCTCCGACGAGCAGAACGTATCGCCGATGCCTATCTCCTTGGGGCCGGAGATCCAGACGATGTCGCCCGCGCCTGCCTCCTCGACTTCGAGGCGTTCAAGTCCCCGCGTGACGAAGATCTGGACGGCCTTTGTCCGGTCTTTGTCGATGATGAGGAAGTTTTCGTTCTCCTTGTCGCTCCTGTCCTCCCAGGCCGTTGTGGTGCGGAGGAACTCCTCCCCCTTGCGAATCTTTCCCTGGAGGATCTTCCCGCAGCCCATGCGCCCGGTGTACTCGTTCCATGCAAGCGTGCTCACCTGCATCAGGAAGGGAGACTCCTCGTCGGCGAGAGGGGGCTCCACGTACTCGATGATGGCTTCGAAGAGGGCGTCCATCCCCTTCGACTCGCCCCCGACGATGTCGGCAAGTTCCTTGACGGCCCAGCCCGCGAGCCCCGATCCGTAGAGGACGGGGAAGTCCGCCTGTTCGTCGCTCGCGCCGAGTTCGAAAAAGAGATCGAAGGTGGCGTTGAGGGCAAGCACCGGGTCGGCCTCCTTGCGGTCGACCTTGTTGATGTAGACGATAGGCTTGAGCCCCATCTTGAGCGCATGCGAGAGGACGTAGCGCGTCTGCGGCATCGGTCCCTCTCCCGCGTCGACGAGCAGCAGCACGGAGTCGACCGTGGAGAGGATGCGCTCCACCTCGCCGGAGAAGTCGGCGTGTCCGGGAGTGTCGATGATGTTGATCCTGTACCCTTTCCACTCCACCGTGCAGTGCTTGGCGCGGATGGTGATCCCCTTCTCGCGCTCCAGCTCGTTGTTGTCCATGAATCGCTCTTCGACGCGCGCATTGTCGCGGAATACCTGTGCGGCTTTGAAAATGGAGTCGATGAGGGTGGTCTTGCCGTGGTCGATGTGGGCTATTATTGCGAGATTGCGTATGTGTTCGGCTCTTCTCATTAAGCTTCGTTCCTCCGAATGCGGTCATGGCTAGATATTTTCAACCGCAGGGAAAGCATGATACAACCTGGAGGTGTGAAATGCAAGAGTATTCGGCGGAAATCTGAATTCAAACTTCACCATGCGCTATGTTACAAAAATGTTTCCATGACGCCACACCTCCGTAACCCTTCCCTGCTATCGTCTGTGCGGAAAAGCTGACTTTCAAGCCGGGAGGCGGACGTTCATGAATTCATTGCGCAACGCGGAGGGGACAACCGAGGTCGATCTGCTGCGATCCCTTCTTCAGGAGGGAGGGATCTCTCCGGTCTTCCAGCCTATTGTGGATACGGCGACAGGAATCATCTACGGTTACGAGGTACTTTCGCGGGGAAAAGCCCCTCTGGAGTCGCCTCCCGTTTTCTTTTCGGTGGCCAGAGAGAACAATCTGCTGTGGGAGACGGAACGAGCGTGCAGGAAGAATGCCCTGGCGACGATTCGCGACGCCGCGGGAGGTTCTCCGCTTCGTTTTTTCATCAACGTAAGCCCCGGCGTCTTTACCGATCCGCGTTTTAGAGAGGTGTTCACCGCCGAAGCGCTCGGACCGTACGGAGTGGAGCCCGAGCGGGTTGTTTTGGAGATCACGGAGAGCATCCCGGTCGCCGACTACTGCGAACTGGAGCGGGTTGTGGCCTGTTTCCGCGAGCGAGGATTTTCCATCGCCATCGACGATCTCGGCGCGGGGCATTCGGGGTTGCGCACGTTGAGCATATGCGCGCCCGATTTTCTCAAGCTCGATATGGCGCTCGTCCAGGGGATTTCGATGGATCCCTACAAGAGACATGTGGTATCGTTTCTGTGTTCATTCGCCTCGGCGGTCGGAGGCAAGATCATCGCCGAGGGAGTGGAAACTTGGGAGGATCTGAAAACCCTTCTGGAGCTTGGAGTGCCTCTCGCCCAAGGGTACTTGTTCGCGCGGCCCGCCCCGGACTTCCGGAGCCCCGCGCCGTATGTGCTGGAGCGTCTGGCGCTTTTGCGGAGGGCTGTCTGCAAGGGGGACTGCATCGTGGGAGAAGGACTTCGTTCGCTCGTGATTCGGCGCACAACGGCTGAAAAGGGGGAGATGACCTGCGAGGAGCTTGAGCGCATCTTCAGGAAGAACAGGACGCTCGACCATCTGGTGGTATTGGAGGACGAAGCGCCGGTCGGCTTGATCACAAGACAGAACTTCTTTCTGAAGACGGGAGGGACCTTCGGGTATCAGCTCTACCAGAAGCGTCCTCTGGAGGATATAGCAACAGCCGCCTTTTTGAAGGCTCCGGTGTTCAGCTCCGTGAGCACTCTGGCGAAGCTCGCCATGGAGCGCGAACCCGACGAACTGTACGATCCGGTTGTCGTCGTCGACGACTGCGGGCTGTTTCTCGGGACGGTTACGATGAAGCAGATCATCGCACGTGCGGGCGAGCTGGAGGTGGAGCGGGCGATGAGCTGCAACCCGTTGAGCGGGCTGCCCGGCAACAGGCACATTCAGAACTGGATCGAGGAAGCGCGGCAGGGGGAATCGTGTACGCTGATCTACGGCGATCTTGATCGTTTCAAGGAATACAACGACCGGCACGGTTTCCTGAAGGGGGACGAGCTGATCAACCTTACCGCCTCCATTCTCCGGGAGGGCTTGGACGTTCTGCCGTCCGGCTCGCGACTCGGACACGTCGGAGGGGACGATTTCGTCTGCGTTTGTCCGGGACCAGTCTCCCATCTTGCCCTTGAGTCCATCTGCAGAAGTTTCGACGAGCGAAAACTCGTCTACTTCGCTCCGGAGGAGCAGGCGGCAGGGTGGTACGAGGCTGAGAATAGGCGCGGGGAAAGATGCGCTGTTCCGCTGGTTACTCTGAGCCTTGCCGTGATCGAAAGCGAGAGGATAGCGCCGGAGACGCACCCCGGCAAAATCGCGGAGATCGCCGCTTCGCTGAAGCACGCGGTGAAGCAGAAAACCGCGCACGAAGGGCGGAGCGCATGGATGTTCGAACGCCGTCGCACCGACCCCGAGGCGATGGTCGCGGAGAACGCGTCATGACTCTGAAGGGAAAATTTCTCGCCCTTGCGGCGGGAATCATACTCACGACAACCGTCCTCGCGGGAATGTCCTACCTCGGCGGTGCGGCGATTCTCTTCGAGCACGCCGACCGGAGCGAAAAAGAGGCGAGCCGGACGACGGCCCGTGCTGTTGCCGGCAGGATAGGAGCATGGGAAAACGTCCTCCTGACCGCGTCGCGGAATATGGCGTTCATGATCGAGGACCTTGGAATTCTTCCGGGTACCGCCGGCGGCTATCTTCGTACGCTGACCGAGTCTTCGGAGGAGCTTGGATTTCTCTCGATATCGCTCGCTCTGTCGAACGGAACGCTTCTCGAAGGACGGGGCTGGTTCCCTCCCGAGGAGTACGATCCCAGAAACGAGGCGTGGTTCAGAACAGCGGAGGAGAGAAGAGGCGCAGCGCTTACGGAAATCTACCGCGACCCGAAGACGGAGAGAATGATCCTCACTCTGGCGGTCCCCGTCTTCTCTCTCTATCAGGAAGACCGGTTGCTCGGCGTTCTGACCGGTGACATTCGCGCGGCGTCGTTCGGGGCGCTCCTCTCTCCGATCGATGAAAACAGGGGGAGCGTCTTTCTTTTCGACGCGGCAGGGAATCCTCTTCTCGGCATGGAAGGGGAGGATGGCGTTTTTTCGGCGTACGCCGTCCCCGCAGGAATCGTGCCCCACATCGGGAAGGACCGACGCTTCTCCATGGAAGACACGGACGGGGATATTCTTCGAGGCGCTTCTTTCCCGTTGCCCTATGGATTAAGCCTGAGCGTTCTCTCTTCGGAGAAAGAACTTCTGCTGCCGTTGCGAGGACTGGCGTTTCGGCAGATGCTCTTTCTCAGTATCGCCATTCTGCTGCTCTGCGCGCTTCTGTTTTCGGCCGGAAGCAGTGTTTTCAAACCGATGCACGGTCTCATGCGCACGGCGGAGGCCGTTGTAGAGGGAGACCTTACGGTTTCGCCTCCCTCCGGCGGGAGGGACGAGATAGCGCTTCTGGGGTCGTCGTTCGCCGCGATGGTGCGGTCTCTGAAGGAGATACTCCGGGAAATGCGTGAAGAGAGCGGCTTGATCTCGACCAATGCAGAAAGAATCGATTGGGTTTCTGAAAGGATGAACGGCTCTTTCGGCGAGATTCTCGCCGGATGCGAACTCATGAAAGACTCCTTGGAGGAGAGCGCGTTGAAGCTGGCGGAGATGCGCGTCGCCGCGTCGGTTTCCGCGGAAGAGGGACGCGCCGCATCGCTTCTGGCGAACAGATGCGGTGAAGAGGTTCGTCGATTGTCCGCCGTAGGGGAGAAAACGCTGAAGACGTCGGAGAAGACCGTTCATTCGGTGGATTCCATCGCATCCTCCTTCTTGGGGGTGGGGGAAGCGGTGAAGGAGCTTGAGGAGCGAACCGATGCGATCGCTTCCATCGTCTCGATGATCGAGGAGATCGCCCGCAAGACGAATCTGCTCTCCCTGAACGCCTCGATCGAAGCGGCCAGGGCGGGCGCTCACGGCAGGGGGTTCGCGGTGGTAGCCGAGGAGATCCGCCTGCTTTCGCGGCAGAGCGGAGAGGCTGCGTCCCGTATAGGGAAGCTCGCCGGAGACGTCCTGCAAGGAAGCGCGAAGGTCGCCGCCGAGGCGGTGAGCGGACGGGAGGCCGCTGCGAAGAGCAAAGAGGATATTCTCGAGCTAAGATCGTTTGTAGAATCTCTGACCGTGGTTTTGGATGAAATGACAGGGGCTATCGCCGCGATGGAGGAAAAAAGCGAAAAAAACGCAGCGCTCGGAGAAGAGAATCTCCTTGCTTCCGAAGAAGTTTCGCTGATGGCGCACCGTGGAAAAGAAACCGCGTCGGAGATGACGAGAGTGCTCTCGGGTCTGGGGGATTTCGTTTTCGAGTTGAAGGAAGGAGCGGATGAACTCGACAGAAGCGCGAAGCTTCATGCGGAACGCCTAAGCCGCTATCGTCTGGACGCCGGAGAGCTGGAAGGCTCTCCGGCGCGCCCCGCTCTTCGGAGTGCCGCTTAGAGCGCCTCTCTCAGGATTTTTTCCCACTCGTCCCATCCCGGGACGCCTTCGTAAACTTTTTTTCCGTCGACGATCCATGCGGGCGCCGTTCCCTTGATGTTGTAACGGAAGTTGTCCACGAAAGAGAAGATGCTCCTGGGGTCCATTACCGAGATCTCCACACTCTCTCCGAATGTTTCCCTGGTTTTCGTCAGCAGTTCGCGGATCAGGGAGACTGCATCCCGTCGTTCGTCCATAGACTCTCCTCCGGGGATGTAGGCGCCGCAGCCGCCGCCGCCGCCCGCGGAACTTTTTTCCATGATGACCTTTATCTTCGTCTTCGCCATGGTACGTTCACCTCCTCGAATGTGCTCCGTGACGTCATAATACACGAAAAATTCCTATCGAAAAAACGGAATTTTTACTGAAAACATCGTTTCTCCCTTTGCATTTCAAAGAAAAGGCGTCATAATAGGATGCATGAGCATTGATGAAGGAGTGCGGAGTATGGACGACAAGGGCATTGTAATATGCTCGGCGGATATCGACGAAGGACTGACCCTGCAAATCTGGACGAAGGGCGCCGTTCCGCGCCTCGGAGTGCTGAACAGGGTGAAGAATACGCGAAAACTTATGCCCTTCAGTTGGCTTGAGAGGGAAGACAGAACGATCTCCCTCAAAGGAGCGAAAGGGAAGACGAATTCCTACACGGTGGAAAGCCTTGAAGAACCCGTGCGGCGGATGCTCTACCAGTACGCCCAGGACCCTGTGTTCAAAGGGCTTCTCTGGCACACCGTGATTTTCATGTCCGACCTGCTGCATACGCCGCGGGCGATCTTCGACAGGACGGAGTTCGCGATGCTCCACGAGGACAAGCGATGCCGCCTCTGGCTTCTGGATCTTACGGAAGGGGACGAGCACGGCTATTTCCGCCCCTTTTTCCCCAGGATGTCCGCCGAAGAGATCTTCGGAGACGCGCCGGGGATTTTTTCTGATGGAGGGAAGACTGTTGCGGATCTCAAGAAGACTGGAGTTACCCGCAAACTCGCATCGGCGGCCCCTTCCCGCTGGTACGATACCCCTCGTGTTGCCGCCGCCGCCGCGCTGCTCGGATTTTCTCTGTTTTACGAGGAGGGGAACTCTCTTTCTTCGTTCCTCTGGAGCGCGGTGCAGAACGGAGTCCCCTCGAAGGCCGCGCTGGCGATCAAGCCGGATGACCCTGTCGGCGCGGTTTTTGCCCGGAAAATGTCGGGATATGTCCGTCACTGGTACCTTCTCGACAGCATCCAGTACGAGATCGATCTCGACAGCTTCGAAACCCTGAAAAAGAGAGGTTTCTCAAGGAAGCAGCGGCTGACGCTCAATGCGGGGGAAATCGGTCCCGTCGAGTACACGGTGACGCTCTATTACAACGCGGAGGGACGGATGGCAATAGGCTGCCAGCCCATTCAGCTTACGGACAGGCACAAGGGGGAGATGATCTTCACCCTTCCGGCCGAGCTGTATGAAACAGCTCTGGACAACGATTCGTTCGGAGGAGCGCGGGACGACTTCTTCTCCCTCTCCTCGATCCTCTCCGCCAAACTTTTCGGCATGTGGAGAGAACGAGTGCAGCGTTTTGCGAATGTTTTTCTCACCCCTGGAGCGTAGCGGTGGCAGCGCAACTTCGAATAGGTACCTGCTCCTGGTCGGACCGCAGCCTCGTGCAGAGCGGATGGTATCCTCCGGGCGCCCGGTCGCCTGCCGCACGCCTGTATCATTACTCCCGTTATTTCGACACCGTCGAGGTGGACAGCACGTTTTATGCGATCCCGGAACGGACGACCGTTTTCAGATGGGCGGCGCGGACCTCTCCCGGCTTTCTTTTCAATGTGAAGGCGTGGGGGCTTTTCACATGGCACTCGGTAAAATACGAATCTCTTCCGGAATGGGTCAGGAACGAGATTCCTCGCCCGGAGGCAGGTCGTCTCGATTTCCAGGGGCTGCCGAAAGAAGCACGCCCACTGCTCTGGAGCCGTTTTACGGAATCGCTCGCTCCTCTGCGACAGATGGATCGCATGGGGTATCTTCTCTTCCAGCTTCCTCCCAAAGCGGCTTTTTCCTCTGTAATGATGCGCTATCTCGAACGGGTTGCCGAGGTGACGCCGCCTTTTCGCGTCGCCGTGGAGGTGAGGAATCGTACCTGGATGGAGCCGGGCAACCGCGAATCCTTCCTCGATCTCTTGAAAGGAGCGAACATGGCCTACGTCGCTGTCGACGAACCGGAGCTTCCCTGGACAGTTGGACGGGACGCCCCGGTTACCGCCACATGGGGAGGGGTCGTCCGGTTCCACGGACGCAACACCGAAGCATGGAGCCGTAAAGATGCGACTGTTGCTGAGCGATTCCGCTATCTCTATTCCGATGCGGAGATGCTCTCCTGGGAAGATTCCGTCCGAGATGGCGCTCGGAGAGCGGAGCGCCTCTTCCTGATGTTCAATAACTGTTTCCGCGACTACGCGGTGAAGAATGCCCTGCGTATGAAGTGCCTGCTCGGAGTCGTCTGTTCCCCCGGAGAAGGGGTACAGGGAGAGCTTGATTTCGAGGGGGGAAGTGAGGATGGTGAAATTAAATGAAAAATGAAGAAAAAAGGCATTTCTCTCCTAGAATAGGGCTTATTCTTTGTAGGTCCGGCTTCAGGATAGGTTGACGGATTCCGGGGACGAGGGTAGAATACTCCTAACGGGTTATCCGGACGGAGAGAAGAAGCATAAAAGAGTTTCAAGTCAGGAAAAACCGATCACCAAAGACAGTAACTGATCCAGGAACCGAAGAACCATAGCACCAAGGAAAGCTATTCAGAACCTCGACAAAGATACGTGTGGGATATCTACAGAAGTACTAGGAGTTGGTTGTTTGACGGAAGGTCAGAACCACCGTCCGAGATAGCCCGTTGAAGGTCCGGGAGGGGATTTTTTCCCCTCCCTTTTCGTATGGCTTCAACGTTGCACATCAAGAGGAAGGAGGGCGCACCAAGAGTGCGCCCTCCTTCCTCTTTTTCTACTGCGATTTTCTTACAAGCATCAGTACCAGTGGAAGAAGTAGCAAGAGAGCCGGCAATCCGTTCCCTGCGTGCAGTACGCATCCCCCGCTGCCGCCGGTCGACGGCGCGGGGGCGGGCGGCGCCGATACGGTTGTGAAGCTCCTTACAGCCGACCACCCGGACCATCCTCGTTCCGCATCCTGGAAACGAGTACGCCAATAGTAGGTCGTCCCCTGCGCGAGGGCGCCTACAGGAACATACAGTTCAAGCAGGTCTTCCGTGCTCGTCAGGTCGAAGATCAGAGAGGACGATGCGCCGCTCTCCGCGGACGCGAATGAGTTCGCTGTGGAAATTTGCCAGCGGGTGGCCCGGTGTGCCAATGCCCGAGGATGGGAATACGAGCCCGTCTTCAGCATGGGGGACAGGGGAACGCCGATCTCTCCGTCGTTCGGGAATTCGGGCGTCGGGGGCAGCGGCGGAAGACTTCCGGAGACCGTGATGTCACAAAATGCAGTGTGCGCACCTTCGTCGGATCGTACCGTTATTCGGGCAAAACCGTTTGCATGCGCAGTGACGACTCCAACGGAAGAGACATCCGCTACCGTTGGATCGGTGGATGTCCATGAAACGCTTCTGTTGTCGGCGTTTGCCGGAAGTACGGTCGCAGTAAGGGAGGCGGATTCTCCGATCATAAGCCTGCTTTCCGTAGGTAAGACGGAAACTCCCGTCACGGGAACGGCCGGCGATGTCCCGCCGATGGCTGCCGCGACGTTGATATGTCCGCCCGTCGCAACCTTTCCTGCGAGGTTGGCGTTTATCGTGACGTTGTTGAGAATCCGGGAACGAACCTGTCCGGCTGTCTCTCCGGGGTGCGCCGCAGCGATGAGCGCGGCCGCGCCGGCGACATGAGGGGTGGCCATCGAGGTGCCGTTCTTTGATCCGTAATCTCCGTCGAAGGTGGTGCTGAGTACGGCGGAGCCGGGCGCCGCCAGGTGAACGTAGTTCGGACTGTAATTGGAAAAGTCCGATCGTGCCGTGGTCGATGTGATCGACGCAACTGTGATCATGTTCGCGAATTGGAAACAGGCGGGGTAGGGCAACTCGCCGCGATAATCGTGCGTTGGATCTCCCGGATCCGACCCGGGGCCCCCCGGATTGTCGATGTTTTGGTACTCGTTTCCGGCGGCGACCACGAGAACGACGCCCGCGTCGGAGACGGCCTTGTGCGCCAGCGCATAGGGGTCGGCTCCTGGATTGGCGATGGGAGCCCCCCACCCTCCGAGCGACATGTTGGCGACACGGATGTTCAATCCGCGGTTCTTCTGGTCCACGACGTAGTTCAGTCCGGCGATGATCTGCGCGCCGCTGCCCGAGCCGTTCGCCGCCAGCACCTTGACCCCGAGGAGGCTTACCGTCCAGTTAACTCCGACTACGCCCGTCGCGTTATTGCCAACTGCGCCGATGGTCCCCGCGACGTGCGTTCCGTGCCCGTTATCGTCCATCGGATCGTTATCGCCGTTGACTGTGTCTTTCCCTTTGTTCAAGTCCAAGTCGGTTCCTATGTTGGCGGCCAAATCCGGATGATCGTGCTTGATTCCCGTGTCGATGACGGCGACGAAGACGGCGGTATCGCCCGTCTCTACGTCCCAAGCGGAAGGCGCGTTGATCATGTCCATTCCCCAGAGTTCGCCGTAGCGAGAGTCGTTCGGGGTTGTGACCGATGCGCGGAAAATATAGTTCGGAGCAGCTCCCAGCACGCCGGGGACTTTTTTGAGCGCGTCGAGCAGTTCCTCGGTTGTTTTTTCCTCGGTCCGCATGTGGACGATATATCTTCCCGAGCCTGCGGCGAGAGCGCCGTATGTCCTCACGGCTCTCGCGCCGGCGGAGAGGGCAACGGAATCCGCCGCTGCGGAAAGCCGGACTTCCAGGGCGGCGCCGGAGAGAGCGGCGATACTTCCAGGGGCTTCCAGCACGACGAGCGCCTCGCCCTCGATGTATTCCGTCCGAGGAGTTGCTCCGGCGAAACCGGATCCGTCGAAGAGAACGAAGAGCGTAAGAAAAAAGAAAAAAAACCTTCTACCGAGCCTTTTCATAGAGATCACTCCAATACACTGTATTTTCGCGCATCTTCATAAGGACTTCTCTTGCGAAGAGTTCCGCACGAAGGTATCGCGTTTCTTCATCATTATGAGCGACTATGTGGAACGGTTATGCTCCGTTCATTCGCACCTCCTGAAGAGAAATAAAGCTAGCGGAAGAAGGATAAGGAGCGTCGCAACGTCCGATGCGGAACCGACGGAACAGCCGGAGGACGATTGCATTACCCCCGTTGCGGAGAATGCCTTGAGGCAGACGTTGGTATTCGGGGACAGCTCCGTCATGTCCGTCCACGTATTTCCGTCGGAGCTGACGAAACTCTGCCCCGAAAGGGCGGTCGCCTTGTCGCTGTACTGCCGTATAGGTTGTTCGATCGGAATGGGAAAGAGGTATCCCGGCGTGGTCAGGCGCACACTCACGGAAAACCGCTCTCCGGGCGCGAGCGGTACGGGTGAAGAGAGTTCAAGCGTGTGGTATCCCGCGGCCGAGAGAGTTCCCCTTGTCATGTTAATGAAGGTACCGCTTCCGGGTTCCCCCTCGCCGACGTTCCTACGGACATCTATCCGGTACGAAGCGTTGGCCTGCCCGGAGTAGAAAGAAACCGCCCGCAGAAACTCCGTCTCGCCTGCGCCGATTCCGGAAGCGCCGGAACTTGCGGCAGTAAAGATGTTGGCGAACCATGCCGACTCGGAACCGAAACCGTAACTCTCTATCCACCCCAGAGGATCGTACTGGTAGATGCGCTCGTACTCGGAAACCTCTCCGCCAAGATAGACCGAGGGGGTGCCGATGGTCGGGTCGGCGTAGGAGAGGTAGAAGAAGCCGTTCTCACCCCAGCCCGTTCCCCAGCTGTTCTGTACTATCCAGGCGCCGTCGCGCCCCGGATCGGCGGCGAAATTTCCGGCGGAATAGGCGTCGTCCCACCCGACGATATTCACCGCATGCCCGCCGCCGGTCTTCTCCGGGTTGTAGTATGAGCAAGTTTCGGGAGCATAGGCATCGTTGGCCCAGACCACGCGGATACGTACCGAACCCTGCGTCATGACGGTATGCTTGATCGTTCGAGGATCGAATTCGGCGCCGAGGTGATGCACATGTTTCAGCCGCACCGCGGGGGGATCGGAGGGGAGCGGTCTGCTGGATTCCGGCCATGGGGAGACGCTCTGATACGGACGGTCGCTCTCGAGTACCGCGCCTGTCCAACGGGCGAGAATGGCCGTGGCTTTCCAGTTGTTGCCCCCCTGATCGAATATCGGATCGGAGCCGAACTCGGCTTCTTGCTGGGTAAAGGAAGGCAGAGACTCGCTTTCGTCGACGTAGGCGAAGTACGCAAGATGCCATTCGGAGAAGTCGAAATCGCCCATCCCTGTCTTCTTCAGAGATGACTCCAGAGAAGCGAAAGTACCGAAGGCCCAGCAGGTACCGTAGAAAGCCTGATTCCGAATAGGCTGCAATATTCCATGCTCTCGAAGGTCGAAGCGGGGCGGGACTATTGTCGAAAGCGCGTTGATTTCGCTGCGGTCCGGCGCGGCAACATGCGAGAGATCGAGGGGAGAGGGGCGTTCTCCGAGAAGGAGGCGTGCGGGAGCGGCGGAGGCGGAGGATGTTCTGGCCTGCTGGAAAGAAAGATACTCCGGGTTCAGGGGGGCGAAAGAACCCGAAGCGGCGAACGCCGAGAACGGAGCGAATATGAGTACGACCACTGCGAGGAGCAGTGTAAAAAGAGAGCGCGAATGAGTATTCATGGGTGTCATCTCCTTAACAGAATGAGCGGGACGAACAGCAGAACGGATGTCCACGCAACCGACGAAAGTATCGAGCAACCTCCGCCTCCTCCCATAGCGCCGGAGCCGGCGCCTGTCACCGCGACGGAGAAGGAAGCCGTGGCTGCGCCTCCGAGAGCGTACGCTGTGACAGTCGCCTTGCCGTCGGCAAGGCTGGTGATCGTCGCGCCGGAATCCGATTTCTGGACGACGGCTACGGTTGGATTGTCCGAGTACCAGACAATCTCTCTGTTGTCCGCATGAGCGGGAATAACCGTTGCCGCCACTGGAATCGAAGTCCTTCCGGAGAGGGTCGCCGAATCGGGGAAGAGCGTGATCCGGGAGACGGGAACTCGGGGTTCGGAAGCGCCGATCGCAGCGGCGACGTTCAGATAGCCTCCGAAGATGGTCCGACCTTCCCAGTGATGCGCGGGGGTGATATTGCCGACGAGGCACGCCTTTATCTCCTGCGCGCTCTTATACGGATGCCTGGAGGCAAGCAGCGCCGCCGCCCCGGCGACGTGCGGCGAGGCCATGGATGTGCCGCTGTCGGTCTTGTAGGCGTTCCCCGGGGATGTGCTCAATATATCCGTCCCGGGAGCGGCCAGATGGACGAAGTTCGGGCTGTAGTTCGTGAATGACGAGGGCGCGCGGTCTCCGGCCATCGATCCCACGGTGATCATATTGCCGAAAGTGAAGCAGGCGGGGTATGGACGCTTACCGCGCAGGTCGACCCAGCGAAAATTCGACCAGTCGTAGTACTCCTCCGGAGCGTCGATGTTCTGCTTTTCATTGCCTGCGGCGACCACAAGAACGATACCGGCGTCGGAAAGCGCCTTGCATGCGGCGCCGTACGGGTTCTTCTCCTGGTCGAGGATGGGTTCGCGCCAGCCTGTGAGCGACATGTTCGCCACCCGGATGTTCAGTCCGCGTTCTTTCTGTTCCAGCACGTAGTTCAGGCCGGCGATGATCCACGAGTCGAAACCCAGCCCCTTAGCGTCGAGGACCTTCACGCCGAGCAGACTGACCTCCCAGTTGACCCCGGTCACACCGACTCCGTTGTTGCCCGCTGCGCCGATCGTTCCGGCCACATGGGTACCGTGTCCGTGATCGTCCAGCGGATCCCTGTCGTCGTTGACCGCGTCGAAACCGACGGCCCCGTCGAGGTCTTTGCCGATGTTCGCCGCCAGATCCTCATGGAGATAGTCGATTCCGGAATCGATGACGGCGACGAAGATACCCGGGCTTCCCGTAGCCCTCTCCCAAGCGTCGGCAGCGTTGATGTACCGCATCCCCCAGAGCTTGCCGAACCTTGGATCGTTCGGTGTGAGCGAAACTCGCGAAACATGATTCGGCCATGCGCCGATCACACCTGGAATCGCCTTTAAAGAGCCGATCAGTTCTTCTGTGGATTTTCCCTCCGAGCGGATGTGGACAATATTTTTCCCCGAACGGGCGGCTATGGCGGCGTATGTTCGTACCGCCTCCGCTCCGACGGAGAGGGCAAGGCTTTTCGCAGAGGAATCGAGCAGCGTACGAAAAGAAGACGCATCCGAAGCTGCATAGCGGGGTGCTTCAATCATCACAAGCGCTTCACCTTCCGCGTATCCGTCCGGAAACGTTTCCGCGGCGAATAGCGGAACTGCTCCGAAGAGCGCTGTCAACACTGTTGCTGCAAGAAGAATTGTTCTCATTGAACTGCTCGTCACCCCTGTCTTCCGGAAAGGTTCCAAACGAGGAGCCTCAGTCCTCACCGGACGCGCTTTTGCCGATATTCTCTCATCATACGTCAATCCCTCCTTGAAGAAAAGAGGGCAGGAGAAACACAACGGTTCGATTTTTTTCGAGAGCGTCATCAAGCAAAAAGAAGAAATAGAAAAGAGGAGGCGCTAGGCCCCCCCTTTTCTGGAAAATCAGTTTCTATACCTATTCAGGGGATACTACTTCGTGCCTCTCTTCAGCAACATTGCCAGAGGAACCATAAGAAGAAGTACTGCTGGGATCGTTGCTCCTGCACCGACGGTACAACCGCCGCCGCTGCTGCCAGGGGTAGGAGTGGGCGTGACCGTAGGGGTAGGAGTAGGGGTAGGCGTCGGCGTCGGTGACGTGCCAGCCGATGTGAATGCTTTCAGGCAGACATTGGCGTTTGCTCTATAGAAGGTGGTGATGTCCTCCCAAGTTCCGCCATCCAAGCTGATAAAACTCTCTCCAGCATTAGCCCGGGCTTTTTCGCTGTACCCTCCCAGCGGTTCTTCGACAGGTATCGGGAAATTATAGCCTGGGGTAGTCAGACGCACAACAATGGAAAAACGTCCTCCGAGAGGCAGTGCGACGTCGGAGGATAGACGAACCGTGTGGTATCCCGTTGCGGTCAAAGTGCCCTCAGTGATATTCGCAAGTGTCCCGCTTGCAGGATTGCCCGCAGTAACACCTGTTCGAACCTCGATTCTGTAGGTGGAGTTAGTCTGTGCGGCATAGAAGGAAACGGCTTTCAGCAACTCGGTGGCGGCAGACGGTCCGGCTGTCGCTGCAGTTGTTCCAGAGCCGGTGGCGGTAAAAATGTTGGCGAACCATCCAGTGTTGGTGCCTCCACCTATTGCATTGGTCCAACCCAATGCGTCGTACTGGTAGATGTTGTCGAAGTTCGTGGTCGATGCGCCGATGAACACAGCAGGGTGATTGAGCGTCGGTTCCATATAGGAGATCCAGAAGTATCCGGAATTGCCCCACGAGGTTCCCCAGCTGTTTTTAACAAGCCATGCGCCGTTGCTTCCGGGGTTTGTACCGAAGTTTGCCGATGAGTAGTTGTCGTCCCATCCAGCGATGGTAACTATATGGCCTCCGCCTGTCATCGCCGGATTGTAGTAGGAAGAAGTGCCTGCATTGTAAGCGACGTCGTCCCAGACCATCCGAACAGCAACTGCGCCGTAGGACATGATAGCGTTCTTGACGGTGTCCCTGTCAAAGAAGGTTATGAACGGTGACGGAAGATAGTAGACATGTTCGAGGTGGTTCGACACGGGGTCGGATGTACGCGGCCTGCTTGACTCCGGCCATGGTTTGACGTTCTGATAGGGGCGTGCTGTTTCGTTTACTGCTCCGGTCCACCGCGCGAGAATGGCGGCTGCTTGCCACGACTGCCCCCCCTGATCGAAGATAGGGTCATCCGTAGGGCCAACCGCGTTCATTGTAAAGGCGGGGAGCGAAGCGCTGAAATCTTGGTAAATAAAGTACGCAAGATGCCACTCCGAGAAATCGTGGCTGGTTCCCGTGCTCTTTTTCAATGTAGATTCAAGAGAAGCGAATGCGCCGAAGGACCAACAGGTACCGTAAGGATTCTGATTACGCACTGCAGTCATCAAGTTGTAGTCACGAAGGTCATACTGAGCCGGGAAGGCCGCCGGAGAAGCGGCAAAGACTCCCTGATTCGGTCTGGTGACGTGGGAAAGATCCAAAGGAAACGGGCGATAACCCAAGGGTTTTCCTGTTGACGTTGTCGCTTTTACACCGACACTCTGTTGCTGGAATTCTACGTATTCGGGATTTAAAGGCGCCGCAGTGAAAACAGAAGCGAAAGACACAAGAGGAGCGGAGAGAAAGAGCGCAAAGAACAACACTGCTATGGTAGCCTTATTTACTGTTCTCATCATCATCACTTTCCTTTCTTTTTTAAAAGTCGAATCTAGATTAAGTTGCTAGAAGTACAGTTCACGCTTCTTTGATATGCTTGTCCACTCTTTACTGGACAATAAGAGAAAGCACGTGATAGTGAGCTGGGGTAACCGCCGTTTCCCAAGGGCGGAAGTACCCAAGGACGATTACGGTATATCCTTCTCTGAATGTCTGGAATGTCCAACGTTCCCAGCCTCCTCTGCCCGCAGGCGCAGGAGGGGGCGTTTGAGGCGACGTCCACTTGCCGGGGTTAGCTGACTCCCATTCGCTCTTTCCTGGAGTATCTTCGGATTTTTCATCAGTTTCCATAGCATTCCCGCGAAATGCAGCAACTGCGGTATCTCCCTGCTGCAAGAGAAACCATTCGTAGCCTGTCGAAGGATTTGAAGGAACACGGAGCGTATGCCGCTGTCCTTTTTGAGTCGTAGCGTACTCCAAGCTCAAGTAAAGATTACCCTTTTCAGGGAAGCGGAATCCGTCTGCGCGAATTGAGCGATGATTATGCGGAGTGAAGCGAACCGCAAAGTCCGCACCTGGCGCAAGACCCGCTATGGAAAATTTACCTTCGCTGTTCGTTAATGCTTTCCTGTTGGTCTGGCCGTCCCAGAAATTAATCTCTATTCCGGGAACACCCTTCCCCTCTGTTGTCACCATTCCTTCGACAAACTGTGGGACAGAGCCCTCAACATAAGTTGCTGATGAAACGGGGAACAGGAGGGTGAATATAAGCAACGCAATTAGAGATATACGCATTTCTCTTCACCGCCTTTTTGAGATTTTCCTCCTCGAAACGGACGAGGTTCGGCAGAAGCGATAGGATTCGTTTATGGTTATTAATCGGATCAATACCGAAACTACGCACCACCTCTTTTCAAAAGCATTAACAGAGGTACACTTAAAATAAGAAGCGCGGGAATAGAGGCGCCTAAGCCGACGGAGCAGCCGCCTCCGCTGCTTCCTCCTCCTGGAGTGGGTGTTACAGTTGGCGTTACGGTCGGTGTAGGAGCAGCAGCACCGATTGCTGCGCCGACGTTCAGATGACCTCCGGTCGCTACGACTGCGGCTGGTGCGACAGACAAGAGACTGGGGTTCGGTGTGACGTTGTTCAAAATTCTCGACTTGATCTGCGTAGCGCCTTCTGCGGGGTGGGCCGCTGCAATAAGCGCCGCCGCGCCGGCTACATGCGGGGATGCCATGGAGGTTCCATCGCTCCAATAATAGCCGCCGTCATAATATGTGCTCAAGATATTCGAACCGGGAGCGGCAAGGTGGACGTAGCTCGGGCTGTAATTGGAGAAGTCCGAGCGTGTTCCGTTCGATGTTATCGATGCTACTGTAATCATATTCGCGAATTGAAAGCATGCGGGGTAACAGAGCTGCCCTCTATAGTCTGTAAAAGGGTGACCTGGATCGGAGCCAGGTCCGCCAGGATTATCCAAGTTCTGATATTCATTCCCCGCAGCTACGACGAGAACGATCCCCGCATCGGAGACCGCCTTGCAGGCTATCCCTTCCGGGTGCATCTCCGGATTGACAATGACAGGTTCCCACCCGCCAAGAGACATATTGGCCACTCGAATGTTCAAACCGGCGTTTTTCTGCCCCAATATGTAGTTGAGCCCCTGAATGACGGTTGCGCTTGTACCTCCTTGCGGTCCGAGGACTTTGACTGCAAGCAGGCTCACCTCCCAGTTGACGCCTGTGAGAGCAATTCCGTTATTCCCGACGGCGCCTATGCTCCCTGCAACGTGCGTACCGTGTCCGTCGTCGTCCATCGGGTCGGTGTCTCCGTTGAGCGTATCAATGCCGTAATTGCCGCTGAGGTCGCGCCCCATGTTCGCGGCCAAGTCCACATGATTGTAGTTGATGCCGGTGTCGACAACAGCCACGAAGACACCTCTGCTGCCGATGCTCGTATCCCATGCGCGAGGGGCCTCGATGTACGGCATTGCCCAAAGATTTCCATAGCTGCCGTCGTTTGGTAAGCGCGACTGTTTTTTAATGTAGTTGGGCGTCGCACCGAGCACTCCCGGCATACCCTCCAGCGAGGCAAGCAGTTGACTCGTGCTCTTCCCCTGCCCCTTCATAAGAACGACGTTCTTGCCGGAACTTACCGCAATGGCGCTGTACGCTTGCACCGCTTCGGCGCCGATGGAGGATGCCAAGGAGTTCGCGGAAGAAGCGATGGCGGCCTCAAAACTATTTATGTCGGCTGCCGCAATGCCCTTGGGAATTTCCATGACTACAAGGACCTCTCCCTCGACGTAGTTCTGAGAGGCGCCGAAAGCCGACCCGGTACACAATAAGACCGCGAGAATCACTACGAGACTTTTCCAGCTCTTCATTTCATGATGACCTCCGTTCCAAGCGAATTGATTACAGTCCTTTAAAAAAGTTGAGTACAGACAACGTGTGTTTTCCAATTCTAGCTTAGGGTTTCACGACTCCTGCTGAAGGCTTGGAGATCATCTTCTTCACCTCGTTCGGCGAAACTCCCTCGATGAAGGGATCCGAACGCATCTCTTCGAGAAGTTTTTTCCCGAACTCCGGGTCGTCGGCCGCTTTTTCGCTTCGGACGAAGAACATACCTTTTCCGCTGGACTCCGAAATAGCGCTGAACGTATTCTGCACGATGACGCCGAACTTTGCCGCCAGGTATTCTCCCTGCATTTCCAGCATCATCGCCACAGCTACGGTTCGATCACGTCCTGCAAGTGCGGCGACGCTCTCACGGGCTTTGAAGAGAACCAGAAACTCGCCGGGTATCGCTGTCGGTTCATCTTTTGTCACTTCGGACGAAGCGCCTGCAATCGTGCAGGTCCCCAGCGCCGCCACTATCAGAAAAAGTAAAAGTGCAGCCTGGATACTCTTGCCCATAAATTCATCACGCTCCTTCGTTGATAATTTGAACAGCCTTCATATTGCGGTACATGATAGCACACTCTCGCTATTTTTGCATTTTCGAACAGGCGTTTCAACAAATGGAAAGAGGGCGCTTCACCAGCCGCCGCCGCCTCCTCCTCCTCCTCCTCCCCCTGAAAAACCGCCGCCGCCGGAGCCCGACGAGGAACCCGGAGCTACCGACGCCGATGCGATGGAGCTGGATACCGCCGACGCGACCGAGGCAATTCCCGATCCCGTGTAGAAAGACGCCAGGTTCGTTCCCGCGTACCAAGTCGGCTGGTAGTGCTGTTCCTTCAGTTTGTCTTCGAAGCGGTTGGCCCACGTCTCCGCGACATCGAGCGCGAATGCGTAGGGTAGGAGCGCTTCAAAGACTTCGGGAGTCTCCTCGGGAGGGTTGAACATCTCCAGCCTGCGCTTCTCGGCGGTCCCCATGTACATGGTCAGCCCCTCGGCCTCGGCGAGCACTTCGTTGCCCTTCGGCGTTCGGATGGTCATCAGCTCATGGAAGAGGACGATGAGCGCGGCGTTCGCCAAGGCGACCAACGGGATGAAGATCATGGCCCGTCCGAATACGGCGAAGACCGCCACGACGAGAAAAGTTGCGAAGATTCCGGGGAGAAACTTCCGGAAGAGCTTTCTTAAAAAACCCCGCCCCTCTCTGAAAGTGAGCACGGAGTGCTTCAGAAGAAAAGCGGCGGCGGCAAGCACGCCGGTCATTATCCCGCAGAGGACGCCGATCTCTTCCTGTTGGCCCAGGACGAGGAGCAGGCAGCCGAGGATCGGGATCAGGAGTGCCGAAAGCCAGAGCAGCGTGTTTTTCGAGAAGAGTTCTTTTCCGTTTTTTGAATACTGATCCTTCAGGCGACCGCGAGCCTTGCTGAGAATACTGTGGTTCTCCTGACGGAGCAGAATTTCGTTTCTCCCGTAGCCGAAGAGCGCCGAAAAGAGCGCCTTCTCAGCTCCGGAGACCGGGCCGCTTGTCTCGGTGCGCTTCAGGGAGTACGTTCTCCCTGCAAAACGGGCGGCAAGGCCGCCGAAAAATCCCGTCGCCCCGCTGCGCTGAGCAAGCTGTTCCGGAGTCAGCTCCTCGATGACGAGGTGACCTTTGACCGCGAGATTCAGTATTTCCGCGGCGAAACATGTGTTGTCCATGCCCATTCGGCGGACGTAGCGGAGGAATCCCGGGGTTCTGCCCGGCGCCGCCGAGAAAAGCGGGATGATCGTCGGCATAGGCGGATCCTTTCCCCAGCGAAGCCAGAGGAGAACATAGACGAGGCAGAGCAGAAGCGGCAAGGCTACGAGGAAATGAAACGTGTACTTTTCAAAAAAACGGATGTGGAACGGAACCTTGGGAGGGGTGACAATTCCTTTGGGCCATGTGTACACCACGGTCAACCCTTCTTTCGGTCCGAGGGAGGCAGTGGTTTCCACGCTGTTGTCCGGGAGGACGCGGGCATCCTGTCCTCGGGAGCCTTGCCACCCCGTGTAGAACTCCACGGAGTTGAACGGGGTATCGCCCGGTATGGAGAGGGAGAAACGGGCTTCGTCGATAAAGAAGTTCCAGCCGTTGCCCGTGACGTTCCAGTAGAGTTCGTCGTGATTTTCGAAAAAACCTACCTGGTGGGTGGTGACATAAAAAAGGGTATATGTGCGCCTGCCGAGGGGGGCAAGGCTGTCGGGGTCGCCGAGGTAGACACGGACTCCGTTGGATATCGACTCCGTTTTGTAGGGGATCTTTCGTCCGTCGAGAAGCGCGTTCACAACATCGAAGCCGACCCTCGCCTTTCGGCCCGATGGGCCTGTGTAGGTTGTCGGGAAGTCGCGGTAAATGCCCCGCCGTATCTGCCGCCCTTCGACGTTCACAGTGATGTCCTCCCGGACTTCGAGCGATGAATCGGCGTGCAGCGTCGCCCTGGAGGAGAAAAGAAGAATCTTCTCCTGCGCTCCGGCGGAGAGCGGCAGGAGAAGAAGCGTCAGGAGCGCGAGAACTCCAGCGAGGCGTTTCATGATCGCAGCCTTAAGGGTTATTGAAAAGACACTTTGGGTGTCGAACGCTCTTCTTCGACGGCCTCGAAATAGTCCGCCTTCTGGTAGCCGAACTGTTTTGCCACGATCACTGCGGGGAAAGTGGCGATGGCGATGTTGTAGTCCCTGGCTGCGCCGTTGTAGTAGCGGCGGGACATCTGGATATCGTTCTCCAGAGAGGAGAGCTGTTCCTGCAACTGCAGGAAGTTCGTGTTGGCCTTCAGTTCGGGGTACCCCTCCGCCACGGCGAAGAGCGACTTCAGAGCGCCGGCGAGCATGTTCTCGGACTCGGCGCGTTGGGCGACCGACTTGGACTGCCCTATGGCGGACCGGGCCTCGGTGACCTTCAGAAAAACCTCTTTCTCATGCCCGGCGTACCCTTTCACTGTCTCCACGAGGTTGGGAACGAGGTCGAAGCGCCTCTTGAGCTGAACGTCGATGCCGCTCCACGCTTCATTCTTCAGGTTCACCTTTTTGATGAGACCGTTGTAGATGGCGATCCCCCAAAGTACGACAAGCACCGCAATACCGAGTATCACATAAAGAACCATCATCGTCTTTCCCTCCTTGGCGTAAGAAATGGACTTCTCTCCATTATTCTATCACTACTGCGGGAAAGCGCACGCCTCAACACACACAGGCGCAATGTTACAGAAAACGACGGATATCTTCGAGACTCTTGCGCTTTTTCGGGGGCAGGAACTCCTCGTCTTCGGGGTACCCCATGGAAAGCATCAAGTCGATTTTGGTCGATGAGGGCAGATCGAGTTCTTTTTTAACGGCCTTTTCATTCAGCCAGCCGAACATGCAGGTTCCCAGACCGAGTTCGGCGGCCTGCAGAGAGATATGTTCGCAGGCTATGGCGATGTCCATCAGGCTGAACTGCACGCCCCGGAACATGCCGCCGAGGGCCGCGCTGTACCGCGACCGCTCCGTGAGTACGACGACGAGCACCGGCGCTGCGGCCGCGAATGCGTTCATGGAGTACATACCGCCGAAAGCGGCTTCCGCGAGCGGTTTCACCCTTTCAGGCGTTGCGGCGACGAGAAAGCTCCATGGCTGCGAATTGCAGGCGGACGGAGCAAGGCGGGCCGCTTCAAGGCACTTTTCTATAACCGGCGTCGCCACTGGAAAGGAACTGTATTTTCTCAGGCTGTAGCGTTTTCTGACAAGATCGACGAAGTCCACGGGCGCTCCTCCTTCGGAATCGGTATGCGCGGTCACACCGCAGGCGCATTGTACACCAGGTACGCCGCAGCCGCCAGCAGCATGAGACCGCTGATTTTGCCCAACCAGACGGTCCCTTGTCCTCCCTTGAAGACGAACCTGGAGAAGAAGTCGGTTGCGCTCCCTGCCGCGATGATCACCGCGCTGTGTCCGGCGCCGTATGCAGCTACAAGAAGGAGCGCACGGACTATATCGACGGAGGCCGTCTTCATCGCAAGCAGAATCACCGGCGCGGAATAGGCGAAGCTGCACGGTCCAAGTGCCAGCCCCGAGAGCGTTCCGAGCGCGAGGGCTCCCTTCAAACCGGTATATTTCGCCGTCGGTCCGGACGAACCCCTGAACCACGGTATCGAGACTGCGCCGAGCAGGTGGAGTCCGAACAAGAGAAAAGCGCCGGCGACGATGTAGTTCGTAAACCGGTCGATGCCGCCGAGGAAAAGTCCTGCCGAAGCGAGGAGGCCTCCCAGAAACGCGAGGTTGACGAAAACGCCCAGAGAAAAAACGAGCGATATTCCGAAGGCCGTCTTGAAATCCGGTGCGTCGGTATTCCCGACGTATCCGACCACGAGGGGTATTGTGGCGATGCTGCATGGGCTGAGAATCATCCCGAGAACACCCCACGCGAACACCGCCGCATACGCCCACAAACTCGTCCCGTGAAATATCGAGTAAAGAGAGGAGTAAATGTCGCCCATGGATGATGCTACTCCTCCGCGCCCAAGTCGTAACCGCGCTCCCTCCACTCTTTCTCAAGAGCTTCAAGAGGCATGTAGCCTACTCTTTTCTCCAGCATGACCCCTTTCTCGTCAAGAAAAACGAGCGTGGGAACATAGCGTACTTGGTAGAGACGGGCAACGTCGGGGTACTCTCTCACGTTCACTATCTGGACTTCTATCGTGTCGCCGTGCTTCTCCTTGAACTGGGCCAAAACTTTGGCCATCTCGACGCAGGCGGGTCAGCCCGGAGACATCAGTTCCACGAGCACCGGTTTTTTGGGCGCCTCCGTTGCGCTGGATATTGAAGGAAGCATCAAGAAAACGGCAATAATCGCTGTAAGAAACAAAAAGATCCTTGAAAGACTCATCTCTAATCCCTCCTAGGTGTATTTTGCTTTGATAAAACATACTGTTATTGTAGTATTTAGGAGGTGTGGAAGTCAAGCGAGGTCTCCTTTTTTTCTCCCTGTTTCTCCGGTTTTTCGGTAGAATGACTGAGAAGGGGTGTGGGACTATGCAAAAGAACAGAATGCGCGTGCTCGCGGAAGCGATGGAGGAAGAGATGATCGCGCTGCGCCGTCGCTTGCACGCCTGTGCGGAACTCGATTTCGACCTGGATCGTACGGTTGGGATCGTGGAGGAGCGGCTCGCCGAACTCGATATCGAGAATCGCCGCGTCGCGGGTACCGGCGTTGCGGCAAGGCTCCGGGGAAGGTTTGGAAACGCTTCCGTGCTGCTGCGTGCGGATATGGATGCGTTGCCTCTGCGGGAGGAGGCCGATGTTCCGTGGCGCTCGAAGAACGAAGGCGCGATGCATGCGTGCGGGCACGATGCGCATACGGCATGCCTTCTAGGGGCGGCTTCGTTGCTGCGGAAGCTGGAGGATACGCTCCCCTGCGACGTGCTGCTGGTCTTCCAACCGGCGGAGGAGACGTCCGGAGGCGCGCTTCCGATGCTCTCGGAGGGACTTCTCGACGGAGCGGACGTAGGGGCCGCGTTCGCGCTTCATTGCGACCCGTCGCTTCCCGCAGGGAAGTTCGGCGTGCACCGAGGCGCCTGCCGAGCGGCCTCCGACATGTTCGACTGCGCTGTGCGGGGGCGCGGGACGCACGGCGCGGAGCCGCACAGGGGGGACGACGTGATCGCGATCGCCTGCAGAACGATCGACGCGCTGCATCAGCTCGTGGGCAGAGTCGTCGAGCCATCGGAGCCTGCGGTGATCTCCATAGGTTCCTTTCATGCGGGGACTGCGCGGAACATTCTCCCCGAAAGGGCCGAGTTCTCCGGTATCCTGCGGACGCTGGACCAGGAGACGCGGATCGGGCTGAAAGCGAAGATTCGGAGGACGGTGATGAACATCCCGGATGTCCTCGGCGCCGTGGGGGAGGTGCGCTTCACCGAGGGGTATCCCGCGCTGGTGAACGATCATGAACTGGCCGACCTTGTCGGCGTCGCCGTTTCGGATCTTTTCGGTCCGGAGGCCCTTGTTCGCCTGACGAAGCCGAGCATGGGCGTGGACGATTTCTCGTATTTCAGCGCTCGCGTGCCGGGGTGCTACTTCATGCTGGGCACGGGGCACGGCGACGGGCGGGACGAGCCGCCTCTCCACAGTCCGCGCTTCAACCCCGACGAAAGGGCCGTCGCTTTCGGGGCGGCGCTCCTCGCGGAGATCGCCGTTCGCGCGGGAGAGCGTCACCAGAAGTAGTCGAAGAGCTGCCCCATCGAGAAACCCGAGATCACGGAGCGGCTGAAGCGCGAGTAGAGGTTGCGTTTGCCGTCCGCGAGCGCCTGCGGGGCCACTCCGAGCCGTATGGAGAGGGACGCCTCCATGTAGGCGGAGAGCTTGTCGCACGCCTCTATGACGCGCCCGTCGATCGGGTCGAGGGTATCCGTATTCTGTTCCTCGGAAAGATCGTGTTGGAGAATGACCGGCGACGTCGAGCCGTGCGGGCGTATCTTGCAGGCGAACTCGTCCTCGGTGAAGTAGCGTATCTCGTCGCGCCACGCTTCGGGGAGCAGGGGAAGAATGCGCTCCTCCATCGCCTGCTTCTCCAGCTGCTTGATCAGCTCGTCGAGTCCCGCGACGGAGTTTTTCACCGGCGAGATGATGTCGCGGGTGAGCACCTCGGGGAGATCGTGAAGGAGCCCGCCGAAGAAGTTGTTGTATCTCCTGCGAGGGCATGCGCCGATCTCCATGGAGACGAAATAGGAGAGTATGGCGACGAAGAGCAGATGACCGAGAACGGAGGTTTGAGGGATCCTCGGCGTCTGCGCCCACCGCTTCTGGAAACCGAGCTGCCCCACCAGCGAGAGGAAACCCCAAAGCCCCATGTCGCGATCCGGTAGATCGCGAGCGGCGAGAATCTCGTCCACCGCCCGCAGGTCGCGGTGCTCGTTGATCTGGCGCGAGATCTCCCCCCGAGTCTGTTCGATGCCGAACATCGACTTCGTGTTGCTCCAGTGGTAGACGAAGTCGAACTCCCATTTTGTGGCGAGGTAGTGAGCGGCCCGCAGGCTTTTTCGTTCGAGCGAAGCGTCCTCCTCCGCGAGCAGAAAGTCTCTGAAACGTCCCGCGAAATCTGGGGAGAGGCGGTCGAGATCGAAGGCGAGGGCGTCCGCGACCCACGAGTTCAGCTTTCGGCGCTGCTCCGCGTTCTGCATCAGCTTGTGGAAGACGGGGGGCTTGATGTCCGTGAGCACCACCCTGTGGAGAAACTCGAAGATACCCCCCTCGATGAGCGCCGTCCAGTCGACCGGGACGGCGCGCGTTTCCGATTCGTAGCGGGCGATGACCCACGCCATGATCATCTTGTGGGCCTGTTTACCAAGTTCGGTGAATACCGCAGGACGCGGATGATCGTTCCAGCGCTCCATGCTTGCCGCCGAGAAGACCAGTTCGATGAGCGAGCGGGTGATCATTGAGGAACCTCCCGTGAGAAAAAATTCGCATCCGTTCCGCGTGCGCTCCGTGAAAGGGATTGCGCTTGGCGTAAGGGCGTTGTGAGGTATTATACAACGTCGCTTCTCTGGGTTTTCGACAAGGGGTGCAATTATGTATGCATAATACTTCTTGACAATGTATCGGTCTGTGGATGATAATTCCACTGTATCCGTGGAAAAAAAGCTTTTTTGAGAAGGCTTTTCAAAAAAAGTTTATTTTATCCGTGGGTGCAAAAAAATTTCCAAGAAGGAGATGACAGTATGAAAGAAAAGTTCAGTACCAAGGTAGCGGTTCTTGCCGTTGCCGCCCTGGCTCTTGCGGCCATGTTCGCGGCCCCGGCGCTGGCGAAAGACGCTCTCGTCGTCGCCAACATCTACGATGCTCGTTCGCTCGACCCTATTGTTCAGAACGAGGTGGCCGCAAGCAACTCGATATGCCACATCAACGAGACGCTCATCGACCTCACCGATGACGGCAACCCCGTTCCTCTGCTCGCTGAGACCTTCGAGCAGCTTGACTCCACGACTTACAAGTTCAACCTTCGCAAGGGCGTGAAGTTCCACAACGGCGATCCCTTCACCGCAGCCGACGTTCTGTACACCATCGAGCGGGCGAAGAGCCCCCTCGGCTCGGCGATCAAGCAGTACCCCGAAGTAATCGAGAGCGCCGAGGCTCCGGACGACCATACCGTCATCATCAAGATCAAGTATCCGTTCACTCCCTTCTGGGGGACGATAGCTCATACCTCCCTCGCGATCGTGAACAAGCGCGCCGTCGAGGAGAAGGGCGATCTGTACCCGCTCGAACCTGTAGGCACAGGTCCCTTCCAGTTCAAGGAGTGGGTGAAGAACGACCGTTTGACTCTCGAGCGCTTCGACGACTACTGGGGAAAGAAGCCCGAGTACAAGACGCTCGTGATCCGCTCCATTCCCGAGAGCGTCAACCGTACCATCGAGCTTGAAACCGGCGCGATCGACATCGCCTTCAGAATTCCCGTTTCCGACGTCTCCCGCGTAAAGGATCACAAAGATCTAGATGTGATCGGCGGTTTCGAGCACTCCGTGACGTATATGGGTTTCAACTGCGAGAAGGAGCCCTGGAGCAACCCGAAGGTCCGCGAGGCCATCGCTCTTGCGCTCGATCTCAACGGCGCTCGTCACGCAGTTTTCAGAGGAACCGGCAAGACCCCTGTATCCATCGTTCCTCCTACCATCAAATATACCGATAAGGACCTTCCCGCGCCGAAGCGCGATCTTGAGAAGGCGAAACAGCTTCTGAAGGAAGCCGGAGTGAAGCTTCCTCTGAAGGCCGAGATCTGGTCGAACTCCTACAAGCCCCGCGTCGACCTTGCGCAGATCTTCCAGGCGCAGTTGAAAGAAGTCGGCATCGAAGTCGAAGCCAAGGTGCTCGAGTGGGGCGCGTATCTGGACGGACTGAAGCGCGGCGAGCATGATATGTATATCGTTGGATGGGTTATCTCCAGCGTGGACCCTGACGGTATCTTCTCTGGAATAGTCCATACCAATGGCGGTTCGAACTACTCCAGGTTCTTCAACAAGGAAGTCGACGCGCTTATCGACAAGGGTAAGACGATGCCCGACGGCCCCGAAAGAGAGGCTGTCTACAAGGAGCTGCAGAAACTTGTAGCGGAGCACCGTCCTATGATTTTTCTCTATAACGAGGAAAACTTCTTCGGCGTGAATAAGAGCGTCCAAAACTTCCATCCCAGCCCCAGGGGCTACCACAATGTCACCGGAGTCACGTTCAAGTAGAAAAAGCAAATAATTCGACCTACAGGCAAAGCAGGAGCGTTCCGCTCCTGCTTTGCCTTGCGTCCCGCACGTTCCTGCGGGGAAGTCCAGGAGGGATAGTCCATTGCTGAAGTATATTGTGAAACGGATTTTTTCGCTGGTCCCGGTGCTGCTCGGGGTGGCCTTCATCGTCTTCACGCTGCTCTACCTGACGCCGGGCGACCCGGCGCGCATTGTCCTGGGAGAGCAGGCGACAGAGGAGGCGCTTCAGGAGTTCCGCGAGAAGGAGGGACTCAACGATCCTTTTCTCGTCCAGTTCGGCAACTATGTCTGGAAGGCCGTTACCAAGGGTGATATCGGCCGCTCCTACATGACGCGCCGTTCCGTGGCGAACGAAATTATGAGCGCCTTCCCGTCGACTCTGAAGCTCGCCCTGAGCTGCGTCATCGCTGCAATTCTGTTGGGGATACCGATCGGAATCCTGTCGGCCATTCGCCAAAACAGCCTCTTCGACAACATCACGCGATTCCTGGCGATCGTGGGGCTCTCGATGCCGGTGTTCTGGCAGGGTGTTTTGCTGATTCTGCTTTTCTCCGTGAAGCTGCGCTGGTTCCCCGCTTCCGGCTTCGATACGTGGGCCACCCTCGTGCTTCCCACCCTCACGCTCGCCTGCAACCCGCTCGCGGTCATCACCCGAATGACCCGCTCCAGCATGCTTGAAGTGGTCCGGCAGGACTACATCCGCACCGCCCGCGCGAAGGGGCAGACCGAGCAGATCGTCATCTGGCGGCACGCCCTCGGCAACGCGCTCATCCCCATCGTCACGGTCATCGGGCTCCAGTTCGGCTCTCTGCTCGCAGGCGCGGTGCTCACCGAATCCATTTTCTCCATACCCGGCGTCGGACGCCTTATGGTGGATGCCATCAAGATGCGGGACTATCCGGTCGTCCAGGGCGGCGTCCTGTTCATCGCCGTCGCGTTCAGCTTCGTGAATCTCATGGTCGACCTTCTCTACGCCTGGATCGACCCGAGAATCAGAGCGCAGTACAGGTAGGGGAGGAAAGACTATGAGTGGAAATACTGCACCTCGAATGAAGAGCGAGGCGGGGCTCCTCGATATCTGGAAACGCCTTCGCAAGAACCCTCTGGCGATGTTCGGCCTCTTTATCGTCGCCCTCCTGGTCTTTTTCGCGATTACGGCCGACGTCGTTGCGCCGTACAAGTACTATGAGCAAAATTTGATGGCTTCCTTCCAGTCTCCTTCAAAGGAGCATCTCTTCGGTACGGACGAGTTCGGCCGCGACATTCTCAGCCGCATCATCCACGGCTCGCGCATTTCGCTTCAGGTCGGTCTGATCGCGGTCGGCATCTCCGTCGTCCTCGGCGGCTTCTTCGGCGCCGTGGCGGGATACTACGGCGGACGCGTCGACAACCTCATCATGCGGGGGATGGACATTCTCCTCTCCATTCCGTCCATTCTTCTCGCCATCGCCATCGCCGCGTCGCTCGGGCCCGGCCTGTACAACATGATGGTGGCGGTCGGCATATCCACGACTCCCCAGTATGCGCGCATCATTCGCGGCTCGGTGCTCTCGCTGCGCGGGCAGGAGTTCGTCGAAGCGGCTAAGGCAGTCGGCTCCTCCGACACCCGGATCATCATGAAGCATATCCTCCCCAACTGCCTTGCGCCGATCATTGTGCAGTCAACGCTCGGCGTGGCGAGCGCCATCCTTACGGCAGCCGGACTCTCCTTCATAGGCCTGGGAATTCAGCCGCCGACACCGGAGTGGGGCGCCATGCTTTCGGGCGGTCGCGAGTACATCCGAGACTACGCCTATATGACGATCTTCCCCGGTCTCGCCATAATGATCACCATCCTGGCGCTCAACTTCCTCGGCGACGGTCTGCGCGACGTGCTCGACCCCAAGCTGAAGCGATAGAAGGCGGAGGCGACGACTATGGAAAACAAAAAACTTCTCCTTGACATTCAGGATTTGAGCATTCAGTACGAGACGGAGGGCGGTACGGTGCACGCCGTCGAGCATCTCAACCTTGCGCTTAAGCACGGCGAGAACCTCGGTTTCGTCGGCGAGACGGGCGCGGGGAAAACCACCACCGCGCTCGCGATCATGGGTCTGATTCCGAGCCCTCCCGGCAAGGTCGCCGGAGGCAGGATCCTCTTCGAGGGAGAGGACCTTCTGAAAAAAGCCGAGCGTCAAATGCGCGACATCAGAGGCGGCAAGATCGCGATGATCTTCCAGGATCCCATGACGTCGCTGAACCCTGTGATGACCGTCGACCGGCAGATCGCCGAGATGGTGCTTCTCCATAACGACGTGAGCGAGGAACAGGCGCTCGAGCGCGCCGTGTCGATGCTCGAAATGGTCGGCATCAAGAGAGAGCGAGCGAAGGACTATCCGCACCAGTTCAGCGGCGGAATGAAGCAGCGCGTGGTGATCGCCATCGCCTTGGCGTGCAACCCCATTCTCCTCATCGCCGACGAGCCGACGACGGCGCTCGACGTCACCATCCAGGCGCAGGTCCTTGAGCTGATGCACGAGCTGCGTCGCAAGATCAACACTTCGCTGATCATGATAACGCACGACCTCGGCATCGTCGCGGAGATGTGCGACAAGGTGGCGATCATGTACGCCGGGAGAGTGGTCGAGTACGCCTCCACCGAGGCGCTTTACAACCGGCCTGCTCACCCCTACACCGAGGGTCTCTTCAACTCGATCCCGGACATCGACCGAGACGAAGAGGAGCTGAAGGTGATCCAGGGGCTGCTGCCCGATCCGACCAACCTGCCGACAGGCTGCTCCTTCCACCCGCGCTGTCCCTACGCGATCGAGTCCTGTTCGAAGGATGCGCCGCCGATGGTGGAGATCGAGGCGGGGCACTTCGTAGCGTGCCCGGTGCGGTTCGAGCACTGGAAAAACGCCGTCAACGGGAACGGGGGAATGACGCGATGAATCCGAAAGCGAACGCGATTGTTGAAGTCAACAATCTGAAGAAATACTTCCAGACGAAAAAGGGAATGCTCCACGCCGTGGACGACGTCTCCTTCACCATCAACAAGGGGGAGACGCTCGGGCTCGTGGGCGAGTCGGGGTGCGGCAAGTCCACTCTGGGGCGGGTGATGATCCGCCTTCTGGAGGCGACGAGCGGCGAGGTGAAGTTCTGGGGCGAGGATATTCTCAAATACTCTTCGTCGAAGATGAAGGAGATGCGCAAGCGCGTGCAGATCGTCTTCCAGGACCCTTATTCGAGTCTGAACCCCCGTCTCGCCGTATCGGAGCTTATCGCGGAGCCCCTGCTGGTGAACAGCGTGTACCGCTCCACCGCGGAACGGAGCAAGAAAATACTGGAGCTGATGGACACCGTCGGACTGGCGAAACGGCTTGTAAACACCTATCCGCACGAGCTTGACGGCGGTCGGCGGCAGCGCATAGGCATCGCCCGCTCTTTGGCGCTCTCTCCGGAGTTCATCGTCCTCGACGAGCCGGTGTCGGCGCTCGACGTCTGCATCCAGGCGCAGGTGCTCAACCTTCTGAACAGTCTGCAGAAACAGTTCGGCTATACCTACGTCTTCATCTCGCACAACCTGAGCGTCGTGAAGCACGTTTCGGACAGGATCGCGGTAATGTATCTCGGAAAGATCGTCGAGATGTCGGACTACAAGAGTCTTTTCCAGGAGCCTCTGCACCCGTATACGCAGGCCCTCCTCTCGGCGATTCCGATCGCGAAGGTGGGACACAAGCCGGAGAGACTCATACTCGAAGGCGACGTTCCCAGCCCGATCGAACCGCCGGAGGGCTGTCGGTTCCAGGGGCGCTGTTTCTACCGCCACGAAATTTGCAGCAAGAGCACTCCCGAACTCAGGGAGATCGAACCGGGGCGTTCCGTGGCGTGTCACTTCGCCCGGCAGCTTGTTCGGACGAAAGGGAATTAAGAAGAAAGGGAGCGGCTGTGTTCTTATGAAGATCGATATGCAGTATGTACTGACTCTGACGGAGGAACTCATCGGCATTCCTTCGGTAGCCGGAGATTGCCGGGAGATTCTGACGCGCGTCGAAAAAGAGTTCGCCTCTTTAGGACTTTCCGTCGAAAGGTCGAGAAAAGGCGATCTGCTGGCGACGATGAAGGGATCGGGAGACGGCGAGGCCCGTATGGTCTCCGCGCATGTCGACACGCTCGGCGCCGTAGTTCGGGAGATCAAGCCGAACGGACGGCTCCGCCTGCTTCAGATCGGCGGTTTCGCGTGGACCTCGTTCGAAACGGAGAACCTGATCGTCCGTACGTCCTCCGGCAAGGAGATTCGAGGATCGCTGCTTCCTGAGAAGGCCTCGATACACGCGTTCTCCGAAAGTGTGCGGGAGACGCTTCGCACCGACGAGAACGTGGAAGTCCGGCTGGACGAGAACGTTTCGTCCGCGGAGGAGACGCGCTCGCTCGGCGTGGAAGTGGGCGACTTCGTCTTCTTCGACCCGCGCTATGAAGTCACGCCCTCCGGCTTCGTCAAATCGCGCTTTCTCGACGACAAGGTCTGCGTCGCGTGCATTCTCGGCGCGATCAAGGCTCTCGCCGAGGAGAAGAAGCTTCCCGTCCGGACGAGCATCTTCTACATTTCACAGTACGAAGAGGTCGGACACGGCATCTCCGCAGTCCCAAAGGGAGTTGCCGAGCATCTCGCCATCGACGTAGGCATCGTGGCGCCGCCCGCGAACTCCAGGGAGGATGCGGTGACCGTGGTTGCGCGCGACAGCCGCACACCCTACGGTTTCGAGTTCCGTAAGTTTCTTACCGCCCTCGCCGCCGAGCGGTCCATTCCCTTCCGTACGGAGACGCACTTCCGTTACGGATCGGACGCAAGCGTCGCCGCCCTCGCGGGCCTCGACGCCGATTTCGCATGCTTCGGTCCCGGAGTCGACGCGTCGCATTCGTACGAACGCACAACCTTGAAAGCCGTCGAGGCGTGCTGCGACTTGCTCGCGGCCTATCTCGTCACGGAACGCAAAGGAGTTTAGAATTATGCCTTCAGTACTTGACCGGTTTTTGAAGTATATCAAGATTCCCAGCCAGGCGGCGCATGACGCCTCGAACGTTCCGAGCACGCCGGGGCAGATGGCGCTTGCCCGCGAACTCGGCGAGGAGCTGAAAGTCCTCGGGCTTGCCGACGTTCTGGTCGACGAGCGCGCGTACGTTACCGCGACGCTCCACGGAAACACGCCGGGGGCTCCTTGCATTGCCTTCATCGCGCACCTGGATACCGCTCTCGAAGTTACGGACGACACGGTGCGCCCCCGCTTGGTGGAGAACTACGACGGCGGAGAAATCGTCCTGAACGAATCGGAGAACGTACTCCTTTCGCCCTCGACCTTCCCCGAGCTGCTTCAGTACAAGGGAGAAACGCTCGTCGTTACCGACGGAACCACATTGCTCGGGGCGGACGACAAGGCGGGTATCGCGGAGATCATGGGAGCGCTCGAATACATGAGAGCCCACCCGGAGTTCCCGCGCGGCGATGTCAAGGTCGCCTTCACCCCCGACGAGGAGATCGGGCACGGCGCGAGTCTGCTCGATCTGAAAGCGTTCGGCGCGGACTTCGCCTACACCGTCGACGGGGGCGCCGTCGGGGAGATAAGCTACGAGACATTCAACGCGGCCAAGGCGAAGATCGTGATCCACGGGCGGAGCGTCCACCCCGGCAAGTCGAAGAACAAGATGGTGAACTCCATCCTCCTCGGCATGGAGCTGGCGGCCATGTTCCCGTCCAATGAAACGCCCGCGCACACCGAAGAGTACGAGGGGTTCTTCCACCTTCTCGGATTCACCGGAAACGTCGAGACGACGGAACTGAACTATATCATCCGCGACCACTCGGCGGAAAAGTTCGCGGAGCGCAAAAAGGCGGTCGAAGCCGCAGTGACGGCGATCAACGAGAAGTTCGGCTCGGGCAGGGCGGAGCTGACGATGACCGATCAGTACTACAACATGCTCGACAAGATCAAGCCGCAAATGCACATCGTCGAGACGGCGATGGAGGCGATGCGTCTCTGCGGAATCGAACCGAAGATCATCCCGGTCCGAGGCGGAACCGACGGGTCGCAGCTCTCCTACAGGGGGCTGCCGGCGCCGAATATATTCACCGGAGGGCACAACGCCCACGGGAAGCATGAATTCATCTCCGTCGCGTCGATGGAAAAGGCGATGAATGTGATCCTGAAGATCGTGGAGCTGTACTCCGGAAAAAAGTAGACGGTCATTCGGAAAAAAACCGGGGGGCGCGTCCTTGTGGGCGCTTCCCCCCGGTTTTCGCTGTTCGTTGCCGAATATGGCGGAACGTAGCCGCCCTCTTCCCGATGCGCGCGGCTACTTCGACTGGCGGACGACCATCGCGGCGAAAAATCCCGCTCCGAGCCCGTTGTCGATGTTCATCACCGCCACGCCCGAGGCGCACGAGTTGAGCATCGTGAGCAGCGGTGCGATACCTCCCAGGTTCGCACCGTATCCGGTGCTCGTCGGAACGGCGACGACCGGACAGGCGACAAGCCCTCCCACAACGCTGGCGAGCGCTCCCTCCATCCCGGCGACGGCGACGATCGCCTTCGAGTTCTGCAGGACGTCCACGTGCGCCAGAAGGCGGTGGAGCCCCGCCACGCCGACGTCGTACAGCCTCTCGACCACGCACCCCATATACTCCGCAGTCACGGCGGCCTCCTCCGCCACGGGGACGTCGCTGCTTCCGGCGGTGATCACCGTGAGGCCATGGCATTGCGGAAACTCTTTCCTTCGAACGGCGATGATGCGGGCTTTTTCGTGGAAGGCCGCGTCCGGTATCGCCGCCTGCACCAGTCCGAATTGATGCGTTGTCGCGCGGGAGAAAAGAATATTCGTCTGTGTGTCGGCGAAGGCGTTCGCGATCGATTCTATTTGCGAGTCGCTCTTTCCGGGGCAGTAGACGATCTCCGCGAATCCCTTGCGGAGCTGTCGGTGCGTGTCGAACTTCACCTCGCCGAGGTCGCGGTAGGGCAGCGCTTTCATCTGGCGGAGAAACTCCGACTCGTCGAGTGCGCCTTCCCTGACCTGGCGAAGGAGAGAGAGGATTTGCTGTTCATCCATAGTGTATAATCATTCCCTTCGGTAAATGCGTCCCGGTCTCCTGTTTTTTTCTTCGTCGCTCCTTTACGGGACTGCCGGTATGGTAGCATAATATCATCCGAAGAGAAACGGCGGTATTCTCCTGCGGGAGTACTCCGAACGAAGGCGGTGGGTGCGATGGCGATGATTCAAGTGGTCCGGTTCGACCCCGAACTCGACCCGGGGAGGGTGTTGGCGTGGCGCTACCGCAATCCGGAAGCGCCTGCGCGGAGCGACGAGCTGGGGACGTGGACGCAGCTCGTGGTGGAGGAATCGCAGGAGGCGATCCTCTTTCGGAACGGACAGGCGCTCGATCTTTTCGGGCCCGGAAGGCACACGCTGAAGACGGCGAATATGCCGCTGCTTTCGAAGCTGGTCAATCTGCCCTTCGGCGGAGAATCGCCCTTCAAAGCGTGGGTCTGGTTCGTGAACAAAGTGCATTCGCTGGACGTGAAGTGGGGAACGCCCTCCCCGGTGCAGCTTCAGGACCCGAAGTACGGCGTGCTGCTCCCGGTCAGATCGTACGGGCAGTTCGGCGTTCGCATCGAGGATTCTCGCAAGCTCCTGGTGAAGCTTGTGGGTCCGCTCGATCAATTCGACAGGGAGGCGCTGGTTCGCCACTTCAGGGGGCTGCTGCTCACCCGGATTCAGGATCTCGTCTCGACGTATCTTGTCCATCGCGGCGTCTCCGTCGTGGAGGTGAACGCATGGCTGGACGAGATCTCCGAAGAGATGCGCGGAAAGGTCGCGGGGATGTTCGCCGACTACGGGATCGAAGTGCTCGACTTCTTCGTCAATTCGATCAACGTGCCCGAGGAGGATCCCGCAGTGGCCGAGTTGAAAAGAACCCTCTCCGAACGGGCGAAAATGGAGGTTCTGGGGTACAATTACCAGCAGATGCGCTCGTTCGACACTCTTGAGAAAGCCGCGTCGAACGAGGGAGGGGGCAATCTGATGAACGCCGGAATCGGGCTCGGCGTCGGCATGGGGGTCGGCGGCGCTTTCGGCAGGGTTGCCGGAGAGATAGGGAGCGGCCTCTCCACGGGAGAGGGGCGTTCTCTTTCGTCGGAGCGATGCGCACGATGCGGCGCTTCGGCGAATCGAGGCGCGCGGTTCTGCTCCGAATGCGGCGCTCCTCTTCCGGGGAAAGTGTGTCCATCCTGCGGCAAACCTCTGCGGGAGGGGGCGAAGTTCTGCGCGGAATGCGGCGCCCCGGTGGTACCGAAATGTCCGGCATGCGGCAAGGAAGCGTCTCCCGGAGCGAGGTACTGCGCCGAGTGCGGCGCGGCCATCGTCCGGAAAGAATAAACGGAGTCGTCTCTATCGAGAAGGGAGTTTAAGAGAATGTTTATAACACCGGACAGAAAGTTCAGCAAAAGTTTTATTCTTCTCGTCGTCATGTCGGTGATCCTCGCCGGCTTTTCGGCGGTCATTTTTCTGCTTGTTCCCCCCGAGGCAAGGACGGGCAATTTCTGGATCTCCTTTTGGATGATCCTTTTTTCGGTCGTGCTCTCCTTCTCCTACATGATCTTCCACGTGGTCGCCGGGCGCGATGATTTCGCCCCGATCCCGCTGCTGCTCGGAATTTCTACGACCATCGCGACGTACTGTGTCTTCGTCCTGGGCAATGTGCTCGTCTCGCACTTCTGGCTGCATCTTTCGCAGAACGCCTACCTTGCCTCGCACATCGTCGGTTTCATGCTCCTTGTGGGCGGAGGCGGCGCGATCACGCTGCTCTCGCTTACAGCGAAGGAGACGGACGTGAACGCCTCGCTGAAGCGGAGCCGTCTCTTCGTTCAGACAACGCGAGTCGCCTCCCTTGTCGATGAACTCAGCCTCTCTCCGTTCGCCGGGCAAGCCTCCGAGTTTACCAACCGCCTCAGGAAACTCAAGGAGGCCATTCAGTACAGCGATCCGATGGCTCCGGACGGGTTCGACGCGGAAGAGCTGGTCGTGCTCGCGGTAGGGGCAGTGGAAGAGAAGGCGCGGAGGTTTCTCAGCGCGGCTTCGGATAGGGAGCGGCGCGTATTCCTCGACGAGGCCGCACCCCTTGTGGAAAGAGCTTTCAGCACGCTGCAACAGAGAAACGAACAGGTCAGGGAGAGCAAATAGCGCGCGGTTCCTCGCGTATTCCTCCGACGCTTTGCGGAGGATCGGTTCGCAAGAACATAATTATCACCTCATAGAGCCTTTTTTGGAGCCCTCTCTGTTTTTTTCATGCAGAAAGGGCTTTTTTGCTTTACAATAGGAGGGTCACCTTGCGGTGATACTGCGCTTCCCGCCCTGCTGTTTCTTGCTGCGAACTGCTATTTTACACACTCCGAAGGGGGAGAATATCGAATGGAGAGACTGGAAAAAAGAATAATGAATAATCTGCGGGAATGTCCGCAGGAGAAGTGTATCTGGTGGGAAGGAGGGTGGCTCGCCTCCTCCGATCTGCTTGATCTTGCCGAAAAGAGCGCCGGGATACTGAGAAACGCGGGGTTTAAAAGCGGATACAGGCTTGCGGTGCTTCTTCCGAACTCTCCCCAGGTGCTGGCGCTCTCGCTGGCGGCGTGGAGCCTTGGAGGCGCGATTGCGCCGCTCAATGCGAAGTCCGGACTTCCCTCCCTGATGGGAACGCTGAATCTGATCGAGCCGTGCGGCGTTGTGCTTGCGCCCGGTCTCGACGAACTGAAAAGCGCGCTTGAAGAGCAGAAGGTCCCGGTCGTCCTGGCCGACTCCCTCTCTTCCCCCCTTCCCGCATTCACCGTACGGGAGACGAGCACGGAGGACGAGTCGCTTGCGGTGATCTTCGCCACGTCCGGAACCACAGGACTCCCGAAGGCGGTTCCCCTGACACACGGCAACTTGTTGGACAACGCGCTCCGGATGTACGAAGCGCTCGAACTGCTCGCCGAAGGCGATGTACTGCTGAACGTCCTTCCCAACTTCCACTCCTTCGGATACACGGTCGGAGGATTGATGCCGCTGGTTCGCAACCTTCGGCAGACGATCCTCGCCTCCTTCCTGCCGCCGGTGGAATCGATGAAGACCATCAGAGCCTCCGGAACCAACGTGATTCTGGCCGTTCCCGCGATGTTGCACTACATGATCGTCGCGGTCGAAAAAGGCGCCCCGGCCCCGGAGAATCTGAAAATGGTCGTTACGGGAGGAGACCGTCTGAACGTCCAGCTCGACGCCAAGGCGAAGGCTGTCCTGGGCGCCGGAGTCATCGAAGGGTACGGCCTTACGGAGTGCTCTCCCGTGGTGGCGGTCAATCAGAACTACGAGAAGCGCCGTCTGGGAACGGTGGGGCCGTTCATCGGAGGCTACGAGTGGAAGCTGCTCAACGACAAGAACGAGGACGTAACGTCTTCTGGCGAGGGAGTCCTCTGGGTTCGCAGCCCCTCGGTGACCAGCGGCTACTTCCGCGATCCGGTCATGACGGCGGACCGCTTCGTCGACGGATGGTTCAACACGGGCGACTACGTTCGCATGGAGGACGGTTTCGTCCGCATCCTCGACAGGGTGACCGACATCATCATCGTCGGCGGATTCAACGTCTATCCGCAGGAGGTCGAGGCGATCCTCAACACATTCCCGGCGGTTTCGCAGGCGATCGTCGTCGGCATGCCTCACCCGGTAAACGGCGAGGTCCCGAAGGCCTTCATCCAACTTCGGGAAGGCGCGCAGGCCACGGCGCGCGAAATCATCGACTTCTGCAAAAAGCACCTCGCCCATTTCAAAGTGCCGCGCAGCGTCGAGTTCATGGAAGCGTTTCCCCTGTCCAGTACGGGGAAAGTACTCCGAAGAATGCTGAAACAACCGAAATAAATTTTCGAAAAGTGGGGGGAGAAGTCGCATCCGCGATCCCCCCACTCATTCGTTCGGAATACCGCTTTTTCCCTCAGAAGGCCCGGAAACCGACGACGTCCTCGCGGATCTTCAGATACTGCTTCTTGGTGATGTCCATGTGCTCCTTCTCCATGTCCTTGATCTTGCCGAACATGACGGCTGTCTCGCCCGAGGACTCCTTCTCGAGGCGCTCGTAGAACTCCATTGCGCGCATCTCGGACAGATATGCGGCCGAGGCGATGCGGAGCAGCGATGTCGTGTCGCCGAAATCCTTGGTCTGTACCTTCAGCTCGGGCGCGACGACCATGTTCGGGTCGACGGGGCATCTCTCGCCGTAGAGCTTTTCATAGTAGTTCATCAGGCTCGCTTCATGTTCGCTCTCCCAGTCCGAAAGCTCCAGCAGCTCCTTTTTCAGGTGCTCCTCCGCGACGCTCTCCGCCCATATCCTATAGAATTCCTTCGCCTCGATTTCCGCGTGGATTCCGTAACGGAGCGCATCCTTCATCTCGAAACACTTCCCTGCCATCGTCATCCCTCCAGTGCAAGATAGGTTTCTTTCCTGTATTATACTCTATTCCAGTAAAAATTCCAAAAACACAGGAGCGTCATTTCGTCTTGACAAACCTTTCACCTCGGACTACTATCAAAATGAAGGCGAGTATGCCTTCTTTCGGAAGATGTTCGGGAAGTCCGGTGAAAATCCGGCGCGGACCCGCCACTGTAAGCCTGACGAAGCCACCGAGCCACTGGAGCGAACCGGCGCAGCACTGCGTACGAAGGGTTCCGGGAAGGGGTGGGGGAGGATGAGGGCGAGCCAGGAGACCGGTCTTTCGAAGCAGCGGGAAGACTCGCGAGGAATCGAGGCCGCCGAAGTGTTTTCCCCCCCTTTTCCGGAAGTAACGATGGCGAAGGTTGTGGAAGAAGATCACTGGAAGAGGGCCGTTTCCTGTCTGGAACGGTCTTTTTTATTTTCTCCGCCGGAACGGCGCGGCGGTGTGCGCTCGTTTCCTCCGGGGGCCTAGGCGTCCGGGGAGCATTTTCCCGGCTATCGTCCCACGGGAGGGGTAAAGGATGAGAAAAATGAGTTATGCTGTCTTCGTGTTCGTTGTGTGTCTGACCGTCCTGTTTTCAGCAAGCGCGTTCGCTTCGGAGCGTGCGAAATCCGAGGGAAAACAGGGAATATTGCTCGTCGCCTTCGGGACGTCGGAGCCCGACGCCCGCTCGGCCATCGACGGCATCGTCGGGGCGGTGCGGAAGGCCTTTCCGGACGCCGAGGTCCGGATTTCGTACACTTCGAACATCATCCGCCGGAAGATACTCAAGGAGGAGGGGCTCGTCGTCGACACGCCTCCGATAGCGTTGGCGAAGATGCAGGACGAAGGTTTTACGTCGGTCGTCGTGCAGTCGCTGCACATCATCTCCGGCGAGGAGTTCCACCAGCTCGCCGGGGTCGTGCGCGCCTTCTCGTCCCTGCGCGGGAAGTACGGCTTCGAACGCCTTTCGCTCGGCAGACCTCTGCTCGACAGCATGGAGGATTACATGAAGACGGTCGACATGCTCAAGGCGAAGTACGCATCCTTTGCGGCCGATGGCGGCGCGGTCGCCTTCATGGGGCACGGCACGCACCACGGAGCGAACGCGGCCTACAGCAAGATGCAGCTTCTCTTCGACGAGGAAGGCCTGCCTTTCGTCATGGGGCTCGTCGAGGCTTTCCCGGATATCGAGAGCGTGAAGCGGCGACTGAAGGAGCTGAACCCGTCGCGGGTGACGCTCGTGCCCTTCATGGTGGTGGCCGGTGATCACGCGAAGAACGATATGGCGGATGCCGACGACCCCGAGTCATGGGTCAGCGTCCTCAGGGGCGAAGGGTACGCCGTCGAGCCTCTTTTGAAGGGACTCGGAGACGGCGAGGGGCTGGCGGAACTCTTCATCGACCACATACGGGAGGCTCTGGAGAACAGGTGATAACGAAACGCGGCCGGGGAATTCCCGGATTTGACCAAGAGCGCCGCCCCGGCGGAGTGGCTATTCGGTATGCGACGTTCCGGTGAGCGTTCGCGGACGTGCTGTGTTTTTCTGGGGCTGCTCCTCCTTCTGGGGGGAGCGGCCCTGTGGCGTCTGCTCGCCGGGGACATGGAGATACCTTTTTCCGGCGCGCTCCGGATTGTTCTTGGATTCGAGCATGCTCTCACCCCGCAGCAGGCGCTGGTCATCCGCGCCGTCCGGTTGCCCCGGCTTCTCGCGTCGCTGGGAGCGGGCGCTTCGCTCGCGGTGTCCGGAGTGGTGCTCCAAGGGATTCTGGTGAACCCTCTGGCGGAACCGTATACGCTCGGTATCGCCTCTGGGGCGGCGCTCGGCGCTTCGCTGGGGATCTTTCTCGGCGGCGCATGGATTCCCGCCGCCGCTTTCGCCGGGGCGCTCGCGGCTCTTTCGCTTTCGCTCCTCCTCGCCTGGCGTTCGGGGGGATTTTCGCCGTTGCACATGGTGCTCTCGGGCATCGTGATCGGCTCGGTACTCTCGGCCGGGGTGACGCTGCTCAAGGCGCTCGCCGGGGAGAGGGTGGCCGCGATCGTCCTCTGGCTGATGGGAAGCTTTTCGGGGGCTTCATCGGAAGGAGCGTTCTCCGTCGCGGCGGGGGCCTTCGCCCTCTTCGCGGCGGCGTGGTGGTGGGGGCGCGACCTTGACGCGATCTCCCTCGGAGAGAACAGGGCGGTCTATCTCGGGGTGGAGGAGCGCCGGATCAAGGGAACGCTGCTCGTGCTCGCTTCGCTGGCAACGGCGCTGACTGTGGCTTCGCACGGCATCATCGGCTTCGTGGGGCTCGTGGGGCCGCATCTTCTGCGGATGGCCCTGGGGCCGTCGCACAGAGTGCTGCTGACGGCCTCGTTCCTTGGAGGGGCGCTTTTGCTCACGGTGGCGGACGGCGTCGCCCGGTCTCTCGGCGAGCTGCCCGTAGGCGTGGTGACCTCACTGGCCGGAGGGCCGGTCTTCTGTTGGATACTGCTTCGAGGGAGGGAGAACGTATGAGGGGATCGCCAAGCGTTTCCGGGCGGGGAATCCAGCTTGATCGCGTGTGCGCGGGGTACGCCGGCCGCCGCGTGTTCGACGGGATCTCCGCCGAGTTTCCGTCCGGCGCGCTGACGATGCTGCTGGGTCCCAACGGCAGCGGGAAGAGCACGCTGCTGCGCCTGCTGGGGGGCGCGCTTCCGTTCTCCGGAAACGCGGTTCTGGCCGGTCGTTCGCTCCGTCGTCTCTCTTCCGGGCAGCGGGGGAAGCTCGTCGGCATGGTCTCCCAGTCGCCGTCGCTCTCCTTTCCCTTTACGGTCGAGGAGGTCGTGCTCCTCGGAAGGCTCCCTCACAGAAAATTCCTCTCAGGATGGACGACCGAGGACAGAGGGTGCGCGATGGAGGCCGTACGTGAAATGGAGCTCGGCGAGATGCTCTCCCGCAGGGTGTCGTCGCTCTCCGGGGGAGAGAAGCAGCGGGTGCTCATCGCGCAGGTGATCGCGCAGCAGCCGGAGGTCTTCCTTCTCGACGAGCCGTCTTCCGCGCTCGACCCCCGGCACACGCTCCGGCTCTTCCGCTTCCTCCGGAAATGCGCACGCGAGGGGGCGACGGTGGTCGCGGCGGTCCACGACATTAATCTCGCGGCGGAGTACGCCGACAGCGTCTGCTTCTTGAAAAACGGGCGCATAGAAGCGTTCGGGGATGTGGAGGAGGCGCTCAACGACTCGGTGCTGTCGTCGGTCTACGACGTTCCCTTCGCGTCGTTCGGTGCGGATCTCCGCGAGGACGGCCGGTGGAGAAGAGTATGGCGCGCCGTGTAGCGGGGATTTTTGTCCTTATTCTTGCCCTGTGCGGCATCGTGCTCTTTCCGGGGTTCGGGTGCGCCGGCGAGATCGAGATCGTCGACGACGCCGGGAGAACCGTCGTGCTTCCCGCGCCGGCGGAGCGAATCGTCTCTTTCTACGCCGGACACAGCGAGAACATCCTCGCCCTCGGGGGAAGGGGCAGGCTTGTCGGAATCGCGGAGGGCGACGACGAGGCGCTCTTTCCCGGCATACCCCGCCTGCCGATGCGCGCCGACGCGGAGCGAATTCTTGCGCTTGCGCCGGACCTCGTCCTCGTCCGCCCTCTTGCCGAGAGCGTCAATGAAGGCGTTTTCAGGACGCTGGAGCGGAGCGGCGTTCCCGTGGTTTCACTCTCCCCGCCGATTCCGGTGACGATGGAGGCGTACCTTGAGCGCCTCTCCGCGCTGCTCGGGGCGGAGGACGGCGTTTACCTCTGGAAAGAGACGCTCGCTCTCCTGGAGGCGCAGATTCCCCCCGTAGACGTTGCCCGTCCGCTCGTCTTTCTGGAGACCTCCGGGAAGGGACTTCGCACGTGCGCGCCCGGCTCATGGGCGGCTCTGCTGCTCACGCTCGCCGGAGGGGTGAATGTCGCGGCGTCCGCGGTTCCGCTGCGTCCCGAAAGTCCCCTTGCGAACTGGGGGGAGGAACGTCTCCTTGCGCTGGCGGAGGAGGGGTTGGACGTCTACATCGTCCAGACGGGGGCGATGAATCCGGTCACGGAAGCGGACGTCCTCTCTCGCCCGTGGATCGCGGGCCTCCACGGAGCGGAGATCGTCCTGCTTCCCGAGGAGGACGTGAGCCGTCCGTCGCTGCTGCGTATGAAAACGTCGGTGGAGATGCTGCGTGCGATTTTTGAACGAGAACGGAGAGAAAATCATGAACTGCCCGGAGCAAAAGAGCATATGCTCTCCGGGGACGAGGAGGACGGCGAACGATGAAATTTTGGGGAGTGGGCCTCGGCCCGGGCGATCCCGAGCTGGTAACGCTCCGGGCGCTGCGTATTCTGAAGGAGGCGGACGCCGTCTTCATCCCGTTTTCGGAGAAGGGGAGGGAGAGCGTGGCGGGACGGATACTGGAAGCGCATCTTGTCCGCGAGACGCTGCCCGTCCATTTTCCGATGATTCGCGACGACGATGCGCGCGATGCGATATTGCGCGAGGAACTCGCGCGGCTTCGCCCGCGATGGGAGAACGCGGCCTCCGTGGCGCTGCCGGTCATCGGCGATTCCGCCCTCTACGCCACGGCGGCCTATCTTTACGACGCTCTGAAGAGCATGGCGCCGGATGTCGAACTCGGCCTTGTCCCGGGAGTTTCGGCACATTCGCTGGCCTCGTCGCGCGCGGGGCGTTTTTTGGCGCTGGGGAGCGAACCGCTCTCCGTCGTTCCGGGAACCGCGCCGCTCGCGCGGATCGAAGGAATGCTCGCGGCGGCGGACGCCGCGGTCCTTTACAAGCCGTCCGCGCTCGGAGAGGAGCTGCGATCACTGGTGGAGCGCAGCGGCCCTTGGAGAACGATGCTTCGGATCGACAGGGCGGGGCTTCCCGACGAGCGGATTGTGGAGGGAGAAGAAGCGCTCGTCCCTTCCTCGGAGTATCTGAGCGTAGTGCAACTTCTGCGATGGCGCTGAAACCCTGTCTTCTCGGAGCCTATTTCGTCTCGGGAAACGAACGGATTCGCCGGGAGGAAGAGAGCCCTGATTTCTCGGAGGGGAGCTGCATTCGCAGCGCGCATCTTCGAAACACCCTGCGCACCTCGTTTTCCGGGCGGCGGCCGCAGAGGAGACTTTCTTCGTGGTAGGCGCTGCGGACTGGCGCGGGCTTCTTTATGGAGAACTGCTGCTCGTGGTCACCGTGACTGCGGGACTTGCTTTCGGCAAGCTGCTCCTCGCAGCCTCCGTGCCGGAGCGCGTGATGCGCTTCCTTCTGCCGGGGGCGGACGAGCGCCGTGCCAAGGGAGGACTGAGTCCGGATCTGCTCTTCGCCATAGCGGTGAGTCTCGGGTCGTCGAGGGCGGGCGCTGCCATCGTCGCCGAGGCGCAGCGGGAGGGCCGGCTCTCGCGGCGTGAAGCCCTTTTCGGGACGCTTCTTCAGTCGTTCCCGGGGTACGTCAAACGGTGGATCGTCTCCTTCCCCACGGCGTTGGGCCTCGCGGGAGCCGCAGGCGCCATTTATTCGGTGGCCGTGCTGTTGCGGAGTTTCTGTCGTTTCCTGTTCTTCGTCGCTCTTCTGAGAAGAGAGTCGACGCGTGAATCGCGGCAAGGGAGAACGAGCGATGTTCCCTGTCCTTCCTTCGTTCACGGCGACTCCGCTTTTGCGGAGATCCCGGACAGCGCTCTTCCACAGCAGGAGCACGAAAAGGGGGCTTCTCGGAGAACGTCCCGAGGTCCGGCCGGCAATCGGGGAGGCGCTCTTCCGCTCTTCCGGACGCTGGCGCGTACTCTGCCGCTCGCCTGTTCGGTCTACGCGCTGGCGTATCTGCTCTCGCCGTCGATCCAGGCCTTTCTTCAGGAGAAGGGCGCCTCCTTTCCCCTGCTGTCGAGCGCCGGATGGACGGTCGCCGCCGCGTCCTTCGCGCACGTCAACGCGGCGCTTGGCGTGGCGGGAGGCGCGATCGCCTCGGGAGCGCTCTCCACGGCGCAGGGGGTGCTCGCACTGCTCGTCGGGAACATGCTCGCGGTGCTTTCGAGGGTGCTCCGGCAGGATCTCGCCTTCTGGCTCGGGGTCTTTCCGGGGCGCATGGTCCGCTCGCTCTTCGTATGGAATCTGCTCACGCTCGTCGTCACGATGGCCGTGACTGTCGCATTGGCCGCCATCCCGGTGCTCAGAGGGTGGTAGATATGGTGTTTCAGGGGAGGTTTTTGTAATGATGAACAGCTTGGAACTCTTCGAGCGGGCGAAACGCACGCTCGTCGGCGGCGTGAACAGCCCGGTGCGCTCGTGGCGAGGAGTGGGGGGAACGCCGCTCTTTTTTCAGAGAGGCGAGGGGCCGTTCCTCCGCTCGGTCGACGGCGGACGGTATACTGACTACGTTTGCAGCTGGGGGCCGCTGATCCTCGGACACGCTCATCCGGAAGTGGTCGAGGCCGTCTGTGCCGCGGCGCGGGAGTCGACCTCCTTCGGCGCGCCCTGTCCGAAGGAAGTCGAACTTGCCGAGGAGGTACGGCGCGTCTTCCCCTCGATGGAGCTGGTGCGCTTCGTCTCCTCGGGGACCGAGGCGGTGATGACGGCGCTCCGCCTGGCGCGCGGTTTCACGGGGCGGGAGATCGTGCTGAAATTCGACGGCTGCTACCATGGGCACTCCGACGGCATGCTGGTGAGCGCGGGGAGCGGCGCGCTCACCCTCGGGACGCCCGACAGCGGCGGCGTTCCGGTGAGCACGGCTTCGACGACGCTCGTCGTCCCGTACAACGATCTCGAACGGACGAGCGAGGCGTTCGGCCGTTTCGGCGACCGAATCGCCGCCGTGATCGTCGAACCGTGGGCCGGAAACATGGGGTTGGTACCCCCGATACCCGCGAACGGTTCCGAGGAGGGATTCCTGGAGGGGCTGCGGAGGTTGACCTCCGCGCACGGCGCGCTGTTGATCTTCGACGAGGTGATCACCGGCTTCCGTGTTCCGGAGGGGGGAGTGCAGCAGCGAACGGGTGTGACGCCCGATCTCACCTGTCTGGGGAAGATCATCGGCGGCGGTCTGCCCGTCGGCGCGCTCGGCGGCAGGCGGGAGATCTGCGAGCATCTTGCCCCGCTCGGGCCCGTCTACCAGGCGGGGACGCTCTCGGGCAATCCGCTCGCGATGGCCTCGGGGCTCGCGGTCCTGCGTGTTCTGCGGCGAGAGGGCGTCTACGATACGCTGGAGGAGCGGGCCAAACAGCTCGCGGAGGGCATGGCGGGAGCGGCCGCGAAGGCGGGGATTCCGCTCTCCGTCTCGCGCTTCGGTTCCGTACTCGGTTTTTTCTTCGCGCCGGAGCTGCCTCGCAACCTCGCGGAGGTGAAGGCGACCGACGCGGCAAAATACCCTCCCTTCTTCCACGGAATGCTGGAGCGGGGGCATATGTTCGCTCCGTCTCCCTTCGAGGCGGCGTTCGTCTCGCTGGCGCATACGGAGGAAGTTGTCGAACGGACGATAGCGGCGGCGGCTGACGTCTTTTCCGCTCTCTAATCCGTCGAATATCTGGAAACACGCGAACGCCCCGCTGCGTGCGGGGCGTTCGTCGTCGGCGTTTGTACGGAAGAAGGAATCGGCTGCCGCGTCAGCGTTTCAGCAGCCGGGCGACATCGACCGCCGCGTAGGTGATGATCAGGTCGGCCCCGGCGCGGCGCAGCGCGAAGTGGGCTTCCAGCAGGCCGCGCTCCTCGTCGAGCGCTCCGGCGGCCATGGCGTGCCGCAGCATCATGTACTCGCCGCTGACGAGGTAGCAGGCAAGCGGGAGCATCGTCGCCTCCCGCAGACGGGCGAGAATGTCCATGTAGAGCAGCGAGGGCTTAACCATCAAAATGTCCGCCCCCTCCTCCTCGTCGAGAAGCGACTCGCGGATCGCCTCACGCCAGTTCGTCGAGGGCGCCTGGTACCCGCGTCGGTCGCCGAACGAGGGCGCGCTTCCCGCAGCCTCGCGGAAGGGACCGTAGAATGCCGAGGCGAACTTGGAGCTGTAGCTCATGATGGGCGTCGTCTGGAAACCGCCGTCGTCGAGCGCCTTCCTGATGGAGGCCACCTGTCCGTCCATCATCGCCGAGGGAGCGACCGTGTCGGCTCCGGCGCGGACGTGGCTCAGGGCGATGCGCCCCAGCGCCGCGGCCGAAGAGTCGTTCTCGACGCGCCCGTCGGCGGTCAGGAAGCCGCAGTGGCCGTGAGCGGTGTACTCGCACATGCAGACGTCGGTGATCAGCTGGATCTCCCTGCCGTAGCGCTCTTTGAGGAATCGGAGCGCCTGCTGGACAGGCTGGTCTTCGCGCCATGCCGTGCTTCCGTTCGCGTCCTTCTCGGTGGGGAGGCCGAACAGCATGAACGACTTCACGCCCGCTGCAATAGCTTCATCCACACCCTCGTAGAGGCGGTCCACGCTCCAGTGGTCCACGCCGTACAGGCCGGAGATCGGCGTCCGTTTGCCGGAGCCTGGAACGACGAAGAGCGGGAGGATCAGCTGTCTCGGTTCGAGGGAGACCTCCCGGATGCTCTCGGCGAGCACCCGGTTCTCCCGGAGTCGGCGCAGCCGCGTTCGCGGCGGAAATGCACAGGTCATTTTTTTTTCTCCTTATCGACAGTGTGGATGAGTTTTTCGCATGCATCGTTCAGGGGTACGAGTTTGTTCTGCACGACATCCCAGACGAGCGGGAGGCTTACCGAGAAATACGCGTGCGACAGAACGTTGCGCAGGGCGACAACCTTTCGCCATTCGATTTCCGGTGCTCGTGTGCGGAGTTCCTCGGGGAGATGCCCCGCCGCCTCGCCGATTATCTCAAGATTTCTGATGACGGCATCCACTGTTCTCTCGTCCTGTTCGAAAGCGTCGAAGTCCAGATCGCGGGTATATTTCAGCACTTTCTTGATCGCTTCCGCGATGTCGTCCAAGTAGAGTCCGTAGTCTCTAGGCATAGAGGGCCTCGCTCTCGATGGCCGATTGTATCCTGGGTTTGACGGTATCGGCCATCACCAGGTCGACAGGGCGCTCAAGGATATCCTCCAGGTAGAATTTCAGATCCATGTAGTTGTCGAACGTCGGCTCGGAGAACTCCACAAGGATGTCTACGTCGCTGTCGGCATGGTCATCTCCTCTGGCGAAGGAGCCGAAAAGGGCGATCTTCGTCACACTGAAGCGGGATGCAAGCGCTTCCTTTTTTTCGACGAGAATCCGCAGAATACTGTCGCCGGACGATACAGCCATTTCGTTCCCCTCCTTTCGCCCTGTTCTGCACGTTGCATGTCGTTATCGCTGCCTCTTTTCCACATTCTTTCAGTAAAATATTGTACGGCTTTCCGTATCGTTATTCAATGAGAGATCGCCCCGATTATTCTTTACGCAACGACTCCAGCGCGGCGACGAGGCCGTCGAAGTCCGCGCTTCGCATCACGAGCGGCGCTCGCCCGAAGAAGCGTTCCACCGCTCTGCCGCACGTCTCCCCCCACGCGACGAGCGCGGTCTTCGGGCGAGGAGGCGGGGCGCTTGCGCTCCACGCCGCGGCGAGGGCGGCGCTGCCGAAGACGAGAGCGTCGAGCCCGCATTCGTCCCAGAGCGCCTCGTAGGCCTCCCAGCCCGGCGGGAGCGAGGGGAGCATCCTGTAGGCGGCGATGTTCTCCGGAAACGCGCCGACCGACCGGACGGCTTCCTCGGGAAGAGGGGATCCGGCCTCGTTCCTGAAGAAGACGACGCGCTCCCCCGGACGGACGCGGGCGGCGAGCAGCGCCGCGAGCGCCTCCGATGTCGAGGGCGAGGCGACGGCGTCGGCACGGATGCCGAAAGAAGCAAGCGCTGCGGCCGTTCCCTCGCCGATGACGGCGATGCGGCCCGATATGCGCCTCGGATCGATCCGGCGCAGCAGGATCGCCGCACCTCGGGGGCTGGTGAGGACGAGCCAGTCGGCTGCCGCAAGTGCGCTCTCCTCTCCGCTCGTGTTAAGCTCTTCCAGCGAAAGCAGCGGAAGGCTGTACGCGTCCGCGCCCAGCGACTCGAGCGCGCGTGCCGTGGTCCAGCTCTCGGGCGAGGGGCGTACGAGACCGACCTGGAGTCCGCGCAGAGGCCCCCGCTCCGGCGAGAGGCCAATCCCCGCAGTCTCTCCGAGCGCGACGATGCTCGGGCTGGGGATGTTTGGCGAGTCGGCGGAGGAAAAGGAGACGAGCCGGGCCCGACCCCAGCCGCCCCAGGCGACTGCGGCGCACGGTTCGTCGGGGGGCATTCCCCCCTCCAGCAGCAGGGGGCGGAGCTTCGTCCACGACGACGCTCCCATGTAGATCGCCTTGGTTCCGCGAAGTGCCCCGAACGTTCTCCATGCATCGCCGTCCGGTTCCTTGCCGTCCGCGCTGTGCCCGGAGATAAGCGTGACCGAGTCGGCGGCGCCCCTGTGCGTGGGAGGGATGCCCGCGCTCCCCAGTCCGCCGAGAGCGGCCGTGATGCCGGGCGTGAAGGTCCAGGGGACTCCGGCGTCTTCGAGCGCGAGCGCTTCCTCGCCGCCGCGTCCGAAGACGAATGGGTCGCCGCCCTTGAGCCGGACGACGCTCTCCCCCGTTCGTCCCAGCTCGACGAGGAGCGCGCTGATCTCGCTCTGTTTCGGCGAGGGCTTTCCCTTGCGCTTGCCGACCGGGTGGAAGGCGCACGCCGGGGGGGCGAGCTGAAGGAGGTCGGGGTGGATCAGGCTGTCGTACACGACATGCTCCGCGCTTTCGAGAAGCGCTTTCCCCTTCAGCGTCAGCCAGAGCGGCCCGCCGCACCCCGCGCCGACGAGATGGACCGTCATCGGAGATCGCCTCCGGCGAGAGCGGCGGTACAGACCGAAGGCCTCCCGGCGCGTTGAGCGCGTTCTTCCTTCCCGGGGGGAGGGGGAACGGCGCACGCCTTCAACAGCCGGGCCGCTCGCGGTTCATTCCGGAAGAGCCCGCCGAGCGAACGCCCGGCGTCCAGCGCTTCTTCGTCCGTCCTGACCGTTCTCTCGAAGGTCAGTGTTACCGAGTTTCCGCCGTCGCACTCAAGGATCTCCGCGCGCAGCACCATCGTCTCCCCGTGAAGCTCCGCGAGCGCGGCGAAGGGGACGTGGCAGCCGACGCCGAGCGTTCGAAGCAGCGAGCGTTCGGCGATCGAACAGAGGTGCGTCCTCCTGTCGGTGATGCGTTCGCCCAACGGGAAGAGCGCGCCGTTCAGGGGCGCTTCGAGGGCGATGATTCCCTGGCAGGGTGCGGGAAGAAACGGAAGCGGCGTCGTGTTCGGCGTTTTGATATCAAGGCGGTCGAGCCCGGCGCGCGCGAGGACGATTGCGTCGTAGAGTCCGTCGTGCAGCTTCTGGAGGCGGGTGGCGACGTTTCCGCGAAGCTCCCTCACGGAGAGGTCGGGGCGGAGACGCAGCAGCTGGGCGCGGCGGCGGGGGCTCGAAGTGCCCACGACCGCGCCGCGGGGAAGACTCTCCAGGTTTTGCTCCTCGCGGCAGAGAAGCAGGTCCTCCACCGGGTCGCGAGGGCAGACGGCGGCGATCTCCAATCCTTCGCGGCAGCATGAAGGGAGATCCTTCAGGCTGTGGACCGCCCCGTCGCCCATGCCGCGCAGCAGCGCCTCCTCGATGCAGCTCGAAAACGCTCCGGAGCCGCCGAAGGAGCAGAGGGGGCTCACAGTGTCCCGGTCGCCCTTGGTGGAGACGCGCTCGATGTCGACGTCGATGCCGAGAAAACGAAGAGAGGATGCGACCCGTTCGGTCTGAACGAGGGCGAGAGTGCTTCCGCGTGTGAGCAGTTTCATGAACGGTCTCCTTCCAGAGAGTGCCGCAGTCGGCGCTTCAGCGCGGCGGAGCCGGCCGGAGAGCGTCCGCCGCTGGCGACGCCGACTGTGTACCAGTGGTTTCCGGCGGGAGAGGGTACATCTTCCGGAAGCGCCGCGACGGAAGATGCAACGCGGAACTGCGCGGCTAACGACCAGGTCCCCAACTCACCGGCGCCGCAGCAGTTCACGAGGCAGCGCGTCCCCTCGGCGAGGTGGAGAACCGCTTCCGATTCTGAGCGGGAGAGCGCGAGAAGCGCGAAGGCGTGCTCCTCGAAGTCCCGCCGTTCGGCGGTTCTCCGTTCCCAGGCGACGCCCCCTTCCCGAACGATCGCCTCCAGCTCCGGGACGATCTCGGGAGAGACCAGCGTCACATCCATTCCCGCTTCGAGCAGCGTCCGGATTTTGCGCAGTCCGGTCGCGCCGCCGCCGACCACGAGTATCGGTCCTGCGGAAGCGTCGAGACAGATCATAAGGGAGGCTCGCTCCCGGGAGCGGGGCGACGAAGCGTTACACATCGTCGGACTCCTCCAGCTCGCCCGCGAGAATCTTCCAGAGCCTTCGGGCGTGCGGGTCCGACTCGGCGAAAGCGGGGGAGAGGAGCGCCTTCACGATGCTCCACCCCATTCGGCGGAGCGTCTCCTCGTCGGTCCCCGTCCGCTTCGAGGTCCGCTCGGCCCTGTCCGCGACGATCCGTTCCGCCCTGAGGAGGACCAGTCGTTTGTACGTCTCGCCAGAGAGCGTTTCAAGCTCCGACATGACCGAGACCGCAGCGTTCGTCGCCTCCTCCTCCAGTCTGCGGAGCTTCTTCCTGTAGCGCTTCGTCGCCTCCTCCGCCGTCCGGGCGAGGTCGTCGAGGGCGACAAGGCGGGCGTCGTCCTCTTCCGCGGAACGCGCGACCTGCGGGGGCGAGCCGAGGTCGAAGACCTGCTGTCCCGGTCGCGCATCCTCCATGGAGAAGAGGGGAACGGGGGAGCCGGTGCAGAAGAAGATAGCGTCGAAATGCCTCGACTCCTCGCGCCACTGTTCCCAGGGCAGCGTCGCAACATTCGGGCCGGATTCCCGCTCAAGGCGCGGCGAGAGGCGGGAGAACAACGCTTCCGTGCGATCGGGAGTCCGGTTCGACAGGACGAGCGAACCGACAGCCGGTTTGAGGGTGCGGGGCGTGGCCTCGCCGTCCGTCGCAGTTTCGGCATCCCGCTGCGGCGAGCGTGAGAGCGGCAGTGAAAGAAGCAGTCGGGAGGTTTCTTCTCCCATCTCGCCCGCCCCGAGGACGAGGACGGCAAACTGTGCGGACGCGGGAGCGAGCATATCGACCATCAGGCGCGGAATCGAAGGCTCCATCCCCGGATGATAGCAGGTCCGCAACAGCTTCGCCATCTTGAGGGAGCTTTGGAAGAGGCGATGGAGCCACGGGCCGCAGAGGTCGTTTCCCTCTCCGTAGCACGCCTTGACCTGCGCCGCGATATGCGACTCGCCGCAGGCGAGGCTTTCCAGCCCCAGGAGGACGCGCAGTAGGTGGAGGGCGAGTTCCGTCCCGGTATAGACGCGCGCCTTCGGGTGCGTCAGTTCGGACGGCGTTTCGGCGTCCGGCGGGAGTCGAAAATAGACCTCCGAACGGTTGCATGTGGTCAGCAGAAGGCCCTCGAGAATGCGCCCCTCCTCTTTCAGGGCGCGGAGCAGGTCTTCGCTCCATGCCGAAGCGCGTTCCGCCGTGTCCGCCGCCGTGAAGTCGAGCCCGATGCAGACGAGCCGCGTCATTGCGCAGTCTCCTCTTTTTGCGCGTCCGCTTCTCTTCGGTAGCCGCGCCTGTCGAGGAGAAGCCCGGCGATTTCCTCCACGGAGTTCCCCGGAAGGAGGATCAGCGTGCGCATGTCGAGGCGGTCCGCGGCCAGTTCGGCGATCGGCAGCTTCTGCACCGAGGGCGCGTCCCGTCCCGCGTCGCGGACCAGGTACGCCGTTTCGTACCCCTGCGCCGAGAAGACGCGACGGACCTCGCCGAGCTTCTCTTCAAGGTCGCGCTTCACGGGGTTGTAGAGGGCGACGGTCAGCCCGGAGAGGGCCGCTCCTTCGAGGGCGCGGAGGACGGCGCTCCACGGCTGGAGATAGTCGGACAGAGAGAGCAGCGCGACTCCGTTGACGTAGGGAGCGCCCAGTAGCGCCCCGGCTGCCTGGGCCGCGGTGATGCCGGGAAAGACTTTCGCGGGAACCCTGCCGTTTGCCGTGCGCAGCGCGAGACCGGCGAGGCCGAAGAGGACGGGGTCCCCCCCGGAGAGGAGCGCGACGACGTTCCCTTCCTCGGCGAGCGACACCGCGCGTTCCACCCGCTTCTCCTCCTCGCCCATGGAGTACCGTTCAATACGCTTCCCATGCAGCCACTCCTGCGGGAGCAGATCGACGTAGAGGGCGTAGCCGACGATCGCGTCGGCCTCCTCCAGCGCCTGCCTGGCGTCGATCGTGACGGAGCCGCCCGCTCCCGGGCCTGTGCCGATGATGAAGAGCGCGCCGTGCTTCGTTCTCGCCTCCAGGCTCGCTTCCTTCGCAGCATTCGATTCCGCGCGCCTTGCGGGATCGAACGGCTCGCGGCGCGGTTCGGCGATCGCGAAGGCGACGGTGACGCCCTCGGTCGCGATCCGTCGCCCGAGGAGCTTCCCCGCCGAAGCGGCGCACGGTTCGGCCACCCCCGGAAGATCGAGATGTTTCGTCGCCGCGGAGGCGGAAAACGTCTCCTCCATGGAGAGGATTACCTCGCGGGGAACGACGAGCAGCGGGACGTCGAGAGACGCGGCCAGCTCGATCAGGCCGGGTTCGTCCATCTTTTCCTCGACGGTACGGATCTCCCGGATCGCTTCGGGAAGAAGCGCCTGGGCGCGCAGCGCCTCGTTGAGGACGGAGCGGAGCGTCTTGGCCGAAGCCCCTCTGCGGCACCCCATCCCGGCGACGATACAGGGGGGGACGAGCTGCACCCGTTTTTTTGCGGTGGAGTGCGCCGCGCGCGGGGAGATGAGGAGCGCGGCGTTCGCCTCCTCCGCGGCGGCGTACTCGGCGGGGAGCGGAGGCAGCAGCTCGGGGACGTCGGTCCAGAAAGAGAGAGCGCCCGTCTCGATCAGCGCGCCGTTCGTCGCGGCGAGCGCGTCGCGCCCGAGGAGGAGCCATCCCCACCGGGACGCCAGCAGGTCGGGCGCGACGAGCCCCGCCCGGTCGCTGCTCGTCGTCAGCAGCGGTTCCACGCCGAGGAGTCCGGCAAGGCGTTCCGCCAATGCCCGCCCGCCTCCGAGATGCGCCCCTGTCACCGGAAGCACGGTCTCTCCGTCCTCGGTGACCACCAGCACGGCGGGGTCGTCCGCCTTGTCCGAGAGGTGCGGGGCGACGGCGCGCACGGCGATGCCGAGCGACGCGACGAAGACGAGCGCGTCGGCGCGGTTCCACCACGAGGCGACCGTCGAGGCAAGGGTTCCGGACTCGACGCGGACGACCGTTCCCGCCTCTTCAAGGCGGCGGGCCGTCGCTTCCCCTCTCGATGAAAAGCAGAAAAATGCCGTCTTCATAGCCGGGCCTCGCAGGAGCCTGCGGAAGATGCGAGCGTCCGTTCCCCGTCTCCCTGCGCAGGAGCGGCGTCCCTCGCGCCGTGGGCGAAGTGCGGCGAGTAGAGCAGGCTCCGCGCGCCGTGCGACGCGACGCACTCCCCGACGACGATCAGCGCGTGGCGGGTGATGCCGTGCTCCGCCATCATCGAGGGGAGGGCTCCGAGCGTGGAGACGATCGTCTTTTCATCCTCCCAGGAGGCGCGGTAGACGCAGGCGGCGGGCGTTTCGGCGGTGAATGCCCCCGCTTGGAGGTCTGCGGAGACAGCCTCCGCCTGATCCGCGCTGAGAAAGACCACCATCGTCGCGCCGTGCTCCGCCAACAGGCGCAGATCTTCGCGGGGAGGCACGGGCGTCCGTCCCGATCTGCGCGTGCAGACGACCGTCTGGCTCCCTCCGGGGACGGTGTACTGAATGCCCAGCGCGGCGGCGGCGGCCTGAAAGCTGCTCACTCCGGGGATAAATTTAACCTCGATGCCAAGCGATTGCAGCCGCTCCTTCTGCTCGGCGACGGCTCCGAAGAGGCTCGGGTCGCCGGTGTGAAGGCGCACGACGCGCCCGCCTTCCGCGACCTTCGCCGCCATCAGCGCCACCTGCTCTTCGAGCGAAAGCGGCGACGAATCGACCGTGACGCAGCCGGGGGAGCAGTATTCGAGCAGCGCTTCGTTGACGAGGCTCCCCGCGTAGAGCACCAGGTCCGCCTCTTCGAGCGCCCGCTTCCCTTTAAGTGTGATCAGTTCCGGGTCTCCCGGTCCCGCGCCGACGAAGAGCGCGGGGTATTCCGTATTCGCCATTGGCTTTCCCTCACTTTGTGTGTTTCACGGCGCGCTCGTCGGGATTTCCCGTTACGCGCTCCTGTCGGCATAGATCAAAAAGACCGGGTTCGAGGCGAGCAGCATCCACGACGATTCCGCTCCCTGTCCGGCGCTCTCCCGCGCCGACGAGGCGTTCACATGCGTCAACGACGGCGTCGCGCCCAAGTTCTTCAGCGCGCGGTAGATCGCGTCGGCCGAGGAGGGCATGTTCGCCGTCGCCAGCAGCCTCCCTCCGGGAAGCAGACGATTCCACACGGCGGCGACGATCTCTCCGGGAGCGCCTCCGTGGCCGCCGATCACGGCCCGGTGGAAGCGGAGCGGCGCGCCCGTGCGGTCCTTGAGTTCCGAAAAGACTTCGGGGGCCGAGCCGCGGAGCAGGCGAACCCTGTCGAAGACACCGGCGCGTCGCAGATTCTCCTCCGCGACGGCGAGGGCGTCCGCTGAGCGCTCCACCGAGACGACGCTCCCTCCCGGCGTCCGGCGCGCGAGTTCCACGGTGATTCCCCCCGATCCCGCCCCCACTTCGAGTATGGAGAGCCCGTCGAGAGGGAGCAGAAAGGAGACGGCAAGGGCGCGCGCGGTCTCCTTCGAGAGGGGAGTGCGTTCGTGCCGGACGAACCAGGAGTCCGGAAGGACTCCTTTGGAGAGCGGCGGGAGCGGCCCCGGCTCGATCAGGAGCAGCGCCAGTCCCTCCGCGTCCCGTTCGTTCGCGAGGGCGAAGAGCGTGGTCCGGGCGATCTGTTCGTCCTCGTACCCAAGCTTCTCGGCGAGGACGACGCGGCGGTCGGAAAAGCCCCTGTCCCGCAGAAACGCCGCCACGGTCGGGCCGGAGTTCTTCGAGTCGAGGAAGAGCAGCGTTCTCCTGTGCTCATGGAGCATCGAGGCGACACCTTCGAGGGGGCGTCCGTGGATGCTTTCAAGACGTACATCGCTCCACGAGGGGTTCGAAGCGTCCGGTTCCCCCGGGAGCGAGGCGAGGCGGGCGAAGAGAAGCTGGAAGCTGCTCAGGCCGGGAACGACCTCGTAGTCGCCGGAGGGGAAACGGCCCGCGATCCGTCCGAGGAGGCTGAAAAGGCAGGGGTCTCCTGAAAGCAGCAGAGCGACCCGCCCAAGTTTCCGGTGTTCGTCCACCGCGTCGAGAAGGTCGTCCACGCCCTTCTCCAGAAAGAGAAGGGTCTTGCCGCTCCGCTCGTACGGCTCGAGATGCCTCCGCGCCCCGGCGAGGATCTCCGCGTCCTCGATCGCGCGCCGGGCGCAGGGGAGCAGGCAGGAGTCGTCTCCGGGGCCTAGACCGACGACGGTAAATCTTCCCATGACGACCCCTCCTTCAGCGAAAGAGAGGGAAAGCTTCCCAGAATCTCCCCCTTGAGCGAGAGCACCGCGACGCCGAAGGCGACGGTGTCCTCGGGGGGTGTTTCCCGCGTCTCCGCGCTTTTCCGCAGCGGCTCGACCAGAGAGGCGCGGGAGACGACGTGCATCGCGCACCGGCGGTGCATCCGCTCCGCCAGCACGTCGAAGGTCTTCGAAAGCCCCCAGCGCTCGATCAGCGGAACTGCCTCCTCCGCCAGCGGCAGTGCGAGCAGTTCGCTGATCTGTTCGGGCGTTGCGCCGCACGCGCCTGCGCACGCCGCAAGCGTTTCGAGCCTCGCGTCGCCGTAGTCGCAGTGCGTGTTGAACAGACCGGCGGCGACCTTCGCCCACTTGCCGACGTGCCCGAAGAGGTGGAGGCGGCGCGCGCCCAGTTCGGCGCTCTTCTTCAGCGCGTGCCCGAAGTGATCTCCCGTACGGACGATCAGCTCGCGGGGAACGGCGTACCGTTCTTCAAGCGTCTTCTCCCCGACGTAGCCGGGGACCAGAAAGAGCGTTCCCGGACGGGGAGACTCGAATGCGAGCGCCGAAGAGATGTACATGTCGATGGAGGCGAGGTACGCGGCCGTCGACTTGGGCTCGACGATGCCCGTGGTCCCGAGGATGGAGATCCCCCCCTCGATGCCGAGGCGCGGGTTCCATGTCTTCGCGGCCCGTTCCTCCCCCTCGGGGGCGGAGATCGTCACCGACAGCCCCTTTTCCGGAGGAAGCAACGGTTCGAGCGCGTCGCGGATCATCGTCCGGGGAGTGGGGTTGATCGCCCACTCTCCGGGAGGAAGGGGGAGCCCCTTCCGAGTGACGCGCCCGATGCCCCGGCCTCCGGAGATCGTGATTCCGGGCTCTTCGGAGAGCGAGACCTCCGCTACGACGAGCATGTCGTCGGTGACGTCGGGGTCGTCCCCCGCGTCCTTGCGCACCGAACAGCGGGCGCCCGAGGGGGTGAGTTCGCACGCTTCCACGGGGATGCGCAGCACGGCTCCGTCGGAAGGAAGGCGGAGTTCCGCGGAGCGCGGAGCCTCCCCGGTGACGAGCAGCGTCGCCGCCGCCTTCGCCGCCGCCGCCGCGCAGCTTCCGGTCGTGAAGCCGCGCCTGCCGCCCTTTTCGGGAACCGGAGGAGCGTCCTTGAGCGCGAGACGAATGATTGCGTTGACCGCCGCCGCCGCCACGGGGCTTCCGCCCTTCGGCCCGGGGGCGGTGATCCATTCGCAGTCGAGCGACGTCAGTTCGTCGTGCGACTCCGCCGCGCCGACGAAGCCGATGGGGACGCCGACGACGAGCGCCGGGCGGCACTCGCCGCGCCGGATCAGATCGCAGAGTTCGAAAAGAGCGGTCGGCGCGTTGCCGATGGCCACGATCGCGCCGTCGAGAAAGGGAAGCGCCTTCCGCATCGCCAGTCGTGCGCGGGTTGTTCCGCTCCGTTTCGCCTCCTCGGCGACGTCCGGATCGTTCAGGAAGCAGAGCGTTTCGTTCCCGTCGGGAGCGTTCCGGGAGCGCCGCGCCTCCGCTGCGGAACGGCGAACGCCCGCGCTCACCATCTCGACGTCGGTCACGACGGGAGCGCCGCGTCGTACGGCCTCGATGCCCGACCCAACGGCGTTGGGCGAAAAACGGAAGGTCTTCGCCCATTCCACGTCGGTCGTTGCGTGGGCGATCCTTTTGATCACCTCGCGCTCGGGGGCGGGAGCGTCGAAATCGCCCAGAAGCCCCTCCAGAATCCGGAAGCTCTTCTCCTCTATCTCCGAGGGGGAGAGATCGCGATCGCTCTTCCGGACAGGCTCTTCACCGGTCTCCTCCCGCGACTCCGCGCCGAGCGGGCGCGTCCTCTGTTCGTCCATGGAATCTCCTCCAGTCATACGGGTGCGCGGAACGCACCGTCGAAGACAAAAATAAAAGCGAACCTCTGCATGAGGTCCGCCGGCGCGGTCATATTTATGCGACGAGTGCAAAATCCGGAGAATAGCTGTCCGCTTGCCGCAAAAAATACATGAAAGGCCGACCCGAACCCTCGCAGGTGTCGCACAGATGCGCTTCTTCAGGGTCTTCTGGCTTCCTTCATCCTCGTTCACCCCTTCCCGGCGGGACCGGTGGTCGATGAACTCGTCGGGTACACAGCGGCGGGACCGCGCCGGATTTTCACCGGGCTTCCCCTCGAAGACGAGCGCGTTCACGCGATATTCGATGAACAGCTCCATCCTAATCTCCCGGTGTCCGCCTGTCAATCGGGTTTTGCGGAAGTGGATTTTGTTGAACATCTGTTTTCCCGCGCAGTAGTAAGGTATAATGTGCATTGTATAGCATGCCTTTCGAAGAGTGCTTATTTTCGAATACAGGAGGTTCTCATGTCGCTCAGAGAAACATACAAGACCAAGTCGGGTTTCGTGTACGAACTGCTGCGAGAGAGAATCGTCACCGGTGAGTGGTCGCAGGGAACGTCGATAATCGTCGCTTCGGTCGCCAGGGAGTTGGGCGTCTCGGCGATCCCTGTACGGGAGGCGATGAAACAGCTTCAGGCCGAAGGGCTTGTCGTGCTTGAACCGCACCGGGGCGCACGGGTCACGGTCTTCGACCCGAAGAAGATCGTGGAAGTCATGTCGATACGGGGAGCGCTCGAAGGGTATGCCGCGAGGGTCGCTCTTCCTTTTATCGACGAGACGGCGCTTGCGGATTTGCGCCGGAAGGTGGATGATATGGCGAAGTTCGTCGACGTCGGAGACGCGGACCGGCTGGTGGCGGCGAACAAGGAGTTTCATCGGAAAATCTATGCCATGGGGCCCTTTCCGATGCTCAACGAAATGATCTTCAAGCTTTGGGACGGAGGCGCGTATTCGCGTATCGTCTTCGCCTTCCGGCCCGAACGAATCCGAAGCGTTCACAGGGAGCATCTCTCGATTCTCGACGCTATCGAGCGGCGCGAGGAGAACGAGCTGGAACAGCTTATCCGTGTACACAAAACCGGATTTGCCGAGGTGCTTTGCGAAATCACTGCGAAAAATCAGCCCGACGTGCGCTGATTTGGCGCGGCCGATGGAGTGAAGACGACGGAAGGAGTGGCTACCGTTGAGATCTTTGAGAAACGCTGCGTATCCGCTGTTGACCGTATGCATTTTGCTGCTGTTCACGACGGGAATTTCTGCGGGAAACGACGAGATGCTCCTGGCGAAGATTTCGGGAACGAACGTGAACGTGCGGGGCGAACCATCGCGAACTGGTCGTCTTGTGGGACGGTTCGTCGGAGGCGAGCATGTTGTCGTGCTCGAAGAACGCCCGGGCGCCGATCCATTCCCGTGGTCGAGGGTGATCGCTCACGCTCCGGGGTCCGGAACGCTTGTCGAAGGGTGGGTGTACGGCCGGTTCGTCGAACCGCTGCCCCAGGACGACTGGAGCTACAGCGCCGAGGGAGAGCCCGACGAGCGTTTTTCACGCTTCTTCGGAAAGACCAGGGAGCGGATCGGCGATACCCCGGAGGAAGCGATCGCGAAATTCGGCGCACCTGCCGCCAGAAACGACACCACGGTTCCGGGACGGCACGACCCGTCCTATATGGTGAACTATTATAAACTCGAATACCCGGCCTTCGAACTCCTCTTTTTCAGGACCAAAGACAGTTACGGGCTGATAGGATCGAAGATACGGGAAGGAGACGCCGTTCTCGGCGATGGAATACGCCTTGGAGCCGACGCCGTTTCGGTGGTCCGTGAACTCGGCGTCCCGATCTACCAGAACGGCTCCGTCTTCGCCTGGACCGACGAACCCGGGTACGCCGTCCTCTCTCTGACTTTTTCAGAGGGGCGGGTTGTTCTCATCGACCTTGATGTAGAACTGGACTAGACGACGCGCGTACGAAACCCGACCGGTCCGCCGGGGTATTTCTATGCTCCTGTCGGCCGGGTTTTCATCCGTCTCCGAAGACGCACGGCCAATTTTTTTACCCGGAGGTGTTTGTACCCATGAGTTCGCGTTTCGGCGCCGTTCTGTTCGGTCTGACCCTTGTGGTGTTGCTTGCGGCAATCCAGCCCTCCTCGGTGCGTGCCTTCGATGACACTCTTCTGCCGCCCCTTCCCGAGGAAGAGTCGACGGAAGCCTCTGCGCAGGAGGCGCCGCCTGAGAGCGGCGTCTTTCCGGAGATCGATCCCTCCGAAGTGAAAACAGCGGGAGGCGTTCTTGCCGCGCTCTCCGGAGATGTCTTTCTGCCCCCTCCGGAAGCGGGGCCGGAAGCCCGCGCCCGCGCCGTCGCACTCTGGAACGAGGCCGCGAAGCTGCAACTCGCGAAGAAGTACGAAGATGCCCTCGAGAAGTACCGGGAAGGGCTTTCCGTCTTCGAGGACGCCGTTGTCCGCGAGCACGTCGGCAAACTGGAATCGTTTCTGGAGATGCGGCGGAAGAGAGAAGCGGAAGAATCCGCCCGAGCCCGCGCAGTGACGGTGTGGAACGAAGCGGCCTCGCTCCAGCTCGAAAAGAAGTACGAGGAGGCTCTCGTGAAGTACCGCGAAGGCCTGGAGATCGCCTCCGATCCGGTTGTGGAGGAGCATGTCCGAAAACTCGAAGAGTTCATAGCGGCGCGAAAGGGCGGGAAAAAGTAACCCCGCCCCGCGGCTTCTCACAATGTCGCCGCATTCTCCATTCGCATGAGGAGGCTCTCTCCGGCTTCCGGTATGCGGCACGGGACGTCGTCTCCAAAAAGAGACGACGTCCCGTGCCGGTTATATTTTCGTCGCTACTGAATATGGCGGTAGCGCATGTACTTGATACGATCTATTTCGTAGAGCTTCCGTTGCGCGTAGGGCAGGTCGGCCGACGCCGCGCGTTCAAGAAATTCGATGCCCTTCTTCTCATCCCTGCGCACGCCCCTGCCTTGGTAGTAGGCCTCTCCAAGATAAGCCATACCGAGCGGCGAGCCTTTCTCGGCAGCCTCCGCGTACCAGCGGATCGCCTTCTCCGGGCTGAAAACCGCCCCGTCACCCTTTTCATAGAGCACGCCCAGATTGACCATCGCGTCGATGTAGCCGTTGCGCGCCGCCCTGTCGAACCAATAGAAGGCCTTCATCGAATCCTTCGGCCTTCCGAGCCCCTTGTAGTGCATCAGTCCGAGGCGAAATTCCGCGAAGGCCATATTCCCGCCTGAAGCCTTCTCGTACCATCTGCCCGCTTCTTTGTAGTCGGGGGCGCCGAGTAAATCGCCGAAATACAGGTGTCCGAGCTGTTCCGCAGCGTTGGAATTCCCCTTCCCCGCAGCTTGAAGGAAGAAGTCGCGCGCTTTCTTGTAATTTTTCTCCGTTCCCTCGCCGTTCAGGTACATGATGCCGAGGTTGTACTGCGCGGTCGAATGGCCCGCTGCGGCGGCGCGCGTCCACCATTTCATCGCCTCCTGAAAACTCCGCTGTTTTCCATTTTCGCCCTTGTATGCGTCCATTCCCATTCTGAAGAGCTGCTCCAGAGTATACGAAGGCTCCTTCGGCCCCGGAGCGGGTTTCTGTTTGGGCTTGGGTTGCGGTTTGGGAGTCGGTTTCGGTTTGGCGGGGGCTTCAGGCTCCGGCGTTGGTTCGATCTTCTCCCGAGGAGGCTGTTGTACGCCCGGAGTTTCGTCGAACACCGGAGGAGGCGGCGGTGCGATCTCCTCCTCGTCGCCGGGAAGAGGAGGAGGAACGAATGCGGTCGATGGAAACGGCGCAAGCGTCGATCCTCCGACGAGAAGGACGAGAAGCAACGCGATGATCGGTAGCTGTCTGTGTTCGGCCATGATAGGACCTCCTTTTAAAATTGCGGAGCGGACACTGTCCGTCCGCATTATACGGGCGTCCTGGATGGCGTTCGGATGAAACGTCGGAGGACGCTTCTTCTGCCTGCGCATAATAATAACAGATCGCGGGAAAGAACGAACAACGACTCCTCGCTTACGTCAGCTTTCGCGGAAGAAGTGTGTACGAAAAAATCACGTACAATAAGCTTGTTGCGAAAATCTATTCTCAAGCTTTCTTTATTACGATACGATTTGTCCGATACAGAAAAAAAAGAGTATCCTGTTACTCTTCTTCGTGATTTCTTTAAGAAAAAAGTTCTCGAAACGGAGAGTGTTAGATTGCCCTACTCGGTTGTAGAATGATATGATTGTTTGATCGTAAGTGCATGCTATATGGTAGCAATTGCACTTCTTTTTCTCTACGCATTTTGTGCACGCTTTGTATTTTTTCTCCGCTTGCTCGCAGTGCTTGTCGGAATTGAAGGAGTGGTGGCAAAAAGCACTACGCTAAAGCTGTGATATAATGATGTAAATGCATCTGTAAGTGCTCTGCGGGGGTGAAAGGGGAACTCCTCCGCGTTTCAACGCATCGGACGTGTCGGGAAGTAAGTGCACCGAGGAGGTTCACCATCTGAATCGTAGGGGGAGATATCATGAACACGCTTAGGGGAAGGCTTATCATCACTTTTCTCATAGTTGCGATCATCGGGTTGGCGATCGTGGGAACGATGGCGGTGCGCATGTCTCGACAGGCCATCGTCGAAACCGCGTGGAGAGAGGGGGAGGCGCTCGGCTCGGCGCTCACGAAACAGGTCGATGGGTATCTTCGGGAGCGCTCGAAGATCCTTGAGATTTTTGCCGGTCAGCCCTCCGTTCGTTCGATGAATTGGCCGGAGCAGGAGACGGCGCTGGGGCCGTTGCAGGATGAGTACGGATTTGCGAGCGTCTTCGTGGCGGATCTCGGCGGGGTTATCCGTGATGTGCGTTTGGGGCTTCAGGAAATTAACATAAAGGATAGACCCTACTTTCAGCAGGCTGTCAAGGAGAAAAAATCAGTTATTTCGGAGCCGGTACAGCATAGATTAACCGGAGCGATGACCTTTTTTTACGCCGCTCCCATTATGAAGAACGGAAGCGTCGTCGGTGTTCTGGCTGCAGCGGAGAATATGGAGAGTATCGCCAAGGAGGTCGGGGCTCTGAAGTGGGGAAGCAGCGGATACGCGTACTTGCTCGACCGCAAAGGTGTTCTCGTCGCACACCCTGTTAAAGACCTTGTAGGCCAGCTTAATGCAACCATCGAGGGCGACCGCGTCGCTCCCGAGCTTGCGCGGGCGATGCGCGACGGACTCGGCGGGCGCAAGGGTACGGTGGAGTATCACTTCAACGGCAGAGACCAGATGAACGCCTATGTTCCGGTCCCCTACACGGGGTGGCTTGCGGCCGTCACCACTCCTCTCGGGGAGTTTCTCGGTCCGGTGAACGCCATACGGAATGCGATACTGGTGACCGTCGCCGTCGTCGCGCTGCTCATCGTCATCGTGTCGCTGTGGCTGGCGAACAGCATCGCGAAGCCGGTGCGGATTGTCGCCGAGAAGATGGACGCGGTGGCGAAGGGCGATCTCACCTCGCAGGTCGAGCTGAAGAGCGGGATGAAGGAGATCAAGCTGCTCGTAGGCGCGGTGAACTCCATGATCACGCTCGTTTCAGGGGCGATCGGCGAGATTATGGATACTTCGAAGCAGGTGCTGGCCCGCGCCGAGGACCTGAGCGCGGCGGCGGAGGAGTCGACCGCGTCGATCGAGGAGGTCCTGGCGGTTGCGGAACGAACGAGCGCGCAGACGGAGAACGCCGCCGCAGCCGTCGAGGAGACGAACGCGGGCGTCGAGGAGGTCGCCGCCGGAGCGCAGGCCGCAGCCAAGGCCGCGGCTGAGGCGGGCGAAGGTTCCGCGATGATCGCGGAGGCCGCGCAGAAGGGCGGCGAGTCCGTGGAACAGATGGCCTCGATGATCACCCAGACCGCCAAGGCCGGGGAGCAGGTCGGAAGCGCGGTCGAAAACCTGGCCGGGACGGTGAAGAACATCTCCGGATTCGTCGCGATCATCACCCAGATAGCGGACCAGACGAATCTGCTGGCCCTGAACGCCGCCATCGAAGCCGCGCGCGCGGGAGAAGCCGGGCGCGGATTCGCCGTGGTGGCCGAGGAGGTCCGCAAGCTCGCGGAGGAGTCGAACCGCGCGGCGGGCGAGGTCGGAAAGCTGATAGGAGAGATCACTTCAAGAACGGAGAGCGCGCTGAAGGACTCGTCGGTGTCGTCGAAGATTCTGCATGAATTGGTGGCGAAGGCGACCGAAACGAGGGAAGCGATCAACGACGTGGTGAAGCGTATGAACAACGTCACGGAGAATATCCAGACGATAGCGGCGACGGTGGAGGAGCAGTCGGCGAGCGCCGAGGAGATGACGGCGGGCATGGACGGCGTGTCGAAGTCGAGCATCGAGATCGCGGAGCAGGTCGGCGCCGTGAGCCGTTCGA
>Ga0228535_1000235_pt1 | contig 179647 bp, 148 predicted proteins | sample SJ1metagenome_FD_168457 | JGI IMG/M metagenome (GOLD analysis project Ga0228535, IMG submission 168457) | Enriched culture of PCE-dechlorinating microbial communities from Ithaca, New York, USA - SJ1 | ecosystem: Engineered > Modeled > Simulated communities (microbial... > Unclassified... | reverse complement strand
CGGTAACAGGATAATACCAACTCCAGCTTTTACTGACAGGCTGGTCAGATGTTCTCTAATATAGGGATATATAATAGCAGCACCATTTACGTTACCAAAATTTTCAAGATCGATTACCGATTCCCCGGTTTTTTCGAATATACCAATCATTTTAATGGTAGCTGATATTTGTTTTTCTTCGTTTAAGATTTGAGAGAAATGGAGCGTTTGTATGACAGATACGATGTTTTTTTCTGCATTTACAGTTACTTCCCCTTCAATTCGAATGTCATGTGTGATTGAAGGGTCGTCAAATACAACATTAGGTACCCTTTTAAAATCGCTCTCCAGTAAAAGGATATTATGTATCCTGAAGCCGGATTCCATATCTTTGTTATCATTTTCCATTTCTAAGATGCTTTTGGCAAATTTGTAAATTGCCCAATATCGGTGAGTCCATTTATTGGATTGTTACTAAAGTGATGATTGATATCGGTTGAAATGGTGATGTCATGGATAGTTACTGAATTTACAAAACTTGATATTTCTAAATTCGTCTCTTCAATTATAATACTTTTTGTGGATGAGATACAAGGCATGTCAAAATGAAGTCCCTTTAGTTCAAAGTCAATATTCTCTAATCCAACAAGGGCATCATCCGATATGAAACCAATATTTTCGTGCGGAAATTGATCTACAAACTCATCAAACATTTTACTCTCCCACGCGATATATCTTTCACTCAAATAATATACTTCATTAGGCACGACTTCCACAAAATGTGTATCTGAAAGTTTATCATGTTCGTACCGAACGCGGGTTTCAGGGAAATCGTGAATAAAGGATTGTAATTTTGAAATGATAAATTCGTTAGGTGTCATTTGCGTAAATACTTTTTTAGTACCGGTCTTAAAGTGTTTGATAACTGTATCGATTTTAAGCTCTCGCTGTAAAGAAAAGCTTTGTCATCATAATCAGCGGAGCTTCTCAATCTTTTAAGCTGCATTATATTTGAATTAATAACATGGAAATCGCTTGAATTGTTCCCTTTAATGTACAGTTGAATCTCATTTATGAGGATATCGTGGGATCCTTTTCTCTCGGCTTTTTTATTCTTTGATTAAATCTAAGTCTGAGTCAGTTTTACCCATCTTATAGAACCAGATATGTCTGAATAACTTGATAACAGCTGTAATACGAACAATGGGCTACAGATGGATAATGTGCCTTATCGTGAAGTATTTTTGCTGAATCATAGTTTATCTCAGACTTATTCTCTAACTCGCTCATTTTATGGACTGCAAAGTTAACATTTTTTTATGATTTTCAAAAATAGACAAAAGATTCTATCGTGGCAATTTTATCTGCCATTTTATGGTAAGTATTCGGTTATGCCCGCGTTTGATTCCTAAGTGGGGTTATTTCTTTCGTGTCGTCTGCATCCAGACTGTTTCATTTTTGGAGTTCTTAAACGTGATATCGTCGGCTTTAAATGCATAGCTGGTAATTGTTCCGGTGATTACGTCCTTACCATCATTAATTGATCTAAGGGTGAAATAAAAGCCAGTGAATTGAGAACCGAATGGGGACTGTCTCCTTATGATCCTGTTCCGGTTAAACAATTGCTCTTGAAATTGAATATCCTGACGCTTTTTAAATCTTTGGGAGATAATTTCTCGGGCATGTGCCTGAAGAGGAATGATAGTAGATTTATTTTAATCAATGCTAACCATGCCAGGGGAAGACAACACTTTACGATCGCTCACGAGCTATACCATCTATATGTGCAGGAAACATTCGAAGTTCACTATTGCAATCCGGGAAGTATATATTCGTCAAAGCAAGAAAAAGAGGCCGACTTTTTTTCTTCTCTCTTTCTCATGCCGGAAATTGGAATTAAAAGTATGCTTCCTGAAGAGGAACTATCGCAAAATGAGGTTTCTATGGCTTCATTGTTGAAATTAGAACATTTCTTTGGTGTGTCAAGAAACGCTCTTTTAGTTCGGTTAAGCGCCTTACGATTAATATCAAAAAACAGATTTAATCAATTGAAAGAAATGCCTGTAATCAGATCTGCCCGAGAATACGGTTATGATATTTCGTTGTATCTGCCAGGAAATGACGGGTTGGTATTAGGTGACTACGGTGTAAAAGCTAAAATACTTTTCGATAAAGAATTGATCTCAGAGGGACATTATATTGAACTCTTATCGAAGATAGGTGTAGATCCAACTCAGAATAATGATTAAGAAGGTTGTGATGACCATGTGTAACACAAAATTAACAAAAGTAATTCTGGATTCTGATGTAATTATTCATTTTATTAAGGGTAATTGTCTCACTCTATTACCAAAAATTCTACCAACATACTCTTTTGTAATACTTGATATCGTTTTCGAAAATGAGTTGGCTATATTGCACAAGACTATTATTCTCAATACTGTTCAACTGTTAAAAACAATCTCGATTGAAAAATGGGAACCTATCAATGAAGAACGAAAAGAGTTTTTTATTTTACAAAAAAAATACGGATCAGGTGAGAGCGCCTCGATGGTGTATTGTAAATACAGAAATAATGTGCATGACGTTCTTCAAGGAGGGATTTGCTTCACCACGTTCCGTGGAGACATTTAAAAATTCAGTATCTGAAGGGTATTTATTAAGGAAAAATTTCTTTAATTAAATAGGATATATTATCTTTGCATCCGTGTTCAGGTTGATCACGGGAAACAGTCCGGATCATCAGGTTCCGGATTTTTTGTTTTAGGTTCGTTTTAGGTTATTACAAGCATGAACTATTTTACTCCGACAGAGGCTGCGGACGCATTCAGACGTGCGGCCATGGATAAATCGAGACGCCCCTTTCATGAATTTGCCGTTATGGCGGTGCTGGGCGGTGCCTTCATTGCATTTGGCGGTTTGCTGAGCGTGATGGTAGCCGGTGGCATGCCGGGAGTGGGTGAGGCAAACCCGGGGCTGGTGAAGTTCCTGGCGGGGGCGATGTTTCCCATCGGGCTGATCATGGTCTCCGTGACGGGAGCCGACCTGTTTACAAGCGACTGTGCGGGGCTTGCCTTTCCGCTGCAACGGAAGGAACTGTCGCCAGGCAGGGTGGCGGGAATACTGGCAGTCTCCTACCTCTTTAATTTCGTCGGGGCACAGCTGATCGCCTGGCTGCTGTCGGCCCACGTGGGGATCCTCGACAGCGACCCCTGGCACTCTTATCTGCATTATCTCTCCGAAAAGAAAGTGAATCAGGATTTTATGCGTGTCTTCATTAAAGGCATCGGTGCCAACTGGCTTGTATGCCTGGGCATGTTCATGGGCTTCACCGCAAAGGACATTGCCGGAAGGAGCATCGCCATCTGGATTCCGGTAATGCTCTTTGTAACACTGGGCTACGAACACTCCATCGCGAACATGTTCTTTATTCCCGCGGCCATATATACGGGTGCGGAGATCTCCTGGGGCAGTTTCCTCATCAACAACCTGATCCCGGCCACACTGGGAAACATCGTCGGCGGTATGGGACTGGTGGGGATGGTGTACGTTTGGTTATATCGGAAATAGGGGGCGGCCGTCGGCGTTCGGTAGTCATTGGCCGGCAATCAATGGCCGGCAGTCAGCTATCAGCAAGATGCGGGTAAATTAACATATGAAACGAGCATGAATTACGAAGTAATCGACTTTGTCAAAATCATTATCACACAAGATCATGACTAAAGCGAGTTCCATATGACACCATTGAAAATAAATATTTTAGTCATATAAAAAAATTATTATATAAACATTTTATTATGAACAGTAAACAGGATGCATGGCAGGGGTTCCGGGGTGAACTATGGAGAAAAGAGATCAACGTGAGGGACTTCATCATGCAAAACTATACGCCATACGAAGGGGACGATTCATTTCTGGTGGCATCCACGGAGCGTACTCACAAGGTGTGGAACAGGCTCACGGAGATGTTCCGCGAAGAACAGGCCAAAGGGGTGTATGATGCCGAAACGAAACTCCCGCAGGAGATTGATACCTACGGCCCGGGATATATTGACCGGGAGAACGAGGTGGTGGTGGGACTGCAGACCGACGCACCGCTGAAAAGGGGCATCTTCCCCAAAGGGGGCATCCGCATGGTGGAGAATGCGCTGAATGCATACGGCTACACGCTGGACGAGATGACCAAAAAGATCTACACACGCTATCGCAAGACGCATAACGAAGGCGTCTTCTCGGCATACAACGACGAGATGCTGGCGGCACGCCGGTCGGGCATCATCACGGGATTGCCGGATGCCTATGGCCGTGGACGCATTATTGGTGACTACCGCCGTGTGCCACTCTATGGCACTACTGCGTTGATTGGGGAGCGGAAAGCATTCATGCAGCGGCTCGACATACAGGAGTTTACCGAAAATGCCATCCGCAGCCGCGAGGAGGTGAGCGAACAGATTAAAGCGCTGAAGGCGTTTGAAAAGATGTGCCAGGCCTACGGGTTCGACGTGACGGAGCCGGCACGCAACAGCCGCGAGGCGGTGCAGTTCCTCTATTTCGCGTACCTGGCTGCCGTGAAGGACCAGGATGGCGCGGCCATGTCGCTGGGGCGCACATCGACCTTCCTCGATATCTACATCGAGAAGGACCTGCGCGAAGGGCTGATCTCCGAGACGGAAGCCCAGGAGCTGATAGATCAGCTGATCATCAAGCTGCGCATCGTGCGTTTCCTCCGTACACCGGACTACAACGAGCTTTTCTCGGGCGACCCGGTATGGGTGACGGAATCGCTGGGGGGACAGACCTTGGACGGACGGACGCTGGTCACGCGCACTTCGTTCCGCTATCTGCAGACGCTCTACAACCTGGGGCCGGCACCGGAGCCGAACCTCACGGTGCTCTGGTCGCAGCAGAGCCCTGAAAACTGGAAGCGGTTCTGCGCAAAAGTGTCGGTGGATACCTCGGCCATACAGTATGAGAATGACGACCTGATGCGACCCGACTATGGCGACGACTATGGCATTGCCTGCTGCGTGTCGCCAATGAAGATAGGCAAGCAGATGCAGCTCTTTGGCGCACGTGCCAACCTGGCCAAGTGCCTCCTCTACGCAATCAACGGGGGGCGCGACGAGAAGTCGGGTGTACAGGTGGCTCCCAGATATGAGCCGGTCACTTCGGAATATCTGGACTACGACGAGGTGATGGAAAAGTTTGAACAGACGATGCGCTGGCTGGCGAAGGTGTATGTGAATGCGCTGAAGGTGATTCACTACATGCACGACAAATATGCCTATGAAGCATTCGAGATGGCGCTGCACGATGGCGACGTGCAAAGAATCAGGGCCACGGGCATCGCGGGGCTCTCCATTGTGGCGGACTCGCTGGCGGCAATTCGCGACGCACGGGTGAAGGTAATCCGCGACGAGCGGGGCATCGCGGTGGACTTTGAACGGGAGGGCGATTATGTGCCGTTCGGCAATAACGACGACCGTACCGACCAGATTGCGGTGGACATCACGAAGAAGTTCATGGGCTACCTGCGCCAGCACGAGACCTACCGCAATGCAACGGCGACCCAGTCGATCCTCACCATCACCTCGAACGTGGTCTACGGGAAGAAGACGGGTGCTACACCCGACGGCCGCCCTGCCGGTACTCCTTTTGCGCCGGGGGCCAACCCGATGAACGGACGCGACCGCAAAGGGGCCGTGGCAGCACTGGCATCGGTGGCGAAGCTGCCTTTCCAGCATGCACACGACGGCATCTCCTATACCTTCGCGGTATCGCCGGGCTCGCTGGGCAAGGAGCGGGATACGAGGGTGGCGAACCTGGTGGGGCTGCTGGACGGCTATTTCACCGCCGACGGGGGACAGCACCTGAACGTGAACGTGTTCGACAAGGAGCTGCTGCTGGATGCGATGGCCCACCCGGAGAACTATCCGCAGCTGACCATCCGCGTGTCGGGCTATGCGGTGAACTTCATCAAGCTGACGCGCGAACAGCAGCTGGATGTGATTTCGAGGACGATAAATCAGATGTTGTAAATTTTCCCGATGTGCTTCTCGTCTGTCCTTATTCTTTGACTTGTCATCATCTTGGTTTCTAAAAGAGAAGAAGTCGCTACGCTTACTTCTCTTTTTACGAAACCTTTGCCGGACAGGTGCCCAACGAATAATGAAGGACTTCGACGCACATTCGGGAAAAGCTGAAGCCTAAAAAGCTAACCACCAAAATTGACAAGCTTTCACTACCAAAGCTGATAGCTGACCGCTGATAGCTGATCGCTAAATCCTAAAAAAGCTGAGTCCTGAACGCCGACTCCTGACTCCTAAAAAATATGATCGGAAACATACATTCTCTCGAAAGTTTCGGTACGGTGGACGGCCCGGGAATACGCTTCGTGGTATTCATGCAGGGCTGCCCGCTGCGCTGCCTCTATTGCCACAATCCGGACAGCTGGGACAGGAACCGAGCGGGACAGTACCAGCTGACACCGGAGGAGCTGCTGGCGGAGGTGATGCGCTACAGGAACTTTATCGCAAAGGGAGGGGTGACCGTGACCGGCGGGGAGCCGCTGATGCAGGCGGACTTCGTGCGGGAGTTCTTCCTGCGCTGCCGCGAACAGGGCATTCATACGGCGCTGGACACCTCGGGTGCGATATTTACCCCTGCCGCGCGCGACACGCTGGAGGCGGCGGACCTGGTGCTGCTCGACATCAAATCGGTTGACCCGGTGCAGCACAAGGAGCTGACCGGTGCCAAAATGAACAATACGCTGCGCTGCCTGGACTACCTGGAGGAGAAGCAGATTCCCGCGTGGATACGCCACGTGGTGGTGCCGGGGTGGACCGACGACGATCTGCTGCTGCAACGGTTAGCGGAGTTCCTCAAGCCTTACCGGTGCATTGAAAAGGTGGAGCTGCTGCCCTACCACCGCATGGGGGCGCACAAGTACGGGCAGATGGGATTAAAATACCGGCTGGAGGAGACGCCCGAGCTCTCGGCCGGCCGGTTGGAACGGGCACGGGAAATTTTTGCAGAATCGGGGTTAATATAGCTAAAAATGAATGGCCAGCTGCTGTTTTTTTGTTACCTTTACAGCTTCTTAAAATTAAGTAGCTGTGAATGAACATGTAAAATGTGGGGGCGAAACCGGAGGGAAGTAACCTTATTTTATGTATTTATCTCAAGTACAAGCAATAATAATCGTTAAATATATACGCAGCGAACATGGATAAAAGTTCGAACTTTTGGAAAACACATCTTTTGGGATGTGTTGTTTTATTTTTCACTCTCTCTTCCCTCCCGGCATTTGCACAAACCAGCGAGGTGCGGGGAACGGTGAAAGATGCCAGCGGCGAGAGCCTGATTGGCGTGAATGTGGTCAGAAAGGGCACCTCGGATGGAACGGTGACCGACCTGGACGGTAACTTCGTGCTGAAAGCACCGGCGAATGCTACGCTCGTCTTCTCCTACATCGGGTTTGAGAAGCAGGAGAGGGTGTGGGACGGCAAAAGCAGGCTGGACGTCACCCTGAAAGAGGACGTGGCCATGCTGGACGACGTGGTGGTAATCGGTGCCTACGGTACGGTGCAGAAAAGAACCGACATGGTGGGCTCTGCCTTTCAGGTGAATGCCGAAAGGCTTGAGACACTGCCGGTGGGACGCGTGGATAACCTGCTGGAGGGCATTGTGCCGGGCCTGCAGGTGTTGCCCAACTCGGATGACGCCTCGAGCACCAAACAACGGTTGAACCTCAGGGTGCGCGGAGAGGGATCGATGAGCGCCTCCAACGAGCCGTTGTGGATTGTGGATGGCACCCGCATCTTCAGTGGCGACAGGACAAATATGGTGGCAGGAATGAGCACCTCGATCAGCCCCCTCTCGTACATGAACGCCGATGATATTGAAAGCATCACCATCCTGAAGGATGCCACGGAGACCTCCATCTACGGTGCGGACGGCGCCAACGGCGTCATCCTGGTCACCACGAAGGGAGGCGCGGCCGGCAAAACAAAAGTGGGCCTTTCGCTGCGCACGGGGGTAGCCCAAATAAACCAGAGCGCCCGCTTCAAGGTGCTGAACGGAAGCGACTACCTGATGCTGGCACGGGAGTCGTACCTGAATTCGGGACGCGACCTGAGTACGTTCCCCTTTCAGGATAACGACATGAACCGGTACAGCACCACCGATACCGACTGGTCGAAGGTGTTCTACGATACCGGAACCCAGACCAACGCCTTCCTCTCCTTGTCGGGAGGCAGGGACGACCTGAAGTACTATATCTCGGGAGGGTATTACAATGGCCGGTCGACCGTCATCGGCAACAACCAGGAGCGTTACTCGTTGAGAGGTAACCTGGAAATGAAGATGACGCCCAAGCTGGACTTCTCTCTCATCTACGCGGCATCCTACAACATCAACAATGTGTTTGTGCCGGGGAACGACTACTACGAATATTTGCCCATCTACTCGCCGCGAAACGAAGACGGTAGCTTTCGGCTCTACAACAAAACACTGGCAGGGCTCGATGCTTCCGGCAACCCGGTATGGCAGACGTCGCGCTTTTTAAACTCCGTGCCGGAGAGGGAAGAGAACGACAACAAGCAGAAAGCCGCGGTGACCAACGTGAACGCGATCCTGAAATATGACATCCTGAAGGGGTTGTCTTCTACCACTCAGTTCGGTATCGATTATCAGGGACTGAACGAGGATCTCTACAGTGCAAGGACCAACTGGTCGGGGATGTCGACCACCGGCGAAGGGATCGGCTACTCCTACCGCAACAACGCCACCTTCCTTACATGGACGGCCATAGAGCGGCTGAACTACAGCCGATCGTTCGGCCAGCACCATGTGGGCGGACTGCTGGGATTCGAGGCCAGCTCGAAGGATGTGCGGACCATGGGAGCAAGGGGATCGGGCTTCATCAACGACCGGATCAAGGAGGTCTCCTACGCGGTGGACAGGAATGGCAGCAGCGGACGGAGTGTCTCCAGGTCGCTCTCATACTTCCTGCAGGGCAATTATGATTTCAACCGGCGCTATTATGTTACCGTGAACGCGCGCAGGGATGGCAACTCGGGCTTTGGCTCGGACTCGCAGTGGGGCAACTTTGCTTCTGCCGGGGCATCGTGGAACATCCACAACGAGGAGTTCTTCGATGCGGACAAGATCAACGTGCTGAAACTGAAACTCTCCTACGGGTCGAACGGCAACTCGCGAATAGGGTCGCAGGAAGCCCTGGGATTGTACTCATACGGCGAAAGCCACAACTATATGGGCGAGCTGGGCGGAACGATGTCGGGCAGCCCCAACAAGAAGCTGAGCTGGGAAACAGCCTATATCACCAACCTCGGGCTGCGCATAAAGATGTTCGACCGTGCGGACCTGGAGATTGAGGCTTACAACAAGAGGACGGTGAACCTGCTGAGCAACCTCGATGTGTCGAGGACGACCGGCGACACCAGAAGCTACCGCAACTCGGGCGAGATCGTGAACCGCGGCATCGAGGCCACGCTGAACGTGGAACTGCTCAACAGCAAGGACATGAACTGGTGGGTGGAGCTGAATGCGGCCCACAACCGGAACAAACTGATCGAACTCTACAACGGCCTGGAGAAGGTGATGGGCAATTACATCTGGAGAGAGGGGCACGACCTGAATACCTATTACATTATCCGCTGGGCAGGGGTGGACCCCCGCGACGGGGCGCCGCTCTGGTACGACAGCGAAGGAAACCTGACCAGGACCTACAACGACCAGAACAGGGTGCCCTGGAAAACTTCCTCGCCCGACCTTACCGGAGGAATCACCTCCCAGTTTGCCTACAAGGATTTCTCGGTCAGGGCGCTCTTCTCCTATGTGCTGGGAGGATACGGCTTCAGCACCTTCGGACGGAACGTGATGTCGGACGGACTGAACATCATGTCGGAAAACCAGTCGGTGAACCAGCTGGACCGCTGGCAGAAGCCGGGCGACGTGGCGCTTTCCCCGAAACCGATCTGGGGTACCTCCACACGGTCGGTCATGAGCTCTACACGCCACATCTACAAGACGACCCACGTGAAATTCAAAAATATTGCATTGAGCTACGCCCTGCCGGAGCGTTTTCTGAAGCAGGTGGGCGTGTCGGGCGGAAAGATTCATCTGATCGGGGACAACCTGCTTGTCTGGACTCCCTACGACAAGAAAGAGAGAAACAGCTACAAGCAATCCATGAGCGGCTATCCGGTGGAAACAAGCTTCTCACTGGGAATCGATCTGAGTTTTTAATGATAGCGCACAAAAAAATAAACGTATGAAGTCAATATCGAAAATAGGAATCATGGGCTCCCTCCTGCTGTTTGTTGCATCGTGCGACTTCCTGGAGGTGGAGACGGTGGGCAGGACGACGATGCCCAACTTTTTCTCCGACGTGCCGGGATTGAAGGCGGGACTGTCGGGAAGCTACAGCAAGATGTACAGCTATTACTCTTCCGAATTCTACAAATATCCCGAGGTGGCCGGCAACATGGTGGACCTGAATGTGGTGAGCGCCGACGTGGAGATGATCGATCAGTATAATTTCACCTCCGACCCGCAACAGGAGGTGGGTGCCGTGGGATATATCTGGAGAAAGATCCTGGAGGCACTGGCAAACGTGAACAACGTGCTGGAGTATGCGCCGCCGTTGAAGGATGCCTATCCGAACCAGAAGGCGGAGATTGAACGGGTGCAGGCCCAGGCGCTGTTTCTGAGGGCGCTTTGTCATTTCGACCTGTACAGGACCTATGCCCAGCCTTACAACTATACGGCCGATGCGTCGCACCCGGGGGTACCGGTTCTGCTGGTGACGCCGGGACCGGACGATCTGCCTTCCCGCGCGACGGCGAAGCAGGTGTTCGACCAGATCATCAAGGACCTGCAGGAGGCGGAGGGGCTCTTTGGCGACCGGCCCATGCAGGATGCCTACCACGTGTCGAAAGAAGCCGTGTGGGCCCTGCTTGGCAGGGTGTACCTCTACAAGGGGGACTGGGACAACGCCATCCTCTATGCCACAAAGACCATGGAGGCGGTGCCGCTGGCCCGGGGAGACGACTACCTGGCCATGTATCATGGGCTGACTGCCGGCAAGGAGGCGATCTTCCGCCTGAACGGGACGCTGAAAAGCAAGTCGCTGGGCATCTTCTTCTCTTCCGGGAAGCCGATGGTCCATGCTGCCGACACGTTGATGAGTCTCTATACGGACCCCGAAGATATCCGGTTGCAACTGTTCGCGACCGACGATAACAACGAGCAGAAGATCACCACGAAGTACCGGATAAAAACGGACTATACGCCGGAGCAGGAGCGATACGATCCCTTTATTCTCCGGGTGTCGGAGATGTACCTGAACAGGGCGGAAGCCTATCTGAAAAAAGGAGATGCGCCCAGGGCGGCAGGCGACCTGAAAGCACTTTTGGCCAGGGCCCTGGACAAAGATGTGGCGGAGGTGCGGATCGACTACGCGAACAACGGGGAGTTGCTGCATCTGATTAAAAGGGAGAGGGCCAAGGAGCTCTGCTTTGAGGGGCACAACTTCTTCGATATTGTGAGAATGAACGATCATCTGGTGAGGGGTGAAGGTACCGGTTCCAACGTGGCGTTCCTTCCGTATCCGAACGACCTGTTTGTGCTGCCCATTCCCCAGTCGGAGCTGAATGCGAACACGAACATGCAGGGAAATCCCACGGTAAACAATTAATTGAACACGACAATGAGACTGATAAAAAAATATTTTCCTATCCTGGTTTTCACAGCCCTGTTGTGCACCTCGTGCGGGCTGAATGAGAACCCTCCCTACGACCTGAAGTTTTTTCACATCATGGTGAACGAAGCATCCTCGGTGACGGTTTCCGCAAAAGCCAACATGGTGGGTACCTACAATGTGTATATGAGCACTCCGGCCACGAACGAAACGGTGACGGTGACCTATGAGGTGATTGTGGGTGATGGGCTGAAGGAGGGAGTGGACTACCGGCTGCTGAACAAGGAGAACAGCCTGACCTTCCTTCCGGGAATATACGACATGCCCATCCGCATCCAGTGGATGCCCAACCCGGTGGATCCGGCAAAAGACAACACGATTAAAATCAGACTGATCAGCAACGACAAGGGGTACTCCATAGGATTGCCCGGGCCGGCGCAGAATCAGTCGATACTCACCATAACCAAGATATAATGTTTTTTAAGAAGAAACCACCTGTCCTGCTTTTGCTGCTGCTGTTTGTATTTACTGCCTCCGCAAAGGAGATCCCGCAGCATCCGCAGCTGGTGAAAGGCACCCTGAAGAACGGGCTTACATACTATATTTACCCCAACGACTACCCGAAAGGCGAGGCCGTGTACAGGCTCTTTATCAAATCGGGCTCGGTGAACGAAACCGACGAGCAGAGGGGGCTTGCCCATTTCCTGGAGCACATGGCCTTTAACGGGACCACACACTTTCCCGGAAACGGGCTGGTGAGCTTTCTGGAGTCGAAAGGGGCCAAATTCGGGAGAGACCTGAATGCGCATACCTCCTACAACGAGACGGTATACAAGCTGAAGCTTCCCACCACCGGAGGGATGGTGGATACCACGCTGACCATTCTCGCGGACTGGCTGGACGGGCTCCTGCTGGAAGAGCAGGAGGTGGATGCGGAGAGAGGGGTGATCTTGTCGGAATGGCTCTCGAAGCAAAAGCCGGAAGCCGAAGTGGGCGATGTGCTGCTGAGTGAGCTGATGAACAACTCGATCTACGACAGAAGGAAAGTGATCGGCGACACGGCCGTGATCCGCAACTTCCAGTATGCGACGCTGCGCAATTATTACGAGCGGTGGTACCATCCCTCGCTGGCCGCCGTGGCCATCGTGGGCGATGTGGATCCGGCAAAGGCGGAGAAGATGATCCGCAGCAAGTTCTCGGGCATGAAGAGCCGGCGGAAAGAGCGTCCGGTGCACCATACCATCCCCGACTACGGGGAGGCAGCCGCAAGGGTGGTGATCAACAAGAACCTGAAGAAAGCCGAGCTGACGATGATTCAGCTTGTGCCGCACTCGGAGCCGGTGAGGAAGGAAAGCGACTATTATCCCTACCTGCAGCGCACCATCCTGAACAGGCTGTTTCGAAACCGGCTGAACGCCCTGTCGTTTACCAACAACGGATATGTAAACGGGAGCCTGGGGGTGTCGGACTTCCTGAATGCGAAGGGCATCCTGATGGCGTCGGTGGAGCTGAAGCCCGACGCGATTGAGGAGGGTGTCGCACTCTTTACCTCGCAGCTCTCGCAAATATACCAATACGGATTTCTTCCCGCCGAGATTGAGAAGGTGAAAAAGTCGATTATCAGTTCGAAGGAGAGGGCGGCCACGTCGGTCCAGCCGGTCGCCTCCGCCACGTTGATGGAGGAGCTGTATGCCGATTTTTACAAGGACTACGCCATCACCACCCCGGAGGTGGAGTACCGGCTGACGAAGGAGCATATCGACCGTGTCGACTCGCTCTCCCTTGTCCGCATGCTACACGGGCTGGCTGACCCCGGCCGTACGCACTACATCTTCTCCTCCTTTGAGGAGAACAGCCTGGCCGACTCCGTGCGGCTGCTCCGGTTTGTGGATTCCATCCACCAGAAACCAATCGGCCCCTACCGCCTGGAAATTGACCCGCCTTTACAGTTGCTGGAGACGGAACCGGAAGCGGGACGCATACTCGGCGAAAAGAAGATACCGGCCATTGACGGGACCGAGCTGTACCTGTCCAACGGGGTGAGGGTGATCTACAAGGAGGCAGTCTCCGGAAAGGAGCGGGTAAGCATGTCGGCCTACAAGAAGGGAGGCCTCTATGCGCTGGACTCCACGGAGTACGTGAGCGGGTTATTCGCTCCCAACGTGGTCTCCCTGAGCGGAGCAGGCGATTTTTCGAGAGACGAGCTCTCTTACTACCTTGCCGGCAACTCCTCGTCGGTGCGGATACTGATAGAGAGCACAAGGGCGGGCATGGTGGCAGGAGCTTCGGCCGAAGATGTGGAAACCATGTTCCAGCTGCTTTACCTGAAGTGGACACAACCCAAGGCGGACTCTTCGGTATTCGAGCTGACAAAGAAAAGAGCCATCGAGAACTACCGGAACAAGAACATTACCGACCAGACCATTTTTTACCAGGACCTGAACGACCTGATGAAGGGGGTGGACTATGTGACCCGGGAGCTGACCGACTCGGTGATGGAGGCCCAGCTGCAGTTCGACCGCATGGTGCCCTTATTCCATCAAGCCTTTGGAGATGCCAACGGGTTCACCTTTGTGATTATTTCGGACATGGGACTCGACAGGCTGACTCCCTACATAGAGAGATACATTGCCTCTCTGCCTGCCTCGGAGGGGAACGGCGAAACGCCGTACCGCTACGACGGTGGAAAAATAAGAACCACCGCCGCGCAGCTGTCGCGTGCCGCCGGCGATTCGGAACGGGGCATTGTCTCGCTGATCTTTCAGTATGACGACATCCCCGACGATACGCAGCGCTTTGGCCTGAAAGGCGACCTGATGAGCGACGTGCTGCGGATGAAGCTTCTCGCGGAACTTCGAGAGAAGATGGGCATGGTGTATAGCGTGAGCGTGAGCGCCGGCTCGCGGAAGTATCCTGCCGAACTGGCACGGAACACAATCTCCTTTGCCACGAATCCCGACAACTGCCGGTTGCTGATTGACCAGGTCAGAACCATCCTGAACGGGATGGCTGCAAACCCGGAGAGTTTTGCATCGGAACTGGAAAATGTGAAGCTGAGCCTGATCAACGACATGGCGGTGAACGTGCAGCGGGATACCTATTGGAGCTCCTTTATCCGGAACAGCGCGTTTAACGAAGAAGAGAAGTGGGATTATGTTTCCACCTTCCCGGACCTTGTACGCAGCATTACCCCAGAGGAGCTGGCCGCCTACCTGAAGGAGTACTACAGCGAAAACAGCATGATTGAAGCGGTATTGCTTCCCAAAATAAAATAAAATAAAATAAAAACAGACTAATCACTAATCAATAAACAGATGTAATTATGAAATTGAAAAGTTTATTTCTATCTGCGGGCATCTTACTGGCCGGCCTGCTGGCCTCCTGCTCGAACGACGAACCGGAGGTAATTGTCTACGAGGCCAAAATGACCTCTTTTGGGTTCTATGTGGAAGACAACGAGGGGTTGATTGTGCAGGATTATGAAATCTCGCCGGTGACGCAGACAAACATCACCGTGTTGCTCCCCGAGGAGGTAGATAAAAGCAAGCTGGTGGCACGCTTCACCGTCACAGAGAACGACGAGGTGAAAGTGGGCAACGTGGCGCAGCAGAGCGGAGTCACCGTGAACGACTTTACCGTGCCGGTGGATTATTTTGTGTCGGAAGGCACGACAAACGTGAAGTATACCGTGACCATCGGCAAAGCTCCCGCCTACGTGTGGACGGCGCTGCCCCCGGTAACCGGCGACTCGGCTGTTTCGCTGGTCATGAAAGTAAGCCCTGCAGGCACCCCCTACATTGCCTACAAGATGGACAGGGAATTGTCGGACGACGAGGCACTGGGGGTACTGGCGCTGAAAGATGGGGCATGGTCTTCGCTGGGCAAGGTGTCGGAAGGACGCGTGGGCTCCTATATGGACATCGCGTTCAACGCCGGGAATCAGCCAGTGGTTTCGTATGTCGACTATACGAATAAAATCTCCCAGCAGGCATCGGTGAAGGCACTCAGCGGCACCAAATGGAACTTCGTGGGCGATACCGCGGCTACTACCAACAAGGTTAGCTACAATACTCTCAACTATGTGGGAGACAAGCTGATGTTGATGGCCACCTACGATGCCCGCGACAATGTGCTTGCGAGAAGGGAACTGAGCGTCAACACATACGGGAACGGTGCCTGGACTTACAACGCAACAATCCCTGGAAGGGCGTCGGACCTGGTGGCATACCTGCAGGTGTCGGAAACAATGGATGATGTTCTCTACCTGGGTGTCTACAATGCCGTCTCGCCCAACAGCATCTCGGTGTATAAATATGCCAACAACAACTGGACGACGCTTCTTGACAAGTGGAGCGACGAGAAAGCGACGGCTATCAGCCTGAGAGATTTCGACATCGCCGTGAATCAGCAGGGTGACGTGTACGTGGCCTTTTCCGACAACAGCAACGACGGGGCGGAAAAAAGCAGGGTGATTAAAGTGGATGCGGAGACAAAAAAGGTGACGCCGGTAGGCAACCCGATCACCGCCGCCACGGGATCGTCGCTCAAATTTGACCTGGCCCTTTCCCCGCTGGGCGTACCGTACCTCTTCTACCGGAACGAAACCAATTTCCCCACGGTGGTCTCCCTCGATAAGGACACACAGGACTGGACAGCGCCCCACGTACTGGAAGCGAACGAAGCCGATGATCTATATCTGGGCTTTGCTCCCGACGGAAAGGCCTACCTGGCTTATACCAAGAACCGCAGGATCTTTAGCTATAAATACGATGCCCCGGGACAATAAGGGAATCGGATTATAGGGGTTGAGGAGTATGAAAGGGTTTGACTGTCTGTAACGGGTTAAACCCTTTCCTCATTTTTATTCTTTTCAAAAAAACAGAGATACCTTATGATAAAAAAATATTACCTGCCATGCATCTTCCTTATCTTGTTCAGCTTGCATATAGGCAGCCTGGGAGCACAGGAGAGTTTCCGGTTTGTGTTTATGTCGGATGTGCATTATCACGATAAAAACGATGCACCCCGGGCCATGGATGCGGCCATCGACACCATCAACAAGCTGAACCCGGACTTTATCCTGGTGGGCGGAGATATTGTGTATGATGCCCTGAGACGGACGCAGGGCGACGCGGAGGAGCAGGCATCGCTGTTCCTGGAGAAGGCTGCAAAGCTGGAGGCGCCGCTGTACTATGCCATCGGCAACCACGATCACTTTGCGGTGTATGACCGAAAAACGGGGGTGGACCACCCTCTCTTCGGCAAGCAGTTTTACGAGAAATATTTTGGTCCCCGGTACTATTCGTTCGACCATAGGGGATGGCATTTTATTGCCCTGGACGACATGGTGCTGACCGAAGACCGAAGTTATGAGGGAAGGGTGGACTCGCTCCAGCTGGAGTGGCTCAGGAAAGATCTGGAGCAGGTGGCCGACACGACGCCGGTGACCGTGATGGTGCACGTGCCGCTGATTACTACGCTTTCCCAGTGGTACGGCGGTGGTACCAAGCCCAACAGCAACAAGATCGCCATCGAAAACAGCGGGGAGGTTGTCGAGCTGTTCAAGGACAAAAACCTACGGCTCATCCTGCAGGGACATATTCACTACTACGAGGTGCTGCATATCCTGAACAAGACGACGGTGATCTCGGCTCCCTCCTTTTCCGGCAAGTGGTGGATGGGAAAAATGAACGAAATGGAGAAGAGTTTCGTGGTGATCGACGTAAACGAGGATAACAGCGTGGATTACCGCCATGTGGAATATGATCCGGCGCCGGCAGGGGGGGACAAACTTTGAACAACCGGGCTGTAATTTTTTTCGGCTGAATGAATTTATAGTTTATCTTTGCAACGATAACTGTCATAAAACAGCACGATGAAAAAAACAGCGTTAATTACCGGAATCACAGGGCAGGATGGCTCATACCTGGCGGAGTTTCTGCTGGAAAAGGGGTATGAGGTACACGGACTGATGCGCCGCTCCAGTTCATTCAACACCGGGCGTATTGAGCATCTTTACCTCGACGAGTGGGTGCGCGACATGCACCAGAAGCGACTGATCAATCTGCATTACGCGGATATGACGGACTCGAGCTCGCTGATACGGGTGATACAGACGATTCAGCCGGACGAGATTTACAACCTGGCGGCACAGAGCCACGTGAAGGTGAGCTTCGACGTGCCGGAGTACACGGCGGAGACCGATGCCGTGGGCACACTGCGGCTGCTGGAGGCGGTGCGCATTCTCGGGCTGGAGAAGAGGGCGCGCATCTACCAGGCATCCACATCGGAGCTGTTTGGCCTGGTGCAGGAGGTGCCGCAAAGGGAAACAACGCCCTTCTACCCGCGCAGCCCTTACGGCGTGGCAAAGCTCTACGGCTTCTGGATCACAAAGAACTACCGGGAATCGTATGGCATGTTCGCCGTGAATGGCATCCTCTTCAACCACGAGAGCGAACGGAGGGGGGAGACCTTCGTGACGCGGAAGATCACCATCGCGGCAGCACGGATAGCACAGGGACTGCAGGACAAGCTCTACCTGGGGAACCTGGACGCGAAACGCGACTGGGGCTATGCACCCGACTACGTGGAGTGCATGTGGCTGATGCTGCAGCACGACACGCCGGAGGACTTTGTGATTGCCACGGGGGAGATGCACCCGGTGAGGGAGTTCTGCACGCTGGCCTTTGCCGAGGCGGGAATTAACCTGCGCTGGGAGGGTGAGGGCGTGCACGAGAAGGGAATCGACATGGTTTCGGGCAGGGTGCTGGTGGAGGTGGATCCGAAGTATTTCCGTCCCGCCGAGGTGGAGCAGCTGCTGGGAGACCCGACGAAAGCACGGACCCTGCTGGGGTGGAACCCGACGAAGACGTCGTTCCCGGAGCTGGTGAGGAGGATGGTGAAACATGATTTGGAGAAGGTGATGAAATAGTGGTCAGCAGATCAGTTTTTCCGTGTGCTTCTCGTCTGTCCATATTCTTTGACCTGTCATCGTCTCGGTTTCTAAAAGAGAAGAAGTCGCTTCGCTTGACTTCTGTTTTTACGAAACCTTCGCTAGACAGGTACCCAAAGAATAATGAAGGGCTTCGTTGCACACCGGAATAATTCGGAGTTCCGGGGATAGAAAAAAATCTACTGCAATAAATAATCTGAATGGAGAAAGATGCTAAAATTTATGTTGCCGGCCACCGGGGTCTGGTAGGGTCGGCCATCTGGAACAACCTGAAACAAAAGGGATATACCCACCTGATGGGACGGACGCACAGGGAGCTGGATCTGATGGATGGACCGGCCGTGGCGCGTTTCTTCGAGGAGGAGCAGCCGGAGTATGTGTTCCTGGCGGCGGCACATGTGGGGGGGATTGTGGCCAACAATACGTACCGGGCCGATTTCATTTACCGCAATCTGCAGATACAAAATAACGTGATCGGGGAGAGCTGGCGCCACGGTGTGAAGAAGCTGCTCTTCCTGGGCAGCACCTGCATATATCCGAAGGAGGCGCCGCAGCCCATGCGTGAGGATGCGCTGCTGACGGGCCCCCTGGAATATACCAATGAGCCTTATGCCATTGCCAAGATTGCGGGGCTGAAGATGTGCGAGAGCTTCAACCTGCAGTACGGAACCAACTTTATCGCGGTGATGCCGACAAACCTGTATGGGCCGAATGACAACTTCGACCTGGAGCGGAGTCATGTGCTCCCGGCGATGATCCGTAAGATACATCTGGCCAGAAGCCTTGCCGAACAGGATTGGGACGCCCTGCGCAGGGACCTGGACCGGCGGCCCGTGGAAGGAGTGACGGGCAGTGGGTCAAGGGAAGAGATCATCGGCCTGCTGCAAAAATATGGAATCACGGAACAAGGGCTGTCGCTCTGGGGTACTGGGACGCCGTTGAGGGAGTTCCTCTGGAGCGGGGAGATGGCCGATGCCTGCGTCTTCATCATGGAGCGGGTGAATTTTGCCGATCTGAAGGGAACGGGTGCCGATGTGCGCAACTGCCACATCAACATTGGTACAGGCAGGGAAATAAGCATTCGCGGCCTGGCTTATTTGATTAAAGAAACCATGGGGTATGGTGGAGAGATTTCTTTCGATGCTTCAAAACCGGACGGCACACTGCGCAAACTGACGGATGTAACCAAACTAAACAACCTGGGATGGAAACATGCCATTGAGATTGAAGAGGGAGTGCAGCGGCTGGTTGCATGGTATCTGGGGGAGGGTTAATATCCACAAATGGCCGAACGAAATACCCACAAATAACCGAACCGAATGTTCACAAATAACCGAACCGAATGTTTACAAATAACCGAGCGAAATACCCACAAATGGCCGAATTGTCTGTTGCCGCCGCTTTGGAGATGGGTCCGGAAGATTTAATCAACGACCTCGAGACGATGGAACTTACATTGTTCCCATTGGATGTCTAAAGAATTAAAATAGTTTTAACAACGAGATTTGGAATATTTGTGAAAACAATCTATATTTGCAATATTGTTGCATTTGAAAGATTGTTTCATGATGACCGCAGAAGAAATATTACAACGCCATAAACTAAAAAATACCGGTTGCCGGAAGTTTATCCTGACCGAATTGCTGCGAAGCGAATCGGCCTTATCGGAGGAGGAGATTAAAAGACCCTTTCCGGAACTCTTCGACAGGGTTACCTTTTACCGTACCCTCAAGACCCTGGAGGAGCAGCATGTGATTCACCGGATCGTGCTGCACGACAACTCCGTGAAATATGCGCTCAACGGGCATCATTCGGACCAAAATCCGATACATGCGCACTTCCATTGTGGCAAGTGCGACGAAGTGTTGTGCCTGGAGGGCAAATCGCACTTCGACACGGAGCTGCCTGTCGATTTTGTGACACGAGAAGTGTTTATCGTTGTGGAGGGATTGTGTGCCAACTGCAACCATCTTTCCTGATGGGTACTTGATGTGAACCCATTCTTATTTATTTTCAATGAAGATATTACTGATCCTGTTCTGCCTGACTGCGGGAACCACTGCATATACGTCGGCTTTTCCTCCGGATACAACACGGCAGGCTACCACAGGCGTTGCCGACTCGCTCCATTACCTTTTGCCGCAGGTAACGGTGCGGGCAAAACCGGCACAGGAAACCGGGAAGATAAGTACTCTCCCCATGGAAGAGATAGGCAGAGGCTTCCTCCTTCGCAACAACAGCACCGGCTTCGTGCAGACGCTGGCATCGTTGCCGGGTGTTTCGTCGATGAACATTGGCGCGGGATTTTCGAAGCCGGTGATAAGAGGGCTGGGATTCAACCGCGTGGCGGTGGTAGACAGGGGCATCGTGCAGCAGAACCAGCAATGGGGGGCCGACCATGGACTGGAAATCGACCAGTATGATGTGGACAACGTACGGCTGCATAAGGGTCCGATGTCGCTCTTTTACGGGTCTGATGCGATGGGTGGGGTCATCGAGATCCTGCCGCCCCGGTTGCCGGAGAACGATCTGTTTTGGGGTGATGCCACGCTGATGGGGAAATCGAACAATAACCTGCTGGGGACGTCGGTGATGGCATCGCTAAAGCGGGGAAACTTCTTTTACAGGGGGCGGGCCACGGTGCAAAGCTACGCGGACTTCCGCATTCCTGCAGACACCATCGACTATCTGTCGTGGAAGATGCCGGTATACGGGCGCCGCATGAAAAATACGGCCGGCAGGGAGGTAAACCTTTCCTTCTCGGCCGCCTACATGGGTGAGAAGTTTGAAAGCCGGCTGCACTTGTCGGACATCTACGGAAAGAACGGTTACTTTCCCGGTGCACACGGAATGCCGTCCCTGTCGAGGCTGGTGCCGGACGGCTCGCTGCGTAACGTGGAGATGCCCTATGCCACATCCAATCATTTCAAGTGGATATTGAACAACAGATGGCGACTTTCTCCTGGCGCGGCAATCGACCTGGATCTGGGGTTTCAGCAGAACCTGCGGGAGGAGATGTCTCCCTTTCACACACATTATGGTAACCAGCAGCCGCCCGTGGATGATGGGGATCTGGAGCTTCGCTTCAGGCTGAAGACCTACTCGGCAAATGTGCGGCTGCTGCTGGATGAGGAGAAGCGATGGTCGAAAACTTTCGGCTTCTCCGCCGAGGCCCAGCACAACAGGGTGGGAGGGTATTCGTTTTTGTTGCCCGACTTTGAACGGTATTCGGGCGGTGCTTTCTGGCTGAACCGGGTGGAGGTGACGGAACATTTCCTGCTCATGGGGGGCATTCGCTTCGATGCGGGGAGGCTGCGCGTGGAGGAATATTACGATGACGTGCTGGCGGAATATCTGATCCTGCAGGGGGTTGCGATGGAGGAAGCCGGTTTTTATGCATTGCGGTCGGCAGCCCTGCGCAGCTCCTATGGCGACCTTTCGGGATCGGCGGGCTTCGCATGGATGCCTTCCGCGCATCATACGCTGAAGATGAATGTGGGGAAGAGCTTCCGTTATCCCGGGGTGAATGAGCTGGCTTCGAACGGACTGCATCATGGCGCCTTCCGGCATGAGCAGGGCAACAGTGCGTTGCAGCCGGAGAAGGGATATCAGCTTGATATGGATTACAGGTTCAGGGGAGAGCAGTTCAGGCTTGCGCTGAATCCTTTTCTGGGGTGGTTTTCGAACTACATCTACCTGGAGCCTACGGGAAGCTGGTCGATACTCCCGCATGCGGGTCAGATTTACCGGTACCGGCAGGCGGAGGCCTGGATGACGGGCGGTGAGGCTATCGTGGAATGGCTTCCCACTGAGCGATGGCATCTGTCGTCGGCGCTGGAGTATGTCTACAACCAGAACAGCAGGGATCACTATCCCTTGCCCTTCTCGCCGCCAACGGTGATTACCACGGATGTCACCTATACCGGTGACGGCCGTGGGGCGCTGACGCAATATATTTTGCAGCTCGAACACCGTGGGGTGATGGCACAGGACAGGATCGCAAAAAATGAGTTGCGGACGTCCGGGACCTCCCTCTGGAACCTGTCGGCTCACCTCCACTGGAGGATAAACGGACGGCAGGTGGTTGTCGATTTTCAAATCGATAACTTGTTCGACAGGGCTTTCCTGAATCACCTGAGCTTCTACCGCAGGCTGAATGCACCGGAGCCCGGGAGGAACGGACAGGTGATTGTGAGGTTCCCGTTTTAGAGCGAACAGCGGACAGTTGAGCGTGAATAAAAGTTAAACATTTTAAAATAAATAATTTTAGTCGTATGAAACGAGCATGAATTACGAAGTAATCGACTTTGTCAAAATCATTATCACACAAGATCATGACTAAAGCGAGTTCCATATGACACCATTGAAAATAAATATTTTAGTCGTATGAAAAAAACATTGTATTTCACAGGGATTGTTTTGTGGGGCGCCGTGGCGTTCACTGCATGTGAGAAGGTGGACGTGGATACGGAGAAGCCGGTGATCACGGTAATGAAGCCGGCAGAGGATGAGGTGGTGACGCCGGGAAGTGCGATTCGTTTTGAGGTGGAGTTCAGCGACAACGAGGCGTTGGCATCATACAAGGTGAATATTCACGGTGCCTTCGATGGCCACGAGCATAACGCGGCTGTAAAGGCTGCCGGCGGGAATGAGGTGGTGGCTGCTGCGGATTACGAAACAGGGTTGCGGCCTTTCGGCATGCGTGCAGCGACGGACAGCGTGGCTTTTGAAAAAACATGGGCGGAGAGCGATTTTATAGCCTTGGGAGCGACGCCCATTGCGGGTGGAAAAAAGGTCACGGTGGCACATCAGTATATCGTAATTCCGGAAAATTTGAACGGAAAGCCGCTTCGTGAAGGTCATTATCATTTTATAGTCTATTGCACCGACCAGTCGGGACAGGAGTCGTTTGTGTCGCACGAGATATTTATATCTTATTAGGTTTCAGCTATCAGGATTCAGCTATCAGGTTTCAGCTATCAGGATTCAGCTATCAGGTTTCAGCTATCAGGATTCAGCTATCAGGATTCAGCTATCAGGATTCAGCTTAGAAAAGAGTACTCGTTCTTTTATAATTCAGCAGTCGAATCTCTGCCGTTGTGTTTTCAAAATCACCGGCATACAAAAGGTTTCCTGATCCGCCATCTCTTTTACTTCACGATAAGATAATGGCAATAATTACAACACACCGGTTCGTCCGGCAAGCGATCGGGTAATTTGTTTTATTACTGAGAATTGGGAACTACCCGAAAGTACAAAACGTTTTTTAGGTTTCTCATCTACCAAACCCTGCATATAGGAAAGCAGATCAGGCGCATTTTGAGCTTCATCCAGAATCATTCCTTCGGGATGCCCGGAAAGGAATCCCAATGGACCGTTCAAAGCAAAACGCCTCGTATCTAAATTTTCAAGCGAGTAGTAAGGAGGCTTATCGAATACTTTTCGCAACAGCGTGGTTTTTCCAGATTGGCGGGGCTCCGTTATCGTGATTTCCGGAAAATATTGGTACATTTCAAGCATTACATCGCTTAAATCTCTTTTGATAAACTTTTTCTCCATTTCTTTTTATGTAAATCTGAAGTTGAATTGCAGAATTACATAAATAAATGGAAGCTGTCAGCATAAAAACTGAGGACAAAGATGACAAGTTTTGGCAGATTTTGCGGCATCGTGCAACAAGTATTATCTTTGCAGTATGGGGTCCGGCAATTTTAAACAAGGGCATTATACCGATCCTGAATACAAGATGTTCGAACTTGAAAATGTGAAATTCCGGGATATCCTGACTGTGGACGAGCTGAAGCTGAAAGCACAGCGGGTGACCTGCATCGTGGGAAAGAGTGGCGGAGGCAAGACAACACTACTGAAGCTGTTGAACAATCTGATATCGGCAGACAGTGGCACCATCCTTTACAAGGGGAAGGGGATTGAGACGTACGACCCGGTCGCCTTGCGCCGGGAGGTGATGATGTTACCCCAGCAGCCGCTTATGTTCAGCGGCAGCATCAGGGATAATTTCGGGAAGACGTTACGGTTTGCCGAACGGGAGGCCGCGGGAGATGCGGTCTATAGGGATCTGCTGCAACAGGTGGGGCTGAAGCTGCCCCTGGAGACAGATACCATGAACCTTTCGGGAGGTGAGAAGCAACGCGTGGCACTGGCCAGGGTATTGCTGCTGCAACCGGAGACTCTTTTGCTGGATGAGCCATCCTCGGCGCTGGATGATGAGACGGAGAACTTCATCATCCGCATGGTGGTGGATTATGCCAGGGAACGGGGAGGCACCCTGATCACGGTGACCCACGCGACAAGTGTGGCGGAGAGGTTTGCAGATGTGATGATCACGCTGTTCGACGGAAAGATTCAAAGAGTTGAAACGCTGAAAGATACCTGATAATTGTGAAGACAATAATTGCCTGTCGATAAAAATAAGATTATGGATGAAATAAGGGACGTGACTTTGATTGGCCTGGCAACGGCTTATATTTTCCTGTTGATTCTCCTCGTAATCTTGCGACGTGAGAAGGTGGGACACCAGTGGGAGATTTTGCTCTCCACTTTCAGGATGACCATCCAGCTGGTGATTGTGGGTTATATTCTCACCTATATTTTCGATAATCCGAATGTGTGGTTCAGCCTGATTGCCCTGCTACTGATGCAGGGGTTCGCGATATTGAATACCTTCCAGCGGGTGGGAGACGTGCCCCGTGACATGAAACGGATTGTGGCGGTGGCGATGTTCATTGGTACGGGCATCACAATCTTCTTCTTCGTGTTGTGGGTCTTCAGGGTAGAGCCCTGGTTTAAGCCGCAGTATTTTATTCCGCTCGCGGGAATGATGATAGGCAACTCGATGACCGGCATTACCTTGGGCATTGATGCGTTGTTGGGCGGGATGAAGGACAACCGTATCCTCATCGAAAATGCACTTATGATGGGAGGAAAGCCGGCACTGATTGTGAGAGAGGTTTCAGGACGAGCCTTTCATCAGGCATTGTTGCCCACCATCAACTCGATGATGGGTATGGGCATTGTGTTTCTTCCCGGAATGATGACGGGACAGATTCTGGCCGGTGCACCGCCCCTGCTGGCGATCAAATATCAGATTGCCATGATGCTGGGTATTCTGGGCAGTGTGGTACTCACGGTCTTTATGGTAATAAGGTGGGGGTCAGCAACTTTCTTTAACCAGAGGGCACAGTTGAAATAGTGGCCGACAGTCAGCTCTTTTCTTATCGGTATTCCACTGCCGAAACTGACTACTGATCATTCCACTGCCGAAACTGACTACTGATCATTCTGCTGCCGGAACTGACTGCTGATCATTCTGCTGCCGAAACTGACTACTCATCATTCTGCTGCCGGAACTGACTACTCATCGCCGGCTAAAACTTATCAATCCTCCCTTTTTGCCCGTTTCGTCTCCCATATAAAATAAGCCAGCAGGCCGAGAAAGGCGAAGAGTGCTGCGATCTGTGCCCCTGTACCGTGCGGGTTGGCCCACAGGTTTGAATTGAGCGCGTTGCTGTTGCCTGTGAGGAAGATGATGAGCGCGCCCACCACGCCAAAGAGTGCCGCGCCGGCGATAAAGCCGGAGGAGATGAGTATGGCACGCTGGTGACGGGCATTGGTGAGTTTGGGATCTTTCTTGTTTTTATTGATCCAGTGATTAAGCAGTCCACCTACCACGAGCGGGGTATTGAGCTGCAGCGGAATGAACATACCCAGAGCGAAGGCCAGCGGCGAGACACCCAGCCAGTTGACCAGTATGGCAATGACGGCACCGATGCCGAGGAGTACCCAGCTGACGCCGCTCCCTGCCATGAGGGGCTCGATGATGGCTGCCATGGCGTTGGCCTGGGGGGCGACCATGGGGTTGGGATGTTCGGGGGTGGCGACGAAGCCATAGGCCTCATTGAGTATGAAAATCACGGCACCCACTGTGGCGGCGGAAACCAGCGTGCCGAGGAACTTCCACGACTCCTGCCTTGCCGGTGTGGTGCCAATCCAGTATCCGATCTTGAGGTCGGTAATAAAGCCGCCCGCCATGGAGAGTGCGGTGCAGACAATGCCGCCGATGATGAGGCCGCTCACCATGCCCTGCCATCCCTCGAGTCCTACGGCCACGAGGATTACCGATGAGAGAATGAGTGTCATCAGGGTCATTCCCGATACCGGGTTGGTGCCCACGATGGCGATGGCGTTGGCGGCAACGGTAGTGAAGAGGAATGATATTACGGTGATGGCAAGCAGGGCAACGACGGCCTGCACCAGGGTGATCTTTACTCCAAGGAGAAGAAAAATAAAGACGGCGATGAGGGTGAGGAAGAGGAAGAGTGCCACGAAAGACATCTTCAGGTCGCGCCCGGTACGTTTCTCCTTATTTTGCTCTCCTCCGCTGGTGATCTTTTTTCCGGTAGCCAGCGTGAAGGCACTGCCGATGACGCCGGAAGACTTGATGATGCCGATGATGCCGGCCATGGCAATGGCCCCGATGCCGATGGGCCGCACATAGGTGGTAAAGATGGCTTCGGCAGACATGTCGGCAAAGGGGTTGACGCCACCGCCGATGGTTGCTGCCACTGCCCCGATTTCATTGACCAGGGGAACAAGTACCAGCCAGGAGAGGAGTGAGCCGACAGTGATGATGAGCGCATAGCGGAGACCCACGAGGTAGCCGAAGCTGAATATGAGGGCACTCACGTTGAATTTGATCACCATCTTGAACCGCTCGGCCATCAGGGCGCCGGCGGGAATGATGCGGGTGGTGATCTCCTCACTCCAGAGGCGGAAGGTGGAGAAACAGAAATCGAACAGTCCGCCAATGATCCCGCTGGTGATAAGCAGGCGGGCTTTGTTGCCGCCCTTCTCGCCGGTCATCAGGATCTCGGTGGTGGCGGTCGCCTCGGGGAAAGGTAGCTTGCCGTGCATATCCTTCACAAAATATTTTCGAAAGGGAATCAGGAAGAGAATGCCGAGGAAGCCGCCAAGCAACGACGAAAAGAAGATTTGCCAGAAGTTTATCTGCATCTCCGGATATTTGGCCTGGAGGATGTAGAGCCCGGGAATGGTGAAGACGGCACCGGCGACGATGACACCGGAGGAGGCGCCAATGGACTGGATAATGACATTCTGCCCCAGTGCATTCTTCTTGCGCAAGGCAGCCGAGGCACCTACGGCAATAATGGAGATGGGTATGGCTGCCTCAAAGACCTGCCCGATCTTTAGTCCCGAGTAGGCGGCGGCTGCCGAGAAGATGACGGCCATCAGGAGGCCCATACCGACGGACCAGCCTGTGACTTCGGTGACGGGTTTGTCTGCCGGCAGCACGGGTTTGTACTCTTCTCCCGGTTGTAACTCCCGGTAGGCGTTGTCGGGCAATTCGGTAATTTTCTTTTCCTGGTTCTGTTCCATATGTCTGGTTTTTTAGCTGACCGCTGATCGCTTATTATCAAAATTTTGCCGAAAATACAAAAAAAAACGTAAAGCGCATGTCAGTTTTCCGGGTTTGTGCCTAAATTGCTACTTTTGTAGGATTAAAGTGAAAAACAGATGAGAAAGATATTTTTGGCTGCACTGTCGGCATTGATTCTGCTGCCGGCAGTTGTACAGGGTGATACACTGGACGATATTCTGAATGGGAAGTACAGGCCGCGTGATGTGAAGACGATGGTCTCGTCGGCCGACGGGATGCATTATTTTCAGACGGATCCGCAGCAGACGGCGGTAATCAAATATGCCTATGCAACCGGTGCTGCTGTGGATACGCTCTTCAGCACGCGTACGGCCCGTAACTGTAACTTCGATAGTTTCGAGGGGTTTCTGGTAAGTGCCGACGAGAACAGGGTACTGGTCTATCGCGACCGGGAACGGATATACCGCCATTCCTTCAGGGCGAACTACTACTACCATGACGTGCGCCGCAATATGGTGCGCAGACTTACCGAACATTCCTCGAAACAGATGATCCCCACTTTTTCCTCAGACGGGAAGATGGTGGCATATGTGATCGACAACAATATATTTCTGACCAAGTTCGACTTTGATACCGAATCACAAATTACAACGGACGGCGTCAGGAACAGCATCATCAACGGGGCTACCGACTGGGTATATGAGGAGGAGTTCGGCACCACGCGGCTGATGGAGTTTTCTCCCGACAACAACCAGCTTGCCTTCGTGCGCACCGACGAATCGGCTGTCAAGGAGTTCTCGTTTCAGACTTTCAACGAACAGCTTTATCCCGGGTATTACAGTTTTAAATATCCGAAACCGGGGGAGGCAAACGCCAGGGTGGAATGCCGGGTGTTTGACATCGCTTCGCGGGTGACGCGTACCATGGCTGTGCCGATGGATGAGGAGGGTTATATGCCGCGCATCACCTTCACCAGGGATCCTGCACAGCTGGCAGTGATGACGCTGAACAGGAATCAGAACAGATTCGACCTTTATTTTGTGAATCCCCGCTCTACGGTGGCAAAGCTGGTGTTGCGCGAGGAGAGCAAGTATTATGTGGATGCGGATTGGCTGAACTCGATTCACTTTCTGGAGGACAGGTTCACCTATGTGTCGGAGAAGGATGGCTTCAGCCATATCTATGTGTACGGACTGTCGGGCACGCTGCAGAAGCAGCTCACCACGGGGAATTACGACGTGACGAAACTTCTCGCGGTGGATCAGCAGACGAAAACGGTGTTCTACGAGGCTGCCGATGAGAGCCCCCTGCAGCGGAATATTTACAGGGTGAACATCGACAAGGGAACGCCACAGAAACTGTCGGCGCAACCCGGATTTTACACGGCTTCGTTCAGCGAACAGGGCAAGTACTATGTACAGAGTCGTTCGGATGCTGCTACGCCGACGGTGATCACGTTGCATGACGGCAACGGGAAGCAGCTGCGTGTGCTGGAGGATAACGGTGCGCTGCGCGAAGCGTGGACAGCGGCACGATTGCCGAAACGAGAGTTCATTACTGTGCCTGCGGCCGATGGCATCACACGGCTTAATGGCTGGGTGCTGAAGCCGGCGAACTTTAATCCGGCAAAGAAGTATCCGGTGGTGATGATACAATACAGCGGGCCCAACTCGCAGGAGGTGGAGGACAAGTTCGATGTAGACTGGTATTATGCACTGACCGAGAAGGATGTTGTGGTGGCCTGTGTGGATGGCCGCGGCACCGCTGCCCGGGGAGAGGAATTCAGGAAGGGTACCTACATGAAGCTTGGAATTTATGAGTCGGACGACCAGATTGCGGCTGCACGCTATCTGGGCAGTCAGCCTTACGTGGACGGCAGCCGGATTGGCATCTGGGGGTGGAGCTATGGCGGATACAACGTGCTGATGAGCATGAGTCGCGGCAATGGCATCTTCCGCTCGGGTGTAGCCGTTGCACCGGTCACCGACTGGCGCTTTTATGATACGGTCTACACGGAACGGTTCATGCGTACACCCGGACAGAATAACGATGGCTACAACAACGGGTCGGCCCTTACACTGGCGGGGAAACTGCAGGGTGACCTGCTGCTTATTCACGGGATGGCAGACGATAACGTGCATTTTCAGAATTCGGTGGAATATACGCGGGCGCTGATCAGGGCGAACAAACAGTTCGACCAGTTTTTCTTTCCTGACAATAATCACCACATTAACGGAGAAAATGCCCGGCGCTATATGTACGACAAGGTGATTGCCTACTTTGTGGAACATCTCTGATGTTTTATCATTTTCGGGAATTAAAGTCCGGAATCTGTTTTGACAACAATTACCGGACAGTGACGGCTCTCGTAAGGGAGCCTTACTTTTTGTAATCAAAAAACAAAAATGTCACTTTTTTGTTATTAAGAAACATTTTAGTAAAACTGTAATCGTATAGAGGCTGATTAACCAAAACCGGCGTAGAGGTTCAAGTATTTATAAAGTAGCGTAGATTTTATTTTCATCTTTCATATTTAACATGAAAGAGATTGATTATGAGGGATTTTTTCAATATACAGTATTTTTTCAGAAACCCGGCATTGGGGCTTCTCCCATTGTTTGTCTATTCGATTATCGTGGGTTTTACCGATTCATGGGAGTCCACAGGGATCACTTTGATATTGTCGGTGCTCGGCTATTTTACGGTTCGCAAGCAGAGCCGGCTTATTTACGCCATTTCAGCTGTCACGTTCATGATTGGAATGATACTCTCATTTATTCCCTTCTTTGAAAACCTGTATGCTGTAAATCAATTTGTGGTGATGGAGATCGTCTTTGTAGTGGTACTCATCATCATACGCCTTTCCCGCGCGCGCATTGTGAAACGGCTGGGAAAAACGAGTAACCTGATGCTCAGGAACTATCTGAAGGAATCGTTCCGTATAGCGTTTCAGGCCCAGTATGGTCTCTGTCTCCACCTGATGCTGGTGCTGCTGTTTTTTCTTTTCGACGGCAGGGGAGATACTGAAGAGCGACGGCTGGTGATCATGATATTCAGTCAGATGGTCTTATTGCTGATTATTTTTCTCGAGCAGGGCAGGCTGTACATCCTTCGCAGGAAGCTTGTGGAGGAAGAGTGGTTGCCCGTAGTCTCGGCGCAGGGTGAGGTGACGGGGCGTGTGGCGAAGTCGATTACCAGGGATATGAAAAACCGGTTTATGCATCCCGTGGTGCGTGTGGCGCTTATCTATCAGGGAAGCATCTACCTGCAGAAACGTGATCCGGGGCGGTTGCTGAACCCGGGGGCGCTTGATTACCCCTTTGAAAAATATATGCAGTTTAATGATGAAATTGACGAGACGGTGCGCCGCAGCATTGCGCAGGAATGTGGTAACAGCGCCCTGCCGCTTCGCTTCCTGTTGAAATACACCTTTGAAAACGAAATTACAAAGCGGCTTATTTTCCTCTATGTGTCAGACATCAAGGATGAGGCGCTCTTCAATAGTCTCAAGCTGCAGGACGGTAAGCTCTGGACCGAGGCCCAGATTGAAGACAATATAGGTAATAACCTCTTCTCGGAGTGTTTTGAGCTGGAATTTGAATATCTGAAGAATACGGTGTTGCTGGCACATCGGTTCAGAGACGGATTGAAATAGTAACAGGCAGCTAAACTCGCGTTCGGCTGCCTGTCATCGTTTAAATATAAAAAAGAAAAAAGTTATTTGTTCTCAGGTTTCTCTTCCGTGAGTGTAGGTTCATTTTTCAGTGTGCCCGACAGTTTGGCGATGGTTTCAAGATCGATTTTCCCTGAGACGGTGATGATGCTCAGGTGGCTCTCCTCGTCGAGCGAGATGAGAATAAGCTCCTGCACGTTTTTATCTCCCCTCTTCATCCATACGGAAACCCTGGAGCTCCTTTCGTTTACCGATACCATTTCTTCATAGTCACTAAACTCCTCCTTTACCAGCTCATTTGCCTTTTCGAAATAGTACCTTGAATCTTTTGCATTTTCACTGCTCACGATCCGTATGCTTTTCAGCTCCCTGAAAGCATTCTTCAGCTCTTCATCCACTGTGTTTGCTGCCATCTTGTCGAGCATCGTCTTGCCAATGTTCACGTTGGTCAGCGGACGATCTTCTTCACCGTATTTATTGATGAACTGCGTGACAAAACCGTTCGCAGAGAGCGAGGCCGAAGTCAGCAGGATGGTCAGAATCAATATTGTTTTTCTCATATGTTTTTCTCCTTTTTACCACCGGGAATAAATGTACCGATATTCAGCGTGTCGCGGTCCTGTGTTACGGCTTCAAGCGAATCGGCAGTTATCTCCTCCGTCACGATGGAGTCGAGCGCCGACCAGTCGATATTCAGGTCATCGATCACGCGGATGGTCTGAAGAGAGGCTTCCTCTGTAGTCTGCAAAGCAAGGGACAACTTTTCCAATGCATAAGTGGCGTCTTTTATGGCGATTTTTGGATCGCCGTAGGTCTCCACAAACCAGGGATTGTTATTTTGACGGCTGATGAAGAAGATGCTGATCCCCAGTCCCACGATGAGCAGTAATGAGGCTGCCACACGCAGCAGGGGGGCAAAGATGCGGATGGTGATATAATTTTCTCTCCGGGTGGTTTCCTTCTCCATGGCTGCCCTTAGCCGCTCATCGAACCCTTCGCTCAGGGAGAGAGACTGTTCTTCCCGGGTGTATGCGAAGAGCGGGGCATAGGGCTGCCACGCTGCCGGAAGATCGCTATGGGAGAAAAAATCACGCAACTCCTGTTCCTCGGCAAGGGTGGTATCACAATCCCAGTACTTTTGCAATAATGTACCTATATGTTTATCGTCTTTAGCTGTCATATCCCGCTAATAATTCTTTCATTTTTTTTCGTGCCCTGAAGAGGCTTATTTTTACCAGATCTTCGCTGATGGAAAGGGTGTCGGCAATTTCCCGGTAGCTCATCCCCTCGATCTCACGCAGCCGGAAGGAGAGCTGCTGGTTCTCGGGGAGCTCCCTGAGACACCTTTCGATGAGGAGGCTTTGCTCTTTCATTACCATCTCACGGTGTGGCGACTGATTATCCACAAAGTAAAAATCTTCCCTTTCCCGTTCAATGGCGTCGGTCTTGCGGAGTGCCATGGTAGCCATCCTGTCGAGCGCCATATTCTTGATGGCCCTGAAGCAGTAGGCTTCCAGATTTCCGATGTCTTTCCAATCTTCTTTCCTGCTCCACATCTTGAGCAGCATATCCTGCAGAATATCTTCAGCTTCCTCACGATCCCTGACAATACCGTATGCCAGGCGGAAAAGCCGATCTTTCATTGGCAGGATGACTTGGAAGAATGGTTCGATACTCATTATTAAGTGACGGTTGACCGGGCAAAAAGTTACACCGGGTTGGAATTTTTTTTTTATTTCCGCTTTCCGCTTTAGTGAAAGCTTGTCTGGTACAACGATCCAACAAAGATAATAAACGAAATGAAAATCTGAATGCTGCCCTTGTCGATCTTTTACAAGCTGAACGCCGGCCGCCGATCGCTGACCACTGGGAACTGATCGCTTTTTTCAAAAAAACTTGCCAAACACTTGCATATCTTTCTGATTATTTGTAATTTTGTGCCGTTTTTCACCCCAACAGAAAGGTTATTGAATGATAATCAGGGCATTATTACGTGCCAACAGGGTGAAAATGAAAGACGGAGAAATTATTCAGAAAATAGCAATACGTAAAAAGAAAGCAGAAGATGCCTACAATTCAACAACTAGTAAGAAAAGGACGTACCACACTTACGGATAAAAGCAAATCGCCCGCCCTGGACTCCTGTCCGCAGCGTCGCGGGGTTTGCGTGAGGGTGTATACCACCACTCCGAAGAAGCCGAACTCAGCCATGAGGAAGGTGGCACGTGTACGTTTAACGAACTCGAAGGAAGTGAATGCTTACATTCCGGGAGAAGGACACAACCTGCAGGAGCACTCGATTGTGCTGGTGCGCGGAGGACGTGTGAAGGACCTTCCGGGTGTGCGTTATCACATTGTACGTGGTACCCTGGATACTGCCGGCGTAAACGGCCGTACCCAACGTCGTTCCAAATACGGGGCAAAACGTCCCAAACCGGGAGCGAAGACAGCTGTAGCGGCTAAGCCGGGAGCAAAGAAGAAATAGTCTTTTCCCGCAACGCACATTATCAAGTAAAGAATTAAAATTGTAAAATCGCTGTTGAAATTTTTGGGACTCGCTACTTATTACAGGTTGAGTAAATAGACTCGGAGGAGTTTGTTGAAGACAGTTTAAACGGCAACCAAACAACACAAATTTTTTTAAACAATGAGAAAAACTAAACCTAAAAAAAGACAGGTTCTCCCTGATCCTGTTTTTGGTGATATAAGGGTGACTAAGTTTGTTAACCACCTTATGTATGACGGCAAGAAAAGTATCTCCTACGATATTTTCTATACCGCCTTGAACACTGTAAAGGCAAAAATGCCCAATGAGGAAAAATCGGCTCTCGAGATTTGGAAAGCCGCACTTGACAATATTACTCCTCAGGTTGAAGTGAAGTCACGCCGTGTGGGCGGTGCTACATTTCAGGTACCTACCGAAATAAGACCCGAAAGAAAAGAATCCGTTTCGATGAAAAACCTCATCTTGTATGCACGCAAGAGAGGTGGAAAGACGATGGCCGACAAGTTGGCCGCCGAGATCGTGGATGCATATAACAGCCAGGGAGGTTCTTATAAAAGGAAAGAGGATATGCACAGAATGGCAGAAGCAAACCGTGCTTTTGCGCACTTTAGATTTTAACATAGAAGGAAGGTAAAAAAGATGGCTAAGGGTTCAAAAGAAGCATTAAAATTCACTCGTAACATCGGTATCATGGCGCATATCGATGCCGGCAAAACCACTACTTCGGAGCGTATCCTGTTTTACACGGGACTCACGCACAAGATTGGAGAGGTACACGACGGCGCGGCGACCATGGACTGGATGGCGCAGGAGCAGGAACGCGGTATTACCATTACCTCTGCTGCCACCACCACGAGCTGGAAATATGATGACAAGACATATAAGATTAATTTGATCGACACCCCGGGGCACGTGGATTTTACGGTGGAGGTGGAGCGTTCGCTGCGCGTGCTCGATGGCGCCGTGGCTGCGTTTTGTGCCGTAGGTGGTGTGGAGCCGCAATCGGAGACCGTATGGCGTCAGGCCGACAAGTACAAGGTTCCCCGCATTGGTTATGTAAACAAGATGGACCGCTCGGGTGCAAACTTCTTTGATGTGGTACGTCAGGTAAAGGAGATGCTGGGCGCTACGGCTTGCCCCATCCAGATACCCATTGGTGCCGAAGAAAACTTCAAGGGAGTGGTCGACCTGGTGACGATGAAAGCGCTCTACTGGCACGACGAGACAATGGGGGCCGACTACGACGTGGTGGATATCCCTGCAGACCTGCAGGACGAAGCGGAAGAGTGGCGCGAGAAGATGCTCGAGACTCTTGCCGAATGTGATGACGTATTGATGGAGAAGTTTTTTGATGCTCCCGACACGATCACCGGGGAGGATATCAGAAGAGCGATCAGAAAGGGAACGTTGTCGATGCAGATTAATCCGATGATCTGCGGATCGTCGTTCAAGAATAAAGGGGTGCAGACATTGCTTGATGCCGTGTGTGCTTATCTGCCGAGTCCTTCCGATACGGAAGCGATCTCGGGTACCGACCCTGATAACACGGAGAAGGTGTTGTTGCGCCATCCCGATCCCGATGAACCCATGAGCGCCCTGGCTTTCAAGATTGCCACCGACCCCTATGTGGGACGTTTGTGCTTCTTCCGCGTATACTCGGGCGAGATTGAAGCAGGATCGTATGTATACAATCCGCGTTCGGGAAAGAAGGAACGTATTTCCCGTCTTTTCCAGATGCACTCCAACAAGCAGAACCCGAAGGATTTTATTGGAACGGGCGACATAGGCGCCGGCGTGGGCTTCAAGGATATCCGTACCGGCGACACGCTGTGCGACGAGAACAAACCGATCATCCTGGAGGCCATTGACTTCCCCGATCCGGTGATTGGTATTGCCGTGGAACCCAAGACCCAGAAGGACCTGGACAAGCTCTCCAACGGACTTGCCAAGCTGGCTGAGGAAGATCCCACATTTACCGTGAAGACGGATGAAGAAACGGGACAGACTGTTATTTCCGGTATGGGTGAACTACACCTGGAGATCATCATCGACCGTTTAAAACGTGAGTTCAAGGTAGAGGCCAACCAGGGACGTCCCCAGGTTTCGTATAAGGAAGCAATCACCAAACCGGTGGAATTGCGCGAGGTATACAAGAAACAATCGGGCGGACGTGGTAAGTTTGCTGACATCATTGTGCGCGTGGAGCCTGCCGATGCGGGTTTTGAAGGCGACTTGCAGTTCGTGGACGAGGTGAAGGGCGGTAATATTCCGAAGGAATTTATCCCTTCCATCCAGAAAGGATTCCAGCGTGCCATGAAGAATGGGGTGCTGGCCGGCTATGCCCTCGACAAGCTGAAGGTGACGGTGATTGACGGTTCTTACCATGCGGTGGACTCCGACCAGTTGTCGTTCGAGATATGTGCCATGCAGGCGTTCAAGAACGCTTCGGAAAAGGCCGGCCCCGTATTGCTGGAGCCGATAATGAAGGTGGAGGTGGTGACACCCGAAGAGAGTATGGGTGATGTGATTTCCGACCTGAACAAACGGCGCGGACAGATTGAAGGAATGGAATCGAACCGTTCCGGTGCCCGTGTGGTGAAAGCCAAGACGCCCCTGGCAGAGATGTTCGGTTATGTGACTTCGTTGCGTACCATTACTTCGGGACGGGCCACGTCGACCATGTCGTTCTCCCATTTTGAAGAGGTGTCTTCTTCCATTGCCAGACAAGTGCTGACGGAGGTGAAAGGCCGTGTAGATTTGATCAAATAAAATAACAATATGAGCCAAAAAATCAGAATCAAACTGAAGTCTTACGATTACAGCCTCGTGGACAAGTCTGCAGAGAAAATCGTGAAAACCGTAAAAGCTACGGGTGCAGTGGTGAGCGGTCCTATTCCGTTGCCCACACACAAGCGCATTTTTACAGTCAACCGTTCGACTTTCGTGAACAAGAAATCGCGCGAACAGTTCGAGCTGGCTTCATTCAAGCGTCTTATCGACATTTACAGTTCCACAGCCAAGACCGTGGATGCACTGATGAAGCTTGAGTTGCCCAGCGGGGTGGAAGTAGAAATTAAAGTGTAATAATTATTTAAACAACAGAGAAATGCCAGGATTATTAGGAAAAAAAATCGGAATGACATCCGTTTTCAGTGCCGAGGGAAAAAACATTCCATGCACTGTTATCGAAGCAGGTCCTTGCGTGGTTACTCAGGTGAAGACTGTCGACAACGACGGTTACGACGCTATTCAGCTCGGGTTTGTTGAAAAGAAAGACAAACATACCCCAAGCCCTGAAAAAGGTCACTTCAAGAAAGCCGGAGTAACACCCAGGAGACACTTGGCCGAGTTCAAAGGATTTGGGAACGGATACAAACCCGGTTCCGAGATCACTGTTGATCTTTTCAACGACACCGTATATGTAGACGTGATCGGCACATCGAAAGGTAAAGGTTTCCAGGGCGTGGTGAAACGCCACGGATTTGGAGGTGTGGGACAATCCACACACGGACAGCACAACAGGTTGCGTGCGCCCGGCTCCATTGGTGCGGCTTCGTATCCCGCCAAGGTCTTCAAGGGGACCCGCATGGCCGGTCAGATGGGAAATGAACGGGTAACCGTACAGAGCCTCCAGGTAATTAAAGTGATTCCGGAGCACAATCTCCTTCTGGTGAAGGGTTCGGTGCCGGGAGCAAAAGGTTCAATCGTCATAATTGAGAAATAAAATGGAATTAAACGTTTACAATATCAAAGGAGAGGTAACGGACAAAAAGGTGACACTCGATGATTCCATTTTCGGGATTGAACCTAATGATCACGTTATCTGGCTGGATGTAAAGCAATATCTTGCCAATCAGCGTCAGGGTACGCACAAATCGAAAGAGAGAAGCGAGATTACCGGCAGTACACGCAAGCTGATCCGTCAGAAAGGTGGCGGTGGTGCACGCCGCGGCGACATCAAATCGCCCGTGCTGGTGGGTGGAGGCCGTGTATTTGGTCCCCAGCCAAGAGATTACAGCTTCAAGCTGAACAAGAAAGTAAAAGTACTGGCACGCAAATCGGCACTCTCGCTGAAAGCAAGGGAAAATGCGATCGTTGTGGTGGAGGATTTCGATTTCGACAGCCCGAAAACAAAGCGCATTGTTGAGTTGACAAAAAAACTGCAACTGGCTGATAAAAAGCTACTTTTCATTTTGCCAGGTCAAAATAAAAACGTATATTTGTCGGCCCGGAATTTGGGGAAGGTTAGTGTTGTAACCGCTTCAGACATAAATACATACGGAATCATGAATTGTGGCAGTCTGGTGATCACGGAATCATCGGTTGCTGTGATTGATAACCTGTTTAAAGCATAAGGAGACAGAAAATGAGTATAATAATAAAACCCATCTTCACCGAAAAGCAAACGGCCCTCACGGACAAGTATGAGAACCGTTATGGTTTCATTGTAAACCCTGCTGCAAACAAGGTTGAGATCAAGAACGCCGTAGAAGCACTCTACAACGTACATGTAGAAAGCGTGAACACGATGCAGTACGATGGCAGGAAGCGTAGCCGTTACACCAAGTCGGGTGTGGTAAATGGCAGTACGTCGGCCTATAAGAAAGCAATTATCACCTTGAAGAAAGGTGAAACCATCGATCTATTCAGCAATATTTAAAAGAAATGGCAATACGTAAATTAAAGCCCACGACACCGGGGCAAAGACACAAGATTATCGGTTCATTTGAAAATATCACTGCAAGTGTACCGGAGAAATCTCTTGTAGTTGGCAAGAGCGCGTCGGGTGGCCGCAACAACCAGGGTAAGATGACCATGGGATATCTGGGAGGCGGACACAAAAGACGGTTCAGGTTGATCGACTTCAAGAGAATGAAAGATGGTATCCCTGCCGTTGTAAAAAGCATAGAATATGACCCCAACCGTTCGGCTCGCATTGCGTTGCTCTACTACGCCGACGGGGAGAAGACCTATATTCTCGCTCCCAACGGCTTACAGGTGGGAACCTCAGTGATGTCGGGGCCTGCTGCAGCCCCTGAAGTTGGCAATGCACTGCCTCTGTCGGCGATTCCTATCGGTACGGTGGTTCACAATATTGAACTTCGTCCCGGACAAGGCGCCAAGATGGCACGTTCTGCCGGAACATTCGCACAGCTGGTATCGCGTGAAGACAACTACGCGATCATCAAGATGCCTTCCGGCGAAGTGCGCAAGATTCTGTCTGCCTGTAAAGCGACCATTGGTAGCGTGGGTAATTCGGATCATGCTCTGGAAAAATCAGGTAAAGCCGGTCGTTCACGTTGGCTCGGACGCCGTCCCCACAACCGCGGGGTTGTTAAAAACCCGGTGGATCACCCCATGGGTGGTGGTGAAGGACGTGCCTCGGGAGGCCATCCGCGTTCACCGAAAGGCTTATATTCAAAGGGCTTGAAGACAAGAGCTCCTAAAAAACATTCTTCGAAATACATCGTAGAGAGAAGAAAAAAGAAGTAATCTGATTAATTAAACATCACTATGAGCAGATCATTAAAAAAGGGCCCCTATATCAATCTGAAACTGGAAAAGAAGGTGACGACCATGAATGATAGCGGCAAGAAGTCCGTGATCAAGACATGGGCACGCGCTTCCATGATATCACCCGATTTTGTGGGACATACCATTGCTGTGCACAATGGGAACAAATTTATTCCCGTGTATATCACAGAGAACATGGTTGGGCATAAACTGGGCGAATTCGCTGTTACCCGCACCTTCCGCGGACATGCCGGCAACAGAAAGAAATAAGATCAGGGCGCTTAACGAATAAAGAAAAAAAGTAAAGACATGAGTGCTAGAAAAAGAATATCAGCCGAACAGAGAAAAGAAAACCGAAAAGAGGTTTCTTTCGCCGTGTTGAAGAATGTTCCCAGCTCACCGCGCAAGATGCGTTATGTTGCCGATATGGTACGGGGTATGGAAGTGTTCAAGGCACTGGGCGTTTTGAAGTTCTCCAACAAAGAGGCGTCGGGCAAGATTGAGAAATTGTTGCTTTCCGCCATTGCCAACTGGGAGCAGAAGAATGAACGTAAAGCCGAAACGGGCGAACTATATATCAAGACGATTTCCGTGGATGAAGGCACTTCGCTGAAGAGGCTCCGTCCTGCCCCGCAGGGCCGCGGATACAGGATACGCAAACGTTCGAATCACGTGACCATTGTGGTAGATACATTGAAAAAAGAAGAACAAGAACAAAACTAAGAAGATGGGACAAAAAGTAAATCCGATAGCAAATCGTTTGGGAATCATCAAGGGATGGGACTCCAACTGGTACGGCGGAAATAATTATGGTGACACCTTGCTCGAAGACAGCAAGATACGTACCTATTTAAATGCCCGTCTGTCAAAAGCAAGTGTATCGCGCATCGTCATTGAGAGGACCCTGAAGCTGGTGACCATCACCATTTGCACCGCCCGCCCCGGCATCATCATTGGTAAAGGGGGCCAGGAGGTGGATAAGCTCAAGGAAGAGCTGATGAAGATCACCGACAAGGATATACAGATCAACATATTCGAGATCAAGAAGCCGGAGCTGGACGCCGTGATTGTAGCCAACAATGTGGCTCGCCAGATTGAAGGGAAGATTGCTTACCGCCGTGCCGTGAAGATGGCCATTGCCGCTACCATGAGAATGGGTGCCGAGGGTATCAAGATTCAGGTGTCGGGAAGGTTGAACGGTGCCGAGATGGCCCGCTCGGAGATGTACAAGGAGGGTAGGACCCCGCTGCATACTTTCCGTGCCGATATAGACTATGCCCATGCAGAGGCGCTGACAAAAGTAGGCCTTATTGGTGTAAAGGTATGGATTTGTCGCGGTGAGATATATGGCAAGAAAGACCTGGCGCCTTCATTCGCCACGTCGAAAGACAATCGTCAGCATAGCGGTGGCGGCAACCGTGGCGGTGCCAACCGTCCCGAAGGCGGACGCGGCGGCAGACGCAACAGAAGAAACAATAAAAACGCTTAATTGAAGAAAATATGTTACAACCAAAGAAAACAAGATTCAGAAGACAGCAGAAAGGGCGCATGAAAGGCAATGCCGGACGTGGCCATGAGCTGGCATTCGGTTCTTTTGGGATCAAATCATTGCAATCTAAGTGGATTACCGGAAGTCAGATTGAAGCTGCCCGTATCGCTGTGACGCGTTACATGCAACGTCAGGGACAGGTTTGGGTACGTATTTTCCCCGATAAGCCTATTACCAAGAAGCCGGCCGAAGTGCGTATGGGTAAGGGAAAAGGTAACCCCGAAGGATTCGTGGCTCCTGTAACCCCCGGAAGAATTATTTTTGAGATAGAAGGTGTATCGTTTGAAGTGGCAAAAGAGGCGCTGCGTCTGGCAGCCCAGAAGTTGCCGGTGACCACCAAGTTTGTGGTCCGGACGGATTATGATTATGAGCAAAAATCGTAAAGAGAGATGAAGAAGCAGGAAGAATTAGCAGAGCTGTCAGACAAGGATCTGAAAGAAAGACTGGATGCCGAGGTGATTGCGTTGACCCAGTTACGGATTAACCACACCATCACTCCGCTCGATAACTCAGGCTCGATAAAGGAGAAGCGTAGAAACATAGCCCGCATTCACACGGAGTTGCGTGCCAGAGAGTTGAAAAAACAACAATAACCAGGAGAATGGAAACGAGAAATTTAAGGAAAGAAAGAATCGGGGTCGTTTTCAGTGACAAGATGGATAAGACCGTCACCGTTGCTGTAAAATGGAAAGAGAAACACCCTATATATGGGAAGTTCGTTAATAAAACGAAGAAATTTCACGCCCATGATGAGCAGAACGACTGTCATATTGGTGACACGGTGCGTATAATGGAAACACGTCCTTTGAGCAAGTCGAAGAGATGGAGAGTGATTGAAGTAATTGAAAGGGCCAAGTAAGATGATACAGCAAGAATCAAGATTAACGGTAACAGACAACAGCGGTGCCAAGGAAGTACTTTGCATCCGTGTTCTGGGCGGCACGGGAAGACGTTACGCTTCTGTAGGAGACATTATCGTGGTCTCCGTAAAGAGTGCCATTCCATCGAGTGATATCAAGAAGGGATCTGTATCAAAGGCAATCATTGTGCGCACGAAGAAAGAGATTCGTAGAGCCGACGGTTCCTACATACGCTTCGACGACAATGCCTGCGTGCTGTTAAACAATGCCGGCGAGTTGAGAGGAAGCCGTATCTTCGGGCCCGTAGCCCGTGAACTGCGTACCACGAACATGAAGATTGTTTCTTTGGCACCGGAAGTATTATAATATTCAACAATCACAGGCTATGACAAAATTACATATAAAGAAAGGTGATACGGTTTACGTAAATTCCGGAGAAGACAAGGGAAAGACGGGCCGCGTGCTGGAGGTTCTTGTGGACAAGAACCGTGCAGTGGTGGAAGGTGTGAACATTGTATCGAAACATACCAAGCCCAACGCCCAGAATCCAAATGGCGGCATTGAGAAGAAAGAGGCCTCCGTGCATCTCTCCAAGCTGAATCCGGTAGATCCGAAGACGGGAAAACCCACCCGCGTTGGCAGAAAGAAAGACAATAAAGGCAAATCAGTGCGTTACGCAAAAAAATCAGGGGAGGTAATTAAATGAGTACTGCAACATACGAAGTAAGTTTAAAGAAAGATTACAAAGAGCGTGTAGTTCCTGCTTTGATGAAGGAATTCAGCTACAAGTCGGTAATGCAGGTGCCCCGTCTGGAGAAGATCGTGATCAACCAGGGTCTCGGTATTGCCGTGGCCGACAAGAAGATCATAGAGACCGCCATAAACGAGTTGACCACCATTACCGGTCAGAAGGCCGTGGCTACCACCTCGCGCAAGGATATCTCCAACTTCAAGCTGCGTAAGAAAATGCCGATTGGCGTGCGTGTGACATTGCGCCACGATAAAATGTATGAATTCCTGGAGAGGCTTGTACGCGTGGCGCTGCCCCGTATACGCGACTTCAAGGGTATTGACAGCAAGCTCGACGGCAGGGGGAACTACACACTGGGTATCCAGGAGCAGATTATCTTTCCGGAGATCAACATCGATAATATAAACCGTCTGCTGGGAATGAACATCACCTTCGTGACCACCGCACCCACCGACGAAGAGGGTTACGCGCTCCTGAGAGAGTTCGGATTACCGTTTAAGAAAGATAATTAGTGAGCGATAACCAGAAAAATGATCAAAAAAATATATAGATAATGGCAAAAGAATCAATGAAAGCCCGCGAGGTGAAAAGAGCCAAGATGATTGCCCGTTATGCCGAAAAGAGAGCCAAATTCCTGGCCGAAGGCGATTACGAAGCACTCCAGTCTATTCCCAAGAACGCTTCGCCGGTGCGGCAGCATAATCGTTGCAAACTTACCGGACGCCCCAAGGGATATATGCGCCAGTTTGGCCTCTCCCGTATCCAGTTCCGCGAAATGGCATCGAAAGGGCTGATTCCCGGAGTGAAGAAGGCAAGCTGGTAATAAAGTGATTAGCAGATTAGCAGATTAGCAGATTAGCAGATTAGCAGATTAGCAGATTAGCAGATTAGCAGATTAGCAAATTAGCAGATTAGCAGATTAGCAGATTAGCAGATTAGCAGATTAGCAAATTAGCAAATTAGCAGATTAGCAAATCAGCACATCAATAAATTAATAAATATTGTCCCGGCAGTCGGGATCAATTTAAACAATTATTATATGACAGATCCAATAGCAGATTATTTGACGCGGCTACGGAATGCTATCCAGGCGAAACATCGTGTGGTGGAGATTCCCGCATCGAATTTAAAAAAAGATATCACAAAGATTCTTTTTGAGAAAGGCTACATCCTTAATTATAAGTTTGTAGAAGATGGCCCTCAGGGCACCATCATGATCGCATTGAAGTATGATCCGGTGAACAAGGTGAATGCCATCAAAAAACTGAAACGTGTTTCTACGCCCGGTTTACGTCAGTATGTCGGTCACAAGGAGATGCCGCGCGTACTCAATGGCTTGGGTATTGCCATATTATCTACTTCAAACGGAGTAATGACAGATAAAGAGGCCCGCGAACAAAAAGTGGGTGGTGAAGTATTGTGTTACGTTTATTAATTTGAAGGAGAGATTAATATGTCAAGAATAGGAAAATTACCCATCACCCTGCCCGCAGGCGTAGCCGTGACTGTAGGCGAAGACAATGTGATTACACTGAAAGGGCCCAAGGGTGAACTGCAGCAGCAGGTGAATCCCAATATGAAAGTGAAAGTGGACAATGGTCATCTGATCATTGAACGGCCCGACGATGAAAAGGAAAATCGTGCATTGCACGGCCTTTACCGTTCTTTATTACACAACATGGTTACAGGCGTATCGGAAGGTTTCCGCAAAGAGCTGGAGCTTGTGGGTGTTGGTTACCGTGTGGCCAATAACGGACAGGTGCTGGAGCTCTCGCTTGGTTATACCCACAGCATCTTGTTGGAACTGCCCAAAGAGATCAAGGTGGAGACCAAGATGGAAAGAAACAAGAATCCGCTCATCATGCTTGAGTCGTGTGACAAGCAACTGCTCGGGCAGGTGTGTGCCAAGATTCGTTCGTTCCGTAAGCCGGAGCCTTACAAAGGAAAAGGTATCCGTTTCGTGGGTGAGCAGGTACGCCGCAAATCGGGTAAGACAGCAGGTAAATAATTTACGTAAACTGAAATTGCAATGGTAACAAAGAACGAAAGAAGATTAAAAATAAAAGCCCGTGTACGCGGCAAGATCAGCGGTACCCCCGAGTGTCCGCGTTTGTCAGTATTCAGGAGCAACAAACAGATATATGCACAGGTCATTGACGATCTGAGCGGCAAGACGCTGGCATCGGCATCTTCTTTGAAAATAGAGGAGAAGCTCCCAAAGAAAGAGATCGCTGCCAAGGTGGGCGAACTCGTTGCTCAGAATGCCAAAGAGGCCGGTGTGGAAAGGGTAACCTTCGACCGCAACGGCTACTTGTATCATGGACGTATTAAAGAATTGGCTGATGCCGCCCGCAAAGGTGGACTTAAATTTTAACGATTATGGCAGGAATGAATAATAAGGTAAAAACAACCAACGATATTGAGTTAAAAGACCGTTTAGTGGCTATTAATCGTACCACCAAGGTGACCAAGGGAGGCCGTACCTTCACGTTTGCAGCCATGGTTGTTGTAGGAAACGAGGATGGCATTGTAGGCTGGGGCCTTGGCAAGGCAGGTGAAGTAACCACCGCGATTGCCAAAGGAGTGGAAGCCGCCAAGAAGAATCTGATCAAGGTGCCGGTGTACAAGGGAACAATTCCCCACGAGCAGGTCGCTGCGTTCGGTGGCGCGGAAGTATTTCTGAAGCCTGCTTTTGCCGGTACCGGTGTGAAGGCCGGAGGTGCCATGCGTGCCGTACTGGAGAGTGTAGGTATCACCGACGTGCTTGCCAAGTCGAAGGGTTCATCGAACCCGCACAACCTGGTGAAGGCAACCATTGTCGCACTTACTGAATTGAGAGACCCGCTCACCGTCGCACAGAACAGAGGGGTAAGTATGGAAAAAGTGTTTAACGGATAATAAAGGAGGAACCTGACATGGCTACAATCAAAGTAAAGCAGACAAAAAGCAGAATAGGAGCTCCGAAAGACCAGAAACGGACGTTGGATGCACTGGGACTTACCAAAATGCAACGCGTGATGGAGCACGAAGATACCCCTGCAATCAGGGGACTGATCCGGAAGGTACATCATCTGGTGACGGTAGTAGAGTAATAGATTTATAAACGATAAAAAAATAGAGATATAATGGATTTATCGAAATTACAACCGGCGGAAGGAGCAACCACATCCCGCAAGCGCATTGGCCGCGGAACCGGATCGGGCAAGGGTGGTACTTCTACCAAAGGACATAAGGGACAAAAATCAAGAGCGGGTTATTCCAAGAAAGTCGGTTTTGAAGGGGGACAGATGCCGTTGCAGCGCCGTGTTCCCAAATTTGGTTTCAAACCACTGACAAGAGTGGAATACAAGGCAATTAATCTGGAAACATTGCAGGAACTGGCCGACGGGCAGAAGCTCACCGCCATTACTCCCGAGGTATTGATGAATGCAGGCCTTATTGCCGGTAAGCACCAGGTGAAAATTCTGGGTAGGGGCACTCTCACGGCCAAGCTGGAGGTGGAAGCACACGCTTTCTCCAAGTCGGCCGAGCAGGCAATCACTGCTGTAGGTGGAACCGTAAAAAAACTCTGACGCAATGGGATTTGTACAAACAATAAAGAATATATGGAAGATTGAGGACCTCCGACAGCGGCTTCTCATCACCATTGGATTTGTTGCCATTTACCGGTTTGGATCGTTCGTGGTATTGCCGGGAATCAATCCGGAACAGCTCGTGGCGCTGCAGTCAAATGCCAGCACCGGCTTGCTGAGCCTGCTCGACATGTTTTCGGGCGGCGCCTTTGCCAACGCATCCATCTTCGCCCTGGGTATCATGCCCTACATTTCTGCCTCCATTGTGATGCAGCTGCTGGGCATTGCCGTACCTGCATTTCAGAAAATGCAGCGTGAGGGCGAAAGCGGACGTACCAAGATTAACCAGTACACCCGTTATCTCACGGTGGGCATTCTGCTGGTGCAGGGGCCTGCTTACCTTTACGGTGCGGTGGGGAGTGCCATTCCCGGTGGTTTCTGGGACTGGGTATTACCATCGACAATCATTCTTGCCGGCGGCAGCATGTTCGTGCTCTGGCTGGGTGAGCGCATCACCGATAAAGGAATCGGCAACGGCATCTCTTTCATCATCCTGATTGGCATCATTGCCCGTCTGCCCCATGCACTGGTGGCTGAATATGACCGGCTGATCGACGCTCCGGGCGGATTGATCCTGCTGTTGCTGGAGTTATTATTCCTGGTTGCCGTCACCGCTGCTGCCATCCTTCTGGTGCAGGGTATCCGCAAGGTGCCGGTGCAGTATGCCAAGCGCATTGTGGGTAATAAGCAATATGGAGGAGTGAGACAATACATTCCGCTGAAGGTAAATGCCGCCAATGTGATGCCGATCATCTTCGCACAGGCGATCATGTTCATCCCGCTTACCCTTGCGCGGTTTTCTGCCGGCGAGGGAGGTGGTTTCTGGACATCGCTGATGGATTTTACCAGCTTCTGGTATAACTTCCTCTTTGCCACGCTGATTATCGCTTTCACCTACTTCTATACTGCCATCACGGTAAACCCCGTGCAGATGGCGGAAGACCTGAAGCGTAACAACGGATTTATTCCGGGTGTGAAGCCGGGAAAGAAAACGGCCGAGTATATAGACACCATCATGTCGCGTATTACCCTGCCCGGTTCGGTGTTCCTGGCTATTGTGGCCATCCTGCCCGCGTTCGCGGGACTGATGGGAATAAACTCCCAGTTTGCCCAGTTCTTTGGCGGTACATCGCTGCTAATTCTCGTGGGTGTGGTACTCGATACCCTGCAACAGATTGAAAGTCACCTGCTGATGAGACATTACGACGGATTCCTGAAGTCGGGTGCCAAAATCAAGGGCAGGACAGGTTCAATTGCTGCATATTAATTGGGGAAAATGTGATGGATAGCAAGATGATCATACTGAAAACCGACGAAGAGATCGAGTTTATGCGGGAAGCAAACCGGCTGGTGGGGATGACTCTCGGAGAGTTGTCGCATCACATCAGGCCCGGTGTGACCACGCTGCAGCTCGATAAGATAGCCGAGGAGTTTATCAGGGATCATGGTGCGATCCCCACCTTTTTAGGATATGGCGGTTTTCCCAATTCCATATGCACCTCCGTCAATGAAAATGTGGTACATGGCCTGCCCAACAACAAACCCCTGCTTGAGGGAGATGTGATTTCGGTGGATTGCGGTACCCGGTTACGGGGTTTTTGTGGTGACTCGGCCTACACCTTTTGCGTGGGCGAGGTGGACGAAAAGGTGAAAGAACTGCTTCGTGTAACCAAAGAGTCGCTGTACAAAGGAATTGAACAGGCTCAGGCCGACAAACGGATCGGAGATATCGGTTCTACCATTCAAACCTACTGTGAACAGAAGGGCTTTTCGGTTGTTCGTGAACTGGTAGGACATGGTATTGGCAGGCAAATGCATGAAGCACCCGAGGTGCCCAATTACGGACGCCGAGGCACCGGCCCGCTCATCAGGAACGGGATGTGCATTGCCATTGAGCCGATGATCAACATGGGAGGCAAGAAAGTGGTGTTTGAAAACGACGGCTGGACGGTACGTACAAAAGACCGTAAACCATCTGCCCACTTTGAACACACTATCGCCATCCGTAACGGAAAAGCCGATATATTGTCAACATTTGAGTTTATTCAGGAGACAAACTAAAAGAAGCATTGATTGAATGGCTAAGCAAGCAGCAATAGAACAGGACGGAACCATCATTGAAGCATTGTCGAACGCGATGTTCCGTGTGGAACTGGAAAACGGACACGAAATAACTGCCCATATCTCGGGAAAGATGCGTATGCATTATATCCGCATTCTTCCGGGTGACAGGGTAAGGGTGGAAATGTCGCCGTACGATCTTTCGAAAGGAAGGATTTCGTTCAGGTATAAATAGAGCGATCCGCTGTCAGCCGTCAGCATTCAGCTTTGAAAATAAATGGTTGAACCATTTGAGGAAACAGCTGAACGCTGACCGTTATAAAAATTAAAACGAACAAAAAACAAATCATATGAAACGAGCATGTAAACCGTTACACACAAGAATATGATTATTTGCGAGTTCCATACACCAACAAGAAAAAAATAAAACAATCGTATGAAAGTAAGAGCATCACTCAAGAAACGTACGGCCGACTGCAAGATTGTAAGGAGAAAGGGTCGTTTGTATATCATCAACAAGAAGAATCCCAAATTCAAACAACGTCAGGGATAATTTGTATCATTGTAATCAAATAATTATAAGACATATATGGCTATAAGAATTGTGGGTGTCGACCTGCCGCAAAATAAAAGAGGCGAAATTGCCCTGACCTATATTTATGGCATCGGACGCAGTGCAGCGAACACCATTTTAGCAAAAGCAGAAGTTGATAAGGACATCAAAGTGAAGGACTGGACCGACGATCAGGCAGCCCGCATTCGTGAGATCATTGGCAGCGAGTTCAAAGTGGAAGGTGATCTGCGTTCAGAGGTTCAGTTGAACATTAAGCGGTTGATGGATATCGGTTGTTACCGTGGCATCCGTCACCGTATCGGGTTACCGGTGCGCGGACAGAGCACAAAGAATAATGCCCGTACACGTAAGGGTAGAAAGAAAACCGTTGCTAACAAGAAAAAAGCTACTAAATAACAGAAGGTAACATGGCAAAAAGAACAGTTGCAGCAAAAAAGAGAAATGTAAAGGTAAGCGCCGCAGGCCAGGCTCACATCTCGTCGTCGTTCAACAACATCATTGTTTCGTTGACCAATGAAAATGGGGAAGTGATCAGTTGGTCTTCAGCCGGTAAGATGGGTTTCAGAAGCTCCAAGAAGAATACACCCTATGCTGCCCAGATGGTAGCGCAGGATTGTGCAAAAACAGCCTATGATTTAGGGTTACGCAAGGTGAAAGCTTATGTGAAAGGGCCGGGCAACGGACGTGAGTCGGCTATCAGGACCATTCATGGTGCAGGAATTGAAGTAACCGAAATCGTGGACGTGACACCATTGCCACACAACGGATGCCGTCCTCCGAAACAGAGAAAAGTTTAATTAATTATTTAAGTTTCATTTATCTTGAAACTTGAGCTGTGATTGATTACAACACAACTTCTCTGTAATCGCGGCTGCACAGTTTAGGCTTCAGTAAAGTTTAATTGTAAAGATGGCAAGATATATTGGTCCAAAATCAAAAATCGCCCGCAAATTTGGCGAACCCATTTTCGGTCCCGATAAGGTTCTCACCAAGAAGAACTATCCCCCGGGACAACACGGTAACTCCCGCAGACGCAAAACGTCGGAGTACGGCATACAGTTGCGTGAGAAACAACGTGCCAAATATACGTATGGCGTACTTGAAAAACAGTTCCGTCTGACGTTCAACAGAGCTGCCAGCAGCCGCGGTATTACCGGTGAGGTACTGCTTCAACTGCTCGAGTCGCGTCTCGATAACATCGTATTCCGCCTGGGTATTGCTCCCACGAGGGCGGCTGCACGCCAGCTGGTTACACACCGCCATATCGTGGTGAACGGCCAGGTGCTGAACATCCCCTCCTATACTGTGAAAGCAGGTGACGTGGTGGGCGTAAGAGAAAAATCAAAATCGATGGAGGTTGTTGTAAACGCCCTTGCAGGTTTCAATCACAGCAAATATCCCTGGCTGGAGTGGGATAAAGGTACTTTGAGCGGTAAAATGCTTCACGTGCCCGAAAGAGCAGATATCCCCGAAAGCATCAAAGAACAACTCATCGTAGAATTATATTCTAAACAATAATTTCATGGCAATATTAGCATTCCAAAAACCCGATAAGGTAATCATGTTACAGGAGAACGTCTTCTCCGGTAAATTCGAATTCCGCCCGTTGGAGCCCGGATACGGTATTACTATAGGCAATGCCTTGCGACGTATCCTGCTTTCCTCTCTGGAAGGATTCGCTATTACATCGGTTAAGATAGATGGGGTGGAGCATGAATTTGCAACCATTCCCGGTGTAATTGAAGATGTAACAGGTATTATTCTGAATCTGAAGAAAGTAAGATTTAAAAGGATAGTAGAAGAGTTTGAAACAGAAAAAGTGATCATCGCTATTTCGGGAACGGAAGTGTTTAAAGCCGGAGATATTGGTAAATTACTGACCGGTTTCGAAGTGCTGAATCCCGAGCTGGAGATATGCCGCATGAACAAGAAGGCCGATCTGCGTTTGGAGCTGACCATCAACAAGGGAAGAGGTTACGTGTCTGCCGATGAGAATCGGGAGATGCTGGCTACCGACGATGTACAGACCATTGCCATAGACTCGATTTTCACACCGATCCGCAACGTAAAATACGAAATAGAAGATTACCGTATTGAACAGAAAACGGACTACGAAAAACTAATTATTGAGATTTCCACCGATGGATCCATTCATCCCAAAGAGGCGCTGAAGGAAGCATCCAAGATACTGATTCAGCACTTTGTGTTGTTTTCTGACGACAACAAAATCATGCTGGAAACCTCCGATGCGGAAAACATTGAGGAGTTCGATGAAGAGGTATTGCATATGCGTCAGCTGCTCAAGCGCAAATTGTCTGATCTCAACCTCTCCGTAAGGGCACTCAACTGTTTGAAGGCTGCCGACGTGGAGACACTGGGACAATTGGTATCGCACAACAAGAACGATTTGCTCAAGTTCCGCAACTTCGGAAAAAAATCGCTGACCGAGCTGGAAGAACTGCTCGACGGCCTGAAGCTGCAATTTGGCATGGATATATCGAAATACAAATTAGATAAAGACTAAGGACTACAATGAGACATAATAAGAAATTCAATCATTTAGGGCGCAAAGCGGCGCATCGGGGGGCGATGTTATCCAATATGGCTACTTCGCTTATCATGCACAAGCGCATCTTTACCACGGTTCCCAAAGCCAGGGAATTGAGAAAATTCGTGGAACCCATCATTACCAGAAGCAAGGAGGACAGCACCAACTCGAGAAGAGAGGTGTTCAGCCAGTTGCAGAGTAAGGAGGCTGTGACCGAGCTGTTTCAGACAGTTTCGCAGAAGGTGGGTGACCGCCCCGGAGGGTATACCCGCATCATAAAAACAGGATTCCGACTGGGTGACAATGCAGCCATGTGCTTCATAGAACTGGTAGACTTCAACGAGAATATGTTGACCGACGGTGGCGCCAAGAAAGCCAAAACACGCCGTTCGCGCAGAAAATCGACCAGTGATGCTGCCAGCGAAACCGCTAAGGCCGCTGCTCCCAAGGCAAAGAAAGAGCCTAAGGAAACAAAAGAGCCGAAGGCAGCAAAAGCCAAGGCAGTAAAGGAGCCTGAAACGGTGGAAGACGTACAGACTACCGAAGAGGTGAAGACCGAAGTGGAAAATGTACAGTCGACCGGGGATGTGCAACCCGAAACAGTAGAAAATAAAGAAGAAAGTGCCGCTCCGGAGGCCGATGCTGCTCCGGAAGCCGATGCTGCTCCGGAAGAAAAGGCTTGATCTTCTTTGCGATAAACACTGTGGGTGCATTGTCATTACGACGGAGACCTAACACCTCAGTCGATGATGTATCTGCAGTGAAGCTGTGATTTTTAAAATGTTAAACATTAAGAAAGCGCCGCGAGTGATTCGTAGCGCTTTTTTTTGTCTTTTTTTCAACTTTTCACTTCCCGCATTGTTTAATCTATTCCATAAAGCTGAAGGTTATGAAAAAAAAGATTGTGGTTATTGGTTGTGGGTTTGGGGGCCTGCAACTGGTGAATCATTTGAAAAAGGGGCAGTTCGACATCATGGTGATCGACAAGATCAATCACCATCAGTTTCCTCCGTTGTTTTATCAGGTGGCGGCATCCCAGATTGAGCCGGCCACCATCTCGTTTCCAATACGTAAGATATTTCAAAACAGAAGGGATGTGCGTATCCGGCTGGCACACGTGCTATCGGTGAACAGCATGGAAAAAGTGGTGGAAACCAGTATTGGCCCCTTTGCATACGACTACCTCGTGATTGCCACCGGCACACGGACAAACTTCTACGGCAACAAGGAAATCGAAGAGAGAGCCATGGGGCTGAAATCGACCTACCAGGCGATGAATGTGCGAAATTCCACCCTGATGAACTTTGAGAAGATACTCTATACGGAAGATAAGGGTGCATTGAATAACATTGTGATTGTGGGTGGCGGTGCCACCGGCGTGGAGCTGGCGGGGGCCTTCGCCGAGATGAAGCAGGAGGTGTTGCCCAAAGATTATCCCAACATCGACTATTCTAAGGTAAATGTTTACCTGCTGGAGGGTGGACCGCATACGCTGGCGTCTATGAGTCCCTTCGCTCAAAAATATTCAGAGGCATATCTTCGTTCCATGGATGTGATCGTGAAGACCAACACGCTGGTACAACATTACGACGGGGAGGTACTTACCCTGAATAACGGAGAAACCATCCGCAGCAAGAGCGTGATCTGGTCGGCCGGCGTGCAGGGTAATGCCATTGGCGGCCTTCCCGAGGCATCGCTCCTGCGGAATGGGCGGATCAGGGTGGATCGTTACAACCGGGTGGAGGGTCTTGCCGGTGTGTTTGCCATTGGCGATGTGGCCTACATGGAGACCGGAAAATATCCCAAGGGGCATCCCCAGCTGGCTAATGTGGCCATCGGGCAGGGGAAGAACCTGGCACGCAACCTGCATCGGATTGAAGCCGGCCGCAGTGATCTGAAAGAGTATGAGTACCACAATCTGGGTACCATGGCTACTGTGGGGCGCAACAAGGCGGTAGTGGACCTGCCGTTTGTGAAATTCAAGGGCCGTTTTGCCTGGTTTGTATGGATGTTCCTCCACCTGATGCTTATCCTGAGTGTGCGCAACAAGCTGGTGATCTTTATCAACTGGGCCTGGAACTACTTTACCAAAAACAACTCGCTGCGGCTTATATTGAAAGATACGGACTGAAGTTGTACCTGGAAATTCGTTTTGTTTTTATTGTAACGCAGGTTACTAAAAAAGGGAGGTCGTAACAAACCTCCCTGAAATAAATTCAAGAAATTTTTTTAGAAGAAGATAGAAAACCCGATGGCCCCGCCGAATGTGTTATTCACTATGCCATCATAATCCCCTCTAAGGTACTGTAGCCCAAGGTTTAATCCGATGTTTTGATTGATGAGATACATGATTCCCGTTCCTGCCCCGAGAGCTAAACCGCCTGCGGATTCTCCATCGTTACTAATCCCGCCATATCCGACGCCAATCTCTACAAAGGGTTTTATATTACCCTGGGTTTGAAAATAGTAGGAAGCCGATGGCATAATAGCGTATACCGTGGAACCTTCAGAGTTTAATACACTTCCAGATATTCCTACAGACAATCCATCTGCTACAAAATATCCAATAGAAGGGCTGAAGACAACTGTTGTAGACGATGAATTTGCACCTTCAATTTTTGATGAAGAAACTTGAAGTGTTGAATTCCCCGAAACAATCCAATTGCCTTTATAAATTTGCCCAAATGATAAAGAGGAAAAGGAAATTACTGCTGCCAATAAAATAATCTTTGACTTCATGACTTGTTAAATTTATTGTTTTACACTGTGAACTATTGTTCGTATCCTTCGTACTGTGGACTCGTATTAAAAAAACAAAAATAATTTTAAATTCGATGGCAGCAAAATGATTTAATGTTTTTTAGTTTTTATCGCCTATTCTCTAAACCGTTATGGTCACTTGAAAAATTGAATTAAGAAAAATAGTTTAGAACGTATAGTATTTGAAAGCTTTAAGCTTTTATGTACATTTGCATTGGAACCAGTAATTACAGAAATACATATACAATGAAACGACTGAACACACTATGGATGGTGCTGATGATTTTCTCGGCCGCGCTGATAGCACAGGAGAACAATAAAAATAATTATACCTTTCTGCTTACCGGTGCCTCATTTGCCTCACCCAACAACGGATGGTTTGAGGCAGGGTGTGAACTTGCCGGGGCAACACCCATCAACCGTGCCATCGGTGGAGAGGCGATCGCCAATACTGCCAACCGGATGGCGGAAGAAAAGCTATACAGCCGGAAAGAACTGGAAGATATTGATGCCCTGGTGATCATGCAGGTGCATGACAGGGATGTGTTTGACGAGGGGCAGCTGAAACCAAAATATACCGACTATCAGGTACCCTTCGACCGCAGCAACTATGCCGCAGCATTTGACTACGTGATAAAGCGCTACCTTACGGAGTGCTATAACCTGAAATTTGATTCCACCTCAGTCTACTTCAACACACGGGCGGGTAAGCCGGCAGTAGTAGTGTTGTGTACCGACTGGCACGACGGACGGGTAACCTACAATACCTCGGTGCGCAAGTTGGCAGAGAAATGGGGATTCCCTGTGGTGGAGTTCGACAAGTACATCGGGTTTTCCAAAAATGCAGTTCATCCCGTCACGGGAGAACAGGTGAGCCGCCTGTTCACGGGAGACAAGCAGGAGATTGCCGGGGAAACCTTTGGCTGGCATCCCGAAAACGGAAAGGATAAATATATCCAACGCCGTATGGGTGCCATCTTTGCCGATACTATGCGGAAAATATTTCCGATAAGGTAGCTTATTTCTATTGCAAGTAAACAGTACCACCATGCGCATCAAAGAAATACTTCAAGCCATTGAGCAGCTTGCCCCACTGCCGTTACAGGACGATTTTGACAATAGCGGACTGCAGGTGGGTGATCAGGGAAAAGAGGCCACTGGTGTCCTGCTGGCCATAGACGTAACCGAAAATGTGGTGGAGGAAGCCATTGCTCTGGGTTGTAACCTCATCATCTCCCATCATCCCATTGCCTTCCGTCCTTTTAAGTCGCTCACAGGGAAAACTTATGTGGAACGTTGTATCATGATGGCCATCAGGCACGACATCGTAATTTATGCGGCCCATACCAATCTCGATAATGCATTGGGAGGTGTTAACTACAAGCTGGCAGAGATGCTCGAGTTGCAACAGGTGAAGATCCTGCAGCCCCGAAGCGGCGCACTGCTGAAGTTTGTGACCACGGTCCCGGTGCAGTATGCCGAGAGTGTGCGCAATGCCCTTTTCAATGCTGGCGCGGGGCACATAGGCAACTACGACAGCTGCAGCTACAACCTGATGGGGGAGGGTACCTTCCGCGCACGTGAGGGGGCAAGTCCGCATGTGGGAGAAATAGACGCGTTGCATTTTGAGCCGGAAGTGCGCATCGAGACAGTGATTCCGGTGATGAAACGGGAAGAGGTGCTGAGAGCCCTGCTGGCTGTACATCCGTATGAAGAGCCGGTGTATGACCTGTACCCGATTGCCAATGAATGGCCACAGAACGGTAGCGGAGTGGTGGGGGTGCTGCCTGAGCCCATGCCTGAGCAGGAGTTTCTTTATCTTTTAAAGGATATTTTCAACCTCCCCACCATCCGTCATTCCAAAATTCAGGGAAAGGAGATTCGTGATGTGGCGTTATGCGGTGGTGCGGGTGCTTTTCTTATTCCACGGGCCGTGACCTACGGTGCCGATGCCTTTGTGACGGGAGAGGCAAAGTACAATGATTTTTATGATGTGGAAGGACGCATACTGCTCGCAGTGGTAGGTCATTACGAATCGGAAATCTCCACAAAAGAGATCTTTTTCGATCTTCTTTCGAAAAAATTTCCTACCTTTGCATTGCATAAATCGGCGTTCGACTCGAATCCCGTGAAATATCTGTAAAGGAAAGCGGTCCGACTTGTTCCCGCAGTTGCAGAGAAATGTGGTAATGAAACGATGATACGGTCGTTTGATTACTGCATTTTTTGTTAGCATGGCGATGTTGATTGCATATATAAATTCATGACGCCGGATGCATTGATTGGAAGAAAATATTATTAAATAAAACAAAACCATTATGGCAACAAAGAAGAAACCTGGTGAAAAAGAAGTATCCGTAGAGGATAAACTGAAATCGCTCTATAAATTGCAGTCGTATCTCTCCGAGATTGACCGTATTAAAACATTGCGCGGAGAATTACCCCTGGAGGTGTCCGACCTCGACGATGAGATTGCCGGACTGGGAACGCGCATCAACAACTTTGAACTGGAATTAAAGCAATTGGATGAGGACAGCAAGCTCCAGAAAGGAAAGATTGAAACCAGCAAAGCCAAAATTGAGAAGTATACCAAACAGCTCGACAATGTGCGCAACAGCAAGGAGTATGACCATCTCTCGAAGGAGATTGAGTTTGAAACGCTGGAAATAGAACTTTCCGAGAAGCATATCCGCGAATTCGGACAGACGGCCGCTACCATCAGGGAACAAATTGATGCAGCCGGTGAAATGCTGAAAGATAAAACAGCCGACCTGGAACAGAAAAAGCAGGAACTGGATGACATTGTCTCGGAGACAAAGGCCCAGGAAGAAAAATTGCGTGAGAAAGCAAAAAAGACGGAGACTACCATTGAACCGCGTTTGCTGGCCGCCTTCAAACGCATCCGCAAAAATGCACGCAACGGCCTGGGTGTTGTGCCTATTCAGCGTGGCGCCTGTGGGGGATGTTTCAACAAGATTCCGCCCCAGAAACAGATGGACATAAAGCTTGGTAAGAAAATCATTGTTTGTGAGTATTGTGGCCGCATCATGATTGACCCGGAGACAGCAGGAGTCACGGAAAAATAAAATAAGAACGGAATAGTTAAACCGTTCTTCATTACGGATTTTTTTCTTTATTTTTCATGAAATAATTGTTTTTATTGGAGGCAAATGATGTATCTTTGCGTTCCTAATGGGAATAACATATCCTATGCACATCACAGCATTACAATAAATCTTTTATTTATAAAGGTTTCAGAAAAAGATTACAAGCAAGGTAATTTATTATAACTATATGGCTAATCGAATAAATATTAAGAAAGGCTTGCAAATTCCGTTACTTGGTGCCGCAGAAGAGGTGATCAGAGGCACGGTGAAGAGTGAATTTGTGCGTATCTGTCCCGAAGATTTTCATGGGATTACTCCCAAGTTAGCCGTCAGGGTAGATGATGCCGTGAAGGCCGGAACACCGCTGTTTTATGAGAAGAATCATCCCGAGATGTTTTTTGCTTCGCCCGTAAGCGGCATAGTAACTGCCATTGACAGGGGAGAGAAAAGGCGTATTCTCCGCATTGTTGTCAAGGCCGACCACGCTGGTCAGTATGAAGATTTCGGAGTAAAACAGGTGGCCTCACTCTCCGGGGAGGAGGTGAAAAAGTCGATTCTGGATGCAGGGATCTGGTTCCTGATCAAGCAACGTCCTTACGACGTGGTTGCATCACCCGTGAAAGTGCCACGAGATATTTTCGTGACCGGTTTTGATACGGCGCCGCTGGCTCCTTCAACCGACTTTTTGTTGAATGACAGGGAGGCAGATTTGCAGACAGGACTCGATGCTCTGGCAAAACTCACCACAGGAAAGGTGTATCTGTCTGTCAGCACCAAAACCACACTTAAAGGTTTGCGCGAAGCAAAGAACGTGGTCATCACCGAATTTAACGGACCGCACCCTGCCGGAAATGTGGGAGTGCAAATCAACCACATTAAACCAGTGAACCGGGGAGAAACGGTGTGGACGCTCAATGCTCCCGATGTAGCCATCATTGGCCGTCTCTTTAACAAGGGAATCACAGACCTGACCCGCACGGTGGCACTTACCGGCTCGGAAGTGAAGGAGACGGGCTATTACAATATGGTGATTGGTACGGAGTTGAAACATATCTTCGCGCAGAACGTGACTGAAGGCGTTTCATTGCGTTATATCAGCGGCAACCCGCTGACAGGACGCAAGATAGATGAAAATGGCGAGTTGCGCGCTTACGATTCACAGGTGACGGTGATTCCCGAAGGGGATGACATACACGAAGCTTTCGGTTGGGCATCGTTCTCACCGAAACGCTACAGCGCCGGCGCCACTTATCTGTCCTTTCATAAGAAATTCCGTCTTGATGCCCGTCTGATGGGTGGCCCGAGAGCCATCATCGTTTCCAACGAATACGACAAGGTGTTTCCCATGGATATTTATCCCGAGCAGCTTATCAAGGCCATCATCGCGTTCAACATTGACAGGATGGAACAGCTGGGTATTTACGAGGTGGCACCCGAGGATTTCGCGCTCTGCGAGTTTGTGGATACTTCCAAGCTTGAGTTGCAACGTATTGTACGTGTCGGGCTCGACCTGCTTCGCAAGGAGATGGAATAAATCCGGAAACGGTATTAATCAAATAATAACAACTAAAACATAGCACTTTGAAAGCGTTAAGAAAATATCTTGATAAGATAAAACCGAATTTCGAGGAGGGCGGAAAACTGCATTGGCTGCATTCTACCTTCGATGCAATTGAGACTTTCCTTTTCGTGCCCAACAATACATCGAGATCGGGAGTGCATATTCACGATGCCCGTGACTCGAAACGCACAATGACCATCGTCATCGTTGCACTGATACCTGCCCTGCTGATGGGAATGTACAGTGTGGGGCTGCACCATTATATGGCCTTAGGGCTGGAAGCTTCCATCGTCACGAAGTTCATTTATGGTTTCCTGGCAGTATTGCCTCACATCGTGGTGTCTTACGTGGTGGGACTGGGTATTGAGTTTGCCATTGCCCAGGTGAGAAAGGAAGAGGTAGCCGAAGGGTTTCTGGTGACAGGAATTCTTATACCGATGATTGTTCCGGTGGACACCCCCTTGTGGATGATTGCCGTGGCCACTGCCTTCGCCGTGATTTTTGCCAAAGAGGTATTTGGTGGTACAGGATATAATATTTTTAATGTGGCGTTGATTACACGTGCCTTCCTGTTTTTCTCCTATCCTTCGAAGATGTCGGGCGACCAGGTATGGGTACGTACTGCCGACACCTTCGGTATGGGCAAGGGGACCGTGATAGACGCCTACTCGGGCGCCACGCCGCTGGGACAGTTAGCGACTACGGGAGCGGGCAGCTTTGGGGAGTTTACCTTCCTCGGTATCACCGGCGAGCCACTGCGTATCAGCGACATGTTCTTCGGATTTATTCCCGGCTCCATCGGTGAGGTGTCTACCTTTGCCATCCTGCTGGGTGCAGTCTTGCTGATCGCTACCGGTGTGGGAAGCTGGAAAACCATCCTCTCGGTATTTCTTGGAGGAGCCGTGGCTGTGGTGTTGGTGAACCTGTTTGCACAAAATGCCATCATGGAGATGCCAATGCAGTATCATTTTCTGTTGGGAGGATTTGCATTCGGTGCCGTCTTTATGGCTACCGACCCTGTGACATCGGCCCGCACGGAGAAAGGAAAATGGATTTATGGCTTCCTGATAGGGTTGCTGGCAATTACCATCCGGGTGTTCAATCCGGGCTATCCCGAAGGGATGATGCTTGCCATCCTGTTTATGAATGCGTTTGCACCGCTCATTGACTTCTATGTGATTGATGGCAACATCAAGCGACGAATGAAAAGGGCAGCCGTAGCGAAAAAAGGACAACAATAAAGGAGGATAGCTATGAACAGAGAAAATAGTGGATACACGATTATATATGCTTCGGTAATGGTGATTCTCGTGGCACTGGGGCTGGCATTTACCCATCAGGTGCTTAATGAGAAACAAACGACCAATGTGAATATCGACAAGATGCAACAAATATTGCGTTCGCTCAATATCAATGCGGATGCGGCCGAAGCGGAAGAACAGTACAACGTATTGGTGAAGAATGCCTATCTTTTGGACAAGCAGGGAAATAAGGTGGAGGGTACCGAGGGGATTACCCCGAACGATCCTGCCTTCTCCACGGAGCTGGGTAGTGACGGTGCGAAAGGTTTGCCGATATATGAAGCAGAAGTGGAAGGTACAGAGATATACATCCTTCCCATGCGCGGTGCGGGACTTTGGGGACCTATCTGGGGCTACCTGGCCGTGGAGGCCGATGGTAGTACCATCTACGGGTCGGAGTTTGGCCATGCTGGTGAAACACCGGGATTGGGCGCAGAGATTGTGGAACCCGCCTTCCGGAATCAGTTTACCGGCAAGGAACTCTTTAAAGAGGGTGACTTCCGTTCCATTGCCGTGGTAAAACCGGGTAAATCGGTTACCAACCGCGATTATGTGGATGGCATCTCGGGGGGAACCATCACCAGTCAGGGCGTGGACAAGATGCTGCTGCAGAGTGTGGGTGAATATAAGAGTTTTTTGATGAACTTACAGGCTGCCCAATAGGGACAGACAATATAAAACAGTAAGAAAATGGCTTTATCAAGTAAAACAAAAGCGGTGTTGTTGGGCCCGCTGAACAAAAATAACCCCATCATTGTACAGGTGCTGGGCATCTGTTCTGCACTGGCGGTGACCTCTAAACTCGAACCATCACTGGTGATGGCCATCTCGGTGACCATTGTGGTGGCTTTTGCCAATGTGATCATCTCGCTGTTACGCAAAACCATTCCTAACCGTATCCGGATTATTGTGCAGCTTGTAGTTGCTGCAGCGCTGGTAACCATTGTGAGTGAGGTGCTGAAAGCATATGCATATGATGTAAACAAGCAGCTCTCGGTATTCGTGGGACTGATTGTCACCAATTGTATTCTGATGGGCCGTCTCGAGGCATTTGCCCTGGGCAATGGTCCCTGGCCCTCCTTCCTCGACGGGATAGGCAACGGGTTGGGTTATGGCTGGATTCTCGTGGTGGTAGGATTCTTCCGTGAGCTCCTGGGATCTGGATCGCTCATGGGACATAAGGTAATTCCACAGGCTCTCTATGATGCGGGATACGAAGATAACGGACTTATGATGCTCGCTCCTATGGCCATTCTGCTGGTGGCATGCATTATCTGGATCCACCGGGCGAAAAACAAAGAGTTGCAGGAAGAAACCAATTAATAATCGAAAAAATTATAAAGATATATGGATGCAATTAGTCTGATTGTACGATCGATTTTCGTCGATAACATGATCTTCGCATACTTTCTGGGAATGTGTTCCTTCCTGGCTGTATCAAAAAACGTGAAAACAGCATTGGGCCTTGGTATTGCCGTTACCTTCGTGCTGATGCTTACACTGCCGATCAATTATTTACTCGAAAACTATGTACTCAAAGCGGGTGCATTGGCGTGGCTGGGTGAAGAGTATGCCACGGTGGACCTGAGCGTTTTCAGCCTGCTGATCTTTATTGCCGTCATCGCTTCATTTGTGCAGCTCGTAGAGATGGTGATTGAGCGGTTCAGCCCGGCTCTCTACGCATCGCTGGGTATTTTCCTTCCGTTGATCGCCGTGAACTGTGCCATTCTGGGAGGATCCCTGTTTATGCAGCAGCGTGAGTTTGCCAATATCGGTCTGGCCACGGCATATAGCTTTGGATCGGGAATCGGTTGGTTGCTGGCCATCGTGGGGATGGCTGCCATCCGGGAGAAACTGGAATATTCCCATGTGCCAAAACCTTTGAAAGGGTTAGGGATAACCTTTATCATTACAGCCTTGATGGCCATTGGATTTATGAGCTTTTCAGGAATCAATATTTAATCCCACACAGACATTAACAACGTATACAAATAAATTAAATACATAAGTATGAGTGTATTATTGAGCGCGGCCGGACTAACAATATGGGCAAGTGTCATTGTATTCCTGCTGATCATCCTTATCCTGGTTGTCATTATTCTTATCGCCAAGGCCAAGCTGATGCCGTCTGGCAATGTAAAAATCACCGTGAACAATGAAAAAGAACTGAGCGTACCCATGGGAAGTACCTTGCTGAACACGCTTCAGTCTAAGGACATCTACCTTTCGTCCGCCTGCGGTGGCGGGGGAACCTGTGCCCAGTGCCGTTGCCGCGTTGTGGAAGGTGGAGGTGAGATATTACCGACCGAGAAGGGCCATTTCAGCCGGAAGGAACAGTTGAACAACTGGCGTTTAAGTTGTCAGGTGAAGGTGAAGGAGAATATGACCATCATTGTTCCTGACGAGGTGTTCGGCATCAAGGAGTGGGAATGTGAAGTGATATCGAACCGCAATGTGGCTTCCTTTATCAAGGAGTTTGTGGTAAAACTTCCGGAAGGAGAAAAGATCGATTTTAAACCCGGATCATATAGTCAGATCAGGGTGCCCCGGTTTGATGCCATTCGTTATTCAGATTTTATTATCGATGAACCCTATAGGTCGGAGTGGGATAAATTTAAAATGTGGGACCTGGTATGCAAGAACGAGGAAGATACCGTGCGTGCCTACTCCATGGCCAACTATCCCGCGGAAGGAAATATTATCACCCTGAACGTGCGTGTGGCCACACCGCCGTTTGACAAGGCCAGGGGAGGATGGATGAATGTGAATCCGGGTATTGTCTCTTCATATATCTTCAATCTGAAGCCCGGCGATAAGGTAATGATGTCAGGTCCTTACGGCGATTTCCATCCCGTACTCGACAGCAAGCGTGAGATGCTCTGGATAGGGGGAGGCGCCGGGATGGCACCGCTGCGCTCACAAATCATGCATATGACCAAGACACTGAAGACCACCGACCGGAAGATGACCTACTTTTACGGTGCAAGAGCATTGGTGGAGGCTTTCTATCTGGAAGATTTCTATGAACTGGAACGGGAGTTCCCCAATTTTACCTTCCGTCTGGCGCTCGACCGTCCCGATCCGGCTGCCGATGCCGCCGGCGTGAAATATACACCGGGTTTTGTGCATCAGGTGATTTATGATACCTATCTGAAAGATCATGAGGCACCCGAGGATATTGAATACTACATGTGCGGCCCCGGCCCAATGGCCAATGCGGCACAGCGTATGCTCGACAGCCTGGGCGTGCCGCCGGAAATGATCATGTTCGATGATTTCGGGTAAATAGGTGGCAGCTTCGGTAGTTGAAGGTTGTTGAAGACAGCGTTTGGCAAGAATATTTTAACGGTTCTCCCTGTAGGGAGGGCCGTTTTTTAGTGAAAAATGGAGCTGACGGGAACAGGTATCGTGTCTTCGATGTCGAGCATGGCGTTGATCAGGGAAACCGAATCGTATTCATGTAACGTCTCACGGGTGATTCTTTTTTCGATGATCCTGCCTTCCCGGAGCAGTTTTTGCCGTTTGGTGCCGTTGAGCAGCCAGCTATCCGGGGTGAAATAGTGCTCTCCCTGGCGGAAGACCACGTTGCTGAAGGTGGTATCCGTGATGAGACCTTTGCAGGTGACAAGGATCTCGTCGGCTTCTCCTTTCCGTGTCAACAGCCGGGTGAGTTCTTCTCTATCGGCATATTTATAGCCATAGCGGGGCGTGGCCTCCACCAGCTTTAGCGACTGTATCCTTTTGGGCTGGTATTTTTCGAAGGTGATGTCCTGCACGGACTCCCTGTAAAGGATGCGGCATTTCACTTTTATATAGCGCAGCGTTGGAGGAAGCATGCTGGCCAGGGCCGGCAGTGTGGAGATCTGAAATCCGAAATGAATTGCAGTACGTTGCATCCGGTCGATATGTGCCGCTGCGTTCAGCACTCTGCCCCGATCTATACAAATGGTTTCCAGAAACATATTTTGATCTGATTAAAAAGGTAAATAGACTTTTTGTAGCGCCTCATTGTATTCTTTGCGACAGTCGCTCTGCGCAGTAATACCCCCGCCACTGCGGAAATATTGATGCATGCCCTGTTGCTCAATGTACCTTATCAGTACACATACATCGAGATTGATACCGTCGAAATAACCGGCTACACCTGTATAATAGCCGCGTGGTTCCTTCTCGGCCTTTTCGATAAGCGCGAGCGTGGCTGCCTTGGGAGCTCCGGAAACGGAACCCGCGGGAAGCAGTTCGAAAAAAAGAGTACCGAGCTGCTTCCTGTAATCTTCCGGCAAGAGGCCTTCTATCTCCGAACTTACCTGCAATATAGGACCATTGTGGGTGAGCAGCTCCTCGGTATAGCGGAAGCGGTTTACCTTTACCCCCGTGGCAATACGGCTCAGATCGTTGCGCATCAGATCTACAATGGTGTTGTGTTCTGCGGTTTCCTTTCTATTGCGTAAAATAACCTGTGCCGCGTCGGGCAGGAGGGCATCAATGGTGCCCTTCATGGGGAAGGTGAGAATTTTTCCTTTTTCCATCCGAACGAAACATTCGGGAGAAAAACAAACAAACCTGCGGGGGAGGAAGAGCCTGTAGGGTGCGCGTGCAAGCAGAAAGATCTCGCGCATTGAGAGAGATGTGCTGACGGGCGTCCTGATGGTGAGATTGGCAAGATAGGAATCGCCCCGCTTCAATCCATCCATTACGGTGTCGAAACGTGACCGATAGGCGGTGTAAGCTTCAGGGAAGGATTCAAAGTGATATGGAGCTACCTTGTGAGGCGAGCAGGATGCGTTGCCCCTGCCCCGGAAGTTGAAAAGAATTTCCTGTTGTTCCATCGGATTGGCCAGAAAAAAACTTTCTTCCATTTCAAAATCGATGCCAAACAGGAAAGGTTTTCCATCCTGCCCTGCCTTATTCATTCTCTCTGTTAATTTGTCGCTGTACAGAAACATATCGCAAAAATAATACCTCCCGAACAATTTTATGCTATGTTTGTTGATCATATTTGTTGGGACTCGTAAATCCCTGCGGGAGGGATTTATCGTGACAGATGAAAGCAACGGGTTGTCAAATAATTTCGAATTGGCGATATTTTGTCGAAAAATGAAGTAAAATGAAATTTTTTTGAAGATTTTCCTGAAAATATTTTGCCGGTAAAATATTTTGCTATTACTTTGCACACATTAAATAAATTTTTATTGATTGTCATGCATCATCAAAAGGATATTCTAGTCATTTCTATTCTACTTCTGGAGAACTTCAGAGGGTGAGACTGGCATATCCGTTATAGACTGATGTAAAAAATATAGATAACCTTTCTCACCCACGTGAGGAGGGTTTTTTTCTTTTATGTTGAAACGAAGATAATTTAGGTTGATCATGGAGCGGATTTATGTTTTTGATACCACTTTGAGAGATGGCGAGCAGGTGCCCGGCTGCCAGCTGAATACGATTGAGAAGATTCAGATTGCCCAGGCGCTGGAACTACTGGGAGTGGATGTGATTGAGGCCGGTTTCCCCATATCGAGTCCGGGCGATTTCAATTCGGTTGTGGAAATTTCCAAAGCCGTAACATGGCCTACCATCTGCGCGCTGACACGTGCAGTGGAGAAGGATATTGAAGTAGCTGCCGAAGCGCTGAAGCATGCCAGGCGTAAACGCATTCATACCGGTATAGGGACATCGGATTTCCACATCAGGCATAAGTTCAACTCCAACCGCGAAGAGATCATTGAGCGGGCGGTGAAGGCAGTGAAATATGCGCGCCGTTTTGTGGACGATGTGGAATTTTATGCCGAAGATGCGGGGCGCACCGACAACGAATATCTTGCCCGTGTAGTGCAGGCTGTGGTCAATGCCGGCGCCACGGTGGTCAACATCCCCGACACCACGGGTTACTGCTTTCCCGATGATTTTGGAGCAAAAATAAAGTTCCTGGTCGACAACGTGGATATGAAGAATGCAATCCTCTCCACACATTGCCACCAGGATCTGGGCATGGCCACGGCCAATACCATTGCAGGTGTCATCAACGGCGCCCGTCAGGTGGAGGTGACCATCAATGGCATTGGTGAACGTGCCGGCAACACTTCCCTTGAGGAGGTGGTGATGGCGCTCAAGAGCCATAAGGACCGGGGCTTCGATACCAATATCAATACGCAGCATATCTACCAGACCAGCCGTATGGTGTCAAGCCTGATGAACATGCCGGTGCAGCCTAACAAGGCAATCGTAGGGCGTAACGCATTTGCCCACTCCTCCGGCATTCACCAGGATGGTGTGCTCAAAAATGTGGAAACCTACGAGATCATAGATCCGAAAGATGTGGGCATTGACGACAATGCGATCGTTCTGACAGCCCGCAGCGGTCGCGCGGCACTGAAGAACCGCCTCTCACTGCTGGGTGTGAAGCTGGAAGCGGAAGAACTGGACAAGGTGTATCAGCAGTTTCTGGAGTTGGCCGACAAGAAGAAAAATGTGAATGACGACGATATTCTGATGCTCGTGGGCAAGGAAGCACGCCTCCACCGGATCAAGGTGGATTACCTGCAGGTGGTGTGCGGCATTGGTGTGCGCGACGTAGCCAGCATTGGCCTGAACATCGCGGGGGAACATTTCGAAGCGACTGCTACAGGGAACGGCCCCGTGGATGCCGCCATCAGGGCAGTAAAAAATATTATCCGCCGAAAGGTGAGGATACAGGAATTCCTGATCCAGGCCATTGACCATGGCAGCGACGACATAGGGAAAGTACATATGCAGGTGGAACACAACGATATGTTGTATTACGGTTTCTCTGCGAATACCGATATTGTGGCAGCTTCGGTGGAGGCTTTCATTGATGCAGTAAATAAGTTTGTGGAATAAATAGCGGTCAGTGGCCAGCTTCGGAGGTGAAAGATTGTTGAAGGCAGCGGCTGCAGGAAAGCAACCAGAGAAATATGAGATTAAAAATATATAGAAATAAATAGTCAATAAAAAAATATGAAGACGCTTTTCGATAAAATCTGGGACGCCCATGTGGTTACCACCGTGCAGGACGGTCCCACCCAGTTATATATAGACCGTCATTTGTGTCACGAGGTGACCAGTCCGCAGGCCTTTGCCGGACTACGTGCCCGGGGACTGAAAGTATTCCGCCCCGAACGGACCACGCTCACGGCGGATCATAACATTCCTACCATGGGGCAGGATAAACCCATTCGCGATCAGGTATCCCGCTTTCAGGTGGATACACTGGCGAAAAATGCAGAGGAGTTTGGACTTACTTATTACGGGTTGAATAACCCGAAGAATGGGATCGTTCATGTGATAGGGCCGGAGAATGGTTATACCCAGCCGGGTATGACTATCGTCTGCGGCGACAGCCATACCTCTACCCATGGTGCGTTTGGCGCCATTGCCTTTGGCATTGGTACCAGCGAGGTGGAGATGGTGCTTGCATCGCAATGCATCCTGCAGACAAGACCAAGGACCATGCGTATCAACTTTGAAGGGAGGCTGAACGAGCATGTGAGCGCCAAGGATATGGCGTTGTACATGATCTCGAAACTGACCACCGGCGGCGCCACCGGCTATTTTGTGGAGTATGCCGGAGAAGCGGTGCGTAATCTCACCATGGAGCAGCGAATGACGCTCTGCAACCTGAGTATCGAGATGGGCGCCCGCGGCGGACTGGTTGCACCAGATGAAACTACATTCAGTTATATCGAGGGACGCGAGTTTGCACCCAAAGGGGAGCAGTGGGACAAGGCTCTGGCTTATTGGAAGACATTGAAGACCGACGATGGGGCTGTCTTCGACAAGGAGGTGACCTTTGATGTGTCGCAGATCAAGCCGATGATTACCTACGGCACCAATCCCGGTATGGGTATGCCGATAGACGGCACCATCCCGCAACTGGAAGATATAGATGAAGCGGGTAAGATATCGTTCGAAAAGTCACTAAATTATATGGGCTTTGCACCGGGTGAGAAACTTGAAGGAAAACAAATCGATTACGTTTTTCTGGGAAGCTGTACCAATGGCCGTATTGAGGATTTCCGTCTTTTTACGGAATATGTGAAGAGAAAGAAGAAGGCCGACAACGTGACTGCCTGGCTGGTGCCTGGTAGCTGGAAGGTGCGCAAGCAGATTGAGGAAGAGGGATTGGACAAGATACTGGAAGAAGCCGGATTCGTCCTGCGCCAGCCGGGTTGTTCTGCCTGCCTGGCAATGAACGACGACAAGGTTCCTGCAGGGAAATATGCGGTCTCTACTTCGAACCGGAACTTTGAAGGGCGTCAGGGACCGGGTGCACGCACAATCCTGGCAGGTCCGCTTGTAGCGGCTGCGGCTGCGGTAAATGGTAAGATAACCCAGCCGTGAGTCTTCAATCTTCAGCAATCATCTTTTTAGGAAAAGATTGGGCTGGTAATGGTTTTATTTTCATAATATAGTAATCAGTAATCAGAAAAAGAGATATAGTAATATGGAAAAGTTTCAGACAATCACATCAACATATGTTCCGCTTCCGATAGAGAATGTGGATACCGACCAGATCATCCCGGCCCGCTTTCTGAAAGCGACCACACGGGAAGGGTTTGGGGACAACCTTTTTTCCGACTGGCGTTACGACAAGGAGGGTAACCCAAAAGCGGATTTTGTACTGAATAATCCGGCTTATAGCGGTCAGGTACTGGTGGCAGGAAAGAACTTCGGCAGCGGCAGCAGCCGCGAACACGCTGCATGGGCAATCGGCGGTTATGGTTTTAAAGTGGTGGTGTCGAGCTTCTTTGCCGACATCTTCCGCAACAATGCCCTCAATAACGGCATCCTGCCGGTGGTGGTGAGCGATGCGTTCCTGAGCGAACTGTTCGCATCATCCGAAAAAAATCGGCAGGCAACGGTCACGGTAAACCTGGAGCGACAGACCATCGTAAACAACGAAACGGGCAAGAGCGAATCGTTCGAGATAAATGCCTATAAGAAAGCCTGTCTCCTCGAAGGACTGGATGATATAGACTTTCTGTTGTCGAACAGGGATAAAATTGAAGCATTCGAACAGCAACGGGCATATGCCTACTGATTTTATTATTATTCAATGCCGATTCCTAATAACGTGAACGCAGTGAGAAAATAACGCACACGGTGTGAACAACGTGAATGCAGTGAGCAAAAACCATATTAATTGAGAATCATTTTGGGAGAAGATAGAAAAATAGAGATCATGGATACCACGCTGCGCGATGGTGAACAGACTTCGGGTGTATCTTTTGCTGCCCAGGAGAAAGTGAGCGTGGTACGTCTGCTGCTGGAGGAGCTGAAGGTGGACAGGGTGGAGATCGCCTCGGCCCGTGTGTCGGAAGGCGAATACCAGTCGGTACAGAAGATTGTCCAATGGGCAGAGACGCATGGCTATATCGACCGGCTGGAGGTACTGGGGTTTGTGGATGGAACGACCTCCCTCGAATGGATCGCCAAAACGGGATGTAAAGTGGTGAACCTGCTTAGCAAGGGGTCGCTGAAGCATTGTACCTATCAGCTGCGCAAATCGGCCGACGAACATCTGGAAGATATAAAAAAATGTATTGCCTCTGCACGTGCCATGGGATTGTCGGTGAACCTCTATCTGGAGGACTGGTCTAACGGCATGCGAGACTCGAAAGATTATGTGTTCCACATGATGGACGGACTGAAAGAGGAGCCTGTGAAGCGGTTTATGCTTCCAGATACGCTGGGTGTGCTGAATCCCGATGAAACAAGACAGTTCTGTGGAGAGATGATCGCACGTTATCCTTCGCTGCATTTCGATTTTCATGCCCACAATGATTACGACCTGGCCGTAGCCAACGTCTTTGAAGCCATCAAGGCCGGGGTGAAGGGCGTACACGTGACTGTGAACGGACTGGGCGAACGTGCCGGCAACGCTCCGCTGACAAGCGTAATTGCACTCATACATGACCATATGGGTCTGCAGACCCACGTGGACGAGACCAAACTTTATAATGTAAGCAAGGTTGTAGAGAGTTATTCCGGTGTGCGTATCCCGAATAATAAACCGATTATCGGCGACAATGTATTTACCCAGGTAGCCGGTATTCATGCCGATGGCGATAAAAAGAAAAATCTCTATTTCAACAACCTGATGCCCGAGCGCTTCGGCCGCTTCCGTGCATATGCACTCGGAAAGAACGCAGGCCGCTCCAACATTGTAAAAAATCTGGAAGCACTGGGCATAGAGCTGGATGAAGAGTCCACCCGCAAGGTTACTGCCCGCATCATTGAACTGGGCGACAAGAAGGAGATCGTGAACCTCGACGAACTACCGTACATCGTGTCGGATGTGTTGAAAAATGGCATCGAAAACAAGGATATAGAGATGTTGAACTATTCCCTTACCGTCAGTCACGGATTACGTCCGACAGCAACGGTAAAATTATCGATAAAAGGAGAAGTTTACCAGGAAACGGCAGCCGGTGAAGGACAGTATCACGCCTTCTCGAAGGCGATGTACAAGATTTACAGGAGCCTCAACAAACCGGTGCCGGAGCTGATCGACTATGAGGTGGTGATTCCGCCGGGCGGAAAAACCAATGCCTACGTGCAGACCATCATCACATGGAAGTTCGAGGGGAAAGTGTTCAAGACACGGGCACTTGATATCGACCAGACAGTGGCAGCCATCAAGGCGACCATGAAGATGCTGAATATGCTGGAGAAAGGAAATATTCCCAATATGAGTTATTTGCCGTTGCCGTAGAAATCAACGTCAGCTGAGGAAGTGAGATGTTGTGAGGGACATCGTTTTGGAAAAAGCCGTTAGCGGTCAGCAATCAGTTTCCAGCTTGGACAGTGGAATATTTTCAGGGAAAGCGGTCAAGAAAAAAGCTTTTAGCTCGCGGCTTTGGATATGAAAGATTGGTGAGGAAGGCTGATATGAGAATTTTGAATTTAGAACATAGAATACAGAAAAAATTTACAGATGAAGTTAAATATTGCAGTACTGGCGGGAGACGGAATCGGCCCGGAAATTATGAAGCAGGCTTTGCAGGTGACGCAGGCCGTTTGCAGGAGGTTTGGTCACGAATTTTCATACAAAGAAGGTGTTACCGGTGCAGCAGCCATCGATGCCACGGGCGATCCCTATCCGGCTGAGACGCATGAACTGTGCATGCAGAGCGACGCAGTGTTGTTTGGCGCCATCGGCGATCCCAAATATGACAATGACCCTAATGCAAAGGTGCGTCCCGAGCAGGGATTGCTGCGCATGCGCAAACAGCTGGGACTGTATGGAAACATTCGTCCTGTGATGACCTTTCCCTCGCTCATCCACAAGTCGCCTCTGCGTGCCGACCTGGTAGAGGGAGCCGACTTCGTGTGTATCCGGGAGCTTACGGGAGGGCTTTATTTCGGGCGTCCGCAAGGCAGGAGTGAGGATGGCGACACGGCTTACGACACCTGTATTTATACCCGTGAGGAGGTGGAGCGGGTGCTTCATCTGGCCTACAGGTTCGCCGGCCAGCGACGCAAAAAACTGACGGTGGTCGACAAGGCCAACGTATTGGCGACCTCTCGTCTCTGGCGCCAGGTGGCCCAGGAGATCGCACCCCGGTATCCCGACATAGAAACCGACTACCTTTTCGTGGATAACGCTGCCATGCGTATCATACAGTGGCCCAGAAGCTTCGATGTACTGGTGACCGAGAACCTGTTCGGTGATATCCTCACCGACGAGGCATCGGTGATCACCGGCTCACTGGGATTGCTTCCTTCGGCCTCCATGGGCCTGCATACGTCGCTGTTTGAGCCGATACACGGATCCTATCCCCAGGCTGCAGGAAAAGATATTGCCAACCCCGTGGCCATGATCCTCTCCGCCGCACTGATGTTCGAATATGGATTCAATCTGCACGAAGAGGGGGCCCTGATCCGCCAGGCGGTGAACGAGAGCCTTGAAGCGGGTATCGTCACGGAAGATATTGCCAGTGGCGGCAGAAGTTATCGTACGAGCGAGGTGGGAAGCTGGATTACGGAATATATCAGTAAATAGCTGTCAGGATGAATAATCAAAATAACTCCGAAGCGATGCGGGAACAGAAGAAAGAGAACCTGCGTAGTGCAACAAGTACACAGGGTCGACTGATGGCCGGTGCACGGGCTTTGTGGCATGCCAACGGGATGACCCGTGAGCAGATGGGCAAACCCATCATTGCCATTGCCAACTCATTCACGCAGTTTGTGCCGGGTCATGTGCATCTGCATGACATCGGACAACTTGTAAAAAAGGAGGTGGAGAAGCTGGGATGCTTTGCCGCGGAGTTCAACACCATTGCCGTGGACGACGGCATTGCGATGGGGCACGATGGAATGTTGTATTCGCTGCCTTCGCGTGATATGATTGCCGACTCCATAGAATATATGGTCAATGCACACAAGGCCGATGCGCTCGTCTGCATCAGCAATTGCGACAAGATCACGCCGGGAATGCTGATGGCGGCCATGCGACTGAATATTCCTGCCATTTTTGTCTCTGGCGGACCCATGGAGGCCGGAAAGATAGGTGAGGAGCAGATCGACCTGATTGATGCCATGATTGAGTCGGCCGATGAAAATGTATCAGACGAACGTGTGGCCCAACTGGAGATCTCGGCCTGTCCCACTTGTGGCTCCTGCTCCGGCATGTTCACTGCCAACTCGATGAACTGTCTGAATGAGGCAATAGGACTTGCCTTGCCCGGCAACGGAACCATCCTGGCCACCCATGTCAATCGCAAAGAACTGTTTGTAAAGGCGGCAAGGCAGATCGTAAAAAATGCGGAGCGCTACTATTTCGATGGCGATGAGTCGGTGCTTCCACGCAACATAGCCACACGACAGGCTTTCCTGAACGCCATGACACTCGATATCGCCATGGGCGGATCCACAAATACCATCCTTCACACATTGGCCATTGCCAGGGAGGGAGAGATCGACTTCAAGCTGGAGGACATCGATGAATTGTCAAGGAGGGTACCCTGCATCTGCAAGGTGGCACCCAACTCGAAGAAATATCATATCCAGGACGTAAACCGTGCAGGCGGTATCATGGGTATCCTGGGAGAACTGGCCCGGGCAGGGCTGGTAGACACTTCCGCAGGCCGCGCAGACGGACTTACCCTGGCGGAAGCGATAGAGAAATATGACATCACCAAAGGTGAACCTTCCGCAGAGGCAAAAAATATCTACTCCTCTGCACCCGGGAACCGCCATAACCTGGTGATGGGATCGCAGGATGCGCGGTTCAAAACGCTGGATGCCGACCGTGAGAATGGCTGTATCCGTGACGTGGAACATGCTTACACGAAAGACGGCGGACTGGCTATCCTGAAAGGAAACATCGCCCTCAACGGCTGTGTGGTAAAGACGGCCGGCGTGGACGAAAGCATCTGGAAGTTCAGCGGCAAAGCAAAAGTGTTCCAATCGCAGGACGATGCCTGCGCAGGCATCCTGAACGGCAAGGTGGTGGCCGGCGATGTGGTGGTGATCGTGTATGAAGGCCCCAAGGGGGGACCCGGCATGCAGGAGATGCTGTATCCCACCTCCTACATCAAGGCGAAACACCTCGGGGCGGCATGTGCCCTGATCACCGACGGACGCTTTTCGGGCGGTACCTCGGGACTCTCCATTGGACACATCTCTCCCGAGGCGGCTGCCGGAGGAAACATCGGCCTGGTACGCGATGGCGACATCATCGATATTGACATTCCAGGCCGCAGCATCAACCTGAAGATCAGCGATGCGGAACTTCAAAAAAGAAGAAAGCAGGAAGAAGATAAAGGGGAGAATGCCTTCCAGCCGGTACGTGACAGAAAAATATCAAAAGCGTTGAAACTCTATGCGCACTTTGTAAGCTCGGCCGACAAGGGAGCGATACGAATTATATAATATTACTCTATTTTCATTCACTGTTTTGGTACACTGCTTAAACAGTAGACAAATTTTTTTCAATCGTCTAACTTTAGTGAGCAATTATGATGAACAAAAATAATCAGACTCCGGGAACCATTTCCGCAACCAATATGGGGGAGCAGGAAACAGAAGTTATTTCAGGCAGTGAGATATTGATCCGATCGCTGATTGCAGAAGGTGTGGATACCATGTTCGGTTATCCGGGCGGTGCCATCATGCCGGTATTCGATGCGCTGTATGATCACAAACACGAGATAAAACATATTCTTGTACGCCACGAACAAGGTGCTGTGCATGCTGCGCAGGGCTATGCACGTGTGTCGCAGAAGGTGGGCGTGGCTCTGGTTACTTCAGGACCGGGTGCCACCAACACCATCACCGGCATTACCGATGCGATGATGGACAGCACACCCATGGTGGTGATCTCGGGACAGGTTGTTTCGAGCCTGCTGGGTTCCGATGCTTTTCAGGAAGCAGATGTGATCGGTGTCACGCAGCCCATCACCAAATGGGTATATCAGATCCGTCGTGTGGAAGATATTGCCTGGGCTGTTTCCAAGGCATTTTACATTGCTTCAAGCGGCCGCCCCGGGCCGGTGGTGCTTGACATTGCCAAGGATACGCAGGTGAATAAATGTGCCTACTCTTATCAGAAGACCAGCTTTCTCCGCAGCTACCTGCCGGAGCCGGAGATTGAGGACGACCAGATCAGGATGGCGGCCGACCTCATCAACCACGCCAAAAAACCCCTTGCCCTGGTGGGACAGGGGGTGATCCTCGGAAAGGCGGAAGAGGAGTTGCGTGCTTTCCTGGAGAAGGGGGGTATTCCCTTTGGCTCCACCATCCTCGGATTGTCGGCCATGCCTACCGATCATCCGCTCAACTTCGGGATGCTGGGCATGCATGGGAATGTAGCGCCAAACATGAAGACCAATGAATGCGATGTGTTGATAGCCATTGGCATGCGTTTCGACGACCGTGTGACGGGCGACCTGAAGACCTACGCCAAACAGGCGAAGGTGATCCACTTTGATATTGATCCGGCTGAAATTAACAAAAATGTGAAGACGACGGTGAAAGTATCAGGGAATGCAAAAAAAACACTGCCGATGGTCACGGCTTTACTTGAGAAACAATCGCATGCAGCCTGGCTGGATGAATTTCGCCCTTACACGGAGAAAGAATATGACTGCATCATCCGGAAAGAATTATATCCGGAGAACGGCGGAGAAATAAAGATGGGCGAGGTGGTACATAAGGTAACGGAAGCCACACACAACAAGGCGGTCTGTGTGACCGACGTGGGACAGCATCAGATGATGAGTACACGCTATTTCAAGTTTACAGAGTCCCGCAGCATGGTAACCTCCGGCGGCCTGGGAACAATGGGCTTTGGCCTTCCTGCCGGTATTGGCGCCAAGTATGGTGCACCGGAGAGAACGGTCTGTATCTTCGTGGGCGACGGCGGTCTGCAGATGACCATGCAGGAGTTTGGTACCATCATGGAATATGATATTGATGTGAAGATCATCTTGCTGAATAACAATTATCTAGGTATGGTACGCCAGTGGCAGGAACTCTTTTTCGATGAACGCTACTCGGAGACACACCTGAAAAACCCGGATTTCATCAAGATAGCAGATGCTTACAATATAAAAGGACGCAAGGTAACCCAACGTAGCGAACTGGATGAGGCCATCGCGGAGATGCTGGCACACAAGGGTGCCTATCTGCTGGAAGTGGTGGTGGAGACTAAAGGAATGGTATATCCCATGATTCCTTCGGGAGGAAGCGTGACGAATATCTTACTCGGTAACGGGAATAAATTGTAGTGATTTACACATATTAAATCGACAAAAATGGAGGAGAACAAAACTTTATACACCATCACCATTTTCTCGGAGAATACGGTGGGTGTGCTCAATCAGATTACGACCATCTTCACGCGCCGGCAGTTAAATATTGAGACGTTGTCGGTTTCGCCATCGGCCATCAAAGGTATTCACAAGTTTACCATCACCACTTTTTCCGACGATGAGGAGGTGATGAAGAAGCTTGTCCGTCTCATCGACAAGAGGGTGGATATCCTGAAGGCGTACTACAATACCGACGAAGATCTGGTACATCAGGAACTGGCGCTGTATAAACTTTCCACGGATAAAGTGCTGGCACATGGTTCCATTGAATATCTGGTAAGGAAATATAACGTCCGCATTCTGGAGGTCTCTACAGATTGTGTAGTATTTCTGAAGGCTGGACACTATTCCGAAACACAGGGCCTCTTCGACGAACTGGCTGAGAGTATCGGCGTACTGCAGTTTGTCCGCTCCGGCAGGATTGCCATCACTAAGTCGAAAGTGGAGCGACTAAGCGACATGCTGGCCAAACGCGAGCAGGAGAATAAAAGATGGGACGATAAGAAAGATTGATATCAATATAAAAATAGTAATACGACCGTATCTTGCGCCTTTATCGGTGGAAGAGAGGATAAAATTAAAAAAAATGGCAAAAATGAATTTTGGCGGGGTAGAAGAGAACGTAGTTACCCGCGACGAGTTTCCGTTGAGCAAGGCTCTGGAGGTGTTAAAGAATGAAACAATAGCCGTATTGGGTTATGGGGTGCAGGGACCCGGACAATCGCTTAACCTGCGTGACAATGGCTTCAACGTGATTGTAGGACAGCGTAAGGGTGGCAAGACCTGGGATAAGGCGGTGGCCGACGGGTGGGTGCCCGGTGAAACATTGTTTGAGATTGAGGAAGCATGCAAGCGGGCAACCATCATCCAGTACCTGCTCTCCGATGCGGCGCAGATTGAAGTATGGCCCCGTATCAAACCTTACCTCACGGCAGGCAAGGCCCTTTACTTCTCTCATGGTTTCGGGATTACTTATAAAGAGCGTACGGGTATTGTGCCTCCCGCCGATGTGGATGTGATTCTTGTTGCCCCAAAAGGTTCGGGTACCTCACTGCGGAAGATGTTTCTCGAAGGGCGTGGCCTCAATTCATCCTATGCCATCTTTCAGGATGCCACAGGAAAGGCTTTCGAACGTGTAGTGGCACTGGGTATCGGTGTGGGGTCGGGCTATCTGTTTGAGACCGATTTCAAACGTGAAGTATTCTCCGACCTTACCGGCGAGCGTGGCACACTGATGGGCGCCATTCAGGGATTGTTGCTGGCACAGTATGAGGTGCTCCGCGCAAACGGACATACGCCATCAGAGGCTTTTAATGAAACGGTGGAAGAACTTACCCAGTCTCTGATGCCACTCTTTGCGGAAAAGGGGATGGACTGGATGTATGCCAACTGCTCCACTACTGCCCAGCGTGGTGCCCTCGACTGGATGGGACCGTTTCACGATGCTACCAAACCGGTATTTGAAAAACTGTATAAAGAGGTGGCCGCCGGCAATGAAGCGCAGCGCTCCATCGACAGCAACTCACAACCCGATTATCGTGAAAAGCTGGAGGAGGAGTTGAAAGCCCTTCGTGAAAGCGAGATGTGGCAGGCAGGTGCCGTGGTACGCAAGCTGCGTCCGGAAAATAACTGATATTAATCCGGTTGCTCCAAAGAGGAAGGTATGTGCTCCGACTTTTTGGTAAAGAATAAAAGAGGCAAAGGTTAAAACCTGTGTCTCTTTATTTATTTTTCAGTTATTTTCTATCTTTGGGATAAATCATTTGAACTATCTGAACCTGGAAAATTATAAATTTGCTTGACGACTGAAAACATTCATTTCTCTTAATTATATTTATTTGCTTGTTTTTTTTGATGTTGAGGTATTATTTTAGTTGAAAAAATATTTTTTTTCTTTCATTTTGTGTTTTTTTTGAAAAATATGATGACAAAATTAGTGATGAGATTGTCTATATAGATTGTAAAAGTTATTTTTATGGATAAATATTCTTTAACATATACGGCGATGGGATATCCAGCCGACCTTTTTTTGAAATGCAAATTGTATGGCCAGGAAAAAAAATCAGTAGAGAATCTTCGTCTAAGTGATAAAAATCTCATTCAATTCATTTATGACGAGTATGCGAATGATCTACTGTCATATGGCTTGAAAATGGGATATCAGAAAGAGGTACTGGAAGATGCAATACATGATGTATTCTATAAACTATGTCTTTCGCCTAAAATGTTAAACAATGTTAGCGAGCTGAAGTTTTATCTCTTTCGGGCACTTAAAAATCAGCTGCTGAATATTAATAAATCAACCTCAAAGTTCGTCATAACGGATATTCCCGAATTTAAACTTTCAGTAAAAGCAGACTCACTTCATCTATTAATTGAAGCAGAGGAACAAGTCAGGATAAAAGAGAAAATAAATAAGCTACTGCAGGTTCTTTCGGATAAACAGCGGGAAATCATCTATTTGAGATTTATTCATGAAATGAGTTACGATGAAATAGGAGAGCTGCTTGCAATGACTTCTGCTTCAGTACGAAATGTTGTATACAAAGCTATTAGTAAGATAAGGAAATGAAATTCAGTCATTATTTAACCTATACTGCTGCTGACTTCTCTACTGATCCCTTTTTCCTGGAATGGAGATGGTTTCAAACAGAGGAAACCTGTTTGTTCTGGACCTCCTTTTTGGCACAACATCCTGAAAAATCAGAAGAAGTTTTACTGGCAGTAAAGATTGTAGAGATGTTAGTGGAAGGCAATGAAGTTTCATTTTCACCGCAGGATAAGGAGAGTGCCGTAAAAAAATTGACATCAAGGGTTTATATACATAAAAAGCGAAAGAAAATTACTGTATATAGTCTAAGTACGGTTGTTGTATTTTTTTTGTTTTTTCTTCTGACTTACAAAAATACCGGTGTGATAAACAGTGAGTCGGACAAAAAAAATTTTGCGGATATTTCCGAGAAAGAGGTTCAACTGATTTTTTCGGCAGGTGGAAAGGTTTCTTTCAAAGAAGATATTCAGATCAAGTATGATACTACGGGAAATATTGTTGTCCAAAACGAATTGGGAGAGATGCTGGAGAAGCATGAAAGCGATGAGACCCACATTGCTTTGAACCGGCTGATTGTTCCTAAAGGTAAACGTTCTTCGTTACTGTTGGCCGATGGAAGTAAGATATGGGTAAATTCGGGTACGACAGTTGAATTTCCGTCTGTTTTTGAGAATAGAGATGAACGAAAAATAAAAATTGAAGGAGAGATTTATATTGAAGTGGAAAAAGATACTCAGAGACCTTTCTTAATTTCGACGCCTGATTTTGAAGTGGCCGTATTGGGTACTAAATTCAACATTTCCGCCTATCCCGAAGATCCCGTCCAGCATGTAACGGTTGCGGAAGGGATGGTCTCCGTTGTTTCGGAAGCGAAAAAACAAAGAAACGTCGTGGCGCAGAATCAACAGTTGCAGATTATTGACAAGATGCAGTCGGGAGTCACCCATGTAGACGTGTACAATTTTACTTCGTGGAAAGATGGGATACTTAGATTTGAAAGTGAGCCGTTAAAAAACATTCTTACCCGCCTGTCAAGGTATTATGATATCAATCTGGCGTATGGAGACGATATTGAGTCTATTCGATGTTCGGGCAAATTATATCTGTTCGACGAGTGGAAAATGGTGCTTGACAATATTACAAAGGTCTCTCCAGTGGCCTATTCAGAAAACGAGGATGAAATTATATTCAGGTATAATACCATAAAATAGAGAAAGGACGCGCTTATGTAAACACATGCTATATAAAATAGCCGGATAATGTTTAGGCCATTATCCGACATTCCATTATTTATCTCAAAGTAATAAATGAATAGAATTATAAAAGTATGAAGAATTCTGTAAAAAACTACACGCATGTCCGGAAATTTGTGGCAATACTTTTTATTGTCTTTCCATGCTCGTTTTTTGTATTCTTTTCTAATGCTCAAGAGTCGGTCATATCGTTAAAATTGGAAAATCAATCGATCAGATCAGGTTTTGATGCCATCGAGAAACAGAGTAAATATATTTTCTTTTATGATGATGCGTTAAGGCCGTTATTGACCAAGAGGGTTACGCTATCAATCAGTTCCGCATCCATTCAAGCGGTGATGAACCGGCTGTTGGATTCGAGCGGTCTCACCTACCGGATTGTGGACAAACAGATCCTGATCTCCACAACAAATGTCAACATCTCCCCACAGGAGGAAAAGAAGAAGGGAATAACCGTCACCGGGAAAGTGACGGATGAAAATGGACTTCCTCTGCCGGGAGTGAATGTCTATGTACTATCCCTGCAACGGATCACAACTACGAATATGGAGGGTGAATATTCACTATTGATTACTCCACCTGCTGAACCTGTGTTGCTGCAGTTTTCCTTCGTAGGGATGAAAACGGTGGAGATTCTCATAGGAGAAAAGGAAGGAACGTTGGTGAAAAATGTGCAGTTATTTCCCGATGGCCAATTGGAAGAGCTTATCGTAACCGGTATCTATACCCGTAAAGCAGAGGGGTACACCGGATCTGCAACAACCCTGACCAGCGATGACCTTACGCGCGTAGGGAACCGTAATGTGGTGGAGAGTATGAAAAATCTCGATCCCTCCGTCTATATCCCGGTGAACATGGCAATGGGCTCCGACCCGAACACGATTCCTTCCATGTCGATCCGTGGTACATCCAGCTTCCCCCTGGCGGAAAGCTCCTCGTTCAAGAGTAACTATCAGAACCAACCTAACCAGCCGCTGATTATCCTTGACGGGTTTCAGACTTCGATCGAGTACCTGGTGGATATGGACATGAACCGGGTGGAGAGCGTGACCATCCTCAAAGATGCTTCGGCAAAGGCGTTGTACGGATCCAAAGCCGCCAACGGAGTGATTGTGATTGAAACAAAACGGGTGGGCGGGAGTGAACAACGCATAACCTATAACGGCGACATTTCGTTAGAGATGCCCGACCTGACCAGTTACGATCTGACCAACGCGTTGGAGAAGCTGCAGGTGGAAGTGGCCGAAGGCGTTTACCGGGCACGTAGCCATTCGGAACAAGAGAAAAATGATCGTTTGTATAACGAACGCAAAAAACTGGCATTGGAGGGCTTAAACACCTATTGGCTTTCCAAACCGCTCCGAACGGGAGTAGGCAACAAGCACAGCCTGAGCCTGGAACTGGGCGATTCACAGAGTTTGCGGACGATCTTCGACCTCACCTACAATCAGATAAACGGGGTGATGAAAGAGTCTGAACGGCAGAATATTTCCGGCACTTCACATATCTCTTATCGCCGGAACAATCTGTTATTCAGAAATGTGACGACCTTCCTTTCCAACAACAGCACCGATTCCCCGTATGGTTCGTTTAACACCTACGCCAAAATGAATCCCTACTGGCAGGCAACCGATGCGCAAGGGAACGTGTTGCGCTGGTCTGAGGAAAATTTTCCCAATCCGCTTTACGATGCCACCATCGGTACCAGATTTACGTCCGAGTACACCCATTTCACCAATAATTTTTATACCGAATGGTTGATTTCGCCTGAATGGAAAACAACCGTCCGTTTTAGCATATCAAACAAAAAAAATCAGGCTGACAGCTTCTTTCCCACAAATCATTCCATTTTTCAATCCTATTTGAAGGATCCCGATTTATTGGTGAGGCGGGGGAGATACATTCTGGAAAACGGAAAAAGCAGATCCGTCTCGGGCGACGCGAACGTCAATTATATGAAGTCAGTGGGACGTCACACGCTTTTCTCGAACATAGGCGCCTTTGTTTCGGAAGATACCTATTCTGCTTATCAGCATTTCGCCGAGGGATTTATGAACAATCAGATGGCAGACATCACCTTTGCCCGTCAGTATGCCGAGGGCGTTACGCCCATGGGATATGCAAGTATCAACCGGCAGGCCGACTTTCTGCTGGCAGCGTCGTATGATTACGACAACCGCTACCTGGCAGATGCTACCGCGAGAGAGAGCGCGTCATCGCTTTACGGGGCAAACAACCGTTGGGCAAACAGTTGGTCGTTGGGTGTGGGATGGAACATCCACAACGAGGCTGTTTTTAAGAACTATAGCAATACCATTAAACAGCTCAAGCTACGTGCTTCCATCGGCCTGACCGGGAATCAGAATTTTTCCACCAATGCGGCCATCGGTACGTACCGCTATTACACGGGGGTCGTGTATGGCGGTTTTCCGGGTGCCTACCTGCACAACCTGCCCAATCCGGATCTGAAATGGGAGCAGAAAAAGGATCAGAACATCGGTCTCGATACCCGTATCGGAGGGCTTAATCTCTCGTTCGATTATTATTTTGCCGATACAAAGAACATGCTCACCAGTGTCACTATCCCCACTTCCACCGGCTTCTCTTCGGTGATGGATAATCTGGGGCTGGTACGTAACTCGGGTTATGAAGTTAAAGCAAATTATACTGTCTGGCAAGGCCAGCGGGGTTTCCTGAATTTCTACGGATCACTTGTCAACAATAAGAACAAGATAATTCGCCTTTCGGAAAGTATGAGGGCATACAACGAAAGGATGAGAACGCTCGCCGAGGATGTCGGTACTGCCGCTCCGGTTTTAATCTATGAAGACGGTCTCTCCATGAATACGATATGGGCGGTCCCGTCGGCCGGGATTGACCCCGCTACCGGGCTTGAAGTATATATCAAAAAAGACGGAACGAAGACCTATCGGTACGATGCCGCCGATTTGATCGCCGCCGGAGATTCCGATCCGAGATATAAAGGTATCGCTGGTTTCTCGGGAGAATACAAAGGTATAGGCGTAAATGCCACCTTCAGTTTCCTGACGGGATCCCAGATGTACAATTATACTCTGGTAGACCGGGTAGAGAATGCCGACATTGCGTACAACGTGGATCGCCGCGTGTTATTGGGCCGCTGGCAGGAGCCGGGACAGGTTACCCAGTTCAAGAAATTCAACTCGAAGGAGATGACACGCGCGACTACCCGCTTTGTACAGGAGAGAAAAGAGCTGACCATCTCCTCCCTCAGCGCTTATTACGAGTTTCCGAAACATATATATGACCAATTGGGAATGAGGCGTTTGAGATTGTCTTTTTATATCAATGATGTAGCCACCTTTTCATCGATCAAAGTAGAGAGAGGGTTGACTTATCCATTTGCCAGAACCATGTCGCTCTCCCTGACGGGAACTTTCTGATGGTGTAACAACAATAAAATAGTATTCTATGAAACAGTATATATTGATTATAATTGCAGTAGCTCTATTTTCTTTCACTGCATGCAACGATTGGTTTGACGTTACTTCGGGTTCCGAGATCAGGGAGGAAGACCATTACAGTTCCATTACGGGATTTCAGCAGTCGTTGATCGGATGTTATATCGGGATGGCCGACGAAGCCCTTTACGGAAAACAGCTGTCATGGCACCTGATCGAATTCCTCGGCAATCAATTTGAACCGCTTCTCCAGGTCAGCACCACCGCGCTCGAGTACAGGATACAGCAATATAATTTTCAGCATGCATCCTCCGTAGACGCGATCGAACGGATATGGGCGAAGGCTTACTCGGTGATAGCAAATGCAAACGAGGCGCTGACGTTTCTTGAAAAGAACGGAGAGATGCTGGACGAGATCGATTATCATATCATCAAGGGAGAGCTGTTGGCCATCCGTGCTTTTATGCACTTCGACCTGCTCCGGTTATACGGTTATGGCAATTGGGCAAACCGAAGCGCAGAACTCAATGCCAGGCTTACCATACCGTATGTGACAGTACTTTCCAAAGATGCGACCCCCCAGCAGACGGGAGAGACAACCATCCGGAAGATAATGGCCGACCTGGAAGAGGCAGCTTCCCTGCTCAAGGATTATGATCCGGTTACCGGCAAGCATCCCGTGTCGTTCTACGCGGAAGTGAATGCGGACGGCTTCATGGAGCAGCGCAATATCCGTCTCAATTATTACGCGGTGAAAGGATTGCAGGCCCGTGTTTTGTTATGGGAGGGCAGTGATGAGAGCAAGAAAAAAGCGCTGGCCGCCGCCGAGGAGGTGATTGCCGCCGTAGAAAAGGGGATCAAGCTGGATGACATGAATACTTTCATTTATTTTCTCACGCCATCCAATATCAGTAGGTCCAACAGCTCCCTGGCTACGGAACACCTGTTTGGGTTGAATGTGGCGGATCTGCCAACCAAAATCGCACGATACATCAATCCTTACTACCAGGATACGGATTATGCCGCCATGTATTTGCGGCCGGAGGATGCCGTATCCCTCTATGAAGGTTCCACTTCCGACGTGAGGTATTCCGTTTTATTGAACCAGAGTACCAATAATAGTACCATGGGATTTGTCCCGTTAAAGGTTTATGAATCGGGAAGCCTCACTTTCTATCACGACAAAGTATCGGTGATCCGCCTGCCCGAGATCTACTACATCGCGGCCGAGTGTTATGCCACAGGTGCTTCTCCTGACCTGAACAAGGCGATGGAGCGGTTGAACACCGTGCGCAATAATCGCGGATTATACGACACCCTGGAGGAGCTCACTGCCGAGCAGATCGTGGAAGAGATAAAAAAGGAGTATCACAAGGAGTTCCTTTCGGAAGGAGTGATGTTCTATTATTACAAGCGTACCGGTGCGGTGACTGTCCCGCACGGAGCAGCAGAAATGGAGGATGAACAGTATGTGTTACCCTATCCCGCGTTTGAATTACAGGCCGGAAGGGTACAATGAACAATAAAAACTACGCATAATAATGAAAAAAATAATCATCAATTTATGGGTCTTAGCCACTCTGTTGTTGGCAGTCCGTTGCGAGACAGATGATATCGGTTTTTACGACGAAGCGTATAACGCCGTTCGTTTTCCTGTGACCGACCTCGTTAGTTCGGAACCTCCGGGTTATAATGGTACGTCGGGTATTTTCTATGCCGCTTACTCGTTTATAGAAACGCCGTTTGTCAGTGATACCATTTACGATCTGCCGGTGATGCTGATCGGGCGTCCATCCAACCAGGAGCGTACCGTCTCTTACCGTATCGATGAGGAGAATTCCACGGCGCCGGCCGGATCATATAATATCCTCAGCGCGGTTATTCCGCCGGACACAACCATCGGGTATATCCGGGTTCAGTTATATAACCGGGAAGAACTGAATGACACTACCTATCAGTTGTCTGTGACACTTCTGGAGTCCGACCAGCTTTCTTTAGGACCGAAAGTATATATTAATGCCAGGCTCTCATGGAACAATGCCATCCCGATGCCGACAAACAATCAGTTTATAAGATCATATAATATGCTGATAAATAGTTCTTTAAGTTTTGTATCCCCCAGTAATGTGAACTACAGTCCGAACGCCTTGAAAACCATTGTTGCGGCACTGGGCTGGAATGACTGGGACGATCGGGAGAAACATGGAGCGAAATACAACCCGCCGGGTACTTATGGGGCGTATAAGTATTTGCCCCGATACACCATGATCTATGGGGATAATTCCTACAAATCCTATGCTTTGAAATTGGCCGATTATATCAAGGCCTATAATGAAGCGAACCCCGATGCGCGGCTAAGGCATGACGCCGGGAATCTTAAGGGAGAGTTGATCAAGGCCAGAAGCTATTAGTTTCCTGTGACTTGCGAGTTAACAATACGGATGGGTCAAAAGAATAAAATATTGTATTATTGTATGAAAAGAATAAAGATTTTATTATATGGTGTTATAATGACATGCAGCATGGTCGCTTTTTTCTCTTGTTACGATGACCAAAGCACGCTGGCCACCCACTTGATTGACGCGGTGGCGATTGACACTACCGGCATCAAGCCGGAGCAGTATGTTGGATATCAGGAGCGGCTGAGGATGGCCCCCACCATTACAATCGGTGGAAACAGCAGCGAATCGGGACTGCTTTACGAATGGGCATTGGCAATTTTTTCTAAAAGCGACAGTGAATTCGAGGTAATCAGTACCGATAAAGCGCTCGATGAGGTAATCAGCCGTCCCATCTCTCCGTCCCCTTACACCCTGAAGCTTACCGTGACCGATACGGCACACGATAACCTGCAGTATCAATGTTTATGGAATGTATATGTCCAAAGTTCCTTCCTCGACGGCCTGTTGATTGCCGATACGGAAGACGGGAACAGCTCAGACCTTACGCTTGTGATGAACAACCGGCTCACGGTCAATTACGACAAGGGTGAGAAGATCTATCGCAAGATATTGGAAAACGCCCACGGCACACCCTATTCCAAGCGGATGACCTCATTGACCTATGAAATACACGGCTATCCTACGTCAGGCACAAGGTCCAATCAGGTCTGGGCCATCACTGATGACGGTGAATGTGTCCGTTTCCATACCGAGGATTTCTCTATTAACGGGACCTTCAACGACGAGTCCATTATCACCTACAGGCCGGAAGGATTACAGTTCAAATCATTGTTCAGGGCCTATCAGATGTTCTTCGCCCATACCACGCGGGGCTTTTACTCCTTGATGAACGTTGCCGCAAACTCTTTTGGTTGGCATGATGCTGTTGCAACGGGATATTTTCCTGATAATGATGTGATTGCTGTAACTTCATCGTCCAGTGTTAATAGTAACCATACGGTTTGGTTAGATAAGGACAGAAAGCAGTTTGTGTTTTACTCGGGAAGTCCCAATCTTTTTGCATCCATAAGCACATATGAACAAAACGCTGTTTTTGACCCCAACGCCATGTCCGGCCAGACGGCGATTGCTGCCGGTATGCTGGAGGATGGAAGCATTGCCACCTTCCTGCTGAAAGACAACGCAACGGGGAACTATGCCATTTATACGTTGGGGCAGCATAGACCTGCGGAAGGAGAGTATGACGAAAACGGGAACTGGAGGGAAACGAAACCGGAACAGCCTGCTATGGCCCGGAATAGGTATGTGATCCCGAGTGAAGGCAAGTTGCTGCTGGACAACGCCGTGTCTGTTTTCTTCGCCCAAAGGGATAACGTATTGTATGTGGCTGCCGGTAACGCGATCTATGCCATATTGTATGGTAGCGGCGATCAGGCCGTTGTTTCCAATACGCCTAAATATACCACCACAGGCGGTGAAACCATTACAAAAGCCAAACTCTACCAGCAGGGACATCATACTAATGATAATTCCACTACAACCGGTACTCCACCGGATGTTATGCCGCTTGCATGGAACAACAAGGCAATCATTGTTACGACTCAGAAAGGGGAGTTTGAAGGGAAAGTGTACGTGATGCCTATCAGTCAGCCCGGTATTGGTACGTTGGACCCTTCAAAGGCACTGGCATACGACGGATTCGGGAAAGTGTTGGATGTGATAACCATTGGCTATTAAGTGTGTATCAAACCGGTAAAATACAAGGGGGTAACCGGTAAAATTATCTCCTTGTACTTTGTTGTGTGTCATGTATGTTTGTTGATTGGCCTCCCTGTCATTAGGTATATATTATTATGGAAAAAGCTATTGTAAAAGTTGAAAACCTGTCTCATCGCTATAGCATGCAATGGGCGATTAAAGACATCAATTTCGAGATTGCGCAAAAGGGCATACTCGGCCTGCTGGGTTCAAACGGCGCGGGAAAATCTACCACGATGAACATCATCTGCGGTGTCTTGAACCAAACGCAGGGGGATGTCTTTATTGATGGCATCAACACGAAGGAGAACCCTGTGGAAGCCCGGAAAAATATGGGCTTTTTGCCCCAGAAACCGCCCTTGTACGGCGACCTCAATGTAGACGAGTATCTTACCTACAGCGCGAAGCTGAGATTGATGGACAACCGTGAAATTAAAAACGCGGTAGAAGAGGTGAAGGAAAAATGCGGCATTTCGCATTTCAGCCGTCGCCTCATCCGCAACCTTTCGGGAGGATACCAGCAGCGATTGGGCATTGCACAGGCCATCATCCATCATCCCAAGTTTATTGTCCTCGATGAACCCACCAACGGGCTGGACCCGAACCAGATTCTGGAAGTTCGTCATCTGATCGCTGAAATTGCGAAAGATCATGCAGTGCTTCTGTCGACACATATCCTGTCGGAGGTGCAGGCTATCTGCGACCAGATCGTGATGATTGAAAACGGGAGCCTGATTTTCTCAGGAACCATCAACGACTTTGACAATTACCTTCAACCGAATACCTTCACGGCCTCCTTTCTCCATCCTCCTTTGATCGACGACCTGGAGGCCATCCCGGGGATATTGAAGGTGGAGAGTATTTCGGATTTTGCGTCGAGATACCGATTCTTTTTCGATGGAGATCCCGATGTGACAGCGCGTGTGGTGAAGGAGAGCGTGGCCAGGAATTGGGCATTGACCGAGATAACACTCGAAAAAACATCCATGGACGAGATATTTGCCGAATTGTCGAACAAGGCAAGAAAGCCATAACCCCTGCACAAAGATTATAACTTGCCTGAATGAAACGTGTATGAAAATTATAGTTACCATCGCCAAAAACGAGCTGAAGATCATGTTCTATTCACCCATCGCCTGGTTGATGCTCATTATCTTTATCGTGCAAAGCGGTCTCTTTTTTGGCGATATCGTGGAAAATATAGCCACCACAGTGGCTGCTACCGGTAGGAATATCAGTTTTTTGTCTTTTATCTTCTTTAATGACAGCACATACGGGTTATTCCCCAAGGTGCAGCAATATCTATTCTTGTACATACCGTTGCTCACCATGGGATTGATGAGCAGGGAGGTAGGCGAGGGATCCATCAAGTTGTTATACTCCTCACCCATCGATAACACGCAGATCGTGTTGGGGAAATACCTGGCAATGTTGGTCTATATTCTTGTCTTGATAGGCTCCTTGTTCGCGTTTGTGGCTTTAGGATCTTTGACAATCAATAATTTTGACTACCCGCAGGTGCTGATAGGAATGTTGGGCCTGTATCTGCTGGCGGCCACCTACGCGGCAATCGGATTGTACATGTCGTCGCTCACCTCCTACCAGCCGGTAGCGGCGGTAGCCACCATGGCCTTACTGGCCATCCTCAATTTTGTGGGCAACATCGGACAGGAGTATGCATGGTTCCGGGATACTACTTACTGGCTATCGATCAATGGCAGGAGCGACCAGTTTATAAACGGGCTGGCATGCAGCGAAGATGTGATCTATTTTGTCGTCATTCCCGTGCTCTTCCTGTTGTTTACCATATTCAGGATGACGCACTACCGGAACAGTTTCTCCCGCTCGCGCCGGTTCATGCGGTATGCGGGGTTGTGCACAGTGGCTGTGGGCATAGGGTACGTCTCGTCGATGCCGCGCTTCATGGCTTACTATGATGCTTCTGCGACCAAACGGAATACGTTGTCGAAGAACAGCCAAGAGATCATGAAAGAGGTGGGTAAAAAGCCGAAGATCACTACCTATGTAAATCTGATGGATGAGTTTTTCCGTTACGGTACTCCCCGGGAGATCAATAATGATACCCGTCGGTTCAGGCAGTACACGCGATTCCGGCCCGACTTGAAAATGAAATATGTGTATTATTACACCAATCCCGATAAAGTAGCTTTTGAAGCCCGTTTCCCCGGGATGAGGGATGAGGAGATCGTGGCCAAGCTCGCGGAGACATATGAGGTAGATGCAGGGATGTTTCTCTCGCCGGAGGAGATGAAGGCGGAGATCGATCTCTCGAAAGAGAAATATCGGTTTGTCCGAAAAATAGAGACGGCAGACGGGAGATCTACTTTTTTGAGAATATACGATGATCAGCTTGCTTTTCCCAACGAGGGTCAGATATCTGCCGCCTTCAAGCGGTTGGTTCATCCTCCTTCCATGGTGGGTTTCCTGACCGGACATGGCGAGCGGGATATCATGAAAACAGGTGACCGAGACTATTCCCTCTATGTGAGTGACATCACCTTCAGGTACTCTCTTGTCAACAATGGATTTGATTCCCAAACAGTCTCACTGTCTGACAAGAGGGAGATTCCCGGTGAGATAGATATCCTGGTGATCGCGGATGTGCGGGAGCCCTTGCGTGAAAATGAGCTTGCCGCCATAAAAAGATATATTGATAACGGGGGTAATGTCCTGATCGCCGGAGATGTGGGGCGACAGGCCCAGATGAATCCGGTCACGGAAATGCTGGGTGTCCGGTTCATGGAGGGTGTGCTGGCAAACAACATGGAAGAGGGTGCACAGAACCTGATATACAACCGGGTGACGAAGGCTGCTGCCGATTCGTCGAGGGTATATCGCGGATTCGCGCACCCGCGTGCGCAGATCACCATGCTCGGGGCGGTGGGACTGGAATACGAAACAGATCGTGGCTTCAACGTGCTGCCTATCCTCACTTCCGATAGCACGAAGAGTTGGCTGGAAACGGAGACCATAGATTTTGCAGCAGAAAAAGCAGTACTGAATCCTGAAAAGGGCGAGGAGATGAAACCCCATGTTACCATGTTGCAACTGACAAGAACCGTGGGGGACAGGAAGCAACGGATTGTGGTCTCGGGCGACGGCGACTTCTGTAGTAATAGTGAATTGATAAGAAGTCGGGGAGGAATGTCTTCCCGGAACTTTGAACTGACCATGGAACTGTTCCGCCAATTGTCGGATGAAGCATATCCGGTGTCGACCCCGCGCAAACCTTCTGCCGACAATGAGTATCATCTGAGCGTGGAGCGGATTCCCTTGATACGGATCGCTTATGTAGGGATGTATCCCATGATATTCCTGGTATTGGGAATAGTGATATTGATAAGACGAAAATCAAAATAAATTGAGTCGAATGAAAGTAATTTTTGAAATAGCCAAAAATGAATTGAAGATCTTGTTCTTTTCCCCGGTGGCCTGGTTGATGCTTGTGGTATTCACCGTCCAGACGGGCCTGCAGTTTGCAGATATCTTCAATGGAACGATCAGTTACTTCGCGTTGGGGCATACCTCGGGGGGAGATCTCACTCATAATATCTACTCGAATACTTTTTTTGGTTTTTTTACGCGCGTGCAGCAATACCTCTACCTCTATATCCCCCTGCTTACCATGGGCATCATGAGCAGGGAAACAAGCTCGGGCTCGATAAAACTGCTATTCTCCTCTCCCATAAACAATTTCCAGGTGATTACGGGAAAGTATTTGTCGCTGACGATATATAACCTGCTTTTGATGCTGCCGCTCTTCCTGTATGCGATTTTTGGTTACTTTACCATCGTAGACATGGACTTCCCGCTGGTTTTGACAGGGATATTGGGCCTGTATTTACTGGCTTGTGCGTATGCTGCTATTGGCCTGTTCATGTCTGGGCTTACCACCTACCAAACGGTGGCTGCCATCGGTACGTTCGCTACACTGGCTGCATTGACCTATGTAGGGAGAGTGGGACAGACAATTCCCCTGGTCAGGGACATCACCTATTGGTTGTCCATCACCGGTAGGGCATCGGAGTTCATACGGGGGCTGATCAGTTCCGAGGATCTTCTTTATTTTTTCATTATCAGTGCGATGTTCCTCTCCCTGGCAGTGCTTCAACTGAAAAACAAACGAAGCCAGTCTTCACTGGCAGGCAGGATGGGGAGTTATGTGGCGGTACTGTTGATCGCCGTGTTCATGGGATACCTGAGCTCCAGACCGTCTCTCATGGCCTATTACGACTCTACCCGCATGAAAACCCAAACCCTTACTGCGCCCAGTAAGGAAGTGCTCGCTCAATTGAAGGGGAAGATGTCCATTACGACCTATGCCAACCTGTTTGCCAACGATTATACTTCTGTTCTGCCACAGTATTACAATCAGGACATGGAAGATTACCGTCCTTACATGCGGTTTAAACCCGACATGAAAATGGGATATGAATATTATTACCACCCTTCTCCCGGCTTTGAGAATACAAATCCCCAACATGCCAAACTTACCATGAAAGAGCGGGCCGAAAAACTGGCAAATGTCTATAAACTGAATTTCAAACGTTTTCTTACAGAGGATAAAATCAAGGAGATAGAAGGGCTTGCCGAAGAACAGTATCGCTTTACCCGTATCATAGAAACTGCCGACGGGCGTACTGCCCATCTTCGCAACTTTGACGATATGATGAAGAAACCCTCCGAGTCGGAAATAACCGCTGCCATGAAAAGGCTGATCATGAAACCGCCCAAGGTGGGATTCCTGACAGACCACCAGGAGCGCAGTATTGAGGGGAGGGGCGACGCCGACTACCACTCTTTTGCCAAAAGCCGTACCTTCCGATATGCCTTGATAAGCCAGGGATTCGATACCGAATCTGTCACTTTAGTGAAGGGCCGGAAGATACCCGACGACATAGATATCCTGGTGATTGCCGACCCCAAAACTGCCTATACCGACCCCGAAATAGAAGAGATCAACAGGTACATCCTTTCGGGACGAAATCTGCTGATCGCGTCAAAGCCTGGCAGGACACATCTTCTGCAACCCCTTGTGGAGCCATTGGGAGTGGAATTTGTCGCGGGCACGTTGGTGCAGGAAAGTGCCAACTTTGCTCCCGACCTCATTTTCGGGAATATTTCAAGTGAGGGGGCTGAACTTGCAAAGACCTATGCGGAGATGTCGCGAACGAATACGAAAATAACCTTTCCAGGCGTATCGGGCCTCACCTTTCGGGCCGGTAAAGGCTTTACTGTGAAGCCGGTTATCGTGACCGAGAGCGTTGTCACTGACTCCACGCGCTGTTGGAATGAACTGGAGACAAAGAATTTCAACGACGAGGTCCCCCGGTTTAATCCCGATGCGGGAGAGGAGCTGCAGGCTTCCCTGCCGCTCGTGCTCTCTTTGGAGCGTACAATCAACGAACGTGTTCAACGCATCATTGTGATGGGTAGCGCCGATGGTATCAGTAACGGTGAATTTGCCGTGCAGCGGGTGGGAGTGGAGACGAATAATTACGCTCTCATCACCGAATCGTTCCGCTGGTTTACGCAGGGGGAGTTTCCCATTGATACAAGCCGCGAAGCGAACCCTGACAATGCGCTCAGGCACGTGCAAAATGCAGACAGGAAGAGAATAAAAACCACCTTCGGATTTGTGATCCCCTCGGTGCTCGCACTCATGGGGCTGATGCTTATTGTAAGGCGGAAAAACCATTGACCGGCATCCGGGCCGCATCATCTCAAACAACGGATAAAATGAGTTTTACAATCGATAAACAGACACAGGAGGATTTGAATTTACTTGGCAAGTTCAAGAAAAATTCCATTATCAACCTGTTTAACCGGACATGTACGCGCAAGGGGGAGCTTTTGCTGGAGAGCATGTTTCTGCTGCCCCTCACCGATCCCGATGAAATAAACAAGAGGAGCCGCATCATTCAATATTTTCAGCAGCTTCATACCCAATTTCCCGTACCTCCTGCATTATACGGCCATGTACTCTCCTACCTGGAGAGTTCCTCGAGTAGCAGGTTGGGTACCATCGCCGGCACCATCTCCAAAAAAATAGCCTTTTTAGCCATAGGAGACAATGGTTATGAAACCGTTTGCAAGGGAATTTCATCACTGATAGAAATGCTGGGTATCGTAGAGGAGTTTGTGAAGAAGATCGAAAAACCAGACTCTCCTTACAGGGAACAGATAGAGGATATAAAGGGCCTGTTCGATAAAAAGTTGTCGGAACGGTTGAAAAAACCGATGCGATCGCACTTTTCGTTTTTCCACACACTTTATTACGACAGCCTGTTCAGGTATACCTACAGAAGGCAGCTCAACCGCTTGATACAAGTGTTGAGCGAGATTGATGTCTATATTTCGGTGTCGGATGTTGCCCGGGAAAAGAAACTAAGTTATGCGGCCGCATTGACCAGGGAGCATCATTCAACCCGGATAGAAGGGTTGTTTCACCCGAGCCTGACATCCCCGGTTACCAATTCGGTATCCATTGAACGTGACAAGAACGTGATTTTTCTGACCGGGGCCAACATGGCAGGAAAATCCACTTTTATGAAATCATACGGCATTGCCGTTTACCTGGCTCATATGGGATTTCCCGTGCCTGCCGCGCAAATGACCTTCTCGGTGCTGGAAGGGATGTACACTTCCATCAATCTGCCGGATAATCTCTCGCTGGGTTATAGCCATTTTTATGCCGAGGTGCTGCGGGTAAAACAGGCAGCCCGGGAGGTGGGGAGTTCGAAAGACATGTTGGTTATATTTGATGAATTGTTCAAGGGGACCAACGTGAAAGATGCCTTTGACGCCACGGTGGCTGTCACGCGGGCATTCGGCAGATGGGATAACTGCCAGTTCATCATCTCAACCCATATCGTGGAAGCCGGTGAGATGCTCCGGGACAATAGCAACATGCAATTTCTCTATTTGCCTACGAAATTGGATCATAACAGGCCGATATATACCTACAGGATAGAGCAGGGGATATCGGGCGACCGGCACGGTATGATGATCATTCGCAACGAACGGATTGTGGAGACAATAATGAATAAAGCCAGCATGGAATAGTTTCCGGCGTACAAGGGCGTGAAAAATCGTGAAGAGAACAATGAATAAACCGGCCCTGGCGATAAACAGGGGATAATACAATCAGGAGACGATGAGTTTTATAATTGACAAGCAGACAATGGATGACCTGAATATCTTCGGCAAGCAGGGGAAGAATTCGGTTTTCAGCATCTATAATCATACCAGTACGCGGGGTGGGGCTATTTTACTTGAAGAGATGTTCCGATACCCGCTCGATAACTTTGAAAGTATCAAAAAAAGGCAGGATATCATTCAGTATTTTTATCACAAAAGAACGGAGTTCCCCTTCGAGGGGGCTGTCTTCGATGCGGTAGCCTATTATTTGCACAATACGGATACGCGTACCCGGATCGACGCGCATGACGACAAGCTAAGAAAGCGCTTCCAGCGATTGATGAAGACGGATACGGAATTCCAGATGATCCATAAAAGCATTTTAGGGCTTATCTATATCATCAACACGCTTCACGATTTTTTCGAGGATATTGAAGACGATGAACGTATACTCCCGGAGATGCCGGAAATGGAAGAGGTGAAAAATATTATTTCAGACGAGAGACTCCGGTTTGTAAAGGAGGAACGGGAAACAAAAAAACTCTCGCTTGAGAAAGCGGGCAGATATGACAATGAACTGCGTTATGCAAGCAACAAAGAGATGCATAAGATACTCTCTTTCATCTATCAGTTGGATATCTATATCTCGCTGGCCCATGTGGCGCGTGAAAAAGAGTTCTCGTTTGCCGATGTGCAGCCTTCCGACTGCAATATTTTAAAGATAGACCGGTTGTTTCATCCTTTGTTGGCCGATCCCGTAGCGAACACGATAGAGGTGACGCCTCAAAGCAATGTAATCTTTCTTACCGGAGCCAACATGGCGGGGAAATCTACCTTCATGAAATCTTTCGGCATTGCCGTTTATCTGGCACACCTCGGATTTCCCGTGCCTGCCCGTGAGATGACCTTCTCGGTGCGTAGCGGCATGTATACAACCATCAATCTACCCGATAACCTGAACCAGGGATACAGCCATTTCTACGCGGAAGTACTGCGACTAAAGAAGATCGCAAACAGCATCAACCATGCCCGGAACATGGTTGTCATCTTTGATGAATTATTCAGGGGTACCAACGTGAAGGATGCATATGATGCGACCATTGCCGTCACCGAAGCGTTTGCGATGAACAAAAACAGCATATTCATCATCTCAACCCATATCATTGAATCGGCAGATATATTGAAAGAGCGGTGCGGGAATATCTACTTCCTCTACCTGCCCACCACCCTGGAGAACGGTGTTCCCCGCTATACTTATACCTTGTCGCCCGGCATCACGGATGACCGGCACGGGATGATGATCATCCGTAACGAGCAAATATTGGACATCCTGGAAAAAAAATGAATTGATGAAAAAAATATTCTTACTTATATTCTTTGTAGCAGGTTGTGGCATGATGGCACAACAAAATCCGGTGTTGCCGGCCGATCCGGCCCTAAAAACCGGCAAACTGAAAAATGGACTGACCTATTACATTCACCATAATAAAACGCCCGAAAAAAGAGCGGATTTTTATATAGCCCAAAAAGTGGGGTCTATGCAGGAAGAAGATGCCCAGGCCGGCCTCGCTCACTTTCTGGAGCATATGGCTTTTAACGGCACAAGGAACTTTCCCGGTAAGACGATGCTGGATTACCTGGAAAATAACGGTGTCAAATTCGGGACAAACATCAATGCCTACACCTCGTTCGATGAAACTGTCTATTATTTGAGTAATGTGCCCACGACAAATCAAAATCTTCTGGATTCATGCCTGCTGGTATTGCATGACTGGTCTTGCGGTATTTTGCTTGAAGCGGATGAATTGGAAAAGGAGCGGGGTGTGATTCGTGAGGAATGGCGTACCCGGGGCGGGGCACAGCAACGGCTGACGGAGAAGCTGCTCCCGGAACTGTTCAGAGGTAGCAAATACGCTGAGAGGATGCCTATCGGCAGCATCGACGTGATCAACAATTTTAAGCCGGAAGAGATCAGAGCCTATTACCGTAAGTGGTACCGTCCCGACTTACAGGGTATTATCATTGTGGGTGATGTAGATGTGGAGGCCACTGAGAAAAAGATCAAAGATCTTTTCGAAAGTATTCCTTTAGACGAGGAGAGAGCCCAACGTACATATTATCCCGTTCCTGACAACGAAGAACCTGTCGCGGTACTGGCAACCGACAAGGAAGCACAGAGCACAAGCATTCTTTTGTATTACAAACACGATCCTCTCCCTTTTGAAATAAGGAATACACAAGCGGGATACATACAAAACTACATTACCACCGTGGCTTCCATGATGATGAATGAACGTTTCAGAGACATCAGCCAGAAGCCGGATGCTCCTTTTACCTCGGCTTTTGCTTATGATGACAATTATTTTATTGCCAAAACAAAAGATGCATGGACGGTGGTAGCCGGATCGGCAGAAGATAAAATAAAAAACGCGCTACGTGCCATCGCCACGGAGACCGAAAGGGTTAAGCAGCACGGCTTCACGGCATCGGAATACGATCGCGCACGGACCAACATATTGAATGGGGCCGAAAACGCATATAACAATCGCGACAAGCAGAAAAACAGTTATTATTCCCAGAAATATGTACGCCACTTCACCGATGGAGAACCTGTTCCTGGTATTGAATACGAATACCGGCTCTTACAATCGGTTGCTCCCCAGATTCCGGTAGAGGTGGTCAATCAGGCAATACAACAACTCATCGGGGACAAAAATATTGTATTGGCAATTACCGGTCCGGAAAAAGAAGACCTCCTCTATCCGGACAATGAAGAGTTGTTGCAGATACTTCTTACTACCAGAAACGATGAAGTAGAGCCGTATGCAGAAGAGACATTTAACAGGCCGCTGATTGACACACCTCCTGTAGCGGGTACCCTTGTCGAAGCACGGAAGGATGAAGACTTTGACGCTACGGTTTGGAGATTATCAAATGGTGTGACCGTGATCCTCAAAAAAACGGATTTTAAAGACGATCAGATACTGATGGCGGCCTCGAGTCATGGAGGTACCTCCTCTTATGCCTTGCAAGATCCGGTCAATAGCAAAATGGCCGGACAGGTAGCCCCGTTGGGGGGTGTGGGAGATTTCAGCCTTACGGAACTGCCCAAGGTGCTGGCGGGTAAAAACATCTCTATCTCCCCCCTGCTCGGAATCATGAAGCAGGGATTCAACGGAACCTCTTCGCAGAGGGATTTCGAAACATTGCTTCAACTGGTTTATCTCTATTTTACTTCTCCGCGAACCGACCAGGATGCTTTCGAATCTTTCCTGCAACGGGCCGAGATACAATTGAAAAATGCGGAAGCCGAGCCGTCGGTCGCGTTTCAGGATACGATCACAAGAAAACTCTATCACGATAATCCCCTTTTCGACCGGCTGAAGGCAGAGGATATGGATAAAATCAATTACGGGCGTATCATGGAGATGTTCAGGCAAAGTTTTTCCAACCCGGGCAGTTTTGTTTTTGCCTTTGTGGGCAACATTGATGAGGAGGCCGTCAAGCCGTTCATATTGCAATACCTGGGTTCCATACCGGGAAAATATGCCCGGAACAGGTATGAGGAGTTGCCGATGGATATAGCCAAAGGTACCAGTGAAACGATTTTCCAGCGTGAGATGGAAAATTCCAAAGCATCGGTTTTCAATATTTTCAGCGGTCAAAGTGAGTTTACCCGTAAAAACAATATCATCATAAGCATGCTCCGGCAGATTATGGATATCGTGTATACAGAGAAAATACGGGAAGAAGAAGGGGGTACCTACGGGGTTTCCGTCGACGGATCCATAGCCCGCTATCCCGAAGGGCAAACGATTCTGCAGATAAATTTCGATACCGATCCGGATAAAGCGATGACACTGAATAGCCTGGTGAAAGGAGAGCTGAGGGCGATGGCTGAGAATGGACCCCGTGCCGAAGATTTTTCCAAAGTAAAAGAATATATGCTTAAGGCATACAATGAAAATATCAGGGAGAATAAGTACTGGTTAAACCAGCTGATCGATAAATATTTCTACGACTGGGATCGTCACACGCATTACCTTGATGCGCTCAATGCCATCAAACCGGAAGATATTCAGACTTTTGTGAGGGACTTGCTTGCCCAGGAAAACGAAAAAACAGTGGTGATGCTGCCGGCAACAACAGATTAAAAACCTGTATCTTCCCAAAGTATGACCTCCAAGCCGAGCCAGAGTATACAGGGGTGCTTCATTGTAATAGGTCTTATTATAATAAGCTGCGAATTTTATTTTTTCGTATCAATCTCAACCACTCCATTTGCACCCTCTTCTCCGTATTTTTCTTTTGCTGTATTTCCTGCGTATGCGCGAAATACAGCAAATTGTCCAGGGTTAAATTCTTTTAGCTTTCCTTTCTTTACACCATCAACCACAACCAAGGGCTGACTACCATCTTCATTTCGGATGATTAACGACGATTTATCTGATTTTTTTACTATACTTTTAACAGGTTTTGCCGAAACAGTAATTGTTTGATTTTCACCTGCGTTCATTTCTACCTTATCTCCGCTTAGGGAAAAATCACCATTATTTTTCAATTCAAGAACATCTGATTTATATTCTAAGAGCTTGGACTTTTTCGTGACAATTATCACTCCATTTCTCCCATCTTCCCCATAAAGTTCCACAGCGGATTTATCTTTCAGAATTGTAAAGGATTCAATGTCATTGGGATTTATTGATTTCAAATCATAATCTTTGGATTTTTTTTCACCATCAATTACAATAAGTGGCTTATCTTTTTTCAACATTTCGGTCAAGCTCTTTACATTTTCCTGCACTTTAGTTGTTGACTCTTTAAAATCGATCGTAAAGTTTTCAGGTTTTTTAGTTGTAATCAAAATCACGCCATCTTTTCCTCTTTCACCATAAATGGCTGTAGCCGAGTCATTTTTAAGCACAGATATGGATTCAATGTTATCAGGATCAATATCATTCATTGGTTCAATAGGTTTCCCGTCCAAAATAAACAACGGATTTCCAGTTAATGCTTTGAGTCCATAAACTGCAATTTTGGGTTGCTGTTCATCCTTTGCTTCAATTTTAAAATTCTCCATTTTCCCTACTCTAGTAGCCACCACATCATCCGGCTGTAGAACAACCACCAAATTATCTTGTGTTTTTTCCACTCTGTATTCAAAAGTTTTGTAACCCACCATCACAAATTTCAGCACATCACCTTTGTCTGTCTTGATTACAAATTTTCCTTCGGGGTCGGTAATTGTGCCAACAGTGGAACCTTTAATTACAATTGTTACTCCGGGAATAAAACTATCTTTTCCTTTAACAAAGCCGCAAATGGTGATTTTGGATCGTTCTGAAATTTTTTCATTATTGTCATTTTTCCCCTCCAATGCAGGTAGAACGTCTTTGTTGTTTTCAACAGGTTTATTAGTCACTTTTTCGGGAATTTCCGCATTCAATTGCGGAGCTGAGAGTGTTACCATAGCCAGGAACAATACGGGAAGCGCTGCCGTGTAGTTCCATTTCTGTCGTTTGTCTGATTTGTTTTTCATCATAGTAATTCTTTTGTGTAAATCGCGCTGACGGAAATTGTTTGCCAGTGCAAACTTATGCTCGCCCACGCTTTTGCGGATTAATAAAAGTTGATATTGTTTTACATCAATACCGTTATTCAGAACCTGCTCATCGGCCTGATACTCGTGAACCGATTGAATTTCGTACCGCAGCAGCCACGAAAACGGGTTGAACCAGAAAATGCAGGTGAACAGGTCGAAAAATATCATGTCGAACGAATGCTGCAAGTGAATGTGTGCCCGTTCGTGGTTGATGATTGCCCGGTTATCCGCCGAAACGTCTTTGCACGAAAGAACGATGTATTTCATCCAGCTGAACGGCGAAATATTTTTATCGGTAATGCAGAGAACCATATTATTATCGGAAAGCGTTTGCTTTTCCGATTTCCGAATGATACTTATCAACTGGCTCAGTCCAATAAGGTAACGTACTACCGAAAGCAGAAAACCAACGGCAAAAACCACCGAAAGTATTTCTATCCAGGGCATTTGTACGGGTTGAGCGGGCAATTCGGATATTTCTACAATGGGAATGTTGGAAAAATCCATCGGGAAATTTTCGCTAGCCACCGGTTCTGATTTCCTCTCTGGTAGAAGGTTAAAACGGAACAACGGAAGCATGGTAACCATCATCACAATGAAAATCAGCAAAAACCGGTTGAAATGGTGAAACGTGTTTTTACCGAAAAAGAACCTGTAAAAGCCGTAAAACAGCGTCATCAGGATGGATGCGCGGAGAAGGTAAAAGAGAAATTGTTCCATTCGTCAAAGGTTTGCATTTGTCTTTTATCAGAAATTCAGATTCATAACAGATTGAATAAGATTGAAAAACAAACAGTTCTCTATCAATCTCTATCAATCTCCATCAATCCTTTTCAACCTGCCTCAATCTTATTGAAACATGGTAGTAATTTTATATTCCTCACTTATCATTCAACTTTTCCACTTCGTCCAGTAACTTACGCACCTCTTCCACAGAAATATTTTCGTCTTTGATGAGCGACGATACCACGCTAAGGTATGAGTTGTCAAAATATTTTCTTACTACATTTCTGAGTGTCCGGTTGCGGTATTCCTCTTCGCTAATGATGGCAAAGTAGCGGTACGTTGTGCCAAATGATTCGTGTGACACAAATCCTTTCTCTTCCAACGAACGTACGTAGGTAGAAAGCGTGTTGAAATGCGGCTTCGGCTCGGGATACATTTCCACGAGTTGTTTTACGAACAATGCCTCGTTTTCCCAGAAATAGCGCATTACTTCCTCTTCTTTGGGTGATAAATCTTTCATTCTTTTGAGATGTTTAGATGTCGGACTTCAGACTGTTGAGCTGACAAATAGAAAATAGTCCGATGTGTGTATTCTGTTATTTTATGTCCGTTAATTCATGCCACAAAGTTAACTATTCTTTTTCGTTTGCAAACTAATTGTTATAGTTAAATTTTCAAACAAAAATATAAAATGGCTTATAGTCAGTGGTTTCATGAAAAATAATCAGTCGGCTTAAAGCCGACTGATTATTTACAAAGCTGTCAGATGCTTTGGCTTGTATTGGGTCGATATTGCGTTCAATTATTTCAACGGCCTACTCGCGGATGTGTATATAGCGTTCCGATACATTCAAGATGGGCGGAATTTGAAATATAAAAAAAGAAGTAGCTTTGTCGGTATAATAATTTATCCGGAGGAGGATATCCTCGGAATGTTTTCTCCATGGTTTACACCTGAATTCATGAGGATATGTACATCTGCAGGCAATTATCGGAGCGATATACGCATCGTACGCATGGAAATAAAAGCACAAGATAATGCTCTCGCGATAAGGCGGCTTCCGGGTATACTTATCAGGGGATGGTGGTATACTTCATTAATAGAGAGTCGATTATTTATTAATCCTATTTTTGTAACTATTCTGTTTCTTCCTTTGTCAGGTCGAGTTTCTCGTCGTCCTTGCCGCGGTCGAAGAACATCTTTTTCAGCGGATTTTTGCGCGCCTCATCGTAGAACAAGCGGTTCTTGAGGATGTCGATACCCATGTAAATGGCCTGGCGGAACGACTCGTCGGAGGCCAGGTTCTTGCCGGCGATATTGTAGGCCGTGCCGTGGTCGGGTGAGGTGCGTACGATGGGCAGTCCGGCGGTGAAGTTGACACCGGCATCCATGGCAAGGGTCTTGAACGGTATGAGTCCCTGGTCGTGATACATGGCGAGGATGGCATCAAACTCTTTAAAACGTCCCGATCCAAAGAAGCCGTCCGCAGGAAAAGGTCCGGCACAGAGGATCCATTTGTCCTGCGCTTCCCGTACGGCAGGAGCGATAATATCGATCTCCTCCCTGCCCAGCAGTCCGTTCTCTCCGGCATGCGGGTTTAGTCCCAATACGGCGATGCGCGGGTTCTCCAGAAGGAAGTCGCGCCTCAAAGAGTGGTCGAGCGTATACAGTTTCTCCAGGATCAGTTCCTTGGAAATTTTAGAAGGCACTTCTGCAATGGGTACATGCGTGGTGACCAGTGCCACACGCAGTACCTCCGTGGCAAGGATCATTAGCGCTTTCTCGTTGTCTTTTGCGAACCGGTCCTGCAGAAATTCGGTATGCCCCGGAAATTGAAATTTCTCCTGCTGGATACTCTCCTTGTTGATAGGCAATGTCACCAGCAGGTCGATCTTCCCGTTTGCCAGGTCACTGGCAGCCTGGTCCAGCGCAGTATAAGCCGATTCGCCCGCTTCGGCACTCGCGGTGCCCGGTTCAATCCTGATCTCTTCCCTGACGCAGTTCACGAGATTTATTTTTCCATCCTGCGATTCATCTGCTTTGGAAATAATATGGAAGTTCACCGGATCACCCTCCAGCATTTTGCGATAATAAGAAGCCGATTTGGATGATCCGTATATGACGGGGCGGAAGAGCTCGAGCAAGCGGTCGTCGGAAAATGCTTTCAGCAGCACTTCATATCCGATTCCATTGACATCGCCGTGCGTGATGCCCACTTTGAGTAATGATGACATGTATATCTTTTTTGATTCTCTTTTCTATAAGTTTCTTCTGTGTTACCCTTCAATGACTGCCTCTTCAGGCTTGGGAATGCTGATGGTGTAGAGGGTGGCCTCCAGGTTGCGCATCAGGTTGCGCTTGTTCATTTCCGGTGCGTAGACGTACACCTCCACCACGACGACCATGCCGGTGTTGTCGTTCACGAAAGAGTGCATCACGAAAGGCCCTCCCATCATGTCGGTCGACATTTCCCACAATCCGCGCAGTTCGGCACGGAAGGTTCCGTCCATTACCTTTGTCCGGTAGTCGGGCGAGTAAATGCGTGTGGCAGTGGTCATTTCCGAATCGAAGGAGCCCTTGATATATTTTCCGAGCACCTTGTTGCGAATACTGATGAGTGAATCTTTTTCGAATACTTTCTCCGTAGTGTAGGGGAACTGGTAGATAACGATGTCCTGGCGTCCTCTCCCCGCATTGTTCGTAGCCCAGTAAAAGTTTTCGTGCTCGGTGACATTGGTCAGTCCCTTAGGTACATGGATATTGATCCCGAACACTTGCTGTGCACGGGAAAGGGGTGAGGGAATTTCCCTTTTCAGCCATTTTCCATTACGTTCCAGCTCTTTGGTTACGAAATAATCCACGATGTTATCCTTGTTTTCCGTCACAAACTGAGCAAAGCTGGCGCTGTCGGGGGCGTTGATATTCATGATCACCTGTCCCACGGCATACTTGTCGATTTCCGCCGTGAGCTTGGGAGCGCTGTAAATATTGGAGATGTCGGGTATAATGATATTTCGCGCCATCTTGAAGGTGCTGGTGAAGTTCTCCGGTTCAATTTGAAGGATGGTAAAGTTTGGTTCAGGCTGAGGCAATGCTTTTACATTGGAGTTGAGTACGTCGAACAGAGCTTTGCCCGCAGCACTTTCCCAGGCAGTATCATCCATTAAAACCATCATTTCATTGTTCGATCCTGATGCGGAGAGAAACCCTTCACCGTTGCACGACGTGAAGAGGGCAATGGTTGCCGCAAGGGCAAGTAAACCTGTAAATCGTTTCATATGGATATTTTTTTGGATTATCACTCATTTCACGATGGAGCATGTTGCTTTCATAAAACAAATATACAACTATTTGCGTGGAAATGAAATCTAAGCTCAGCTTTTTTCTCCCACCTTCGCCGTAGAGAGCATGCCGCAGGCAGCGAAGATGTCTTCTCCCCTCGAAGCCCGGATGGTACTGATAAATCCTTTGGCGGTAAGGAAATCACGAAACCTGACCATATTTTCGTGGGTGGAGGGGCGCAGGCTGCTCATCGGGATCACGTGGAAGCGGATGAGGTTGATACGACAGTCGAGTCCTGCCAGCAGTTTGGTCAATTCACGCGCGTAGAGCAGCGAGTCGTTTACCCCGTCGAACATGATATATTCAAAAGAGAGTCGCCGCTGGTGGCTCCAGTCGTAATCGCGCAGCATCCCGATGACCGATGTGACAGGTGCCGACTTCTCAATGGGCATGATGGCAAGCCGTTGTTCCGGTATGGGATTGTGCAGGCTGATGGCCAGGTGACATTTGCTTTCATCGAGGAATCGTTTCAGGTTGGAGGTGAGCCCGATGGAGGAGAGGGTGATTCGTTTGGGGCTCCAGCCCGGTCCATAGTCGGCCATAAGCAGTTCTGAGGCCTTCTTTACCTGTTTGTAGTTGTCGAGCGGTTCTCCCATACCCATGAAAACAAGGTTGGTGATCTGTTCCGAGTCGGGTACCGAGTATACCTGGTTCAGTATTTCCGTGGCGGTGAGGTTGTCGTGGAACCCCTGCTTGCCGGTCATGCAAAAGTCGCAGTTCATGCGGCAGCCTACCTGAGAGGAAACGCAGATGGTAAGTCGCTCTTCTTCAGGGATGGTGACTGTTTCGATGAATTTACCGCTTGTTGTCTGAAAGAGCATCTTGCGGGTGCCGTCTACCGACGTTTGGATATCCAATGGTTCCGATCGTCCTACTTCGAATTTTTCCGATAATATCTCCCTGTTCTTGAGTGAGATATTGGTCATCTCGTCGATACTTTTTACCCGTTTCACGTACACCCAGTCGGCAATCTGTCTGGCGGTAAATTTGGGAAGGTTCAGTACTGTGACGCTTTCGGTAATTTCGGCGAGCGTCATGCCGAGCAGATATTGTTTTTGCTCCATTTGCTGCAATTGTAATTTATACTGCAAAGATACGGAGTATTTGACAAAATGAAGCATTGTAAAGTAATATTAGACCTATAATATGAGTATATTAGGTGATGGTATGGATAATCACAAGACAGGATCCCGGAAGGTATCCGGAGGAAGCGGTGAAAAAGAAGGATATGATCTGAATAAATGGTTAAAAGTATTATATTTGTAATCAGTAATCACGCAATCTTCGGGCTTAAATTTATCAGTTATGCGAAATATTGTTTTTCTGCTTTTTTTTGTTCTTACAACGATGGGTGTTCAATCACAGGAAAAGCCGGTGCTTTTATTTCCCGGCGGTACACCGGGTGAAACGGGGAAGATGAAACAGGTAGATGACCTGAGTGGTAACAAAGTGGCCGGATGCCCCGTACTTCGTATTGGACATGTAGATGAGCCTACGCTCACCTTCTACCCGGCTCCCGCCGGTAACAACAAGGGTACTACCATCATCGTGAGTCCCGGAGGAGGATACAACATTCTGGCATACAACCTCGAAGGTTCGGAGATTTGTAAACGTTTCAACAGCTTTGGCATCAACTGTGTGTTGGTGAAATATCGCGTGCCGCGCCGCGAGGGGTTGGAGAAGCATGCCGCGCCGCTGCAGGACCTCCAGCGCGCCATTGCCTATACCCGTGCTCATGCGGCTGAGTGGCAAATTGATGCCCGCAGGATTGGCGTGATGGGCTTTTCGGCCGGAGCGCACTTGTCGGCTGTGGCCAGTACAAACTACGGTGAGCGTACCTATCCGAAAGTCGATTCTTACGACGAGGTGAGCCTGCGTCCCGACTTTACCATCCTCGTTTACCCGGCATACCTTGCCGGTGAAAACTTCTCCATTGCTCCTGAACTCAAGGTAGGTCGGGACACACCGCCCACCATTCTGATTCAGACGCAGGATGATAAGAATTATATTGACAGCAGTATCTTCTATTATTATGCACTAAAAGAGGCGGGAGTGCCTGCCGCGCTGCATATTTATCCCTCCGGCGGTCATGGTTACGGGCTGCGCAACACCGGTCATACGGTGAACGAGTGGCCCTTCAGGGTACTCTCCTGGCTACGCGATATCGGGATGATAGAAAAGTGAATTGGGAAACTGTCATGTGAACGAATCCTGATTGTCGTAACCGTGGTTACGTGATACTGAACAACTGTTTTTCCTAATTGATTGAAGAAAAGTCGTTATAAATTTAAAATAAAATGATGGACGACGAAGAAAAAGCGACAAGCGACCGCCGGTGGCTGGCAGCCTATGTGAAGATGCACCACGAGAAGAAGGTGCGTGACCGGCTTCGGGAAATGAATATTGAATGTTTCCTGCCGGTACAGGAGGAGATACGCCTATGGAGCGACCGTAAAAAGAAGGTGGAACGGGTGCTTATACCCATGATGATCTTCGTATATGTGAATAGCGATGAGCAGCGCAGTGTCATCACTCTCCCGTCGGTGATACGTTACATGGTGCTCCGTGGCGAGCACACTCCTACCGTCATCCCTGTTGCACAGATGGAACAGTTCCGTTTCATGATCGATTTTTCCGACACGCCCGTCCGCTTCGAGAGTCAGCCGCTGCGCCCGGGTGAGAAGGTACGCGTAATCAAGGGATCACTTGCCGGTCTCGAGGGAGAGCTGATCATCGCGGATGGTAAATCGGGTGTTGCCATTCGCATCAATCAGCTCGGTTGCGCCATGGTGGAGATGCAAAGCTCCATGGTAGAACGTATCGTGTAAAGACAATTTTTTCACTAAATTTGCCGGATGAAAAAAGTGTTCAAATCTGCCCGGCTGGAAATTTACAAGCCGGAACTTTCAGAGATGAAGGTCCTCCTGGCCGGCGGTGTAGCTGCAGGTCCCTTCTCTAATGTGGATGACTTCGTGAGCGAGCGCATCGACATAAATAAGCTGTTTATCCGGCATCCCGAAGCCACCTTCTATGCGCGGGTACGCGGTACTTCCATGCAGAGCGATTTCAACGATGGCGACCTGTTGGTGGTGGACCGGGCCGAAGAGTGGTCGCACGGCCGTATTGCCTTATGTTATATGGACGGTGAGTTCACCGTAAAAAGGATCAGCGTGGAGAACGGCGTATGTACACTGCTCCCTTCCAACCCTGCCTTCGAGCCCATTGTGATCACGTGGGAGAATACGCTGATTGTATGGGGAATTGTTACTTACTCTATCCGTAAACATTGATGATAGCGCTGATTGACTGCAATAACTTTTATGTTTCCTGCGAAAGGGTGTTCAATCCCTCGTTGCAGGATCGTCCCGTGGTCGTTCTTTCCAATAACGACGGGTGCGTGATTGCGCGCAGCAATGAAGCCAAGAAGGCGGGCATTGAAATGGGTATCCCTGCTTTCAAGGCTGAAGCCTTGTTCCAGAGGCACAAGGTGGCAGTCTGCTCGGCGAACTTTTCACTCTATGGCGACATGAGCCGCCGGGTGATGAACATCCTTGCGAACTATACGCCCCGTCAGGAAGTGTATTCGGTGGATGAATGTTTTCTCGATCTCTCGGGAATACAGGACCTGAGGGCATACGGTTTACGTATGAAGGAGCAGGTGGGCCGATGGACGGGTATACCCATCAGCGTGGGTATTGCTTCTACCAAGGCGCTTGCCAAGGTGGCCAATCGTATCGCAAAGAAGTATTCCTTCCAAACCGATGGCTGCCACATCATCGACACCGAGGAGAAAAGACAGAAAGCGCTTCGCTGGCTTCCTGTGGAGGATATCTGGGGAGTAGGACGCCGCAATGCCGCGAAACTGCAGGCGGCGGGGGTGACCAGGGCCCTCGGGTTTGCCACCCTGCCGGAGTCGTGGGTACGCAAAAATATGACCATCACCGGTGTGAACCTGCAGAAGGAACTTAACGGCATGCCCTGCGTTGACTTTATCGACTGGGAAAAAAGCCAGAGTTTCTCTGTGACCCGCACATTTGAGAAAGAGTACGAAACGTGGGATGAGATTAAAGAGAGGGTTGTTACGTTTACGGTAATGGCTGCCGCGAAAATACGGAAACAACAGTCGATGTGCAGTCGCCTGTCGGTGTTTTTACAGACCAATTATTTTAAAGACGGGGAAGAAGCCCTCTCACGCAGCACGGAAGTGAGGTTTCCTTTCCCTACCTCCTCCACGCTGGAGATTGTGGATTTCGCCGTGGCGGGACTGAAAAGGATTTATGAACCCTGCCTTCGTTATAAACGTGCCGGGGTTACCCTGTATGATTTTACCGATGAGGATCAGCTTCAACCATTCCTTTTCGACGAAATGAATTCCGATCCCCGCCATAAGAAGCTGATGGATACCATTGATGCCATTAACCGTGATCCTTCTTCATCCGGAGTCCGCCTCGCCTCCCAGGATGTCCGTCGGTTTAAGATGCATCAGCAGCATCTCTCCAAAAAATATACCACCGACATCCGGGAGATATTGGAAGTCAAAAATATCTGAAGTGATATCCGCCGCTATTGAATACATCATAACACCTCACTCATCGCCAGGTAATCGGCCTGGTCGGCATAAATAAAGAGCAGCGAACCTCCTTTGATGGTGTTGATAATGGGTTTTGCCAGTTCTCTGGGTAGTGCCGGGCAACCGAAGCTGCGCCCCAGCCGCCCACTGGAGCGGATGACCGCTTCGCTGCAGTAATCGGCCCCGTGGATTACAATAGTCCGTGCCCGTGCTTGATCGTTTATTCCTTCTTCCAGTCCGTCCAGCAGCAACGAATAGCCGTTGCCTCCCTGATAGGTGCCGGCAGTGCGGTAAAAACCCAGTGAGCTTTGGTGGGAGCCATTCCGGTTGGAGAAGGAAGTGGCATAATTTTCCCCGCTGTTTCGACCATGTGAAACATAGGATACAAAAAGCACCTCTTTCTTTGTCATATCCAACACATACATCCTCTTCTCGGAGGAAGGAAGATTGAAGTCTATCAACGTCAGCAAAGAATTATTCTGTTTGTTTAACTTTTTGTAACCGGTATATGCTGCCTTAAAAGCATCAAAATGTATCACTCCCTCCAGTTTCATCTGTTCATAGAGAAGCTCGCAACCGGACGAAGAGAAGTCTATTTTGGAAATCTCCTTTTTGCTTTCCCTCGTTCCTATTGGAAAAGAGAGGGCGGAGAAAACAAAAAATATTGTAGATAACAGGATGATACGCATAGTCATATTCAGAAATTGCACCGCCAAATATACTATTTTTTCTGAATATGACTGTTAATCAATTACAATAACGACCGATTGCCGGACAGTGGCCCACTCATATACAAATTTCGCGTGTGACGAAGCATTTCTGACGCACATATGAGAGCGGGGAGTGGTACCCAGCGAAGGGCTGTATTCAATGATGTTTTTTCGGGGATACTGAACCGGTACCCCATGGATATAAGCTCCGTTGGTAAAACGGGAGGCATAGGGGGCATAACCCGCTATTTCGCTGGTGCCGTCTTTCACATAGAGCATCTTTTCCTTCTTCTCCTGGATGGCAAAAATTCCGGTCGGTGTCTCATGGGCATGGGGTGGCTTATGGATACCCGAGGTTGCCGGATTCATACTTAATATATGCCAGGCTTCACCATTTTTTTCAAGGACAGCGATGTTCTGATTGGTAACATCCACCGCCACTACCTTGTCAAGCAGTATGCTGTTGCCCCATGAGATAAGATATCGCCGGGGTAATAAAAAAGTTCCTTCCATCGATACTCCCGTCACGGAAAGGAAGTCGGTAGTGTCGCTGCCATTGATTTTTACCAGCCATCCATCGCGGCCATACCGCACCAGCGTGGTGTCTTCATCCATTCCATAAAGAGGTACCGATTGATAACGTTCTACCCCATGTTGATCCGAAACGCGTCCATAGTCGTTTCTTACGAAATCCTTTATGGTGGGCGCTTCACCGTTCTTGTTTTTGTAGTTGCTTAACACACCCCAGAAACCTCCCCCGGCAACCGCATTCTCCACACGGGCTATTTCTCTTTTTATCTTCTCCCACTGAAAACGGCGGATGGTGTCCTGATAAGGGTACTCGTCATCCAGTGTGTACTGTGTGTACTGCAAATCTTTTTTCAAAGTAATGTCCTCTTGGGTCAGTTTTTTCTTTTCTACCGGAATATGGAGGGTGGAATCTTCCGTAACGACGGCGATTTCCCTGTTTTCGTTTTCATTTCGGTTGTCTGCATCGCATCCGGCCTGAGTTAACACAACAATTGAAAAGAAAAGGGTACAGAGATTTCTGATGTTCATTGAATGTAATTTTAATACTTGGTTTTCGGTTTTGGTTGTTCGAATGGTTTTGTGAAGTAAAACGTATTTTGCATGAAGAATGTTCATTTGTCCGGAGTTGAAAAGTAATTATTTATAACTGTGTATCTGTTATTTGAACAACTTTTTATACTCTATTTTGTTATAATCATCCGGTTTTTCATTTTAAAAATTATCACAATGAAAGAAAGAATTAAGAATCGCCGTTGTTCACCGAAGAAGAGAGAGTCGCCTTGCAAATGACCGAGGAGATGACACGCATTGCCGATAAGGGATTGACAGAAGAAACATACCAGCGGGCAAAAGGAATTTTTACCGATCATGAAATTGCACAAATCATTGTGGCAATTGGTGTGATCAATATATGGAAGAGGTTTGCAGTTCCCACACACATGATTTTTGAACGATTTTAGTTGTCTGATTATTCTCACACTCAAAAACATTTTTTTTGCCGGAATGTTATATACGCAGCGAATAATCACAGCTGAAATTAAATTCGTTCAAATAAACAGATAAATGATTCAAGACGATTTACCTGCCATTTTCCGTGACTTTAATCCATTAGAAGATAAAATGCTCTCCCTCATCGATAACGATGGGCATGTAATCAACCCCAAGTATATGCCTGCGCTCGATGATGATGTCATTATCAATGCCTATAAACAGATGCACTATGAGCGCATAGCCGATGAAATGGCCATCTCTTTCCAACGTCAGGGGCGTATGTACACCTACACGCCCAACCTGGGGCAGGAAGCCATCCACATTGCCGCCGGCATGCACATCAGAGAGGAGGATTGGCTGGTGCCGGCCTTCCGGGAGATGGGTACCCTGCTGGCGAAGGGAGTGACCATGAAAGAGATGTTTCTCTTCTATCTGGGCAATGAGCATGGAGGTAGTTTTAAAAATGCCAACCATACGCTGCCCATTGCCATTTCAATAGGGACCCAGCTACACCACGCCACCGGTATTGGATATTCTGTAAAATACCGGAAAAAGAAGGAGGCTGTCTTCACCTTTATCGGCGATGGAGGTACGTCGGAAGGCGATTTCAGCGAAGCGCTTAACTTTGCCGGAGTGTGGCAGGTGCCTGTCATCTTCACCATTCAGAACAACCAGTACGCCATCTCCGTCCCGGTAAGGTCACAAACCAGATCGGTCAACCTTGCCGTGAAATCGGTTGCCTTCGGCATTCCCGGTATCAAGGTGGACGGGAACGATTTCTTTGCCATGTACCTGGCCTATCAGACAGCGACGGCACACGCCCTGGCAGGCAGGGGGCCGGTATTGATTGAAGCGTTTACCTATCGTCTGGGAGCGCATACCACCTCCGATGATCCCACCAAATACCGTAAAAAGGAGGAAGAGATGGAGTGGGGGCTGACCGACCCGTTGATGAGGCTGAGGCGTTACATGGAGAAAAAAGGGATCTGGCACATCGATGTGGAGAAACTGACGGAAGAATATAAACAACAGATCAATACTCAGTTTCTCGAGGCGGAACAAAACAAGAGATATCCCCATGATGATGTGTTCACTCATATGTTTGTTGATATGCCGGAGGATCTGAAGAGACAAAAAGCCGAATACGAAGAATTTTTAAGCTGGAAGGAGAACAGGAGATGAGCGTAATGACCATGGTGAAAGCGATTAACAACGCTTTGGATATCAAGCTGAAAGAGGATAGTGGGGTAGTTATTTACGGCGAAGACGTGGGTGTGGAAGGAGGTGTCTTCCGTGTGACCGAAGGATTGCAGAAGAAATACGGGGTGGAAAGGGTGTTCGATTCTCCCCTGGCCGAGTCGGGTATCGTGGGGACTGCACTGGGAATGGCCGTGTCGGGACTCAGACCGATCGTGGAACTGCAGTTTGAAGGATTCACCTATCCTGCCTTTAATCAGATCGCTTCGAACGTATCGCGGATGCAGAACCGATCGAGGGGAAAATATACCGTGCCCATGGTGATCCGCTTTCCCTATGGTGGTGGCATCAATGCACTGGAGCATCATTCCGATAGTCCGGAGGCACTCTTTGCTCATATCCCGGGACTCAAGGTGGTGATACCCTCCTCCCCTTACGATGCAAAGGGGTTGTTGATTGCGGCCATCGAGAGCAACGATCCGGTCGTCTTCATGGAGCCCAAACGAATTTACCGGGCCATCAAGCAGGAGGTCCCGGATGAGAAGTACAGCCTGCCGCTGGGTAAGGCCAAAGTGATCCAGGATGGCTCCGATGTGACCGTGGTCGCCTTCGGTGCACTGATTCGGGAATGTCAGAAAGCCATTGCCATGGCCGAGGAGGCAGGTATTTCGGTGGAACTGGTCGACCTTCGCACCATTTATCCGATCGACAGGGAGACTATCCGCAATTCGGTACGGAAAACAGGCCGCATGGTCGTGGTAGCCGAGGCGCATGAGTCGTTCAGCGTGGGATCGGAACTGATTGCTATCACCAACGAGGAAGCATTCCTTTACCTGGAAGCGCCTCCCCGCAGGGTGATGGGCTTCGACACCATCGTCCCGCTGGCACAGGGAGAACCGTATTTCATTATTTCTCCGGAACGTATTTTTTATGAAATAGAAAAAACATTCAATTTTTAATCCGGCTATTACGGTTTCAACACCATTTTTTTAAAAGAAAATCTGATGAGATATACATTTAATTTCCCCGATTTAGGAGAAGGGCTCGAAGAAGGTACCATTCTGGAATGGTATGTCACACAGGGACAACAGGTGAAAGAGGGAGATCCTCTTGTGCAGATGGAGACCGACAAAGTCGTGGCCGATATTCCATCGCCCCGGAAGGGTGTGGTTGCCTTCATGCACGGCAGCGTAGGCGATGTCATCAAGGTGGGCTCCCCGCTTGTTGAGATTGAAACGAATGATGACGTAGTGTACCGGGACAGCCAACCGTCTGAAACAAAAAAAGAGAAAGTAACCACAGAACCTGTTTCCGAGACTGATGAAGATGCCGGCGCCGTGGTCGGCACCATGGAGGTGGCCGAAAAAGATGTCATCATGCCGGAGAGCAAAGAAGGTGCAGGGGGTGATATCTCGCCGGATACGCCGCAACGCAAAGCCCTGGCCACACCGGTTGCACGGGCCATGGCCAGAGAGATGGGTATCGACATCAACAAAGTACCGGGAAGTGGCCCCTCGGGAAGAGTGAAAAGTGAAGATATCCTGAACTTTAAGACAGGGATGTCCATCCCCGTTTCTGTCCCGCAAAACAGTACAGCCAATGCCGAGGATGTGACTTACCTGCCATTGACCCAGATCAGGAAGACCATAGCCCGAAACATGCTGCATGCCAAACACAATGCCGCGCACATGTCGGTTTTCGAGGAGGTGGAAATCTCGGGATTGATGGCTGTGAGGGACAGGTATAAACAGAAGTTTGCCGAAAAAGGAGTGAAACTTACCTATCTGGCCTTTATCGTGAAAGCGGTAGCCATGGCGCTGAAGAAGCATCCACAGCTCAATTCGCAGATCGATACTGAAAATAGCCGGATGATTGTGCGTAACCGCTACCATATCGGTATTGCGGTGGATGCTCCCGATGGACTTGTGGTGCCGGTGATACGTGATGCCGACAGGCAGTCGATCTTCCGTATAGCACAACAGATTGAAGAGCTGGCAGACAAGGCCAGGAAACGAAAGCTTACACTCGATGAGATGAAAGAGGGTTCATTTTCTGTGACCAGCTTTGGCTCCATAGGCGGTATTTTTGCCACCCCGGTAATTAACTATCCGCAGGCAGGCATATTGGGTATCGGGAGAATCATGCAGACGCCCATCGTGAAGGATAATGAGATTGTAATTGGTCACATCATGCCGATCTCTCTCACGGTGGACCACCGCATTGTTGACGGCGGTGAAACAACCCGTTTCATTTATCACGTGATGGAATATCTCACGGATCCCATCTCTTTTTTAATGGAGGAATAGTTTTTTAAGGTAAAACCGATGTCATGAATTAAAAAAAATGTAAATTTGTCGTGAGACTGTGATTCATTTTTTTAAATATTTTTCATGAAACGAGCATACCTTATAATTTTCTCCCTTGTCTTTCTGTGTAACTTCATCCAAACATCCTGTCAGAACATTCCTGATAAAGTAGATCTTCCGGATGAGACTAATCCAGCATCCAAGAAGGGAACGCCTTCCGAGGATGATATCCAGAAATTTATTGCAAACGGATGGGTTCGTTATAGCGATTTTGGAGCCAAAGGCGACGGGAAGACCGATGATATTACAGCTATTGCTGCAACACATCTGTTTGCCAATCAACACAACCTGACCGTAAAAGCCGACGACAAGGCAACGTACTATATCGGCCCTAAAAAACAAACGGTCGATATCCGGACAAATACCGATTTTGGTTCTGCCGCATTCATCATTGACGATACCAGTGTGGAAGACCGCAATGCACATGTTTTTTCAGTCAATTCCACGAAACAATCATTTAAACCTGACAATGTTTCTTCTTTAAAAAGAAACCAGAATAAACTGGATATTTCATTACCGGGCTCCAGCCTCGTGACCGTAACGGACTCCAATGTGAGACGTTATATTCGTTTTGGCCCCAATCAAAATAACGGCTCTGCGCAAACGGATGTGTTTGTCGTGGATAAAAATGGTGTGGTGGATGCAAATACACCCATCCTCTGGGATTTTGATCAGATCACAGATATCGTCGTGCTTCCGATCGATGAGACGGAGTTGACAATTACCGGTGGCAGATTTACAACCATTGCGAACAGGGAGGATTCGAAATACAGCTACTATGCCCGGGGCATTGCGATCAGGCGGTCGAATGTCATCGTGGACGGACTGGAGCACAGGATCACAGGTGAAGGGGAATACGGGGCGCCCTACGGTGGTTTCATCAGCATCAGTAACTGTGCCCATATCACGGTGAGAAACAGCATTCTGACCGGCCATAAAGTATACCAGACAATCGGTTCAGCCGGTGTCCCGGTCTCCATGGGTACCTATGATATAAATATCAACCGGGCATTGAACATCACATTCGAAAATTGTAGCCAGACGAATGACATCAACAATGCTGCATACTGGGGGATCATGGGATCCAATTATTGTAAAAACCTGGCGTACGATGGTTGTACCTTTTCCCGATTTGATGCCCATATGGGCGTGGCCAATGCCACCATCCGAAATTCAACATTGGGACACCAGGGAATAAATGCCATTGGCAGCGGAACGTTTGTCGTGGAGAATTCTACCATTCGCGGGTCAAACCTGATCAATCTTCGTTCCGATTATGGTAGCACCTGGGAAGGTGAATTTATCATCCGCAATTGCGCATTTATACCCCGCAATGTGAAATCGGGCAGCGTGAACCTGATTGGCGGATCCAATTCCGGGCAGCACGACTTCGGGTATACCTGTTTTATGCCGGAAAAGATCACCATAGAGAATCTTCAGATTAAGGATTCCGGCCATCCGGATAATTATAAGGGTCCCGCCATTTTTTCAAACTTCAACAAGGAAAGAAATGACGAGACCCATGTGGAAAAGTATCCCTATATCATCACGAAGGAGGTTATCCTTAAGAATGTGACTGCTGAGAGTGGCAAGCCTTTGAGAGTGAGTGACAATAGTTATATGTTCAAAGATGTGACTGTAAATCGATAACTATATTTAATACAACGTACGATGTATAAATTAATCTTTTTCCTATCCATTTTTATGATGTGCAACATACTGGGTGCTCAAGACATTCAATTACCAGCCCCCGACAAGACAGGGGGAAAACCGTTGATGCAGGTACTGAATGCGCGAAGATCAACTCGTGCTTTTGAATCCAAGGAGTTGAATATAAGACAAGTGTCTGATCTTTTGTGGGCTGCAAACGGATTTAACCGTGACGATAAACGTACAGCACCCACTGCTAATAACCGGCAGGAGCTGGAACTGTATGTAGCTTCCAAGAGCGGGATTTATTTTTATGACGCCCGGAACCACCTGTTGAAAGAGATAAAGAAAGGTGACTTCAGAGATAAAACCGGTACCCAGGAGTTCGTAGCCAAGGCTGCACTGAACCTGATTTTTGTTTCCGATATGGACAAAGCTTCCAGTAGAGAATATGCCTTTACAAGTTGCGGGTTTGTAGCACAGAATGTCTATCTCTACTGTGCTTCAGAAGGACTGGGTTCAGTTGTCCGCGGTTCGTTCAATAAAGATGTATTAAGCAAACTGCTGAATCTGAAACCCAGTCAGGAAGTTTTGCTGACACAGACGGTGGGCTGGCCGGAATAGGTCCTCTCTATGTTCTCAATTAATTTCTGTATTTGCAACAGGCGGGCAATGCATCGTATGTTGCCTGGTCGGCCTTGTACTTATCGGTATCGTGTCCGGCTTTGGCCACGGCCTTTGCTATGTCGTCGACCGACGTTTTATCGGGGTCGTAGTTCAGGTGCAGCACCTGTTTTTCGGTCTCCCAGCTCGCAAAAGAAACGCCTTCCACTTCCTTCGCCGCTTTCTCAATACGGTCCTTGCACATTTCACAACTTCCCTTTACATTCAACATGGCATGTTCTTCGTGGGCTTCGCCCGATGCCATGTGATCCGTTTCATTGTGTTGTGCATCCGTTTCCATGTACTCCATTTCATTATCTGGTGCCGAGTTGTTCTTGCCGGATGATCCGGAGTTACAGGCAATGAACAAGAGTGTACTCAGCGCGAATGTTGCTAAAATTGTTGTTTTCATCTTTGTCCCAATTTAAAATTTGAATATAATTATTATTTAATCCCTGTATTTGCAACAGGCGGGCAATGCATCGTATGTTGCCTTGTCGGCCTTGTATCTATCGGTGTCGTGTCCGGCCTTGGCAATGGCTTTGGCAACAGCATCGACCGATGTCTTTGCCGGATCGAAATCAAGATGTAGCTGTTTTGTCTTGATATCCCAACTTGCAGAAGTGACACCATTGACCGATTTTGTTGCTTTCTCAATGCGATCCTTGCACATCTCGCACAAACCCTGCACCGCCAGCATCGCATGCTCACCGCCCGCAGCGGCCTGCATATTGTGTCCCTCGTGTCCCGTGGCAGGTGCTGTACTTGCAGGAGTTGTTCCATTCATCGAATGTCCCTCATGTCCTGTTACGGCCCGGCCCGCTTCATCGTTCATCATGCTGCGTTTTCCGGCCAGCTGGGCACTGGCATCGATGGTAAAAGTACCATTTGTCACAATTTCATCCCCATCGTGTATGCCTGACAATACCACATACGCATCTCCCAGTGACGGGCCCAGTTCTATTTCCCGAAGCAGGAAAGCGGGCGTTTCCGTATCAGGCTGTTTCACATAGACAATAGAACGCTTTCCAGTCCATAAGATGGCCGACTTAGGAATAACAACCTCATTGTTATATTGTTTAAGTGGCGCATCAATAAGGGCGTTGGCGTACATCTCCGGTTTCAGTTCCATACCCGGGTTGGCTGTCTCTACACGCACTTTGGCGGTACGTGTGGCAGGATCCAAAATGGGATTGATAAAAGAAATCCTCCCCGTAAATGTTTTTCCGGGCAGCGACTGAAGGGTATATTCCAGCCGGTCGCCCACCTTCAGAAAAGGAAGGTCGGACTCGTACGCATCGAAGATAGCCCATACCTGCGATAAGTTGGCTACATCGAAGAGCACGGTACCGGTATTGACATAATCGCCCTGGTTCACTTTCTTCGCAATCACCACTCCGCTTGTGGTGGCTACTACATCTATCAAAGGTGATGCTTCGCCCGACTGCTCAATGCGTGTGATCTGTTCATCAGTCAGCTTCCATAACCGCAGCTTCTCTCTTACTGCCTGTAAAAGAGCCGGCTGCAAGTCTTTCATCTTCGTGGCTTCTATCAGTTCCTGTTGTGCGTTTAACAGTTCAGGGGAGTATATGGTGGCGATGGGTTGTCCACGACGTACACTTTCGCCGGTAAAGGTGACAAACAATTTTTCGATGCGACCGCTCACGTGAGAGGTCTGTGATTGTGAGAGTCGTTCATCCACCTGAATGGTACCGTAAAGTTGTACCTCCTTCACCGGATTCTGTCTGCTTACTACGGTTGTTTGCACATTGGCAAGTGCGACTGCTTCAACAGACATCTGAATTGCATTAGGATCTATGGATGCGTCGCCGCCGCCCGTTGTCTGGAGTGGAATCAGATCCATCCCGCAAAGGGGGCAGTCGCCAGGTTCTTCCATCCTGATCTGTGGGTGCATGGAGCAGGTCCAGATGGTTGGTTCAGCTCCATGGTCATGTGCCTCTTCAATTGCTGTTTGACTTGACGATTGTTTTTGGTTGTTTCCGGAGAAAATAAGCCAGCCGAGAAACAAGCCGGTCAGCAGGATCAATCCATACCTGAAATAGGGATGCTTGCCAATCTCTTTAATTTTATTTTTATCCATAATGATGATGTTTTTTTTTAATTGTTTGAACTGTTGAAAGAATGCAATTTTTGGATAGAGGCCACCTTTGTGTTGTATTCAGCGAGTGCCTCGGCTTGCCGCAACTGGTAATCGAGCAGCTGTCGCTGCACCTGAATCACGTTGGTGAGGTCGCTTTTTGCCGTTACAAACTCCTGTACAACCAGCTGATAGGTAACACGAGCCAGTTGTTCCTGCTTTTGGTAAAGTGTGGCCTTTCGCTCTGCATTGTCGAGCTGCTGTTTCAATTTGAACAGGTCGGATTGAAGTATATTCAACGTGTTATTGTACTTTTCCCGGGCCGATTGCCACATAAAGCGGCTCTCACGCTGTTGCGCCTTGTATTTATTCCGGTATATCGGGATGGTGATGGAAAACATGGGCATCACCATGTCCATACCGGTCATCCCGGGTGCCATTCCCGTATCCATCGAGGCTGTCTTGCTTTTGCCGATCAGCATATATTGTAATCCGATCCCGAACATGGGATAACTCATTTTCAGATCCATCTCTCTCTTTGCGCGATAAGCCTGTTCTTCTTCTTCGAACATGCCCAGCATGGGATTTTGACTTTCAATCTCACGCATGGATGCCGCTTCATCGAAAATAAAAGGCACTTTTGTGATTGAATCGGGTATGGTTACATCCATATCCAAGGGACGGTTCAGCAAAGCATTGAATTTTGCCTTTTCAGCTGCAATATCCGACAAGAGACTCTCCACGTTGTTTTCTATTTCAGCCATTTCCAGTTGCACACGGAGTACATCAGCCATGCCCGGGGCAGTACTACCCATACCGGAAGACATGCTGCCTCCCGAACTGCTCATGCCGGACATCGAGGAAGAGGTACCGGAAGAAGCCATAGATCCCCCCATCGAGCCCATTCCCGACATGCCACCGCCGGTAGGTGGCGAACTGCTGCTTTTTGTCGCCGGAGAAGGGGCAGGGACTGAATAACCCGAAGAAGAACCATTGAATGGAGATGAAACTTTGCGAAGGGCAAGCTCCTCGAGTTGTTTCAACATCTGCAGATTTTCCCGGTTGTTGTTGAGCTGCTCCATCAGTGTGGAAAGAATATACCACTGTGTATATACTTCCAGGTAGAGGTTATCCCTAGTCTCCCTGAATTTTTCATACGACATTTTGGCCATGTGGGTGGCTTCGGCTTGGGCGGCTTTCTTGGTGCCAAACCAGGGGAACATCTGCATAAGCGTGAAATCGGCTATCTGACGTCCACCCACAATATCCATCGGTTTTAGAAAAAAGCCGATATCCAAATTAGGATCGGGCCAGGCACCAGCCTGTGGTACCTTTTCCAGCGAAGCTTTGTAAGCCAGAAAATCGGCATTCAATCCTGGATTATTTCTGCCCGCCATCTCAAGGTATCGGGCGAGCGAATCTGCCGTCTGGCTCTTGAGAGGGAGGGTAATAATAAAACCCAGCAAGATGATGAATAAGCGGTTGATGTTATATTGTTTCATAATCTGTAATTTTAGCTTGTTGTTTTTCTTTCTTCCGGATTGCACCTTCTCTCCACCAACACTGCAGGATGGGTACGATGAACATGGTCATCATTTGAATTACCATCCCGCCAAAAGTAGGGATCGACATGGGAACCATGATCTCTGAACCCTTACCAGTGGACGTGAGTACCGGAAGAAGTGCAATCAAAGTAGTCGCTGTGGTCATCACTGCAGGTCGCACTCTTTTTTTTCCTGCATAAATAACAGTTTCCCTCACATCATCCAATGTTTGTGGATCTCTCTCCAAGAAGGAGTCGTGAATATAGGTCCCCATCAGTACTCCATCGTCGGTAGCAATACCGAAGAGCGCTATAAATCCAACCCATACGGCAATGCTCAGATTAATAGGTTGCATGTTGAACATGTCACGGATATTCATTCCTCCGATATCAAAATTCATAAACCATGGTTCACCGTAAAGCCACAAGAGGATGAAGCCACCAGCCAACGCCACAAATATTCCCGAAAAGTGAATTAATGAGGCCGTGATTGTTTTAAACTGGAAATATAGAATGAGCAGGATAACAAGAAGACTAATGGGTATGATAATAGCCAGCCGCTGAGCTGCACGGGCTTGTTGTTCATAATTTCCGGCGAAAGTAAAGGAAACTCCTTTTGGTAATTGTAATTCACCGTTTCTCATTTTTTCATCAAGCACCTTCTGGGCATCATGAACCACATCTACTTCCGCTTTGCCTTCTACCTTATCGAAGATAACATATCCAATCAGGTAGGTATTCTCGCTTTGAATCATCTGCGCTCCCCGCGTATAGGTTATCTCTGTTACATCACCCAATGGAATCTGCACACCTGTGGCAGTAGGCACGATGAGGCGTGCCAATTCATCCGGATTCTCCCTTAACTCGCGCGGATAGCGCAGTCGTACCGGGAAACGCTCACGATCTTCCACGGTGGTAGTCAGGGGCATCCCGCCAACAGCTGCACTGATGATCTCTTGCAGATCGGCCACGGTGATACCGTAACGGGCCATCTCCTGCCGGTTTAAGCTGATCTCGATGTAGGGGGCTCCCACAGCCCGATCGTAAAATACGGTAGAGGGAAGTACCGAAGGAACATCTTTCAAGGCTGTTTCAATTGCTCTGCCACCCTGTTCTATCGACTCCAGGTCGGGCCCGGATACCTTTACTCCCATCGGTGCACGCATACCGGTTGAAAGCATCACCGTTCTTGCAGCTATGGGCATTAATTTCGGTGCCGATGTAAGCCCGGGTAAATGGGATACATTGACGATCTCCTGCCATATATCGTCTTCATTCTTTATTTCCGGGCGCCACTGTCTGAAGTATTTACCACGTCTGTCGTGAACGAGGCTATCTTCAGATATCAATCGAAAACCATCTTCCGGATTATAGGTCGTCTTGTCGGTCAGAATAAATTCACCTTGCCTGTTTACCTTGAAACGTTTTCGATTACCGTTTTGATCCAGTATATATTCCGGGCGGTAGATGATGGTATTTTCAAACATTTGTGTCGGTGCAGGGTCGAGTGCCGAGTTGACACGTCCCCACTTGCCCACGGTCACTTCCACCTCCGGAATGTTACTGATCCTTTTATCCAGTATTCCAATGTAATCCATATTCTGTTCTATCCCGGTATGGGGCATAGTTGTGGGCATCAGTAGAAAAGAACCTTCGTTCAAAGTGGGCATAAACTCCTGACCGACTCCTGGAAAGCGGTTGCTTGCAGTCTGCCAAAATCCTGCCTGACGGAATGATTTCCATCCAACAGTTTCGAAACCTTTTGCCACGAGACCAAATGTTCTGTCGAAACCTTGCCAGATAACAATGCCAAACAAAATTGTCAAGATGGGAATGGTCATAAATTTCCATCTGTTTGCAAGACACCATCGGAGTATTTGCTCATAATAGATTACCATCAACCACAATGCTCCCAGGGTAACGGCAATTATTAAAATTACAAAGAGAAAATTTCGTGGCGTACCGGCCTGTGTACCCATGGGCAACCACTCCATTGCAAGAAGATATGTTACAGCAAACAATACAATTCCCAAATTGAAATAAGTAGGAATTTTCCGGTTTTTCCACTTATGCGTGAAAAGGTTATTCAGACCCAATAATGCCAGCGCGAAAAATAGATAGTATCCTGTCATAATAATTAGCGTGATGCTCGCTGCAATCAATATGATGTTCGCTATTTTTCGAACCTGTTTAGAGGTGATCCTTATCGAGAAGATATAATACATCAGCGTGGGTATTATCATTATGCCGAGCATATATGCACTAATGAGAGCGAATGTTTTGGTGAATGCCAACGGAACAAAAAGTTTTCCTTCCTGTGCTTCCAGCATGAAAACCGGGATAAAACTTACAATTGTGGTAAGCTGTCCGGTAAGAACCGCTCCGGATACTTCTTTTATACTTTTGTAAATTAAATTCACAAAAGGTTTGCCTTTTCGAATACCCTTATTTTCCTCCATATCCATGTGCCTGAGCGTATTCTCGACAAATACCACTCCGACGTCAACCATGATTCCGATGGCGATTGCAATACCTGATAGGGCAACTATATTAGCTTGAATCCCCGCATATTTCATTATGATAAAAGTGGCCAATACGCCAATAGGTAAAATGCTGGAGATAACAACCGAAGCCCTGAGGTTTAAGACCAGAACAATTACAACGATGATGGCGATGAGCGTTTCATGTGTAAGCGAAGTCTCCAGCGTACCTATTGTTTCGTGAATCAATGCGGTCCTGTCGTAAAAAGGAACAACCGTCACTTTAGAAACAGATCCATCTGCCAGTGTCTTTTGCGGCAATCCTGCGTCCATCTCCTTGATCCTCTCCTTCACGTTGTTGATAACCTGAAGCGGGTTGGAACCATGGCGTGCCACCACCACGCCTCCCACGGCTTCTACCCCTTCCTTGTCGAGGCCTCCCCGTCTAGTAGCAGGACCAAGGGTGACGAATGCCAAATCCTTAATCTTTACCGGAATACCATCTCTTACGGTAACCACAGCTTCTTCCAGGTCGGATACTTTTTTTATGTAACCAAGTCCGCGAACAAGGTATTCCGCTTTATTGATTTCAACCGTTTCGGCACCAATATCGAGGTTGCTCTTTTGTATGGCATTCATTACATCCATGATCGTGAGATTGTATGCGCGGAGAGAATTGGGATTTACATCCACCTGGTACTCCTTCACGAAACCACCTACGGAAGCCACCTCTGACACTCCTTCTGCCGACATCAACGAGTATCTTACATAGAAGTCCTGCACTGTCCTTAACTCATCCGGATCCCAGCCGCCTGAAGGTTTACCTGTTTCAGGGTTTCTCCCTTCCAGGGTATACCAGAAGATTTGTCCCAAAGCAGTTGCATCCGGCCCCAGGCTCGGTTGTGCGCCCTGAGGCAACGTGCCGGGAGGCAATGAGTTCAGCTTTTCCAGAATGCGCGAGCGACTCCAGTAAAATTCAATATCTTCTTCGAAGATGATGTAGATGAACGACATCCCGAACATGGATGTGCTTCGGATGGTTTTAACCCCGGGGACACCCAGTAATGAAGTAGTCAACGGGTAGGTTATCTGCTCTTGTATATCTTTTGGAGAACGCCCCATCCATTCTGTCGCGACAATCTGTTGATTATCACTGAGGTCTGGGATTGCATCCACAGGAACCGGATCCTTTGGCAGAATGCTACCCCAGTTAAAAGGTGTAACTGATATTCCCCAAACTATAATAGTTATTAATAACAGGATAGTAATAAACCGGTTGTCAAGAAAATACTTTACGATTTTGTTGATCATAGAATATATTAATTGAATAAGTTTGCTATAATTGGTTAAGTTTCTTATTTAAAACACCAATGAGTATAAAGTGTTTATGTCTGTATAAATAATTGAATACAGGGCGGTATGGTGCATACAGATCTTCAGGTAAACATACATGTTACCTTTCACTGAATACAATATTCATTGAGAATCAAATACGGTAGATGCAGATGTAGGTCAGCAGACTTACATCTTGCAGGAAAAGTCCCTTGGATGGGAAATCTTTTAAAAAGGATAAAGTGTTTGTTTCGGGTTCCGATAATTTGAACAGGGGAATCAACAACGCTGCAGCCTCGTAAGAAATAGATGCAGTACGGGAAACAGATTGTTCGGTTTTGGTCTGATAATCATCGGTACCGGGTTTCAACAGTTGGGTATCACAGCATGATGCATGAGTATCATCCAGGGTGACACGGTGATCGGCCTCTCCTTTCGGGAGATGGCCTTGTAAGGGGTCTTTGTTTTCCTTAGCGGCATTATTCTCGCAGCATACTCCGGAATTTCCGGTGCCTTGCAGCAGGGAGAATGAATAAAGCTTATCTCCACAAAAATGCATCGCCAGTACGGGTTGCACGGCGGACATCAACATAAAGAGAAGCAATAATATGGCAGTAAATCTTTTCATTCTTCCTTTGGAATACCTGATCTGTAAAACAACAATTACAGGTATTTGGTTGCAAAAGTAAGAGTTATTTTTATTTTTAACAAAAAAACTGATTAAAACGATGAATGGGGACTCTGTATCGGAGTGACATTATAACTCAATGGCTGTCAATTCCGCCATCGCCAGGGCATAATCGCGTTCCGCTTCCAGCATGTTATTGAAGGCATCATAATAAAACGCTGCTTCAAGCAGGTAATCCAATAATGATATCTCACCTGCATCCAGTGCTTTTCTGAGGAGCGGTTCGTTGCTGTAGGAAGAAAGTGCGTCGCGATATTTCTGTGCTGTTTCCCGTAAACCGGCCGACTGATTGAACAAGCTTTGCAGTCTGTTGTAAAATTGAATCCTGTTGTCTTCCAATGCTGACTCCGACGAAAGTACCTCTGCTTTTGCCTGTTTCACGCTGTTTTTATTTTCCCAAAGCGGGATGGAGATGCCGATTACAACACCTTGTAATTTTTCGCCCAGAATCCGCTCGGAGGCATATCCCGCACTCAATTTGGGTAACCCCTCTGCACGTCTGAGCTTTACCTGCTGTTTGCTGATGTCGACCTGCTTACTGAGATATTGCAGGGCCGGACTTTTGGATTCTGTTGCTGCGTACCATTCGTTGAAGTCTGAGGGCAGGGGAGTGATTGGTATATCTGTTTCGTTAAACTGAATCTCTTTTCCTCCGTTCAAAGATTTTAATTCATTGAGGAGTGCTTGCCGTGCAATGTCTATTTTCTCTTTCTTACTTATGCAGGAAATAAGGTTCATGTAGACCTTATTTCTCTCAATAGCGTTCACTTCTCCCAGATCGAATTTTTTCTGATAAGAGTCGGTAATGGTTTGGGCTATCTCCATTCTCCTGGTATAATCTTCAGATAACGCGTTGTTATAGGCCAGCTCAATGATGACTTGTTTGGCGCGTAGCAATGTATTGATACGTTCTGACTGATAGAGTCGATCGATATTCTGATTTTCCATACCGGCAAGCTTATTCCGGTGAGCGTAAACTGTGGGAAAATCGAAAGACTGGGTAATGCCAAAGTCGTTTTGGTTACCAATTTCAGGCGGTGTTCCCCACAGTCGCCCGAACGTTATTTCAGGATTTGGGAGCCAGATTCCTGTTTTATTGCCCAGCTTTTGTGCCTCAACCTGTTTTTGCAGCGCCTGCAGTGTGGTATTGTTGGCTTCAACTTCCTGTAATATTTTTTCTATTCCGTTTTGGGCATTGACGGGGATGAGTATACACAAAAAAAGCAGGGTAAATAATATTTTTCTCATATCGCTATTTATTCGCTCACAAATAACCGTTTACTTGAGAACAACGGATCACAAGTAAAGTTTAATTTTAATTTTCTGAGGCCGGCTTCGTCTCCCGGTGTAGGAATATGGGAGGAGTGCATTTCACAGTTGTTCAAATCGGTAAGTTTTTGCAATGCCATCTGTGCTGCCGGATTAGATATCGCGCTAATAGACAGGGCAATTAAAGTTTCTTCCACATCCAGACTCACATTTTTTCCGTTTAGGATATTCTTTTTCAGGTGAGTGACTGAGTCGATGATATTTTCCGGTAAAAGAACCATGGCATCCGGCAATCCGGCCAAATGCTTGGTCGCATTCAGGATCATGCTGGACGAGGCGTGTAATAATGATGAGTTCTTTCCCGTGACAATGGTTCCGTCGTGGAGTTCAACGGCTGCTCCGCAATAAATACCGCCATATCCCTTGCCCAAAAGTTCGGCATTTCTGGCTGCTTCCCTAGCTGGCTTTACTACACGCCGGTCTTCATCTTTCGCCCCTACTTTTTCCATGATCTCGGTATTGCGGTCCACCGTATCCTTACCTGCCCTTCCCATGACATATTCTACAAAACTTCTTAAGTGGCGGCGTATAATTTCCTGATAGGCAGCGCGCTGGCAAATTCTGTCGTCAATGATGCCGGAACTGATCCGGTTCACTCCCATGTCGGTAGGAGATAAATACATGGATGATGAGCCGGTAATTTTTTCAAGTATCTTTTTCAACAGGTCGAAGGCTTCTATATCACGGTTGTAGTTCACCGCTTTCACACCGTAGGATTTCAAATGGTGTGTATCAATCATGTTCACATCTCTCAGATCTGCAGTTGCAGCTTCATAAGCGATATTCACCAGATGATCGGGCGGCAAATCCCAGACAGGGAAAGTTTCAAATTTGGCGTAGCCGGCTTTTAATCCTTTCTTGTTATCGTGGTATAAATTACCCAAGGCCGTTGCCAGCTTGCCACTCCCCGGCCCCGGGCCTGTAACCACAACAATTGGCCTGCTGGTTTCAATATATTCGTTAGCACCATACCCCTCGTCACTGACAATTACATCCACATTTTTCGGATATCCTTTGGTGGGGTAGTGCAGATATACTTTAATACCTTTCAGTTCAAGCTTATTCTTAAATACTACGGCAGCAGGCTGACCTTCAAAACGGGTAATTACTACCGCTGCCACATGAATACCATACCATTTCAGGTCATCGATACTTTTTAATACATCCACATCGTACGTAATTCCAAAATCCGCCCTGATTTTGTTTCTTTCAATATCACCGGCATAAATGCACATGATGACATCCACCTTATCCTTCAGATTTTGAAGAAGCCTGATTTTTACATTTGGGGCAAATCCAGGCAAAACACGTGCTGCGTGGTAATCATATAGAATTTTACCTCCAAATTCGAGATACAACTTCTGGTTAAACTGGTTGACTCTTTCAAGAATTGCTTTGCTCTGTTCTTGCAGGTATTTCTCGTTGTCGAAACCTACATGACTTGTTTTTTCCATTTTCCCGAATCATACATTAAAAATTCGGACTCAAAATTACCAAAATTGTCCGGGATCTAAAGAAAATTGAACGTTTTTAGTTAATATTAAAATCCAAAATCATCTATTACCACATCCTCGACTTTTTCTTTTTTAATTTTCCGTGAGCATAGGGCAAAGATACAAACAGAAAAATACGAAACTTGTCGCGCAGACGATAATTCCGTCTATTTTTAATATATTTAACGCTCTGGATGCTTCCAACCTAATACCATTTACTACTTTACGATAATCTCCAGCCTTGTCTTTTTTCCATAGAGCTTGGTACCCCCGTATATTCGAAACCTCCCATATCTGGGGTTTGGAAGGATTCTTCTTTTTTGTAAATAATAGTTGAGTTTACTTTACTTAAATAGGTCTTATTTATTAGAAAAAGTAAAAAATGAACCTTAAAAGCAGATTGTTACAAAATAACTTTTCAATATTTTGGATTTTTTAGAGCAGTCTCATGGTTCTAATGAACAAATATTTAATCGATTAAATATAAACCCTACATATTTAGACCGGAATTTATTCAACGAAAATTGAGAAATGTTTAGTCGATGGTATATTTATACAATTTGTTAGTTTTTTCGTATGATATGATAACAAATACAAACAAGGTATGATTATTTTTGTGTGAAATCTAAGAGAATTTTGCTTAACTCATTCGTTTGAAAGATATATATGTAACATGATTCTGATTTTAACCATTTGATCCTATGAAAATAAATTATCCGTCCATTATCAGGCTCTGTTTCTCATTTCTTCTATTTACAAATTTATATAGTTGTATAGAAGAGGTAAGTCCCCCTCTTGTCCCAGGTGATCAGATACTTTTTGCCACTATCGTAGAGGAGACAAACGGCACAAGAACATCACTGAGTGATGATCCCACCAACCGAAAGGTGGATGTCTTATGGCATCCAGGCGATGCAATTGGGGTTTTTGGATCAACAAGCGGCTCTAACGTCCGCTACCAGACAACAGAGAGCGCCATTTCCAGTGATGGCAGAACCACCCAGTTCGAGACTACGGAAGCAGCCCCATCCGGCGACCTTACCGCCTATTACCCATATCAGCAGGGGGCTTCAATCACTTCAGGTGCGGGGATGCAGCTTACAATGCCGGCAACACAGGGTTATGTCGCCAGCCAGACCGGTATTGTGAGACCCGATGCAACGGCCAACATGATGGTTGGTAAAGGGAAAGATGGCAACATTGCGTTTCGCAATCTGTTCACCATGCTGCGCGTTGGTATTGCCGGCCCGGAGGGGCAATCGGTAAAACAGGTTGTTTTTACCGACCTGTCGGGCAAACCGGTTTCGGGTGCTTTTTCCGTCATCTGGAATGATGATCTGCCTGAAACCATCTTTCCGGAAAGTGGAAGCGGCAATAATCTCCGGATTGTACTTGACTGCAAGGATGCGGTTCCTCTTGCCGAGAATAAGATAGCCAAATTTTATCTGATTGTACCTGCCCGTAATTATGAAAAGGGGTTTCAACTGGATTTTATCCTTGACACAGGAGGAAAGATCACCAAAACAATAGGGGCTACCGGGGGAAAGAATCTGCAACGGAACAGGCTTTATCCTGTAGGAGATCTTTTTCCTGATCAGGAAGATAAAATCAGCTACAAGATGCATTCACAAGCTTCCGTCATCAATGAAGAGCGGTACGACCTGATTCGCAATGCTTCACTCAATTTGGAGAACAATCAACTAACTTTAACAGTCGGGAATGGATTTGCACCCAAGGTAGATGAGATGATCCTGATCAACCGTACCTCGAAGGCACTCCCCAACGGGTATGTTGGAAAAGTGAAAACAATCAGCGGGGAGACGGTGGTGCTGGAGCCGGTGACCGAAATCACCGAGGTCTTCGAGGAACTCAGGATTGGTGATCCTGTCTGGAGCAACAGCGGGGGTACGCCTATTGGCGGAGGATATGCAATCGACCTGACCCAGTACATCACCTCCATTGAGAGACCCGACGGTAAACCGGTGGAATACACTGTTGACGGCTCATCCATTTTGATGGAGGTTCCCATCACCCGTGCGGAGGCAGAGGTGGATACAAAATTCAGCATGCCGGCATTGAGCCACGCCTTCAAGATTGACGACGGGAAAAATGCCAACAACAGCTGTGCCCTCAAGCTGGGTGTGCAGATGGATCTGGCAATGTATTTCCATATCCTTATTCAGGGATGGAGCCTGAAAGACCTGCACTGTCGTGTCAATCCCACGGTGAATCTCTCTTCCGAGTTCAATATTGACTGGGTATCGGATTCCGATCGCTTCGGTACCGAAATACCGTTTATCATTATCCGTACTGCCCCCATACCGGCCGGACCTGTGATGATTATCCCCCTGATCGAGTTTTTCCTCACCTTTGACCTGGAGGGCAAGGTGAGTCTGACTGCACAACTCACCTATAGCAAGGAGTTCTCGTTCGGAATGGCCTACAGGAATGGTGAGCTTAGCAACTACAGTCAGGTGGAACAACAGGAGGCCGACGCATCGCCACTGACATTCACACCCAAGGTACAGGTGGAAGGCAGTTTCGCAGCCGGGATCGCTCCCAAGGTGGGCTTCTCGCTCTGGGAGATCATACGTCTGGATACACGTGTCTACACCAAGGTGAAGAGTGGTGCCAACCTGAATTTCGACTTTGGATCTCCCTCCTTCGACCCCTCAATCTATAATGCCATCAGTGGCTCCAAGCTTTTTTCACAACTGGAGTTGTTCATGAAAGGGGGTGTTTTCGGATGGAAGAACAGGGAGCTGGCCACAACAGAAAGCAATACCCTGGAGTATCCCATCTGGGAAGCTTATTTCGTTCCCAAGATGGAAAAATTCTCAATCACTGCCGGGGGAGGAGAGATGGAGATCGCACTGGATATTTCCAACAAGCTCTTCTTTGACAGCGAGATCGGGATGAATATCTATGAAAAAGATGAGAAGAGCGGCAAGTTTACGGTAGAGGTCGGGAAAATGGAGTTGGGTGAATACAGCCGACCTCCTGCCGGTGAGAACAAGTATCAACTAAGGATGAAGGAATCCACCAGCCTGCCCCCCGGCAAGGAATACGAAGCCTGCCTGACGGTAAAGCTCGATGCTCCAGGGGGGCCCTACACCCTGGAAACAGATGTGCGCACGCGTTTCATCCCTCAGGAGGCCAGCATGACTCTGACCACCTCCAAAGCGGTAGGAAGCAAGATCGGATTGAGCATGTTGTCCAAATATGCCGGTTCAACCGGCGAGCAGCGTCTAAAGGTGTGGATCGACCTGAATAACAACCGAAAAGAGGATGCGGGAGAGCTGGTCAACTCTGATCTATCGTATGTGGAGTATACCATCCAGTCACAAACGGTCACCATCTACGGACCCGTCGTGAATTTCTCCTGTTATGGTAATCAGCTTACCTCACTGGATGTCACCAGGAATGCCGTTCTGGAGTCGCTCTACTGCTATGAGAATTTACTCACCTCCCTCGATGTGAGCAACCTCCCATCACTGGAGTACCTCGGATGTCACGACAACAGTCTGACAACCCTCAATGTAAGCGGTGCAACCATGTTAAGATCAATCACCTGTCACAACAACCAGCTTGTCACCGTGAATACAGGTAATTTGACGAAATTGGAAATGTTCCGTTGTGCCAATAACCGCATCACCTCGCTGGATATGACCAGGAATGAGTATTTGACAACATTGGATTGTGAAAGAAACCAGCTTGTTACACTGGATGTAAGCAAGAACAAGAAACTGATGCGACTCACCTGTACGGATAACCAACTGACAACCCTGAATACCAGCAACATTCCCGCATTGACGTGGCTCTCCTGTGGAAATAATAGACTTACCTCACTGATGCTGAATAATCCGGCATTGAAGGAGTTGTCGTGTCAAAACAATCAGCTGGGGTCGTTCAATATCATACCCTCCACTGCACTCACTTTCCTCAATTGTGCGAGAAACAATCTGACCACACTTGTTATTAGCCACAATACGGCGCTGACCTATCTCTATTGTGCCTTTAACCAGCTTACCACGCTGGATGCCAGCTCAAACAGAGCACTTCCTGCACTCAATTGTTCCTTTAACCAGCTGGTTTCATTGGTCGTTTCAGATCAAGGGGTGATTAAATCAATAGATTGTGAATCGAACCGTCTCAGGGGAACGGCCATCACGGAACTGATCACATCCCTGCCGGATCGTACTGGAGAAAACGCGGGAACCGTCGATTTTGGACTGACTTTCGAGGGTGATGTAGCTGGTGAGAATAATTTTACCAGAACGGACGAGCAGAATGCCAGAAAAAAGAACTGGTACCTCTACTAAATAAAGAAGAGAGTGAAAATCTTGTGATGTTGCTTGCATTTATTGTAATAGAAAAAAAAGAAACCGATGAAAACAGATTTTTTGATCCATGTTGTGATATTGCTGACGGCTCTTTTCTTATCCTGTAGTAGTGAACCGGGAGTGGATGTGCCGGAAGAAGAGAATGAGCAACCGGTGCTGACCGTTTCCGCCGCCCAAACCATCAACGTATCAGCAACCGGTGGCAGTTCCGTGATTTCGGTCTCAACCAACCAGGGCTCATGGAGTGCCGGTTCCAATCAAACGTGGTGCAAGATAAGTGACAAAACGGCGGGTCAATTTACAATCGCGGTGGATCCCAATGGTACTGCTGTTGCACGTGATGCCACAGTAACAGTCACTGCGGGCGCTGCACTCCCGCTGCAAATTATCGTGAACCAGCGTGCAAACACTTCACAGGATAGTGAGGATTTCGGTTATGGTGATGAGCAGAAATGGGATTGATATGTTGACAAAACAGGCAACTACAGATAGATGTTGGTCTCTCCGGTAATGTTAAAATCGATGGGAAGTGAAAAATCAGATAGTTTAAATCTCAGATTATTGCAAGGAATATCTTATTTTTACAATATGAATGGGTACAAGAGATAACCGGTTTGTTTATCACGATTAAATCAAAAAATCAATGGAATCAACAGCACAAAAATGTAATGATTGTCCCCTGAGGGCGAAGTATGACCGTAAACCCTGGTCGTTCGCAGGTCGTTTCTGGCGGTGGCACATTAACTTCTGTCCCGGTTGGAAAGCCTATTTTTCCTCCCTGACATCCGAAGAGAAAGATTTGGTCAGAGAGAAGTACCATTATAAAAAGCAGACTGCCTGAGGGACGGTCTGCTTTTATCGGTTCTGAGCAGTCAGTTGAGCTCCCTGACTATCTTGTATCCAGGATCACACTGATCGACCACTTCGTGTTTGGTTTCCAGGAACTAACCTCTTTTTTCTTCCAGCCATCCCAGGTCATCTCCTCGAGGGTGTTGCCAAAAGCAGTGATAAAGTTCTCAATACTGCCGTCACTTTGTGATGCACCAAAGCGGTAGCTCCGGTTGTTGCCGTCGGTATAGGTTTTTATGTAGGGGACATCCTTAAAACTGAGTGTGTAACTCTGTTTCTTTGTCAACGCCCCACTTCGGTTGTAAATGTTGCTGACGTTGGATGCTGTTCCCTTGATTATTTTCAGCGACTTGGCATCCATTTCCAGGGTAATCTCCCAGCTACAATCTCCATTGTCGAAGATATTGCTCCAGGTATTGGTATATGTTGATGAGGAGGTGAAAATTATTTTGTCCTTTACATAGCGGGAAGTCCCCTTCATTTCTTCAAAAGGTACAACCAACTCGTCGGCGAATGTCGCAGAATAGAACCCGCTGTAATTGTTTAATTCATCGATTGTCAGTTTAATCTTTCCGATTGCGAACTCCAGCTTCTCTTCCAGCCGTACGGTCATGGTCACGTCACTCTCCTTGTTGAAAGGGTGATAGTAGACCACGAAGAGCATATCTTTCTTCTCCTGGAGTGCCGCTACCTCTTCATACTGATAGGAGTCGAAAAACTCATCCACAAAGATGATCTCCTTTTTTTCATTGTCGTAGCGATATAGTTCACAGATCTGTCCTTTGCCGCCATCCATTCCGCCTTCCACCTTGATGGAGAGGGTAACCTTGTCGGGTAGCTTGTAATCAGGATCGATGCTGATTCGTTCAATGAATGTGGAATGAGGTTTGATACCAATAGGTTCATTACTTTTCACCTCATTCATGCTGTTGATGAACATCTTGCTGCGACCGATTCCCTGCAAAAGTTCCTTTACACCGTTGGCACGGATATAATCCTTGAGAAAGATTCCATACTCGATGAAAAGATCGGGAAATGCATCATCGAATGCATCATACACAGAGGTTGCACCGGCCTCCTGTTGTTTGTGCAGATTCACTATCTTGTCGTTGCCGTAACGATTGGCCATCCAGCGGACTAACCCGGCCATTCCATAGCCGTGGGAACCCTTATCTTCTCCTTCCAGCGGAGAGAAACCCTCCAGGGGGCAAAACTGGTTCCCATATTGCACGGAGGAGATCCCCTCCACGTAGAGGCTTTCCGCCCAGACGGCTACAGCCTCATCCATCCAAAGGAAATCACCTCCCATAAACGATTTGGTTACCACCCACCGGGGATCGTAATAGTATTGTACGAAGTGAGTCATCTCATGCATGACGGTGCGTTTGATCTCTTCTTTCTCTGATAGCTTCTGGCTGTTGATCACCAGCGAGTTCCAATCACTGCTGTAGCGGGAGGGAATAAAATAACCATAGGCATCCGCACCGTTCAGTTGCTTCACCTCCACCTGGATCTGTTTGTTCCGTTTCGAAAAACTGAATCCAATCGCTTCCAGCCGTTTGATGGCTTCCTCCACATGCAGTGCGATATCCCTGCTCTCTTCGTGATAGTAGCGGGGAGCAAATACCACACATTTCTGCTCAGCGGTGATGGCCCGGCTCTCAGAATCATCTGAGGTCTGATAATCCTTTACCAGCCCTACAATCAGTTCGCCTGCATCAGTGGAAATTTCTTCAAACGGCTCCAGCGTAGCTGTATAAGAATCACCCTCTTTCACCCCTTTGATCCATAGCGTGGAAGCACTCTCCTGCTGTGAACTGATCTCCACACCCGGAGCTGAGAAGCGGAAGTATACATCTCCCTGGGTGATCTCTGCATTGGCAGGTAGTTCCATCTTCAGGGGTTTGGAGAAGTTGCGCGGGAGCTTGATCTTGTAATAGGGGGAAGCCTCAAACTCTCCCATCACCACGCCACTGGCTTGTGTCGTAATTTCCATGGTGACAGACGTAGTGAATGCATCGGCCGGGACGACAATTGTGATTTTGTCCTTGAAAATTTTTCCTCCCGATTTATCCACTTTGTTGTTTTCTTCCGGACCTGTGTCTCCTGGCTTTTCTTCATTGGGGGGGTCCTGCTTACCCTTTTCTTCCGGGATCTTGTTGATCTCTTCCGGACTACTACATTGTTGTATGGTTACAGTGAAAAACAACAGGAGCAGTGTGCTCAGAAGGATGCTTTTATTTCTTGTCCCTTTTTTTGCGGTTTGTCTAAATGAAGTCATAGTATGATTATTTTGTTGTGCTTTGCAAGAAAGGAAATTTTATCAATGATCACACTAACAAACAAACAAAAAAGAATAACAAATCGTAAAAAAAGAACAATGTTATTTTGAAGCATTTTGGTGAAGCCACCGATTGGGGGTGGTACCGGTAATTTTCTTGAAGTTCCGGTAAAAGGAGACTTCGTTGGCAAACCCCGATTGTTCACTGATTTCGATCATGGAGGGAGCGGATGCGGAATCGGTCATCATGCTCTGTGCATACCCTATGCGATATCGGTTGATATAATCTGAAAAAGATAACCCCAGTTCCTGGTTAATGTGATTTGAAACATAGGTCCTGTTGCTACCCAGATGAATGGCAATATCGGAAATGTGTAAATCTTTCTGCCTGAAAAGCTGTTCTTCTTCCATCAGTCGCTTCAAACGAATGTCGAGGATGGTTGTGTCTGGATTGCTGGTCCTCTCTGTTTCGGTTTCCTCCATGCAGATATAATCAGCTTCCTTACAGAAATCTGTCGCGCTGAAATGTAGAGTGTAGGCCATGTAGCTGACCAAAAAAAGCATGCTTCCAAAAATGAGTGATGGGATTACCAGAAACCACGACTCGCGGATAAAGAACTCCCTGCCCAGCAGGTTGGCAGTGCTCGAGAAGATGGCGAACAGTATAAAAATTAGCAGTAATTTTTGTACCTGAGCCAGGGTCCTGTTTTCGGTGTCGGCATAATAATTGGAAACCTCCCGGTTGAACCGGGACAGCTTCTGATGCCCATAAAACGCAACCGGAAGCAGCTGCAGGATAAACAGTACCTTGGTGGCTTTAATTCTGACATTCTGAGCCTGTTCGGCAAAGGAGAGAAAAAATAAACCATCGGTTTTCTGAAAAAAATGATGATTTACAAAACTGATTCGCTCCGCTTCATTCAGCATACCATAGAAAATAACAGACAGCACACTGACAATCAGTGCTGGCAGGAGGACCCAATAATTCCTCAGACTAAACTGTCTGATGCTGGTAAGTCTGCAAATATAGAGATAGTAGAGCGGATAAACCGCCAGGGAGCAGAAGGTGTAGAAACTCTCAATCAGACTGTAGAGATAGATATAGCGATGAAAATAAACCGCGTGTGAGAAATAGAGAAAAGTACATGCCAGCAAGAAGTATGTAAAGAATTTTTTAGCTGGATCCACATGTTTCTTTTGGATGATAAATAATATCAGCCAAAAGAAACAAACGTAAAACGGTAAACCAGAAAAAAAATTCTGTAACATACGCGCCTTGTTTTCTTCTCAATACTTGTCTTTATCTGGTATTATGCAAGTAAACATACAATGATTTTACGCTCAGAATCCAAAATCATCTATTACCACATCCTCGACTTTTTCTTTTTTAATTTCAACGGTGTTTTGGATCGCCAATCCTTCCACATAAATGGCTTTAAAAGGAATGGCAGGACAAACATATTCGCATCCGCCACATCCGACGCAGATAGAAGTATCTGTTTCCGGAATGGTGAGTACGCCCTTGTAGGGAACCATGCGGACTGCCTGGGTGGGGCAGTGTTCCGAACATGCCCCACAACTTGTTTCATCGTAGTAAACAATGCAGTTTTCGATGATAAACTGCACTTGTCCCATCTGTGTATGATTTTTTTCTTCTTTTGTCAGTGGTTGTATTGCTCCTGTTGGGCATACATCGCCACAGATGATGCAGTCGTAGTTGCAAAACCCCCGATCGAAATAGAGCTTGGGTTGCATAATTCCCCCCGGGCCATATTCCAGGAAAGCAGGCTTTATCACATGACTGGGACACTTGCTCACACAAAGATGGCAGGAGATACATTTCTCCCGCAGGTGATCAAAGGAGGCAGCTCCCGGAGGAGCAATAGGCACCTGTCTTTTAAGTTCTCTCTTAGGAAGGAGCCCGTTGGAAACTTCCTGCGCAAAGAGTTTCCCCGCAGCCAGGCCCATGACAAGCGAAGCAGACAAAAACCGGCGTTTGGATTCGTTTACTGGCAGATTCTCCTTTAGATAAGTGTAGGCAGGTATGGTACTGGCAGCCTTTGTTTTCTTTGGCCTGATAAAGGAATATTTCATTGCATTGCGATTACAGCTTTCAATACAGTTGAAGCAGGTAATGCACCGACTGTAATCGATTTCCTTATTCTTTGAATCGATACATGACGCTTTGCATTTCATGGTACAGAGACCGCACATATTACATTTATCGTTCAGGAAGCCGACTTTAAACAGCGAATATTTGCTTAATAAGCCGAGTGTTGTGCCCACCGGACAAATTGTGTTGCAATAAGTCCTGCCATTACGCCAGGCCAGATAGCCAATCACACCGAGGGTAATAAGGGCGGTTATCGATGAAAAGATACTCAACGAGTAAATACTTACCTTATAAAATAAGTAATTATTAAAGGAGGTAAAGATGGTTTCCAGTAAATTGTTGCCCGCGAGGTAGGCCGGACGAAACAAGTGTGTGACCATTCTTCCGTATGCTCCGTAGGGATCGAGTAATCCCACCAGAAAGGTAAATCCGAAAATGAATGCAACAACCGTGGCAACCAGGATACTCCAGCGGAGGATACTTTTAGCCTTGCTGTAGGTATATTTTTTTTTCCGGATGAACTTCTTTGACAGCCATGCTATTATATCCTGATAAATACCCATCGGGCAGATGGATGAACAATATACCCTGCCAAAAAGTAACGTGAGAAACAGCAGGGATATAAGAACCAGAATGTTGACAGCCAACAGTGCGGGTATGAACTGAATCTCCGCCAGAAAGCCCACACTTTCCGGAAGAAAATCCCTGAAGTCAAGAAAATAAAGAGTAATCAGGGAGAAAAGCAAAAGAGACAGAATAACACGGATTTTCTTTAACATGATACGATGGCTTCTTGAAGGGTCTATATTCGAAACCGTTTTATATTCAGGCTCTCGAGATTCATTGTTCCCACTCCCAGTTCCTGACCTTTGGAGATATGGGTCACTTTCTCAAGTGGCATCTCCCGTGCCTGGTTGAAGAAGTTGGCCGCAGCCGTATCGGCAGCGATGATATCCTGTGATATAAAAAGACCTTTCGAGAGTACAACGTCTGCGGGTGATTTTCCTCTGGGACCGCTGGTTTTCATCAGCCGGTAGGCATCCACCACGTTCAGGACAGGACGTTTGGCATAGGTACATACATCGGCAATGCACTGCTGCAGGTCGTTGGCATGAAAAAACCTCCTGTCCCACACGATACCCATGTAATTTTTCATGGAGATGGTCAATTGTGCACCTCCGTGATTTTTAAGTACGGGCACATTAATCCATTTGTCGCTGTCTACGATGGCCTGATGAATTTTTGCACTCTTGAGACTTTTCCCTTTGGGGATGCTGACGGATTTATAATAGGATTCCTGGTGTGCAGGTACCACTTTTGCTCCGGCCTTTTTCGCCGCCTCCTCTATACCGCTGTTGCTGTATGCTTTACGCCAATCGTCGCAGGTGTGATCAAAAACGGTTACTTCCGACGCGCCGGCATCGAAACAATGTTTGATGATCTCCGCCACCAGTTTCGGGTTGGTGTTGGCTGCCATTTCAACCGGCTGATCCCACCCGATATTGGGTTTGACACACACTTTGTCGCCTTTGCTGATGAAGGTTTTCATTCCTCCCATCTCTGCAATGGCTTTGCGGAACATCGCTTCGGGTTCACCGCCCATTACCGCAATCAGATCATATTTTGGTGCAGCATGGGTCGTCTCGAACGACTGGGCAAGAATGCTCATCGCGTCAGCATCCTTGATGGTGGTGATTGCCGCTCCGGTGAGGGCTATCGTCCGTAAAAAATTTCGTCTGTCCATATAATTAAATTTTGTTTTATTGATTTTCCAGTGATCGGTTCTGATTATCTCAAACTTATATTGATTACCTGCGTTATGCTGACAAGCACAGGCAGGATAGCTACAGACTATTCAAATATTTATCCGTAATCCTCCGAAAACGGTGGCGCCTGGCATCGGGTATCCGGCATTGATCTCATAATTCCTGTTGAGAAGATTCTCTCCTCTTAAAAAAAAGTTCAGCCAGTCGGATGCTTTATAATTGATGCGTGCATTCCATAACAGGGCATTTTCTTTTACTGGCTCAGGATTTACCTTTGTGTAGAGAGTCCCCAGGTACTGCAAGCCGGTGGCAAGATTCCAGCGACTTATAAAATAATCTCCACTCACGTACAGTTTATGTTCGGGTGCTCCCGCTATTTTATAGGTCATATCCAGCAGACTATAGTTTGCCGAGAAAAGGAAGTGACTTGTTACTCGATAGTTAGCCGAAAGTTCAAAGCCTTTGTTCTCGATATTGCCAGTGTTTTCCCATTTTCCAACATTCGGTTGTGGCTGCCGGATGATGTTATCTCCCTTGATATAGAAGAGGTTCAGGCCAAAACTTACTCTTGTTTCAGGAAACGATTGCAGCAGGGATATTTCATAGTTCATTAATCGTTCCGGCTTCAGTTCCGCGTTTTGGGGTGGAAACATATACATTTCGCGGATGGTGGGATTTCGGAACCCCTTGCTGGCGATCGCCTTTATGGAGGTTGTTACAGTAGGGGTAAAGCTGAGTCCCAGTTGCGGAATCCACTCCGACCCGCTTATTTCGTGGTGATCAAGCCGTATGCCGGCGTTCATGGTGAGCCGTTCACCCAGCACACTCTGTTGCAGATTCAGGTAGCCTGCTACATCGTTGAGATGCACATTGGCCAGATCTACATTATCCGCTTCATTGGGGAACCTGTTCCAGGCTTTACCGCCGAAACGCTGAAAATCGAACCCGGCAGTTGTCCTGTTCCCTTCAAAGAATGAATAAGACTGATAGGCTGAAAACCCAAACATTTGATCTTCTGAACGAAAACGATATATAGGCGGTGAAGCGGATGAAAGAATGGATATCCCGTCGTTTATCTCGTGAGAGCCAAAATTATAGAAAAATTTAATCGCTCCCGACATGTTGGCATATTCATTTTCCAATACTGCAGAAGCCATGCCGCGCAAAATATCGGCATCGTTATCAATCATAGGGTTTGAAATGGTTCCAGGATTTGAACTCAGTGTTTTCGACAGATTCACATCCACGAAACTACTCCAGTGTCGTGTAAAGTAATATCCCGCTTTGGCATACCCGTTGAATTGTTCAAAGTCCATATTTTCACGATGCCCGTCGGAGCGGTTATAACCCAGGTTCCCGTTTATATGAAACTGATTCTTTCTGAATCCGGTTGAAACTTCCGCACTTAGCGTGTTGTAGCTTCCGTAGGAAAGCTGTGCCGACTGATGACTGCCGTCAGTTTTCTGTTTTTTGGTGATGATATTGATCACACCCCCCATCGCATTGGAGCCATAAAGCACCGAGGCAGGGCCCCGTACCACCTCTACCCGTTCGGTCATCACCGACTGGTAGCTGTCGGCCAGCGGATGTCCCATTAATCCCATGTACTGCGGGTGCCCGTCGATCAGCACCAGCACTCCTGCAGTGGGCGCACCGCCGATGCCACGGATACTTATCCCGCCGGCTGCTCCTGCTGCCACACCGTATCCCATTATACCCCTATGTGAGATAAATAGTCCGGGTACCTCTTCAGTAAGCAGAGGAAGGAGAGAGGGTTGCATTCTCTCGGCAATTTTTTCTTCCGAGATTACCGTGATGCTCATTGGTACGTTTCGGAGATTTACTTTTGGCATGGTGCCGGTGACAATCACCTCGTCCAGGCGTACAGTATCGTTTCTTTCTGCAGGATGTCTGTTTTCGGCCGGTAATGGGATTGTAGCCAGCAGGCACATGCCTATGAAAACGATGTATTTCTTCATACTATCCAGGGAAATTTAAAACAGGTCTCGTTGTAAAGTGAATAATCGGCTTTTCCGTTTACAGCAAAGGTCTTTATAAGCTTTGCTCCATGTAAAAGATCGATGGCAAATTGTACAGTCGCCCCTGTTTTCACACGGTCCTCCACCAGTAGTACAGTCTTGTCCCTGTATTCGAAGTCAATTGGTGCCACCAGTTGTGGAGTATCGTACTTCGGTTTCTGGCCGGGGTCGCGCAAATTTATTTTTAATAGTTGTATCTCTATGTTTAGTCGCTGATTGATGATCGCAGCAGGTATTATACCTCCGTTGGCAATAGCAACAATCAGATCAAATGTTTCATGAAATGAGGTCTCACGAAACCTTTGCATCACTTCTTCGAATGATTTTTCTCCGATCATCACACTTTAGCCAATGCTCTTAGCACAAAATAACCGCCCAAAAGCTGGATGATCATGCCAGGCAGGCCAAGCCGAAAATCCTGGACGGCAACAGCGAAATTCTGTGTGATAGCCCATTCAACGCCGGTGCCGATCATCTGGTAAGCGAGGATGGCGAGCAGGATACCCACCAACGACACTTTTCCGAAGTGCTTGGCAGCCATGGAGGCAGCAACAGCCAGGATGGCCGATTTAATGATGATGGCGGGCAACACTGCCACGGGAGGCATCCCGAAGAGCAGGCTGTTAGCCAGGGGGGAGAGGATTGCCGTAATTAATCCCACATGAATGCCATATTTGTAGGCGGCAATCAGCGTGAAGAAATAAATGGGCAGAAAAATAAATCCTCCCTGCGGCACAAGATGTGCCAGCTGTGGCAGCAGCAGGTTACCGGCAATGAAAATAGCCGCGAACAGATAAGTCTTTGTGTTGGCAAGGTTGAGCGTGTACAATCTGGCTGTTGTTGACATAGTAAGTTTTAATTATATTGTTGTTATAGTATATATTATTCTTCGTACAAACATTTTACATAACTTACAAAACTATGCATAAAAAGTCGTATTCTGAGGAGTTGGGTTGTTATTTTTTATTTAAAAAATAAAAAATAGAAATATGAAATGTTTACAGGAAATCATTCAAAAATGCATAGGCAGAAATAATTTCTCTTATTTGTATTTTAATCTTCAAAATAATTTATATGTGGCTTTAAATTCGATGTTAGTGTTCCATGATAAATAGCTGTTCGAGGCAAAATAATCATCGGAACGTGGATCATCAGGTTGTTTCTCCTTGGTTTCATACTTTGAGAAAATAAGGTCTGTCGCTGCTTTGGCCGACAATAGTAGGTGAGGTGATACATAGTAATATGCATTCAGAGATAATGTTGAATGGGAATGGCGATATTCCTGTTTGGTTTTGTATCGAGTGTCTGAGATGAGTGTATTCCGGTTTGCAATGTTTCTGTATAACTGTTCTTTGATACTTAGTTGTAAATGTGTCCGGGTATTGGGGTAGTATCCAGGGCCGTATGTAACCGGCAAATTTATTGTTTTGGTTTTATTATCTCCCTTAAGTTCATTTCTGTACAAATAGTATAGCGATGTTTCCACAGAGTGTTGCCAGGAGAGACGAAACGGTCTTTCATAAATAAACGAGGTTCCTAAACTGAATCGGGGAGATGCTGCTTTGTATGGTTCTTGTTTGATTTCATCTTTGGTCACTACGCTGTGATTAAAATAATTTTGATATTGTGAATGAATAATAAACTCTTTTCCTGATTTTCTTTCAAATAAATCTCCGTAAAGCCACAAGTCGTAGAGTGTGGTGAAATAAGTTGCGTCAGGTGTCGTGAGATAATTTCCCGATACAAGTAATCGCTCATCTGTTTGGCATCTTTTTCAAAGAAAGAACCGTTGATATATAGATTGGATATGGTTTTTCTTGTGTTGATATGGGAGCGAAAATTTGAAAACTGATTTATTTCAAACAGATGCTTATCTTCTTTTTCAGCTTTCAACTGTCCGATCAGGTCAAATTCAAGTGAACGCCTTTTGATATCGGGAGTATAATAATCTTTCAGCGGATAGTCCTGGTAATCCTGCGCCCTGTCGTTAGAGGTCAGAAATTCGCCGGTCACATGTACGCTGTCGGCGTTGGGAGCCATTAAACGAAACGCAACGTTGTTGTCGGCATAAACCCCCGGATGGACTATTTCCCGTTTCTCTCCAGAAAGGAGATTTCCCCGTGCTTGCAGCTGAGGTGACAATATCAAGATTGCCAAAATAATAAAATAGTGTGTCTTCATTTGTGATTCAAATTTTTAAATTTCATCAGTTTGTTGTACAAAGACGATACGAATATAGCGATTCATTTTGAATTAATCACTTTGCAGGAGAGGCTATTTATCCCGTTTTATCAATATCTTTGCAATTGACTAAACTATACACATTATGTGGAAAGATTTGCTCCTTGTGGGAATCGGTGGCGGTATTGGGAGTATGCTTAGATTTGTTACTTCCCGACTTGCAGTCCGCTTTATACATCATGAATGGCTGTTTGTGGGCACCTTCATCGCCAATGTTGTAGGATGTTTGCTGATTGGTTTGTTTTCCGGCTTGATATTGTCGCATCATACTTATAATCAATCGTTTCGTCTTATGATGATTGTAGGTTTCTGCGGTGGTTATACCACATTCTCAGCTTTTGCCTTTGAAAATCTGCGTCTGATTGAGATGAATCAATGGGGATTGTTTACTCTTTATACCTCCGCGAGTATTGTTCTTGGACTCTTGTCGGTATGGGCCGGTATGAGGCTGGGACATTTAATGTAAAAAAGACGAGGCTGTCTCAAAATAAAATTTAATCTCCTGAGAAATGAATATTGGGATATGTTCTCAATATAGATATCCGAATAAAAAGAGGGTGAAATCACAATTTGTGATACACCCTCGCATGATAAAACTTTCCGATTTTATAACTCCTTAATTCGAATATTCCTGAATATGACTTTTGATCCGTGTCCGAGAAACCCGATGTGTCCGGACTTGTTGAGGAGTCCGGGATGTTCCCTTTTATCCATTGTCCCGTTTTTGGACGCCTCGCGAATATTTCCGTCAAGGATGGTGGTTCCATTAAGAATCACTTTTATATTGTCTCCATCGGCGATGACTTCCTGGTAATTCCATTCTCCCACAGGTTTGAGAAATCCTCTTTTGGCAGGAATCACACCATATACCGATCCGTGATATTGATAAACCTGTAATTTCTCGTAGACAGGTGCTTCATTATCCAGTATCTGGAGTTCTATGCCCTTATAAGCGGCATCACCTTCCATGGGCGTACGGATGCCAAGCCCGTTATTGGCTCCCGGTGTGAGCATAAACTCGAAACGGAAAACAAAATTATCGAACTGCTCGTTGGAATAAAGATTACCACCCGAGCCCTTGCTGGGATGCAAGACAATGTTCCCGCTTTCTACCGCATAGTCTTTCTTGTTGCCACTCCACTTATCCAGGTTGGTACCATCGAAGAGGATACGGAAACCTGCTTTCTCCTCTTCCGCCGACAGCTTAAACGGCTCGGGACGGGGAATCTCCCTGATGTAAATATCGCGGTAAGCCACCCGGCTACCGTGAGACTGCAGTTCAATCTGTTCCATTGGAAAGATGGGTTGGCTTCTGTCCCAATAGTTTTCCAGTATCACGTTGTCGGTGACCAGTTCACCGTTCAACCATACCGATACCCTTTCACCCACCATCCGGATGCGGAAGGTGTTCCATTCCCCCACTTTCTGGTCGGCTACCACCAGTGGCTTGCTCGGATTTTGCTTGTTATTGTATAACCCGCCCGACCCAACCTGGGCGCCTACATTTACACGGGCAGTATCCCATATTTGTACCTGAGGCGTTCCGCGCAGATAAATCCCTGCATCAGGTTCCACTCCAGGATATAATTTCCAGTCGACCAGCATTTCGAAGTCGCCATATTGTTTTTCAGTGCAAAGGTTATTTCCCTTCCCGGTAAACAACAATTCCCCGTTTTCCACAATCCAGCTCTCCTTTGCTTCCCTGTCAGCTTTTATTTGTGCAGCAGTCAGTTCTTTCGGGCTCATTTTCGCACGTTTGATAGGATTTTCCACCAATCCTTTCCAGCCATCCAGATTCCGGCCATTGAAAAGGGAAACGTATCCTTCCCCGTTTGGATTTTCTGTCAGGTATCGTGTAATGGATTGTCGTTGGTAATCGGCATCCGGGTTGCTGAGTGTCTTCTTTACCTTGTTAAGGATGGCGGAAGTTTCCGCACCTGCAAATGCGGGGTTGTTGATGGCGATATTCATGGCTGCCAAGGCCGCAGCCTCCTTTAATGATGGCTGCTCCATGAAGGGCGCCACGAAAAGCATTGCCTGGTACTGACCCGTATTTCCCAATAGTTTCAGTATCTCGTTCTTCTGCTTGTCGGTCTGCGCAAACTGCATTGTTTCACGCAGATAAAGATACTTGATCGTTCCTGTCTGATCCGATTTTCCAATGGTTGAAATTAGCGCTTCAGTCACTTTCTCCAGTTCCTGGTTCTTTTTGCTCTTGCGGGCAATATCCAGAAGAGGATAAATCACGTGGAATGACTTCCAGCCGGTAAGTGCATTGAAGGCAGCGTCTTTTTCCACTCCTGAATCGGAAGCGTATGCTTTTGTAATGATATCCATAGCAACTGGTGAACCACTGTTAGCCAGTGCCGGATAGTATAAATGTTTACGGGATGAGTTTTTCATCCTTTCGCTCAACAGTTGGAGCTGTTCTTCTGTGGGAAGGTAGTTCAATGCTGCGTTTACGGCTTGTTGAAGAGGCGTCACATAAGCGGGATCGGATTGTTCCAGCAGGGTGAATATATCCGGCAGGTTTCTGTTTGTCACGATGTCTTTTAATGTAGTGGCCGCGGCAGATTTCACCTCCGCATTGTCACCGGACATCTGGTTATAGACAAGATTGTACTGACTTTCCATTTTCCTCAGGGAAATGAGTTCAAGGATGGCTTTTTTGCCCGAGTCTCCACAATCCCCAAATACCGATGCGAGAGGGTATGAGATATCTCCCTTGAATGTGGATAACGCCTCCTTTGCCACCGTGACGGTATGTTCATTCTCACTTTTCAGCAATCCTGCCAGGGCGAGAAGCGACTCATTTCCACCAATCGCTGCCAATGCGCGTGCTGCCGCCCTCTGTACTGTCTCTTCCGGTGCATTGATATGGCGTGCAATGAGTGATGCGGATCCCTCCACCTCATGGTTTGCCAGCCAGTAAATCAGTGTGGTTTGCTTCTGTGGTGATTTGGTTGCGGACAGCTCTTTCTGAATCAGGCTGACCGATTTTTTATCTTTTTCGAAAGGATAAACATTTAGTATCCCAGAGAGATAGACATTGTCTCCATTTTTTAGCGCATCTTTCAGCACAGTTTCCTTTTTTGTGGCCGGTTGCGCCAGAAGTATGCTCGTGACAGCAATCTTCAGGGACTGCTGATTCTGTTTCGCCGCAAAGGATAATATTTTTCCTGCCTCTTTATTCACCAACTTCGGGTCAGTTGCATTCAACCGTGCAAGCAAAGTAAGATAAGCTGCAGTTGCATTTTTCTTGTCATACGCGTAATTTATCTGCTCAGCTGCATCCCGTAACAGATTGAGCGACTCTTTTGTGCCGATTTGGGCGAGTGTGGTCAGCAATACTTTTTGCGATTTCTCCGAGTTGCTTTTATCGAATAGATTCAGTAATTCGGGCTCTCCTGCGGAGTAGCCTGCCTGGCCGATGGCGTTTACCAGATTCAACAGGATAGGGTCGGAATCCGTTTTTTTTATTCCGTCCAGTAACGCTGCGTTTGCTTTTTTTGTTCCGATACTTGCCAGAGCCATTGAAGCTGGACCGGAGAGTTGTTCATCGGTAAGAAGGTTTGACAAAACATCCACGTTGTCGTCCGTGGCGATGGTTCTGAGCTGACGGATCACAAATGCTTTCACCTCTTTGTTGAGCGGCTTTTGCAGTGCTTTCTCAAAGGCATTTGCAGCCACGTTGCGCCTGGCGTTGTCGTTTGCCACGAAATGTGTCCACCCGCTGATGGCATATTCCGTTGCTTCGTTACTTTTTTTCCCCGGAGGATTCATCCTGCCAATTAAATCGAGTAAACCCTCTTCGCCTGTAGATACCAGATCGGCGATGGTTTGATCGTATTTTTGGGGTGTTTCGGCCGGCAATTGTGCCAGTGCATCGGCCACGATGGTGGCTTTGGTCCTTCCGGCCGGCATTTGAGCCTGTGATTCGCCTGCAAGCAGCAGACCGAGACAGATGAAAAAAAGTTGTATATGTTTCATATGATTATTTATACTTTTTCATTATAGTGTATGGAATTCGCAAATAATCATGTTCTTGTATGTTAAACATGTTTGTGCTTGTTTCATACGGTTATTTATTATCATGAAATTAAATGGTCCACGGTGTACGGGTGGGTTGATTTACCAGCCGGTTTGCTTCTTCGTCGTTGACAAACATCTCCTTCACGGGATCAAATTCCAGCGTTCTGTTCAGCTGGAGTGCCACGGCACCCATATTTACGATGGTACATGACCGGTGTCCGTTTATTTCGTTTAGTGCATATTTCTGTCTGTTGTGTATACATTCAATGAAATTGGTATTTTGTGCCTCCGGCTCGGGAAAATCGGCCAGTTTCTTTTCCCAGTCGGGAATGTCGCATATAAAATTCTTGTATACATTGCCGTTTGGCCCTGATATGTAGGGAGTGTCGGGCTCTCCGTAATCTCCGCCCCAGAGAATGATCTGACATCCGTCGTCGTATGTGTAGGTGATTGATCGCCATGTCCCTACCGCATCGGGGTGTTGTTGGGGTGCATCGACCTCCACCTTCACGGGGCTGGTATCATCCTTACCCAGCATATATTGCACCGGATCAATGTAATGCTGTCCCATATCACCCAGGCCACCGCCGTCGTAATCCCAGTATCCGCGGAAGGTCTGATGTACGCGGTGTGTGTTGTATGGCTTGTATGGTGCCGGTCCCAGCCACATGTCATAATCCAGTTCTTCGGGAATGGGTTGCGGCTCCAGGTGTGTTTTTCCTACCCAATAAAATTTCCAGTCGAACCCGGTATGTTTGCTGATGGTCACCTTCAGGGGCCATCCCAGCATACCGCTGTCGATCAGTTTTTTCAAGGGTTTAACCGGTGTGCCTAATCCGTAAAAAGGATCTTTAAAGCGGAACCATGTGTTCAGGCGAAAGATATTCCCGTGCTGTGCAATCGCTTCCCGTACCCTTTTTCCTTCACCAATGGTGCGTGTCATCGGCTTTTCACAGAAGATGTCTTTTCCTGCCTTGGCTGACTCCACCGACATGATTCCATGCCAATGCGGTGGGGTGGCAATGTGCACGATATCCACGTTCTTGTCCAGGATTAAATCACGAAAATCATGGTACAGGTTTATTTTCTCTTTTACTCTTGCGGCAGCTTCCGTGAGGTGCTTTTTGTCCACGTCGCACATGGCCACTACACGGGTATTATCGTATGGGATATGGCTACGGCCCATTCCACCCACACCGATGATTCCCTTGGTTAGCTCATCGCTCGGAGCGACCATGCCTTTCCCCAGCACGTTTCGGGGAACGATGGTGAGCAAGGTTACACCACCCATTGTTTTTAAAAAATTTCTTCTAGAGGTCATAGATATTATAACATTTATTTAATTGGTGTTTATTTTATTTCTTTTATTAATATGCAAGTTAGTGAAAATTTAAAAAAGGAATGCCTAAATTGCGAAAAATATACTTCAAAAAGGTTTTTTCCTTATCATTATCTCCTATCCAGCTTTGATTTTCCTGTATTCCTGCTTGATATGACTTGTGTCATCTCTGTAATCATGCTTTAAATCATTTTTGTCTTGACAATATTTACAATTTGCAATTACAATTTTTGCAATTATAGAGAATAAAATGTGAATATTTTATTTATTAATCGCTTTATTAATCTAATATTAATTAAGGAGCCCTATATTGCCAATAATATAAAAAACAACTTAAATTGTATTTATGAAGAATAATGTTCTTATGATTTTTTTAGTCATATTGGTAGCATGTAGTGCAGACAGAAATCCAGATTTGACACAGTTTGTAAATCCTTTTATAGGAACGGGTGGACACGGACATACTTTTCCGGGAGCAGTGGTTCCAAATGGGATGGTACAATTGAGTCCTGACACTCGTATTAAAGGGTGGGACGCTTGTGCAGGATATCATTATTCGGACAGTACAATAATTGGATTTAGCCATACACACCTGAGTGGCACTGGTATAGGAGATTATGGGGATATTTTATTTATGCCGATGGTAGATTCTGATCTGATTGACAGAGGTGAAGAAAATATTCCTCGTTCGGGATATCGTTCTTCATTTTCACATGATAATGAAAGTGCATCTCCAGGTTATTACTCTGTTATATTGGACGATTATGCTATAAAGGTGGAGTTGTCAGCAACAACACGCGCAGGATTTCATCGTTATACATTTCCAGCTTCTGACGATGCGTCTATTTTGGTAGACTTGACACATAGTCTGCAAAATCATCAAAATACGCAGCTTGTAATAGAAGTGCTGAATGAATTCGAATTAAGAGGGTTTAAAAAGACTAAAGGATGGGCAAAAGATCATCCGGTCTACTTTCATGCTAGATTTTCAAAACCATTTAATGCTAAATTATTTATTAATAATGAACCGACAGATGGAATAAAGGTAGAGGGGAGTGATATAAAAGCTCTATTAAGGTTTGATACCAAAGAAAAAGAACAGGTTTTAGCAAAGGTGGCCCTATCATCAGTCGATTACCAAGGTGCAAAACATAATCTGGAAGCAGAAATTCCTCATTGGGACTTTGATAAAGTTAGAAAAGATGCAAAAGCAACTTGGAATAGTCAATTGTCAAAAATAAAAATAGAAACAAAAGATATTGAAAAAAAGAAAATATTTTATTCCGGGCTTTACCATGCAATGATTAGTCCCAGTATATATATGGATGTCGATGGTCGCTACGTGGGACAAAATCGTGAAATTATGCAAAGTAGTGGAGACAACTACTATACAATATATTCGTTATGGGATACATATCGTGGACTGAATCCATTACTGACCATAATTAATCCAACGCTTAACAATGAATTTGCTGCAAATCTTTTGCAAAAGTACCGAGAAGGTGGATGTCTTCCCATGTGGGATTTGGCTTCTAATTATACAGGAACTATGATTGGATATCATGCCGTGTCTGTTATTGCTGAAGCATATCTTAAAGGAGCAAGAAATTTTAATGCGGAGGAAGCACTTGAAGCATGTATCCACTCATCAGAATTTAATTATGTGAAGATCCCATACGACAAGGATAATATGATCTTGCAAAAGCTTATGCCAGTTGCGAAATTATATAAAGATTCATTGGGGTATATCCCCGCCGATAAAGATATAGAATCGGTCGCAAAAGGATTGGAATACGCATACAACGATTGGTGTATAGCACAGTTTGCCAAATCATTAGGCAAGATGGAAGTATATGAATTATTTGTTAAAAAATCTTGGAATTATAAAAATTACTTCGATACAAGTACAGGTTTTATGAGAGGAAAAATGAGTGATGAGACCTGGCGTGAGCCGTTCAATCCACAAGCCTCCAATCATCGTAAAGATGACTATTGTGAAGGAAACGCATGGCAATGGTCATGGTATGTTCCCCATAATGTCCCCGATCTTGTTTCGATGCAAGGTGGAATTGATTCTTTTTCAGTAAAATTGGATTCCTTGTTTAGCATGACCTCCGAGATCGTTGGAGAGAGGGTATCTGGGGATATATCTGGTCTTATTGGCCAGTATGCACATGGTAATGAGCCCAGTCACCATATTCCTCATTTGTATAACTATATTGGAAAGTCTTATAAAACACAAGAATTGGTGGATCGCATTCTCACTACACTTTACTTTGATGCTCCTGACGGATTGTCTGGTAATGAAGATTGCGGACAAATGTCTGCATGGTACATATTGAATTCAATGGGTTTTTATCCGGTGTCACCCATCAGTTGCGAATATTCATGGGGACGTCCACTATTCGATGAAGTAAAAATTGCTTTGGAAGATAAGAAGCAAATACATATTGTTATAAAAAATAATTCGCCAGAAAATAAATATATACAAAGCGTGAAAGTGAACGGTATTGAAAATAATAATCCTTTTATATCACATGTATTATTAATGTCCGGGCCTGATATTGAAATAGTAATGGGAAACAAACCAAATAAGTTATTTAATACTATAAAACAAAATGGGTAACTAAAATTCAAGTGTATAATGAATAAATTACTTTTTATCTTACTTGCTTCATTGTGCGTTCACAGTGTAGCATTTTCACAGAGGTATTCTATTAAAGGCAAGGTAACGGATGAAGAAGGTCTAGGAATACCCGGAGTTACCGTCGTTGTAAAAGGGACACAGACTGGTACGAGTACCGATGTTGATGGAAATTACACTGTCAATATCCCTGAATCATCGCAAATTTTGGTCTTCTCTTTTATAGGGATGGGAACAGAAGAAAGAGCGATTGAAAACCAGAGAGTCATCAATGTGATCATGAGAACGGAAAGTCTGAGTATTGATGAAATTATTGTTGTAGGTTATGGCCAACAAAAGAAATTGTCATCCGTAGCATCAATCTCACAAGTAAAAGGGGACGATCTGAAAGAAATTTCCGGTGTGACAAATCTTTCAGAACAAATGCAGGGAATCATGCCGGGTGTAACAGTTATTAATACTTCTTCAAAGCCCGGTGACGCTTTTAATACGGATGTCTTTATCAGGGGTAAAGCAAGTTGGCGCTCATCTTCCATTCTTACTCTCGTTGATGGGGTTGAACGTGATTTCAATGACGTGGATCCAAATGAAATTGAAACAATCTCAGTATTAAAAGACGCATCAGCAACTGCTGTTTACGGAGTGAAAGGAGCAAATGGTGTCATTCTTGTTACGACCAAGCGTGGGTCACTGAAAGCTCCTGAAATAACTTTTGAAGCAAATTTCGGGATGAAACAGCCCACTACCAAACCGGAGTTTGCCGATTATGTTACTTCTATGAATAAATGGAATGAAGCTGTCACAAATGATAAGCAGTGGGATAAGTTAATTCCGCAATCTACTATAGATGCATGGAGCAATGCTTTATCGAGTGGAAATTATGGACCTTATAATGTATATTTTCCCCAAATAGATTGGTGGAATGAAATCGTTAAAAATGGCACATCACAAAAATATAATATAAGTCTACGTGGCGGAACTAATTTTGTTAAATATTTTACATCGCTGGGTTATCTGGATGACGGTGATATTTTTAAAACGAAAAAAAATGATTTATATGATCCTTCGTTTGGTTATAAGAGATATAACTGGAGAACAAATTTTGATTTTAACTTAAGTAAAACCACAGAATTGACAATTAACCTTTCGGGACACTATGGATATCGTAGTCAAATGGGGTATCATGCAAATCCACAGGAAAATTTAAGTACAGGCGAAAGAGGCTTTTTTAATTCAATTTATTTAAGTCCGCGAAATATTTTTCCGATTAAATACGAAGACGGCACATTTGGACTTAATTATGTTGGTGAGGGTAATCTTATTGCAAATTTTGATTTAGGGCAAAGATTATTTAAAACGAATCAAAACTTTATAGATGTGATCTTGAAACAGGAACTCGATTTTCTGATAAAAGGTCTGAAGTCACACGTGAAATTGTCATATAATACTGAATCAGGGACTTTGTCTGAGATTTCAAGATATGCGACAGGAAGTAACGATTATGACGCCAAAAATATTATCGGTTATCATCGTACCTATGATTATTCAAATCCTTTGCCTGAAGGTGGTTATGCGATGATAACAAACAAAAGATGGCCTGAGATTTTTCAGGGAGATAATCCATCTGCCCGCTATGACGATGTGATGAACGGAGGTTTTCAGAAAAATCTGTACTACGAAATAGGCCTTGATTACGCAAAAAATATAAATGGGCACAATATTACCGCAATGGCTGTGATGAACCGTTACGAATATTCAGGATTGAAAAATAATAGTTCAACAGGGATTCGCTTTCCATTGAGAAACGAAGCATGGGTCAGCCGTCTTACCTATAACTGGAGAGAAAGATATCTTGCAGAAATAAATGGTGCTTATACCGGTTCTCAAAAATTTGCCAGAGGTAAGCGATTTGGATTCTTTCCATCTTATGCTTTAGGTTGGAGAGTATCAGAAGAACCTTTCGTGAAAGATCTGATCGGAACAGAAATCTTGTCAAATCTGAAAGTTCGTTACTCTTCCGGTGAAATAGGGTACGATCAGTCGGCACCAGAGTATGCATATATTCAGGTTTACAGTAACATAGGAGGTGGAGTTTCATTTGGAGATTATTCAAGATATACTTATAGCCCTTTATACAGAGAAGGGGTTTCAGCCAACGAGAATGCGACATGGGAAAAAGCAAAAAAGCAAAACCTCGGATTTGATATCGGCATTATTAATAAATTGGATGTCACCCTGGATTTATTTAAGGAAAAACGGGAAGGAATTTTAATGCCGGTTGCTACTCCAGGCTGGGTAGGTATTGCAGAGCCGACGGGGAATATAGGTGAAACCAAGAATCATGGTTACGAAATTGAAACGACATGGAGAGATCGAATCAACAGAACTTTAGATTATTGGATTAAAGCCAATTATACTTTCAGCGAAAATAGAGTTGTATACAGGGATGATCCGTACAAAATGGATGATTATCTTAAAAATGCAGGCAAGCCAATAGATGTGAATAGACCGTTGATTGTGGCGGGATATTATGATTCTCTAGATGACATTTTTAATGGACCAACAACTAATAATACTGCCACTCAGAACAAATTGATACCTGGTGATTTTTTGTATATGGATTTCAATGGGGATGGTGAAATTCAAGACAATTATGATAGAGTTCCAATGAAGAATTTGTCTTATCCTCTTTCAACGTATGGATTTTCCGGAGGACTAAACTATAAAAGATTTGGTATTTCATTTAATTTTTATGGAGTTTCGCAAATTTCTAAACAAGTTGACGGAAATCTTTACTGGGATTTAGGAGATGGGAATTCAGGAGTTTATACAGCGAGCCCAGATGTGATCTATACGTGGACTCCGGAAAACGCTGACATTGCTACAAAACCAGTTTTGCATTCCGATCACCGCGGTTACAGCATGCGCGCCAATACCACATACTTATTCCAGGATGCCTCTTATTTAAGACTCAAAAACCTGGAATTAAATTACCATATTTCAAATAAATTGATTAAAGACTTGGGAATTAGTAAATTACAAGTATATGCCAGCGGAAACAACTTAATTACATTTACCAACTATTTCAAGAATATAGATCCTGAACAAAGTGGTGCTTTTGTATATCCAATTATTAAGAGATATAATTTGGGCGTTAGATTATCATTTTGACTAATTAAAAAATATATACTATGAGGAAAAAAAGATTAACGTTTATAATACTAATGATCACTTTTATTACTTCTTGTGAGAAGTATCTTGATAAAGCTCCTGATCTTGGGTTAAGTGATACTGATGTATTCAATAATTTTTCAACAGTGAGAGGATATCTGGATCAGGCATATGATTGTATCAAAGACTTTTCGAAATCAGATGCAATGGGAATCGGGAATGATCATATCAGTCAAATAGGAGATGAAGCTGTCAATCCCCGTCCTCAAGGGTCAATGAAAGGTACCGTAAATGCTGGGACATGGTTTGGTGCGGCTACTGCTACCGAAGTGGGTTGGGGTACTGAAAATGTAGGGAATAATAAAGGAAACGTGATACCCAACGCTTTCTATGGTCTACGAATAGCAAACAGGGTTATCGAAAAGACTCCATTAATGGGCTCATTGATTGAAGAAGAAAGGAGAGGCCTTTTGGGGCAAGCTTATTTTTTTAGAGCATGGTTTTATTTCGAAGTGATCAGGCGAGTGGGGGGGATGCCCTTAATGGATAAAGTTTTTCCTGCAGATTATGAATTTGATGAAGAACGCTTAACTTATCAGCAATCGTCTGATTGGGCCATTGAACAACTTGATGAAGCCATTCAACTTTTACCGGATGAATGGCCCGCGGCAGAAACAGGGCGTGTGAATAAAGCTTCAGCCTATGCTTTAAGATCAATGATGCAACTTTATGCAGCAAGCCCTTTGATGCGTAATCCTATTGACAGAATAGAAAACAACGGTTATGATATTGAATATTGCAAAAAGGCAGCTGAATATGCAAAACAAACCCTTGAATATATTAATACGGTAGTACCACAGCACAAAATGATGCCAGGTGCTGAATACCAACATATTTTTTATCATTCACCAAATTTTGTGAGCGCTGAATCGCTCTTCTACATTAATTCTACCGGACAAAATCGTAATTCCGGAGGGGCTGATTTGGCAACATTATGGCAGAATATAGAATTCTCAAACCGAAAAGGAAATAAGGGTGTATCTCATGTTGATCCTACACAAAACATGATAGACAAGTATGAAACTATTAATGGTTATCCTGTTAAATTGGTCGGAAATGTATGGGAAACAGATGACCCTGAATTTGACCAGATAAATCCTTTTCAAAACCGGGATCCTCGATTGGGAATGACTATTATTTTACCGGGAGAAGCTTTTGGTTCCATACAAAATAATATAAATTACCTGTGTACCTGGGAGGGTGGGCGTGATGTCACTCCTGCCCAAGAGCCTATAGCGGCAAACCTTACTGGTTATTCAGTGAAAAAATGGCAATGGCCTTCCAGTGTACATACCCGTCTGCCGGGTGGTGACGCAGGTTATGGAGATTATTTTTATAATTGTATAATTATCCGTACAACACAGGTGTGGCTAGACTATGCTGAAGCAATGAATGAAGCGTACGGGCCCACTGAAAAAAATGGTTATCCCTGGTCAGCAGTCGATGCAATAAACATGGTTCGTGAACGTGTAGGCATGAGTCCGGTCAGAAACGAATATACCACAAGTAAAGAAATATTTCGTGAACGAATAAGAAACGAAAGGGCTGTGGAGCTGATGTTTGAAAATCATCGCTGGTTTGATATACGTCGGTGGATGATCGCCAAAGACATTTTCAATCCCTCGGGTGATCCATATCCACTAAAAGGGGTTCAAGTGACTGCAACTGCCGTTGGCAAATACAAAAAGAACAGTGCATTTACTGATAATGTATTACCTGGAAATATATTTAAGTATAAGCTGAAAGATCTTACCACCGAAACCACCGTAAGAGTTTTTCAAACAGAGCATTACTGGTATCCAATCGGGAAGGACGAAGTCTTTAGATTCTCAAAATTAAAACAAAACCCGGGTTGGTAAATTATAATAAAAGTTGTAAATAAAATCTTGTAGAATAAATTATTTATTGCGACTGATATTATTTACATCTTTGAAACAAAGCTTATTGAATAAATTTGTTATTTATATGAAAAAAAATCAGATCTATAAATATCTTGTTTTCTCCTTTTTTTGGTCTTTACTCTCTTTATGCCTGACTGTTTATTCTCAGGAGAATGCTAAAACCAATAAACCCGAGAATGTAACAGTGCGTTCGGTGATTGTTGACGAAGGAGGAAAACCTTTACAAAATGTAGTTATTACAGATGCTAAAGAAACTATAATTGCTTATACTGCAAATGATGGCAAGTTTGAGATAAACGCGAAGAACAATTCCTCATTATTTATTGAAACGTTGGGATATGAAAGAAAAATTATTTCAATTCAGGATAATTCGATACCGGAATCTATCACTTTGAAAAAAATACCTTTTTATCAAGGAGAAAAAGACGATATTTTGTTTCCTGCCGGAATCAGTGAAACAAAAAGAAATACGATTGGTGCCGTTGGTGTTATTAAAGGGGAAACGCTTCATTCATACCCTGATATTTTACTATCCAATATGCTTCAAGGTAAATTATCAGGTCTAAATGTTTCCATGAATGCCGGAGGTCTTGCAAGCAATCCCTCAAGTCTGTCTGTCAGAGGAAATCAACGCGGAGGAAGTAATCCAATCATAACTATCGTAGATGGCATGGAGCGTCCAATTGATAATCTCTTACCAGAAGAAATTGAAAGTATTGAAATATTAAAAGATGCGACCGCTAAAATTATGTACGGAGCACGTGCTGCAAATGGTGTTCTGCTCATTACCACCAAAAAAGGTGAAAAGTTGAAACAAATCATCAAAATTGGTGTAGAGTACGGTTACGGTCAGGTTACCCGCACACCTGAGTATCTTGACGCTTATGAGTATGCTCTCCTCTATAATCAGGCACGTCAGAGAGATAATTTAGTCCCGTTGTACTCCTCAGCCGATATTGAAGGTTACCAGAACAGTACCGGGACAAATGATTTCAGATATCCGAATGTGGATTTTAATGATTACTTTCTTGAGAATTCAAATAATTATCATAAGCTGTCACTGGTGTTTTCAGGCGGAGATGAGCGTACTCAATATGCCTTAATAACCGGATATTCCGGAACGGACGGACTGGAGAAAATAGGAACAAAGCCAGAATACAATCGTTTGAATATGAGAGGAAATCTTAATGTCAAGATAAACGATTTAATTTCGGGATTTATAGGACTTGCTCTCCAATATGACCGGACCATTAGAAGCAACCTCAGTCATAATTCAGTTTATCAGGCCATCAGCAATACACGCCCCAACGAATATCCCCTGATTATCGATGAAGGAATTATCAAAAGTGATACAACTGGTCTTCCCGCCTTGGGCGCAAGTTTTACAAATCCTGATAATTTATATGGAGCCCTCCAATATGGAGGATATTCGAGAAATCAAAATTTGAACGGACAGACCAATTTTGGACTGGATTTTAATTTAAATAAGTATTTACAAGGATTATCAGCCAAAGCCTATCTCTCTTTTGATAATTCATTTTTTGGCATAGAATCATTGAGTACTTCTGCAGCGACTTACGCACAGCGTTTTATCAAAAAAGCGGATGGAACAGATTCACTTCTTCTTACGCAACTCAAAAAAACTAATTTGACTGATGATGTAAGATTAAGTAATACATTTAATCAAAGGACTTCCGGTTGGTTTGCAAATGTTAATTACAATTATGAATTCGAAAAACATGCATTAAAATTCGACTTATCCAATATTCGCTTAAAACAGGAATTTACAGGTTCTTCTCAGGACATTAAATCAGTCAATTATATCTTAAGAGGAAATTATGTTTATGGCAATAAGTATATAGTTGAAGGTGATTTGTCATATATGGGAAGCAGTAAGTTTACCGGAGATAATAAATATCAGTTATTTTACGCCGGAGGTCTAGGCTGGATATTATCAGAAGAAGAATTTTTTAAAACATTGGCCCAAGAGCAAATTAATTATTTCAAAATTAAAACATCTCTCGGATTGTTAGGTTATGATGCTTCAACTACTTATCATCTTTCTCAAAATAGATGGTTGAATAACGGCACTTTTCAATTTAACAATGGGAACAGTACCAGTAAAATCAGGCTTGACGTGGTGGGGAATCCTGGACTGAGATGGGAAAAATCCCGCCAGTTTAATTTGGGTATTGAAATCCTGGCCTTCAATAGGAAACTAGCTACAGAGATAAATTATTTTAATGAGCTGTCGTTTGACCAGATTGAAAAAGCAGATGCAATTTATTCTTCACTTTATGGGAGTTTGTTCCCATATACAAATTTGGGAAAAGTGGCCAACCAGGGAGTTGAAATTGAGCTCAGATGGACTGAAACAACGAATGGAGGACTAAGATATTCAATTGGAGGGAATATGTTATATTCAAAAAATAAAGTGTTGAAGGCCAATCAGATCAATTATCCGGATGATTACCGCAGCATGATAGACAAACCTTCTGATTCTATGTTTGGATATGTTACTGAAGGTATTTTTGGTAAAGATGTACAATTGGACGATCATCCCTTACAGACTTTTGGTCCATATGGAAATGGAGATATCGCGTATAAGGATTTAAACAACGATGGTGTGATTAATACACTTGATAGAAAAAAAATAGGAAATGCCTTTCCACGATTTATATTGGGACTTGATTTTAATTTTAGTTATAAAAATTGGGGACTTTATTTATTGGGAACAGCCAACCTGGGAGTTAAGTCTTGGTTAAATAATTCTTATTACTGGATGAGAGGTGAAAATAAGTACTCGATTATGGCATTTGAAAGTTATCATCCCGAAAGTAATCCAAACGGTAAATATCCTGCTCTTACAACAACTCCTGGCGCGAATAACTACATGAATTCTGATATGTGGATAGAAAATTCAAGTTTTTTCCGTTTGAAGAATATGGAAATAAGTTATACCATACAGAATAAGCATGTTGAATCGTTTATTAAATCGACAAAAATATTCTGTCGGGGATCAAATTTGTTTGTGTTATCAAAAATAAAAGATTTGGATCCTGAAGCATTAAATGCCGGTATCCTGAATTATCCGGTTATGAGAACGTTGACCGCAGGAGTGAATATTACATTTTAATTTAATCTAAACTGTATTCAAATGAAAATTTATAAAATATTTCTGATTTTTATTTCATCTGTTGGATTTATTTCATGTCAGGCTGATTTGAGTTTAAAGACAGATAATTCTTACGGAGATGAATTGACGTGGTCATTACCTCACAAAGCCGAAGGAGTATTGCTCCAGGCTTATGTGGATATTATGACACAACCCGACAATTGGGCTGGAAATAATTTTTTAGATGTTGCAACGGATAACGCGGTGACCAACGATTTTACCTCCGGCTTGTATCAATTAACAGCAGGCGGGATTACACCTCACAATAATCCTATTGAGAACTGGACTACCGCCTATTTAAAATTTCAATATATTCACCTCTTCCTCGAAAACGGACTAAAGTCAGATATTATATATGATTTGAATGATCCGGCACGTGATATTTCAATACGTACACGGTTAAAAGGTGAAGCATATTTTCTAAGGGCATGGTGGGGCTTTGATCTTCTACAGAAGTACGGTGGATTAACTGACGAAGGAGAAGCTTTGGGCTATCCAATTGTTCTAAAAAATGTAACAAATACCTCTGAATCGAATAGCTTGATCCGTAATACGTATGAAGAGTGTGTCAGACAGATATCGAATGATTGTGATTCAGCCATCAAATATCTCCCAAATTCATATTTGGGAACCGATGCCATTATTGGAGAAACTCAAACAGGACGAGCTTCGGGCAAAGCGGCATATGCGTTGAAATCCAGATTGTACACCTATGCAGCGAGTCCAGCCTTTCAACCTTCAGGAATTTCTGATGGAGAAATTCACGATAAATGGATCAGAGCTGTTCATTCATCTTTTCAAGCCATTGAGGATGGTCTCATTGGAAACTATACGGGTCTGACTGAAGCTGATTTTGCTGGTCCTGGATTGAGAAACATAACACCTGATGAGTTTTTGTTTCGCACATGGATAAATAATAATGCAATGGAAACTCGTAATTTCCCTCCTGTTTTCTTTGGAATGGGAAAAACCAATCCTTCACAAAATCTGGTGAATTCCTTTCCAATGATTAACGGTTATCCGATTACTGATTCCAGATCGGGATACGACCCCCAGGCTCCATATAATAATCGTGACAAGCGTTTGGATTTAACTGTCTATTATCACGGACAGATATTCAATTCCAGCCGGCCACTTGAAATTGCGGTAGATGAAGAAGGTAATCCTGGTCGAGATGCTGCAGGGTATGAATATAGAAACACAAGGACAGGTTACTATTTACGTAAATGGTTGTCATCAAAAAATAATATGTTGTTCGATCCTTCATTATTGACAGCTGTCAATGATTTCCATCAATACCCTTTATTAAGGAGGTCCGAGGTCTATTTTAATCTGGCTGAAGCTCTTAACGAGTCTGTCGGCCCGATGGGTGTAGTCGAGAATGTTCCTCATACTGCGGTTTCAATTATTAATAATGTTAGAAAAGCTGCAGGAATTACTTCAACGACTTATGTGGATGAAGTAGCTTCCATGGGTAAGGAAGCATTTAGAAATTTGATTCTTAACGAGAGAAGAATTGAATTTGCTTTTGAAAATATGCGTTATTTTGACCTTAGAAGATGGTTACTGCCGTTGAATGAATCTGTGAACGGAATCCGGATAGTTCAGAGCGAGACAGATTTAATTTTTGAAGGAACAAATCCGACCGAGTCGCCATTGGTAGTTGAGAAGAGGCTGCTCAATGACGAAAAATACTATTATTCACCGATATCTTACGAAGAAATAATAAAAAATCCCAACTTAATCCAAAATAAAGGTTGGTGAAAAAAATTATATAAATATGAAACTACTTAATTTTTTTGTCATCCTTTCATTCATTATTTTATTTCATGGATGTGAGAAATACAATGACTACATTGAAGATTATAATTACACAACCGTATATTTCGGTTCACAAAAACCCCTACGTACAGTTGTTGCAAGAGATCCGATGCAGATTAAATTTGGCGTTACTCTTGGAGGAATCCGGGAAAACACAAGTGATCATTGGGTGAGATTCAGAATTGAACCTGATTTGTTGAATACGTTTAGTGGAGCCAGTAATCTAACGTTATTGCCTCAAAATTATTATAAAATGGAATTACCGTCCAGTGATAGCCTCTTTGTTATCCCAAAAGGCAAAACAATTGGAGACGTAGTTTTAAAAATTAACAAGGAAATTTTCTGTGCAGATCCTTTGGCATTAACCAAAACGTATGCTCTGCCACTTCGCATTTATGAAACTTCAGCAGATTCCATACTTTCTGGGAATGAAGTGACTTCTCCCAAAGATTATTCAATTATTGTAATTAAGTACATTAGTCAAGAAAGTGGGACATACTACGTGAAAGGGTCTGAAACCAGTCAATCAACAGGTCTGACCAATTCATACAGCTATTCAGAATTGATTAAGAACAAAACACGAGATTTGATAACCTTATCACTCAACCAACTCGAAATGGGAGGAATAGGAAGCCGGAGTGTCAGTGACAAGAATAAACTTATTATTTCTCTATCAGAAAATAATAAAGTTTCGCTTGCGTCAATTGTGGGAGGTATGACAATCACTGACTTGGGATCTTCGTATGATTCGGATAAAAGAACATTTTCATTGAAATATACCTATACAGATAGTTCAGACACATTCACGGTAACTGAAGAGATTATTCAACGCAGTGATCCTGAATCGGATTTACGGTTTGAAGAATGGTAATGAAAATATTAAATACTTTGTAAATTGTGAAGTAAAGTAAGACCTTTACTTCACAATTTTTGGGAACAAAGACGATTATTGAATTGACAGGAATTTATGTACGCTAAATAACGCGATTTATGAAAAGAAGAAAGTTCGTGAAGAAATTAGGTTTGGTTGCTTTAACAGGTTCCGTATTACGTCCTTTTGCCATTAAAAGTGAAATACCCGGTAACCTAAAGAAAGAAAGAATAATAAATAAAACAAATGCTTTTTCCCCTAGGGTAGTAAAAACTGTTTTTCAAACGGACGATGTGGTGATTGCCTCTTATAATGTGATGGATTTTGGTGCGAAAGGAGATGGAAAGACAAATGATTCCGATGCAATTCAGGCAGCCCTCAATAAAGCCGGAGAAAACGGTGGTGGCGTTGTTTTTATTCCGGCAGGCAGTTATGCCCTCCATAATCGTTTGATTATTCGTGCTGGAACAACATTGCGTGGTGATTGGGAAAATCCAATTGACACTACTTTAAATAATAAAAATGAAAATGGAACTGTTTTGATGGTTTTTGCTGATAAAGGAAAATCTGAAGGAGCAGCATTTATCGATATTCTTGATAACGCAGGTATCAAAAGCCTGACAATCTGGTATCCCGAACAACAAATGGATAAAATAGAATCTTATCCTTTTACTATAAGACAAGCTGGAAGATATAGTGCTACCATAGAAAATATTACGCTTGTTAATTCCTATCAGGCCATTGAAATAGGACCCGGGAATAACTCACTTGCAATGGTGCGGAATGTCTACGCTACCGCTCTCAAAACGGGTCTTGTACGCGATAACACCTGGGACGTAGCAAGAATGCAAAACCTTCACTTCAGTCCCGTTTTTTGGATACAATCAAATTTAAATCACAAACCTGTTTCTTCAGAAAATAAAAAGAAGTTAATTGAATGGATGGAGGCAAACGGAGAAGCAGTAATAATAAGATTTCCCGCCTGGACCTGGTTTTATAACTTGACCATTGAACACTATAAAATAGGAATTACAACACTCCCCTCTGCAGTTCATAAAATGAGAGGGCCCAATGGAGGTATTTACAATCTGCAACTTTCTGACTGTCACACAGGTGTATTTCTCGGTGATAATGCGGCTGCGGGTTTTTTCATTACTGGAGGAAATATACATACAAAAGGGAATGATAGTATTGGAATTTTGGCAGATAAAAGTTTTAATTCAACTGCACAATTTAACAGTTTAACCATCAGTGGCTTTTTGTCGACAGCAGTAAAAATGAAAGAGTCGGAAAATGGTGCATTGACTTTTATGCACACTAAATTCAACGTAGAAAAAAGCAAAGGTTCAGCCGTTGATATTTCGAGTGGGATTATCGAAATATTACAATCAGAGTTTTCTCAGCCTTCCAATCATATCAGTTTGGGTAATAGTACCTCCATGGCATATATTGCCGGAAATATTTTCTCAGGAACTCCTGATATCAGAAATTTCATGACTAACAATGCCGGTTGTACGATTTCACATGATTTTTTAAATTTGAATAAGCCTGATTTAGAGGATTATGAGTGGAAAAAGACTATTCCTCACCCAGCTTCAAACTCTTTGTTTAATGTAAAAGATTATGGCGCATCAGGAAATGGAAAAATAAATGATGCACCATTTATTCAGAAAACTCTGGACCTTGCACGTGGATCAGGAGGAACTGTTTTTCTACCTCCAGGTTCATATCTTTTAGAGAATGAATTAATAATTCCATCAGGAGTTGAATTAAGAGGTTCTTACGAGGGGCCGCACCACACCATTGAAAGGTCGGGTAGTGAATTAATTGTTCAGACCGGGAAAAATCAAAAAAATGGAACTCCGTTAATTAGTTTGGAAAAAAATTCAGGCATCCGGGGGCTCACAATATTTTATCCGGAACAAGTCTGGGAAACAACAAATTACATTCCTTATCCATGGACAATACAAGGATTGGGACAAGAAGTATGGGCAAAAGATATAGTTCTTGTAAATTCATATCAGGGCATTGATTTTGCATCGTATGACAGCAAAGGACATGTAATTGATTATGTATGCGGATCTCCATTACGTACTGGAATTTACTTAGGAAGTAACAGTGGTGAAGGTTGGGTACAAAATATCCAGTTTATACCACATTATTGGGGCAGATCTTTATATAATAACAAACCAGAAGAAGGATCATTACTTCGTGCCAATACGCAAAAAACCTTGACAGGAATTAAATTTGGATATAATAAGAAAGAAAATATGCTGCAAAACTTTGTTTACGGAGCTCATTACGGAATCCGTTATATACATCAAAGTGGTTTAGGGGGAACAAGTGGAACAAGTATGGCACAAGGAGTGGACGGAAGCGAAATTCCTCTTCGAATTGATGGCGGAAATGATTTGCAATTTATTAATACGCAACTGGTACCGCTTGGAGAGTCTGATAAAAAAAGAACAATACATATTTCAAACAAGTTCTCCGGTATTGCCAGATTCTTTAATTCAATATTTTGGGGACAGCCCGAACGTTCAGTAGAAATTGAAAACGGAAAAATTCTGTTTTATCAGACCAATCACACAGCCAAACAGGGAGATGCTGCTTTTTATATTTCCGGGGGAGATGTCGAATTGGTTGCCAATCGTTTCTTAGACCCGGGATTGAATATATATATCGGAGCGAAATCTTCTGTAAAAGTTATTGGACCAATGACAAAAACAAATAATATTGAAAAGCATGTTTTTACAGAACCTAAACAATAAGATGAATGATTCTCTGGGATGAATATTCATATTTTTCAGTTTATAATTTTTTTATAACCCTCATCGAATTATAATATAGATTTCTTTTATAAACATTAATTTACATATTGGAATTATGTCAAGAATAATAAAATTTATTATAGGTATCAAATGTTTTATTACTGCTAATCTTTTAGTTGGGCAAACACAATTACCGAATATAGTTTTTATTTTAGCCGACGATTTAGGTTATGGAAGTGTAAACTGTTATGGTGCTGACAAGGATCTTGTACGTACACCTTTCATAAATAGTTTGGCAGAAACAGGTATGATGTTTACCAATGCGCATACCCCTGCATCTGTCAGTTCTCCGACCCGGTATGGTCTTTTAACTGGAACTTATCCCTGGCGTTCTACTTTAAAATATGGAGTGCTTTCAGCAAACAGTCCTCTATTGCCCGATCCAGAAGGAGTTACAATCGCAGATGTTCTGAAAGATAAGGGATACAATAGTGCTGCAATAGGAAAATGGCATTTGGGATATGGTAACAAACAACCGTGTGATTTTACTGACAAATTAACGCCAGGGCCTCTTGATCTGGGATTTGATTACCACTTTGGGGTACCATCAAATCATGATGATGTTTGGGGAGTTTTTATTGAAAATGATGAGATCTATGGATTGAACAGCAAAGAAGCACATCCCTATTCGAGATCATTTTATGGTAGCCAATATTTTGGGTTTGATGCGCCACAGCGTGTTAACAAAGATGTGATGAATGTACTCACTGAAAAATCTGTTAACTGGTTGAAGAAACAATCATCAGACACTCCCTTTTTTTTATACTTTGCGCCAATCGCTGTTCATCATCCTATTACGCCTTCAGACTATATGAGAGGGCTTAGTAACTGTGGACCTTATGGAGACTTTATACAGGATCTTGATTGGAGCGTTGGGCAGATTATACAGACTTTGGAATATATGGGATTAAGAGAAAATACCATCATTATTTTCACAAGTGATAATGGAGGTGATATTCCAGTACAGCGGCCAGAAGCCCCAGAAATACAAGCGATTAATTATGGATTAAAAATAAATGGTGATTTGCGTGGTGATAAACATACAATCTGGCGGGGAGGAACGAATGTGCCATTCATTGTATCCTGGAAAGGGTTTGTAAAAGAGGGTAGCATTTCTGAGAAAATGATTAACACTGTTGATGTCTTTGCTACTTTTGTAAATATAACCAATGATAAACTGCCTGAATCAAAGGACATAGCCCCCGATAGTTTTAGTTTTCTTCCATATTTGCTAGGTAAAGAAAGCAATAACCCACGGGTTGATATGATAACGGCAGATTCAAAGGGTATGAAGGCTCTTCAAATGGAGGGTTGGAAATATATCGATAATACACCTCCGGAAAATTTTCCCCAAGAACGATTAAAAATCTTCCAAAGTGAAAAAGAGCAGTTATATAACTTAAATAACGATCCAGGAGAAAAGATAAATTTAATTGTAAAATATCCAGAAAAAGCTAAACAAATGAGAGAAAAGATGGATACGATACAAAAGAAAGGATATCACAGATAGGAAGAATATTATTATAAAATTCGTATAAATAAATTTGAAATAAATATTTGAGTTATGAAAATCAAAACTACTCTTTTGGTACTATTTTTACTCCTTTATTGCAGAACAATAAATTCAAAGGAAAGACCCAATGTGATAATGATTCTTGCCGATGATCTAGGGTCAGGTGATCTACACTGTACGGGCCATCCGTATGCGAAAACGCCGAATTTGGATAACCTGGCAGATGATGGAATTCGATTCGGAAGAGCCTATATGGCCGCACCGTGGAGTGCTCCAAGTCGTTATGCATTGATGTCGGGAAAATATCCCGCGAGGTATTTTGACAATACTCTTACTATCCGCCCGGAGGAACCTACTGTCACAAAGATTCTAAAAGATTCCGGATATAAAACCGCACATATCGGAAAATGGCATCTTTCGGCTCGACAAGAAGGTGCTGTTACGCCTGACGAACTGGGTATTGATCATCATTTTCTTACGAGCCCGGCGGGAAACAGCAGGACATGGACAAAAGAAGAAAGAGACCAGGAATACTGGAGAGCAAAGACTACGGATGCTTACGTAGATATGACTATCGATTTCATTAAAAAGAATAGTTCTCGTGATTCTTCCGACCCATTTTATATAAATCTATGGATTTATCCGACCCATTCTTATATTCATCCCACTCCCGAACAATTGGCCGTTTATAAAGATCTAAAAGTAAATTTTAGTGATTTCAGCCCTTATCAACAGGAATTTTTAAAGTTTGTGTCACAATATGGCGATATCAATAAATCCATGCAAGCATATTGTGCAGACATCACTGCAATGGATAATGCTCTCGGCAGATTGTTTGATTTTCTGAAAAAAAATAATTTATTTGATAATACTTTAATTGTTTTTACGAGTGATAATGGCCCGGGGCCTTTAACCAAACAGATTGAAAGTAAAAGTATTGGAGCCAGATATAAGGAGGAACCCGATTTATTGAACAGCGTGGGCAGTGCAAAAATATACAAAGAGAGAAAACTTAGCCTTCATGAAGGAGGTCTGAGGGTTCCCTTTATCGTGTCATGGCCCAAACATGTACCCTCCGGGAAAATAGATGAGAAAACGGTAATCCATGGAACAGATTGGTTGCCGACAATAGCGGCAATTTGTGAAGCGAAAATTCCCGAAGGAATTTATGATGGAATAAATGTAGAAAATGCGTTTTATGGAAAGGAATTTCAACGAAAAGAGGCTTTATACTGGACCCAAGAAGAATCTGTAGGAACATTACAGGGAAATTGGAAAGGAATCATGGAAAAGGGTAGAGTCGCTGAATTGTATGATATTATCAAAGATCCTTTGGAAAAAAACAATTTGAAAGCCAATTTCCCCGAAACAGCATCCAAAATGGAGAAACAAATTTCAGATTGGAAAATGAATATCAAGGAGCCTGAAACTGAAAAGAAAATTAAACACACGAAAAAAATAAAAAGATGAAATTTTTCAATTTTACTGCGGTGACCCTCACATTGGCAAGCTACTCCGTTCTCTCTGCCAAAGATAAGCCTAATATTTTAATCATTGTTGCCGATGATTATGGCTATTCAGATTCCAGTTTTAATCCATTCCATTCCCCGGAGGTATCTACACCCAATATTGATCGCCTGGCAAAAAGCGGTGTAACATGTACTGATGGATATGTAACAGCGCATATAAGTTCAGCAACTCGCGCGGGACTAATGACCGGACGTTATCAGCAGCGTTATGGTTTATATACGGCAGGAGAAGCTGGTTCCGGGCTGGATATGAACGCAAAAATAATACCTCAATATCTTAAAGAACAAGGATATACCACCGGGCAATTTGGTAAATGGCATCTCGGACCGGAAATTCAGTGGAGTCCGTATAAAAGAGGTTTTGATTATCAATTTGGATTTCTCGGGAGAGGAGCACATGATTATTTTTATCTGAACGACCCTAAAGATCCAATATATCGCAATGATGTTGTAATTGAAGAAAAGGGTTATCTTACTGACAGACTGGGGGAAGAGGTAGTAGATTTCATTTCAAGGAATAAAGGGAATCCTTTTTTTGCCTACCTTGCATTTAATGCTGTTCACTCACCCATGCAGGCTCCGGAAAAAGATATCGCCTTATTCAATACTCCAGACACAACCAGAAATATTATGCTTGCCATGATTCATCGTATGGATGAAGCTATTGGAATGGTTCTAGACAAACTCGAAGAAGATAATTTACGTGATAACACACTTATATTTTTTATTAGTGATAATGGCGGTGCATTGAAATATAAAGCAGAAAATAAGCCTTTAAATGGAGGAAAACACATGGATTACGAAGGCGGCATCCGCGTACCATTTTTGGTCAGCTGGCCGTCTCAATTCAAGCAATCAGTATGTACAACTCCTGTAATTTCATTAGATGTTTTACCCACCATACTTGCGGCGTTAGGACAAGAAAATAAATATGAGATTAATAGTTTTTTCGATGGGAAGAATATTTTACCCATGTTAAAAGGAAATGATAGGATTGAAGATAGGGCTTTATATTGGTCGGGTGGCAGTCTGGACCCATGGTGGGCAATCCGTAAAGATGACTGGAAAGTTGTAGGGAACAGAGACAAGAGGCAGCTCTTTAATCTAAAAAAGGATATAGGAGAACAGAATGATTTGTCAGAAATATATCCTGAAAAAATGAAGGAATTGATAGCCTTGCACCACATCTGGTTAGAGGATATGGCTGAACCGGTTAATAAAGCAAATAGTAAACGCTGGTCTAAAGATAAAGTAAACAAATCTGATTTAAAAAGGGAAAGGAAAAATGATGAATAGACCTTATTGTTAATGAATAATTCATTCATTTTAACGAAGTTTCTATGACATGAATTGATGGAATTTTTTCGGAAATTCCTTACCGATCATTAATTCATATTCATTTACAAATCTATCAAAGACGGATCTGGCCGAACCTGATCGGCCAGATTTAATTAAAGATTGACATTTTATTTTGATTGCAAATTCATTTAATATATCTAACATTAGTATTGCATCAGCAAGTAAAATTGTAAGTTGAGGATTACTTGAAACCTCTTTGTTTTCATATGTTTTGGTGAAAGTGTCGAGAATTAAGTCGGTGTAGTCAGCTTTATAAATATCAAAATATTCATCTTGTATATCAGGGAGTAATGAACCACGCGATATTTTTTTCAATATTTCAAGAAAACCCTCTTCTTTGAACGAAGACATTGTTTTTAACAAATCAATAACCTCTACATAATCACAATAGATATCTTCTTCATTTTCAATTCTCCAATTTGAATTATAGACCAAATCAAATTTCCCGATTTTTCCTATAAGCAGACGTATTTTTCGAATATTGACACTACGATTGTTACGTGCACTTTTTTCCGACTTGTCAGACCAAAATAATTCTTTTAATCGTGAATTTGAAATTCCATTCTCCGAATGCTTACTTTCAAGAATTATGAGTGCCAATATGCGCCTCATTATCGGGGTAAATTCTTTTGTTATGTCATTGCCATCTTTATCTATAACATAAAAGCCCCCGAGCAGGTAAATACCTGTTGATAATTTACATTCTTCTCCGTCAATAACATGATCTGCCTTTTCAAATGAGATACAATTGAACTTCTGTCGACGTTTTAGAAAACCCCATAAGAGCAAAAGTAATGTAAGCAGTAAAATAATCAATAAGATAAGGCGGATATATGAGAACCAACCTCTAGACTCTGATTGGATAGCATCTTCCAGGTTTATAACAGGGTAGGCTATGGAATATAGATTGAATTCGTATTTATTATTCTCGTTTTTATATACAATGGCAGCATATAATTCAGAATTATCTTCTGAAAAGTATAAATTGGCATGTGAATCGGTATCTTTAAAACAATAAGGCAATGTGTCCGCCAAATGTTTTAATTCATATTTTTCAAGATTAATTTTTGACAGCCGAAGTGAATTTGAATATTTGACAGGATTATACATAAGTCCCAAAGCGTAGAGACTGTCATTTATAAGAATATTGCCAGCTGCAATTGTTGACTTATTGGATGTTTCTTTGGACCAAGCTTTTGATATTGAGAAATCTCTTAGATCAATTTTAAAAAGATCATTAAAAATGTAGCTTCCATGGGTTTGCTCTCCGGATTTATTTCCAACACCTCCATATATATATAGAATAGAGTCATTCAAGCCCAAAGAACTCAGATAACGAGGTTCAATTCTGGTTGATAGATCAATTTTCTTAAGATTCTTATTTGTAAATGAATATAAATCTATACTTGAGTTATATTTATGATACCCATAACCAAATATGCGTAGAAAGGTTGAATCAGCAGGAAGTACAATTTTGCTGTGTTGCATCCATTGTGTTGGTCTTTCTTCATTTATGGCCTCTCGCTCCCATGAGGATTCTTCAAAATTGAAATAGGAAATAAATGGAGGTGTTTTCTGGAAGTTATAATAGAATAGTTTGGCTGAGTAGGGATCCCAACTGAAATTTTGTACAGATTTTGTGAGGTCTATACTATCGGGATAATTATAGGACAAAGAGGTGTTTTTTTTGATATTAAAAGCAATGACAGACTTTTCTGTAATTAAATACATTGTTTGTTTATCATCGAAAACAGGATATATTGTTGAAAATTCCGTTAAACTTTTTCTTAAATTCCATCTTGTGTGTCTATCAATTAACCAGTCGGGATTACTGACTTTAGCTTTCTTGTTATTCAATTCATCATATACAATGTCATCATTGGTGTGTTTTCCCAGAGTCCAATGATATTTTGGTTTTGAAGGTGTCAGAGATATGACCACATCCTTTAATATAAATGGAGGGGTATCATAACTTGTATATTTTATATGTTGGCTTATTCCAAAATATAAATCTGCTTTGTTACTTTTGTCCAGCGGGTAATCTAATTCTGTATAAACCGTATCGATGTGTAGTTTCAGCTTGTTTTCATTTTTACAAAATTCAATTTTGACGTGTTTGAATTCATTCGTGATATCTTTTGTGACTTCTCCCACTTTGTTGTAAATGAGATCACTGGAGGATAAAAAATAAGATAAATTCTGATTATCTGGTTTATGGATCAAGAGATCGATATTTGCAGACTCATTGAGAATAATTCTAAATATATAACCGAAGCATTGACGATCTCTTTTAAGCTTAAAATCGAACTCCAATGAAAAATACTCTTTAAACTTTATTTTGGATTCTGATGTCAGATGAAGAGATGTACGATTTTCCTGTTTGGTTTCGTGAGATGCAAACACTAATCCTTTGCCTGGTTCAACGGGGTATAGTTGGGAATACACAAAACAAAACATAAATAAAAACAGTAAACTTCTCATCTCGATATTTGTGAAATTCTTATAATCTTATTTGTATGTTTATCATTTTCTCTGTTAAATTGTATATGCGTGTTTATCCATGAAGAATTGGTAAATTGACTTATATATAAATAATATCAATTCAAAATATCTTTCTTACCTCAAAGGTATATCAGCATTTCATTCCAAAAGTATACTATTTAAATTTAATTTCCAAGTACGTTTAAACCTATAGTGCGGTGTAAATAAACTTCTCATCTTTGAGACGTATTTTATTCAAAAATAAACTGGCTTCTTGGGATTGTCAAGCTTGACAATCCCAAGAAACTGACAAGGGAAAGCTAAAATGTGTTGATAACCTTTTTTTGAGTTATAATTTCCAACCCTCTCTGTATTCATAATGTAGAAACTGATCGGCTTCCGGCATATTTGGAAATGAGAATTTTTCAGCATCAAAATGCAAGTTTTCAAAACTCATTTTTTCCCTTAATTCGGGCCTCAGTGCTATATTACCCAACAGGACAGTCTCTGTTAATGGCCCTGCCCAATCGAAATTAGAACCTGCCGGCTTACCGCCCTTACTGGCAAGAATCCATTCTTGCCGATGTCCAGGTGAGGATTTAATATAGGGTTCGGGTATCTTATAGGAGTCGTTGAGCGATTGTGGCAGGACACGATTTCCCAAAATTTTTCCTTTACTGCCTATGTAAAGTACTCCGCCTGCTCCCATCTGGATGCCAGGATCTATTTCATCTAAACGTGCAGGACGCAATCCTCCGTCGTACCATGTAAGACGTAAAGGAGGCATGTTTTCACGGGCAGGAAAATCATATGTAACCATTGAACCCAACGGAAATGATTCACCATTCACCAATGTGGATGTGGCCTGAATACTGGTAGGATATTTTAGTTTGAGTATTCTGAAGACCGAGTCAAAAGAATGACAACCGATATCTCCAAGTGCTCCAGTACCATAATCTATCCAACCCCTCCATTTAAAAGGGTGATAAGAAGGATGATAAGGACGTAACGGCGCAGGACCTGTAAACAAATCCCAGTCGAGGCTATCCGGTACGGGCGGCATATCTTCCGGACGTTTTACTCCTTGTGGCCAATATGTGTCTGCCAGGCCTCTGTTTGGACGGTCGGTCCATACGTGAACTTCTCTAATTGTACCAATTACGCCGTCATGAATCATTTCCTGCAATCTTCTTGGCTCGTCACCCGCCTGTCCCTGATTTCCCATTTGGGTTGCCACTTTATACTTGCGGGCAGCTTCAGTCAACATTCTCGCCTCATACACAGTATGGGTCAAGGGCTTTTCAGTGTAGACATGCTTGCCTCTTCTAATAGCTTCCATGCTGATAATGGCATGAGTATGATCCGGCGTGGCAACGATGACAGCATCAATATCCTTTTGGTTATCCAACATTAAGCGATAATCCTTGTATCTCTTTGCTTTGGGATAAGTGTCGAAGACTTTTTTTACATTATCGCTCCAGTCTACGTCGCAAAGTGCAACAATATTTTCCGTTTTGCCGACATCACTTAAATCACCCCGTCCCATTCCTCCGATTCCAATACCGGCAACATTTAATGTGTCGCTGGGAGCCTGATGACCCAGTCCGGAAACAGCATGAGCAGGAACAATTGTCAGTCCTCCCACAACCAAAGCTGAGGTACCAATAAAATCTCTCCTGCTTATTTTATTTGAATTTTGTGTTTTCATACGATTAATTCATTTTTTTCATTATGGTGTATGGAACTCGTAATAATCATGATTTCGTGTGATAATAATTTTGACAAAGTCGATTACTTCGTAATTCATGCTCGTTTCATAAAATGATTTCAGACTATAATTTAATTTTCAATTGGTGTCAACACTATGTTCCTGTAGGAAATAGCAGTGTGATCACCCTGAAGATAAATAGGACCCGGAGCAGAAATATCCGATTGTATCGCTCCTCCCGTAGGTCCATCAACCGGCTGGTTGTCGATAATGGTTACTCCATTAAGTACGACGGTCACATGACGCTTATAAAGCACAATTTCAAGCTCCTGCCATTCTCCTGCAGGTTTTTCGGCCTTCACTGCAGGTGCGATTCTTGTATAAATGGCGCCCAAACTACCTCCGGAGCTTAATGGGCGATCATACGAATCAGCTACTTGTACTTCATACATTCCGCGAAGATAAACGCCACTGTTGCTTTTAGGCGGAGTATTCACTTCGAGTTTTAATTTAAAATCTTTGAATTCTTGTTCTGTCCGAAGGTTACCATACCTGATGTGAGGCTGACCCTCAATTTGAGCCGGATCATTTGTAAGAACGCCATTTGTCACCGACCAGCCATTTTTTAGTTTTTCCTCAATCAAGCGCCATCCCGTGAGGTTGTTGTCACTGATTAAGGTAATGGGTTTGCCAAGTTTTATGCCGGTCAAGTCAGGAGCAGGTCCCATTTCCGGAAGCTTTCTACCGTTGATAAAAACAGAATCAAGTCCTGTCCCATTTACTTTGGGACTTAAATAGTAGCCTGAAATGTTATTCCCTTCTCTCTTCAGCTCAATCCAGGTAGGATAACTCCTCGTTAATAAAGATTGTCCTTCTGCGTCTTTTGTTAAGACAGCATTCCTCGGATTTCTTCCCACATACAGTTTATCTCCGGCAACATAGATATAAGGCAAGCCGTAATTTACACTTCCGGCAGCCCACATTATATCACCATCCAAATAACCCTCTTCCTGTCTGACCTGAAGCCAGCCTACCTTGCCATCACCAAAATCGAAAGACCATTGACCTAAATATGTAGAAACATCATTTTGAGGTAATTCTACAGATAAATTCTTTTTATTCTCATTACAGGACAATGAAAAATATCCCAGGACAATTGCTGCAATTAAACTTGGAACTGTTGATGATTTCATAATTTTTTTTTGATATTTGAATATAAACTGGAATTTTTATTTGTTGTCAGGACCAACCGTACTCAACTTGTTTTAAATGTACAATAGTAATAATAATCCTGGAGTAATAAAGTCCAGTTTCTGCTGTAATTTAATAGTTGTGTTTATGTCGGTAGACTTAATCTGACGTTGTCCGCTAAAATTGGTACTTGTATATGGGCTCGAGGCATTGGTATGTATCATTGTGTCGCCCAATCTCCAACCGGCTTCATTGGGATCCGGATGAGCGAGGTCAGGATATTGTTCCAACACTTCGGCCGGATAAAAAGGTACTCCCGCCACTGTACCCGTCAATGCGTTGGAAAGGCTCACCGGCGACATTTTCAGCATTTCATTACCTTTTACCTGTCCTATGGCTGCCACTGAGCTTTCTTTCTTCTGTATGCCATAACCTACCACTACTACTTCCTCCAACTCCCGAGTGTCTTCAACAAGTATAAGATTAATGGTTTTCTGATTAGTTACTGTTATTTCCTGTGTGATATATCCCACAAAAGAAAATACCAGTACGGATTTTTGATCCGGTACGGAAATGTAAAATTTACCATTGATATCGGTTACACCGCCTTGAGTAGTCCCTTTGATGGTTATACTTACACCAGGCAACGGACCGCTTTTGTCGCTCACGGTTCCGCTAATAACGGTGCCCTGCTGTTGAGTTTCCTTAGGAACCAGAACCTCTGCTGTGGCCATATTCAGGGTGAAAAGAAAAAACAGGAACAACAAGTTCATAAATTTTCTATTGTTGTAATATAAATGACAACCCGCAGCAACAACAAATTGACAACATTTCATGCTTTTAATTATTTAATTAACAAATTGATATTGATGAAGTTGAGAGCCTACTCAGTTAAATGAAATTTTATTTCGTTGATATTACCATTCTTTTTTTATATAATATTGGCGTATTATTAAAAAATATTTTAATATTTGACGGGCAATCCTGAATATTGTTTTTATGTAAAAGAAAACCGGTTCAATAAAAAACAAAAAAAATATTTTTAAAATAATATTAATTTTGTTTTATGTTTTCAAGAAATTAGTATTCACGCAAATTAAAGTATAATATTTTAATAAAAAAAATATATAAAGTATGATTAATTCAACGATTGGCGATATTTATAATAAATTATGTTAATTTTTTAGGTGGAGTTTTTGGTGTTTGAATTTGGGACATTCAATCCTGATGATTCATCAGGATTGAATGAACTCCTCAACATAAAAAGTATGATCTTATAATTACATATGTTTGACTCTATCCTCTTTTATGTATCTGTTTCGAGAATCATTATATTCACAGAGTTTTTCAAATACATCAGTTGCATTGGATCCGTACTGTTTCATCCATGTTAATAATTCTCTCCGGTAGTTTACAATGGTATCAAAATAAGCAGGATCGTTGATGAGATTATTCAATGCATTTGGATCATTTTCCAAATCATAAAATTCTTCCGGTACACGATACCAAAGTAAATCTACTCTCTTTTGTATATTAAAATCAGTCTTCCCCTCAGTCACCATTCCCTTAAATGCAATACCACCCTGAGAGTCATTTTTAAATTGATATTTACCGTCGGACCAGGCATTGTAGATATACCCGTATTTATTGTCCTGTACAGCAAACATAGGATAACGGTTTTTCCCCGACGTTTCATAAAATTGAGTAAATACTCTTGTTCTGCTATCTTGACGCTCACCTTTCATGAGCGGTAAGAAGGATTTACCATCAATATTTTCGGGTATATCAATTCCACAAACATCTAAAACGGTGGGCATAAAATCTATTCCTGATATAAACTCTTCAGAATTACGTGTCCCAGGTTTTACAACTCCTGGCAAGGAAACTATCCACGGTGTGCGTGTAGAATTTAAATAAACATTTGTCTTGGCAAAAGGAGCAGAAATGCCATTATCAGACAGAAATATAATTAATGTGTTATCAAGTACTCCTTCTTCTTTTAAAACCCTTAATACTGCTCCTACAGTATCATCCAATCGTCTGACCGAACTGAAATATTGAGCCAGTTCCGTTCTGACTGCCGGAATATCGGGAAGAAAGCCGGGGACTTCAATTTCATTTGTAGAATAAATACGTGAAGGGGGAGGATAAACAGCTCCATCTTTTAGCATTTTTATATCTGCTTCAGATCCATGAAACGGACGATGTGGATCGTGCGAATTCAACATAAAATAAAAAGGCTTTTTATTCTTTTTTGAGGTCACAACAAATTCCTTCAAGACTTCATAATATCTTTGAGGATTTCTTCCCTGCCCTAGATTAGGCTGATCAATAGCCATATCCCATTTAAATTCCTTTATTGGTGTACTGTGAGGTACCTTACCTGCAATACCAACCAGATAACCATGCTCCCGAAGTACTGACATGACAGTAGGGATATTTTTTTCGGTATGGTAAAATCCTTCCACTCCGTTTCGATGTGCATACATACCGGTAGCCAATACTGCACGGGAGGGTTGAGAAACTGCACAATTGACATGCGCATTTTTGAAAATCATTCCTTGTGCTGCCAGTTTATCAAGATTTGGCGTAATATCGGGAACCTTGCTTCCCCAGAATCCGGTACTGGAATAATTTAAATCATCCGCAGTAATTAAAAGGATATTTAAATTCTTTTGATTTTTTTCGCTTGCGACTTTTTTTGCCTGTGCCGGGATCACCATGAAAGAACTGATTCCCGCTCCAATAATAAATTTACTTACATTGAAAGTTTTCATGTTTAGTCTGTTTAAAATTATTGACCGTTGTGTAACTGTTTTGATCGTTCATTCACCAGTAAAAAATTATTTCTTTGAAGTGGTCAGGATGCCATTTCCCCACACAGGATATTGATTGAGTACATCCTGTAATTTGACGCGCAATTTTTCTTCTTCATTTGTACCCTTTTGAATATCATTCACTTCATCAATATCTTTTTTCTTATTGTAAAATCTCCCATCCATATAAAGTTTATAATCAATGGTCTGCACGAACCGTGTGTAATCAGGCGTGTTCTGGTTCTGGTAATGGCAAAAGCTCCAATCTCTTACGGCAGTTTGCTGATCGGAAAGCTGTGAATAAAAACTGATTCCGTCCAGAATTTTATTTCGATCATTTTTCACTCCAAATGCATCTCTGAGCGTTGGATAGAAATCACTGAAATCTATTAAGTTTTGATTTTTCTTACCTTTTATTACATTTGGACCGATTGCAATGAGTGGTACATGTGTCCCGTTTGATTTTGTACCTTTTTTCCCTCCTCTTATTTTTGTCCCATCTTTCATTGTCGTGACAATCTTGGTATTTGTTCCATTGTCTCCGGTAAAAAGAACAAGCGTGTTGTTGTCCAATCCTTCACTTTTGATATAGTCCAGAATTTTGCCCACATTTTTATCCATATAGGTTATCATTTCCGAGAAATGTTTTGTGTCATTCTTCTCCCGCAAAGCCTCGTCCTTCCATTCTTCAGAATCGGGAGTCGGATAAAATGGATCGTGTGACAGTACCATCGGGTAGTAGACAAAGAATGGTTTGTTTTTGTTCGTTTTTATGAAATCGATTATATAATTCACAAAAACATCAGGACCATAGATATTTATATCTCTTGACATCAATTTTTCATCCTTTTCATAGAGAACATTGGCATAACGCTCGCCTTCACTGCGTTCTTGCGAAAGTTGCCACAGACAATGCGAATCAAAGCCAAACACCCTGGGTAAGCGGGAATCATACCCCAACTGCCATTTCCCGGCAATGCAGGTGGTATAACCTCCCTCTTTCGCCAAATGAGCAAAAGTCTTTTCCTGGGGATTCAGATAGGCAAACTGAGTATAATTTCTGTTGTTATATTTTCCTGTCATCAATTCTACCCGTGAAGGCGTACTCAGGGGCTGGGAATGACAATTCATGAATGTCATTCCTTTTTCTGCCATTTTATCCAAATATGGAGTATTATATGTACTCCCATAGGCTCCGATACATTCGTACCCTACATCGTCTGCAAGGATGAGAATCACATTCATTTTTTTCTGATTGACAGCCAAAAGCGATGTTCCACACGCCAACGTGAAGGTATTTAAGAGAATAGATTTTTTTAAAATGTGATTCATAATCTTGACTATTTTATTACAAATACTCCATCGACAATCTTGCTACTCTTGTAACCGTACC